>Ga0210401_10005831_pt1 | contig 12609 bp, 11 predicted proteins | sample IncBWH32MmetaG_FD_150866 | JGI IMG/M metagenome (GOLD analysis project Ga0210401, IMG submission 150866) | Forest soil microbial communities from Barre Woods Harvard Forest LTER site, Petersham, Massachusetts, United States - Inc-BW-H-32-M | ecosystem: Environmental > Terrestrial > Soil >... | reverse complement strand
ACTGAAGGGCTTCCAAAGAATCAGTTTGCGGCCGGGCGAGACAAAGACCGTGAAATTGCCGTCAGCCGCAAAGTTGTTGGCCCACTTTGACGAGGCACAAGGCACATCCGTCGTCCTCGAAGAAACCCGTCAGCTTGCCGATCGGCAGTTCATCGGCGGATATCCGGCTGGAACAGAAGATCGCAGTCGTGTCCGCGAGTAGGAGCGAGAGATGGAGGATGCCCCAGGCTGGGAAAAAGTGTGCGGCAATCGTGATTGGGATTTTACGCTGCAATCGAAACGATCTTGGTCTTGCTGCGCGTCGTCTTTTTGGATCCTTCCGCTAATTCACGCTCGGCGCGGATCCAGTCTTCCAGTGGATTTCCGGGTGCGCCACGGCGCTCCAGATAGATATGATAGGCACGCAGTGCGATTTCTTCCTGCGTCGGAGGCTGACGTTTCACTTGCTTGGGTTTTTTTACTTCGGGCGAGGCACTTGCCCTCGTCTTCGACATGAACTGCTCCTTTCAACTACACTTCTATTTTAATCGCCTATTGACGCGATGTAACACCAGAGTGCAATCAATTTTCGAATTGTTTCCATCGAATAACCGGTAGCTGTCGCCGGTAAATCCGCAGGGGTCTGAGGCTCAATGGATGTTACTTCGAGGCGACCAGAACGGTGTCGGTATCAACGCTAGCGTCGAGAGTCGTGCCACGTGCGATCACGGCGTCCGTGCCGCGTTTGAACAGTGCCAACTGTCCGACGACCGGGATCAACATCGTCACGCCGGGCGGTTTAGCCTGGCCTTCGATTGCGGCAGCGCGCCGGAGTTTAATCACTGTTCCGTGCACGTTCACAGCATCGACATGAAAATTCACTTGACCGGGCATGCCGCCAAATCCGGGCTTGACCACGTGCACAACCCGTCCGGTGGCGGGCGAGCCTTTGGGCGCAGCTACGACGCCATCGAGAACTACATCCTGGTCGAGAGTCAACGCGATTTTGTCTCCCACTTCGGCGGTCTTCGATGTCACAGGGGAAGCGAAGACAAGATGCACCGTTGTGCCTTGCGGGAGGACAACTTTTCCGGGGTCGTCGCGTGCGCGCCAGCGGATCGAGCGGCAGCCGCAGCATGCGAATTCGGAGCCGTCCCTGGCGGATCAATCGTATATTTCCCCGCGGTGACAAAACTGCGCCCGGTGCGCGGAGAAATGGCGATGGCGCGCAGCTTAGTTGTTGAACTAACTTTGATCGGACCGGTATACCGCTGAGACTCGGCAGTGGGAGTCCAGCCGTCGGTGGTGTCGTAGATCGTCGCGCCTGCGGTAGAGTTCGTAATCTTGACGGTTCTGGGTTCGTTATACTTGCCGGGCTTCACGGAGAACTTGGGGCTCTCCGTCAGAAAGCAGCAGAGATTCTCATAATTCATCTGGGCCGAAGACCCTTGTATCCTCTGCTGATTGAAATTGATAACTGGATTGCTGTGCCTGCCGCAGGACTTGTTCGGTCGCTTGTTGCCCGGACAGCACCGCTTGCGGTTGAGCAGTCCGTTGCTGCTGCTGCGTCGCGATCTACGGGGCATCGCCTTGCGCAAAAGAGACCGGGGCAAGAAGTGCGAGGCAAACTAGCAGATACACCAAACGACAAGGCATGGGAATCTCCGAATGCTTTGAGACGGCCTTTATATTATGCAAGGTTGCACAGTGAATCACCGGAGGCAAGAAAAATGAATGAAGCCAGCTTGCGAATTAGACACATAGCGAGTGCTCCGATCGCAGCATGGTAACGAATAGAAAGCCCCACCCTCTCGAGCGAGAGTGGGGCGGTTACGAAATGAAACAACGGACTCCTCACGCTACGCGACAGTGATTTCCTTGCTCGCGTACACGTCCTGAATCGAGTTCAGCAGCTTTATACCTTCCTCCATCGGGCGTTGGAAGGCCTTGCGTCCGCTAATGAGCCCCGTACCGCCGGCCCGCTTGTTGACGACTGCTGTTGCCACGGCTTCTTCGAAGTCATTGGCACCGGAAGCCCCGCCGGAATTAATCAGGCCCGCGCGGCCCATGTAGCAATTTGCCACCTGGTAACGCGTCAGGTCGATAGGATGATCACTGGTGAGGTCGGTGTAAATGCGCTTGTCGAATTTGCCGTAACTGGAGTCGCCCATGTTCAGCGCCTGATAGCCGCCATTATTTTCCGGTAATTTCTGCTTGATGATATCCGCCTGAATGGTTACGCCCAGATGATTGGCCTGGCCGGTGAGGTCGGCGGAAACATGGTAGTCTTTGTCCTTCTTAAAAGCGGAATTGCGCAGATAGCACCACAGCACGGTGGCCATGCCAAGCTCATGGGCCTGTGCGAAGGCGTGGCTGATCTCAATAATCTGCTTGTCGCTGTTGGCCGATCCAAAATAAATCGTTGCGCCAACCGCGGCTGCACCCATGTTGTAGGCTTCCTGAACGGTGCCGAACAGGATCTGGTTGAACTGGTTCGGGTAGGTGAGCAGCTCGTTATGGTTGATCTTCACGATGAAAGGAATCTTGTGCGCGTACTTGCGGGCGACGGATCCGAGAACGCCGAAGGTTGACGCAACCGCATTGCACCCGCCTTCGATGGCCAGCTTGATGATGTTTTCCCCGTCAAAATAGTCGGGATTCTTGGCAAAGCTGGCGCCAGCGGAGTGCTCGATGCCCTGATCCACTGGCAGAATCGAGAGGTACCCGGTGCCGCTTAGGCGCCCGTTGAAAAACATGCGGTGAAGATTGTTGAGCACCCGCAGATTCCGATCGGAAACCGCGTAAATACGGTCGATGAAATCCGGGCCGGGCAGGTGCAGCCGCTCCTTGGAAATTTTGGGGTTTTTAAAGCCAAGCAGCGATTCCGCTTTGGCTCCCAAGAGTTGTTCGATTGCGCTTGTTGTTGCTGTTGCCATGAGTAATTTTCTCCTAGAGTGAAAGAATCTCGAACGGAAGTGAACGGACTCAGCGCCGGTTATCGTGAACCACAGGTCACCGGAAGGCGGGCAGCGTCATGGGGCTCAGAAGAGCCTGAGGTGCGTCTCTCAACTTCCATGCCGAGGAGCACCAGATCGAAGCGAGGAAGCTCGCCGTCTTTCAGCTTCCAGTATGCGCGAAAAGCCTGCCTATATTCCAGTAAAGGTTTAGCGAAAGTATCGATCATTGCACACACAATCCTTGCATCGGCTTGGCCCGGCCTATACGGTTGCGGGTTTGGTCGTCACGACGCAGGGAGCGGGACGCACGTCGATATCCTCCTCCCCAATCCGGCGCCACGAGCGGCCGTCGCGCTCCAGAAGTTCCTCGCCTTCCACGGGACCCCACGAGCCCGCGGAGTAATTGGGAAACCCGCGAGGCGGCAGGGCGTGCCACACGTCAATGATGGGCTGAATGACGCTCCAGCCCGCTTCCACCATGTCTGCGCGTTGAAACAGCGTGGCGTCGCCAGCCATGCAATCGCGAAGCAGACGTTCGTATCCGGTGCCATGCTCGGCGCCAAAGTAGCTTTTGTAGTCAAAATCCATATTGACGAGCCCCAGGCGCATGACCGAGCCGGGTACTTTGGCCCCGAAGCTCAGAGAGATGCCTTCCTCCGGTTGAATGTGAATAACCAGGCGATTGGTCTCCAGATTTTTTACCGCGGTATTGCGAAACAGGACGAAAGGCGTACGCCGGAACTGAATGACGATCTCGGTGGCCCTTTTCGCCAGGCGCTTTCCGGTGCGCAGATAAAAGGGCACGCCTGCCCAGCGCCAATTGTCGATTTGCAGCTTCATAGCGACAAAAGTTTCCGTGTTGGAATTCGGCGCAACGTCAGGTTCCTGGCGGTAGCCGAGCACGTGCTGGGCATCGATAAATCCTTCGCCGTACTGCCCGCGTACCATGTTCGTCAGAACGTCTTCGGGAGCGAGCGGTTGAATCGCATGCAGCACTTCCGCCTGCTTGTTGCGAACTTCGTCGGCATCGAAGGAAATCGGCGGCTCCATGGCCGTCATAGTCATCAGCTGGAAAAGATGATTGGGAACCATGTCGCGGAGAGCGCCGGCAGTTTCGTAAAAGCCGCCACGGTGTTCCACACCAACCGTCTCCACGGCGGTGATCTGGACATGATCGACGTAATTCCGGTTCCACAGCGGTTCGATAATGTTGTTGGTGAAACGGAAGACCATTACGTTCTGCACGGTCTCTTTGCCGAGGTAGTGATCGATGCGGTAAATCTGCCTTTCGCCGAGCACTTTCTTCAATTCAGCGTTGAGGAACCGGGCGGATTCCAGGTCGTGGCCAAAAGGTTTTTCGATAATCACGCGGGCCCACCGGCCATTCTCTTCCTGAACCAGGCCGGCGTTGCCAAGCTGTTGCACTATGGGTGCGAAAAAGCGCGGCGCAACCGCGAGATAGAAAAACCTGTTTCCGCCGGTATTGTGCAATTTCTCGACTTCGCTGATCTGCTGCTGCAAGCGTTTGTAGGCCTCGGGGTCCTGGAAATCTCCTTTTACGTAATAGATACGCTGCGAAAGCCACTCCCACATCTTGAGGTCAATCGGATCATGAGCGAAATTCGGCAACTCTTCGCCCAGAGTCTTGCGAAACACTTCGGTGGTGAGGTCATTTCCCGCGAAGCCGACAATGGCGAATTGTTTGGGAAGCACTTCTTCCTGAGACAGGTTCAGAATCGCGGGAATCAGTTTGCGTTTGGTGAGATCTCCGGTAGCGCCGAAGATCACCATAACGCAGGGATTGCCCGCAGAGGGGATGTCCACTAGGTGGGAACTCATGAGCGATGTCCTCTTCTACAGGCGGATCTTGCTGAATTTGAGAACCCAGTGAATGCTAACGAACGCCGGCATATTTGCCAGTGGCTTCGAGCAACGTCTTGAACGCGTCAGCGAACAGCTTGACGCCATCCACGACCAGCTTGTCGGTGACTTCCTTCATGGAAATGCCCGCGTCGGCGAGATTCTCCATTTCCTTGCCGGCGCCGGCGACATCCTCCGTCAAGCTGTTGCGCAGTTTGCCGTGGTCGCGGAACGCATCGAAGGTGGCCGGAGGAATTGTGTCCACGGTATCCGCGCCGATGAGTTCTTCGACGTAAAGCACGTCGCGGTACCGGGGATTCTTGGTGCTGGTGCTGGCCCAAAGCAAGCGCTGCGTCTGTGCGCCCTTGGCTGCAAGCGCCTTCCAGCGCGGCGCGCTGACAAGTTCCTGATACTTGCGGTAGGTGAGCTTGGCGTTCGCGATGGCGATTTTGCCATGCAGGTTGTCCAGAAGATCTTTCTGCGGGCCGGTTGCGGCCTTCTCCATTTCGTCGAGCTTGGAATCAATCAGGGTGTCGATGCGGCTGACAAAGAAGCTGGCCACGCTGGCGATGTGGCTGATGTCCTGGCCCTTGGCCACGCGAGCTTCGAGGGCCGCGGTATAGGCTTCCGCCACTTTTTCGTAGGCCGATTGCGCGAACAGCAGCGTGATGTTGATATTCAACCCGTCTTCCAGAAGCTGGCGAATCGCGGGAATCCCCTCGGGCGTCGCGGGAACCTTCACCATCAGATTCTCGCGGCCGACGGTCTTCCACAAGCGGCGCGCTTCTTCGATGGTGGCCTGCGTCTCGTTGGCCAGGTACGGAGAAACTTCCAGGCTGACGTAGCCGTCGCGCCGCTTGGTTTCTACGTACACGGGTTTGAGGATGTCGCAAGCGTCCTGCACGTCGCGGATGGCGATCTTTTCGTAGAGACCTTTGGCGTTCAGGGTCTTCGCTTCGGGAGAGGAAAGGATGTCCTTATAAAGGTCGCTGCCAGTGATGGCTTTCTCGAAGATGGAGGGATTGGAGGTTTGCCCGCGCAGCCCATCCCCGTCGATCATTTTCTTGAGTCCGCCGCCAGTGAGCAGATCGCGGCGAATGTAGTCCATCCACGGCGATTGGCCGTAGTCCAGCAGTTCCTTGATGGGATTGGTGCCGGTGGCCTTCGGGAGCGTTGCGGAAGTGGTCATGGTACTTCTCCTTTGTTTTGCCAGAGCGGTAAACTCCATTGTACGCCCTGGAGGCTTGCGCGGAAATTCAGATTTCAAGTCTTACAAATCTTTTGTTCGAGGGCTGCCACCTTGGCTAGGCGCCGGACGTGACGCTCCTCATTGGTGAATTTGGCGGGCAAATAGGCCCGTACAATGTCTTCGGCCAGCTTTTCGCCCACTACCCGGGAGCCCATCACCAACACATTCATGTTGTCGTGCTCGACGCCCTGATGGCCGGAATAGGTGTCGTGGCAGATGCCCGCGCGAATGCCGATCAGCTTGTTGGCGGCCACGCTGGCGCCAATCCCGCTGCCGCAGATCAGCACGCCTCGTTCAGCGCGGCCATCGAGAATGGCGCGACCGACGGCTTCGGCAAAATCTGGATAGTCGGACGGATTCTCGTTGAATGCGCCGATGTCCAGAACTTCATGACCGAGGGAGCGCAAAAGGTCCCCCATAGCATTTTTCAGTTGGAAACCCGCGTGATCGGAACCAATGACGACTTTCATGGCGCTTCACCTGCCCAGCAATTGTTTTGCGGCCGCAACCACTTGTTCCGGCCCGAAACCAAATTTCTTCAGCAAATCTTTTAATGGCGCCGACGCACCAAAACTGTGCATCCCGATGGCTTTGCCCTTGGGGCCAATGTAGCGGTCCCAGCCGAGGGTTGCAGCCATCTCGATTGAAACGCGCGCGGCAACCGCGGCGGGCAAAACACTTTCCTTGTAAGCCGCGTCCTGCCGCTCGAACAGATCCCACGACGGCATGCTTACCACCCGGGATTTGATGCCCTGCGTCTTCAGTTGTTCGTGCGCGGCAACACAGTGCTGCAACTCCGTGCCTGTAGCCAGCAAGATCACTTCCGGCTTGCCTCCTTCAGCGTCGGCGAGCACATAGGCACCCTTGGCGACTCCGGAGGCGGGCGCATACTTCGTGCGATCCAGCGTGGGCATAGCCTGGCGGCTCAGCACCAGGGTTGACGGTCCGCGGGTGTGCTGCATTATGACCTTGTACGCTTCCGTGACTTCATTCGCGTCACCGGGACGCCATACCATCATGTTCGGCATCGCGCGGAACGCCGCAAGCTGCTCCACCGGCTGGTGAGTAGGGCCGTCTTCGCCAACGCCGATCGAGTCATGGGTGAAAATGAACAGCATGGGAATTTCCATCAACGCTGCAAGGCGCATGCTGGCGCGCATATAATCGCTGAAATTGAAAAACGTCGCCGCAAACGCGCGCAACCCGGTCAGCGTCATGCCGTTCGCGGCCGCGCCCATGCCGTGCTCGCGCACCCCGAAGTGCACATTGCGCCCCTTGAATTCCAGTGGGAAGAAATCGCCGGCACCTTCAAATGTCAGATTGGTCTTGTTTGATTTCGCGAGGTCCGCGGAACCGCCAACCATCCACGGAATATTCTGTGCCAGGATGTTCAGCACCTTGCCCGAACTTTCGCGTGTGGCCATGCCCTTGGCATCCGCAGGGAACGATGGGAGATTCTTATCCCAGCCATCCGGAAGCGCGCGGTGTTGCATGCGCTGGAGCTGGTCCGCCAAATCCGGGAATTTCTTGGAGTATTCCGCGAACAGCCTTGCCCATTCGGCGTGTTTCTTGCTGCCGCGCACGCCCACGCCGGACTGAAAGTGTTCATAGACGCCGTCAGGCACCAGAAATTTGGCGTCTTCTGGCCAACCATAGAATTTCTTGACGAGCTTTGCCTCTTCCTCTCCCAGCGGTTCACCATGGGCCTCGTAGGAATCTTGCTTGTGCGGCGAACCGTACCCGATGTGGGTATCAACCACGAAGAGCGTTGGTCTATCGGAGCATTTCAGAACTTCATGATAGCCGTGCGCGAGTCTCATTAGATCGTTGGCATCGCTTACCCGCGTCACGTTCCAGCCGTAGCCTATGAAGCGCGTCATTACATCTTCGCTGAACGACCAGCTTGCCGGGCCATCAAGCGTGACGCGGTTGTTGTCGTAGATCCAGCAGAGATTCGAAAGCTGCAGATGACCGGCCAAGGACGCCGCTTCGCCCGCTACGCCTTCCATGATGTCGCCATCGCCGCACACCGTCCAAACACGGAAGTTGAAAAGGTCGAAGCCAGGCTGGTTGAAATTACTGGCCAGCCATTTGCCCGCGATGGCCATGCCCACGCTGTTGCCGGCACCTTGTCCCAGCGGTCCGGTGGTGGTTTCGACGCCCGTGGTGAGATGCGACTCCGGGTGGCCAGGGGTGCGGCTATCAAGTTGGCGGAAGCGCTTAATATCGTCGAGCGAAACGGCCGGCTCCTTCAGTATTTCGCCCTTCGCGTTCGCGGCTCGCACGCCGGCAAGGTGAAGCGTGGCGTAGAGGAGCATCGAAGCGTGTCCGGCGGAAAGAACGAAGCGGTCTCGATTGGGCCACAGTGGATCAGCGGGATCGTAATTCAGAAAATTGTGCCACAGTTCATACACCACAGGAGCGAGACCCATAGGCGCGCCGGGATGTCCCGAATTAGCTTGTTGCACGGCGTCAATGGCAAGAGTGCGGATAGTATTGATACAGAGCTGATCTAGATTCGGCTGGCTCACAAGCTCTCCGAAGCGGGTGGGGCGGGTTCCCGCAAATGGGATTCAGGTGTTAGATGCGCCACCCATAAAAAAGACGACGGAAAATTGTACTGCAAAAACCCAAGTCTCGCCTGCCTCTTCTGTTAACAATGGCCAGTCAGCGCGGGCAGAAAAAGTGGCGGGGGATGGAGACCTCAGACCTCAAGCCAGAGATTATTGAACAGGAATGCACCGAGGGGCACCGTGCTGGGAGGGAGACCCATGCTCAAAGTTGTGGAGAATTGCAGGCCCGCTGTTCCATTTGCCCGTGTCCTGCTGATCTGTTCCCTGTTCGCGATTGGATTCGCATCAACAGCCAGAGCGGATGAATATCAATACACGATTACGTTTGATCCGTCCTGTAAGTCAGGGTTGTCGACGAGTGCCACGTTTTTGGCCGGAATGTTGCCTGGTGGTCTGGGAACAATTGTCCCGGCAAGCGTACAGATTCTCAATGCTCCAGCTTGGTATTCAGATCCCTACGGTGCCAACATCGCCGTTACAACGACGAGTGTGGAATTGGAGATTGATACGCAGACTTGTCCTGGAGGCTGCGACAACATTGTCGACTATCTCAAGCCAGGACATAGGCCACGTGAGCTTACCACTTGCGATTACAGGACCGGAAACCTATCAGTTTGGGTTGGACCTTGACTGGCGACAGTCTTATGGAAATCTACAAGAATGGGTAGTCGGAGATGGGGGACCCCTCGGAACCCACAATCCTGAGGGCGGTCTGACTATTGCGACGACCCCCGAACCAAACAGCGGTCTTATGTTGGCGTATGCTTTCTACTGGGTGCGATAGTGTTGCGCGGAAAATTCGTATCGCATATTGAACTATCCCCAACTCTTTCGACTCGTCTGTGCACGGACTCCGCAGTAGGATGCGAAGATCACCAACTTCAGTTGGCACTGCCTGCGTCACACGTTTGCCAGCCGTGTCATAATGGCAGGGGTGGACATTCGGACGGTGCAAGAGCTTCTAGACCACAAGACCAGCACAGTGACGATGCGCTGTGCCCATCTCGCCCCAAAGCATACGTTGGCTGCCGTCATCAGCGTGCGAATGCTCAACTACCCCTGGTGTCAGAGTGGTGTCAGTGGAGCGTTCTGTGCGAGCATCCAGACGCTCGTAGCGGTGTTGCTTTAACTGTTTTGATCCGATAAGTTTGTAGTGCCACGGCCCGGGTGGCGGAATGGCAGACGCTGAGGACTTAAAATCCTCCGGGGATTTTTCCTCATGGGGGTTCGACTCCCCCCCCGGGCACTATTAACTTCTCAATGTTCATGCGGCTATTTGACTATTTGTGATGTAACGATAGAATTATAGCAACAAAATTGTGGTGTCAAAATGTCCTTCGTACTTGTGCGGATAATTCAGGCACGCTTTCAACATTCGTTCGATCTGATCTAATGTAAACGGCAGGGTCGGTGCATCGAGTTTGGGCGGCTTGATCTTCGTAGAAGGGCAGCCCACGACCAATTTCGGCATCACGCTCGAAATCTGTACACGCTTCCAAATCCTGTGCCAACTTCTGCGCGGTATCCCAGTTCCTAGTCTTCAACGTCTTGTGGTGCCGTCTGCCAGCCAACCTGCCGTCAACCCACAACGGGCACGAGCACCGTCGCCACGTTCGTTCGGTGTGCTGGCAGCGCGCTGGGTTATGCCTGCGGTAGACGTGTAGCATTATGTGTTCGATCTACGATGCTTGACGCGTTCCGTCACTCGAGGAATCCGTAGCGTGACCCGCCCGCGTTTACCACGCGGATTTTTGTTGCCGAGCGTAATGACGCCCGGCTCATCTTGGAACAACCGTTGGATGGTGTGGGTGGACAGTTGCTAGATCGAGGCGAGCTGCGCCACGGTGAAATCGGACTGCTTGCCACCGTCCACAAAAGGCTCATTGCCGTTCTTCTGCCTCGGGCCAAACATCAGAGTCTTTAACCGAACTACGTCTGCTTCGCTGAAAAGAAAGGTTGTCTCGCGAGTTGTAATGGATGTACCGAGTGCCTCGGGCGTTTATTCGCCCATCTCTATCCGAACACGAATCTGCTCCGCCTTGACGCCAGCCAAGTCGGCGGTTTGCTGCGGGGTTAGAAACTCGCTCACTTCACGCTCACGGCGCGAACAAACAGCACTTGCATGTGAACAAGGAACAGAAGCGAGGCGATTAAGACAAAGCCATTCCACAGCGGATTCATTTTGCCTCTTTAGCTTTCTCGTATCGCTTCTATTATCCACTCGCGCAGAGTTTTGCAGTTTTGCCTTAAAGAGCTGCGGTGGACTTTGCCTTGCGAATCAACTCCTCTGGTACGACCCGGACATTTAGAGCGGTATTCTTCTGTGGCGAATCTGGCATGAGGCAGATGTAACGCATACAACTGATGTCGTCAATAGAACGGGGTGTGTAAGGATAGCCCAACAGTACTATTTGCCTCAGCCACGCATCCGGCGAAACTCAGGGATGCGCCAAAGGTTTCAAATCAGTATTTCGCTGGCCTGCCTAGCTATCATTTGCTACGGCTCTGGGTATGCCACGGGGCGGGAGCGGCTCCGTCAGACGGAGCTACACGCGGTCTACCAGCAGGTCAACCGTGACTCCTTCGGGGGTAACCTGCAGGATGTCTCCGTTAAGTGGTCGGACCTCCCCAACGATTACGGCGTGACGATTTTCTATCCAGATGGCATGGCGGAAATCGAGATTGATCGGGCATCGGTTACTAGCGAACAACAATTGATGGAGACGATGAGGCATGAGGCGTGCCACGTCGATACGCACTCTGTTGTTGAGGAGACCGCGCAGAATTGGCACGGCGAGGCCTTCCAGACTTGCATGTTGCGCTTCAAATAGAAGGCTACGCGGCGTTTCAACGACCCTCTTCAGCAAGCTGCCACAAATAAATCAGCGCGGTCTCATTCCCAATGAAACTGGAACGGATGCCATCTGTTGTCAACAATGGCCTTAACAGTCGCCCCGACGATTCTGTCGCCCGATACTTCACACTTTGTAGTCACAGGGTACTTGCGGGTATCATTTTTCCGTGCGGTATATCCGGCAAAGCTCAAGGATGCGCCAAAGCGGTACAAAGCTCTATGACCAGACTTCGATGCAGGGCCGACAAGCTCAGGAGAATTTCCTGCACTGTGCAGAGAGGGCGACCGGATTGAAGTAGTGAGCGAAGCTGAATATCTTAGCGAAACGAACGAGGGCCGCTGGCATTGAAGCGATAAGAACTTCAGTTAGCGTTTCGCTCCATCGGATTTGTACGTTGGCCTACGGTTTTCTCTTAACTCTAAGGAAGATGGGTTGCAGCTCAATGGGAAGAGGTGACACGCGTGTCCAGAGTCATTTTTCCCGCGATCGATAACATCACCATCGTCCAGCTCAGAGTGACCAGTTTGCTTCCGCTTGAACACCTCGATTGCCTTTTCCCTGTCCGCCATGGCGCAAGAGGCGTACAGCCCCAAAAGCGGAGGTAAAAGAAGGATGCGTCCCCCGTCCTCAGGTGACCTGCAGCGCAGATAGGTTTGCCAAACGAGTAGTCCATTGGGAACATCACTGACTGTCTTGTGGGTTCCATGTGTATTAGTACCCTGATGTGAATAATGTACAAAACTCTGTGAAAATAATTCCGACGATCAGGGCAGAGAATGAGTAAATCTGCGGCGCAACCGCGCGCAACCAACGCATTCTGGAGCAGATAGCATCCTTTCGCGGAATGGGTCTGTATTTGCGCTACCGAGGGAAACACTCGCCATCGGAGAGACAACAATGATTGGAACAACATTAGACATCTTTAGAAAACTGCCTGATGGACAACCGATGTGGATCAAAGCTGTCGAAGGTTTCGACGAGGCCAAGCGGCAGGTATTTGAACTAGCCCAGTTGTCGCCGGGCGATTACTTTATTTTCGACACCAGAACTAGCCGAGTCGTCGCTCGAAATCTTCATGCTGAAAGGTCCGAAGCGTTCCCGGGATAGGCTACACACCCGACCCCCTCGTTCACTTT
>Ga0210401_10005828_pt1 | contig 12612 bp, 8 predicted proteins | sample IncBWH32MmetaG_FD_150866 | JGI IMG/M metagenome (GOLD analysis project Ga0210401, IMG submission 150866) | Forest soil microbial communities from Barre Woods Harvard Forest LTER site, Petersham, Massachusetts, United States - Inc-BW-H-32-M | ecosystem: Environmental > Terrestrial > Soil >... | reverse complement strand
GACTTCGTCAGGCATTCGCGCACACATTGCGCGAACTCCGAGACGTGCCTTGTCGGTAGGGAATAGCTCAGCATGTCGGCTCCCAGGGCTGACGTCTTGGTCAGTCCTCTACGCAGCGAAATGTAGCATATACGTATGGATAATTAGGCTGGAACCAGTTACGGAACGACCGTCGCAACATGCAAGAGGCGGTGCGGGGAGAGCCGCCCTTCATCACGTAGTGCTTACCGTCAAAGAAATTCGCAGAATACCCTGGGTAAAACGACATTGGCGTAAAGCCGGCGAACGGAGCGAATTGCGTCCGTGTCCATTCCCAGCCATTACCCACCAGATCGTGTACGCCAAATGCGCTGGCGCCTCGCGGATAAGAACCCACCGGCTTCGGATCCCAATGAGTAAAATTGAAATTCCCATAACGCTCGCTGGGCGCCTCATCGCCCCACGGATACAACCGCTCAACGCGCTCATCCGAGGTGCCATAGGCCGCGCGATGAAATTGCTCTTCGCTTGGCAACTTGCGTCCCAGCCACTTCGCATAGGCCGTGGCCTCCGCATGGCTCACGTATACGGGCCAGTCCAGCGGCAATTGTATATCGCCGAACATGGTTCGATACATCCACAAGCTACCCTCGCGCCGCCAGAAAGTCGGATGCTGGATCCCCTCCGCTTTCTTCCACGCCCAAGCCTCGTCGCTCCACAGCGACTTGTTTTCGTAGCCACCCGACTGAATGAACAGCAAAAAATCGCGGTTCATCACGTTGTAATTGTCGATCGCAAATCCGGGCACGAACGCTTCCCACGCGTCCATTTCATTGTCCCAGCCGAATTCACCGTTATCGGCGCGCCGCATCCCCAGCGTCGCCGGGCCTGCGGGCACGTCAATCAAATGTGATTTCGCCCGCGCTGTCTTCCAAACCGCTTCCTTTTCGGCCGGAACTTTTCTTTCGGCGGGCACTTGGTGCAGCATATAGGCTAGAGTCTCGGCGTGCATCAAGCGATGCTCAATCGCTACCTCGATCATCGGCAACAGCAGTGGATGGCCCTCGGAGGGATTCGCTAGCGTTCGCGCAATCGCTCGATCTAACTCCTCGCGCAGCCGCTCATTGTACCTGTTGATTTCTTGGTGCGACGGCCAATCCGACGCCTTATCCGTCGGCAAACCACCACCGACGGGATCGATCCCGAACGCAAACAATTTATCGAATGATTCGTGGAAGGGCTGCAACCCAAAGGCGCGCTGCGCTAGCAGATTCCAGTCGAACGACTCCACATGTCCCACATAAAAAATAATACGATGACGTTCCGCAATCGGCCGGTCGTACAGCGCTTCTTCGCGAACGATTCCAAACAGCTCGTCGGTGCGTTTGCGCGCCTCCGAAAGGCGCACGTGTAGGTCGTGACGTATGCGTACCGCGCTGCTAAGAACTCCCATGGATAATCTCCCCACAGTTCGATGCTGCTTCCGCCTGAAGGATGCACCAAAATTCGATGCGGGGAGCCCGAGCCAAGTAAGATGGTCTCTCCCGCACTGCCGAGGTGTCAATCGAGATGAACGCCAAAGCCGACTTACCGTCCGAAAGTACCATTGTCCTTCATGACGTAACATACAGTATTAACGGTAAGGCCTCGCCGCCAATTATCGACTGCATTTCATTGGAAATTCACGTAGGTGAAACTCTGGTACTTCTGGGCCGCAGCGGCAGCGGCAAAACCACCCTCTTAAAGCTCATTAATGGCCTTTTATCGCCCCAATCCGGCGACGTAATCGTCCAAGGCCGTCCTACCTGCGAGTGGGATGCCATTCGCCTGCGCCGCGGCATCGGGTACGTTATTCAGGAAGGCGGATTGTTCCCCCACTTCACCGTCGCACAGAATATCGGTTTGGTTCCCAAATTGGAAAAATGGGAGCCGGCTCGCATTGCCAAGCGAGTCGAAGAACTCCTCATCCTCGTCGGTCTCGATCCTCACGAATTCGCCACCCGCCGCCCTCACCAACTTTCCGGAGGCCAGCGTCAGCGTGTTGGCGTGGCCCGGGCCCTCGCTGCCGATCCACTCATTCTGCTGATGGACGAGCCCTTCGGCGCGCTCGATCCGGTCACCCGCGCCGAACTCCAACGCGAGTTCAGCAAACTCGTTCGTCGCCTCGGCAAGACCATCGTCTTTGTCACCCACGACCTTCGCGAAGCTCTGCTGCTCGCCTCGCGCATCATTCTTCTCGAGTCCGGCCACATCGTCGCCTCCGCGAAACCCCAGGATTTCCTCCACATCGATCATCCCGAAGTAAAGGCTTTCGCTTCCTGTATCGATGACTTGCCAGGAGCTATCGCATGAGCCCCCTGCAATTTTTCATCGGACATCGCGCCGAAATTCTGCAAGCCACTGCGACTCACCTGACGCTCGTCCTGATCGCCATGGCCATCGCGGTCCTGATTGCGGTCCCGCTGGGCATGGTGATCGTTCAGCGCCCCACGCTCCGCAACATCGCGCTCGGCATCGCCAGCGTCTTTCAAACGATTCCCAGCCTGGCCCTGTTCGGGTTCCTGATTCCCATCCCATTCATCGGCGGCATCGGCCCCCGCACCGCGATCGTAGCACTCGTCCTCTACGCCCTCCTCCCCATCCTTCGAAACACCTATGTCGGCCTGACCGGAATCGACGCTGCGGTCCTCCAAGCCGCCGAAGCCATGGGCATGACCAACACCCAAATCCTCTGGCGCGTCCGCCTTCCCCTGGCCCTTCCGGTGATTCTAGCCGGTATCCGCACAGCCACGATCATCACCATCGGTGTAGCCACCATCGCCGCCGCCATCGGCGCCGGCGGCCTCGGCACCTTCATCTTCCGCGGCGTAGCCATGGTCAGCAACGCCGTAATCCTGGCCGGCGCCATCCCCGCCGCCCTGCTAGCCATCGCAGCCGACCTTCTCCTAGCCTGGCTGGAGCGCCGCCTGAAAGTAGCGTAAGATTTTCGCCCATTCCTCTCAGCGTCACCTCTGCGAACTCCGCGTCTCTGCGTTATCTTTCAGTCCCTGCTTTTTCTTTCTCTCTTTTCTTCTCGTCGTAAAGCGACCCGTGAGACATTCATAGCGATGCGTCATCCAATCCCAAGTCTCCTTTACCTTATTCCTCTCCTCTGCCTCCCCGGCTGCCGCTCCTCTCAACCCCACATCACCGTCGGCTCAAAATTCTTCACCGAGCAAGTCATCCTCGCCGAACTCCTCGCCCAGCATATCGAAGCCCGCACTGGAATCCACGTCGAGCGCAAAACAAACCTCGGCGGTACTCTCCTCTGCCAAAAAGCCCTCGAATCCGGCCAACTCGATCTCTACGTCGAGTACACCGGCACCGCTCTAACCGCGGTCCTGAACGAATCCCCCAGTGGCGACTCGGCCGCCATCTACGAGCGCGTCAAAAAAGGCTACGCCGACCGCTTCAATCTCGAAGTAACCGAGCCTCTAGGTTTCGAGAACACCTTCGCCATGGTCGTCCGCGCCGCCGACGCCCAGCAATTTCACCTGAGCAAAATCTCCGACATCATCCCCATAGCCCCCCGCTGGCGCGCAGGCGTAGGCTACGAATTCCTCGAGCGCCCCGACGGCTATGCCGGCTTCAGCCAGCGCTACGGGCTGCACTTCGCCGCCCAACCCGACGTAATGGATCTCGGCCTCATCTACCGCGCCCTGGTCGACAAAAAAGTAGACATCGTAGCCGGCAATTCCACCGACGGCCTGATCGACGCCCTCAACCTGGTAGCCCTATCCGACGACCGCCACTATTTCCCCCCGTACGACGCTGTCCCCATAGTTCGCCGCGACACCCTGGCCAAATTCCCCCCACTCCGCGCCGCGCTCGCCGACCTAGCCAACAAAATCACCGCCGAAGACATGCGCCATCTAAATGCCGAAGTCGACGCCAACCAGCGCGACCCCGCAACGGTAGTCCGCGCTTTCCGCGCCTCCAAAAACCTATAATTTGTGTTCTGAAGAGCAGAGCTCTGCATTTCAGCAGGAAAACCCATCAAACGAAAAATACACCGCCGAAATCCTCGCAGCGCTTTACTCGATTTATCTTGCTCAGTAACAGCAACAGCTACTACTGCACGAACCAGCACGATTCCTAAAACCAGCTCTCCGTATTTCTGACGCGAATGCGAGCGAAGAAGCGAGCCCCCGAAACAAAGGCTGCGCCTAAATCGGCGAGACATAGATATTACTTCTTATTTGTTGACATCGATTTGCGCCACGTATATATGCATGACCGCTGTCCTGTTATTGACTCTCACGCTACTTAACGTCCCCGCGTGTGCGTCAATGTTTATCTGAATCGACAAGGTGAATTTACGGCTTTGATCTCAGTTCCCCGAAGGAGGAACGGATATGCTGTTTAATAGGGGTGTGTGCCAGTTCGCTATGGGGTTTTTCCTTTTGCTCGGAGCTCTGCTGATAGCGGGTCCGGCGTTCGCCGGCCCTGCCAACCAGCGGACCTTGGGTCCCGAGGATGAGGCCAAGCAGATTACCTTGACTGTTTGGTTGAATCTGCACAACAAAGCCGTCCTGGATGCCAGAGTACAGGACATGTATGACAAGAGCTCACCGAACTACCACCACTTCCTGACCAGGGAGGAATACAAAGCGCAATTCGCTCCTAGTGCCGATGATGCGGCGAAGGTGCGCGATTTCCTGATCGCCCACAATATGAAGGTGACCTCGATCGACAAGAATAATCACTTTGTCATGGCGCAAGGGCGTGTCGGGGATGCCCAAGCAGCCTTCAACACGCAGATTAACCGCGTCATGGTCAACGGCGAAGTCCGCCGCGCCACCGCAGCGGAACCATCGGTTACCGGTGAAGCAGCTCCGATCGTGGCTACGGTGCAAGGGTTGAGCGATCTGGAATATCAAGCCTACGCAAGACGTGCCCTTGATCTTGAAACCGGTGTTCCTTATCCGGCAGTCTCACCATCCGCCGTGGGTGCAGACGGACTGTTCTTTAGCGGGCAGTGCCTGCGTCCGCCCGAATCCGTGACCTTCACAACCGCTGGGAGCTTCCCGAAGGCGACTTACTTCGGCAATCGATATGGACAGGACATCACCAGTGGGGCACCCAATCTGCCCCCGTGTGGCTACGATTCCGCTGAACTGCAGCAAGCGTACGGCTTGAATGCACTCTATAGCCATGGGTTGGACGGCACCGGCCAGACCATCGTGATCGTGGATGCCTTTGGCTCCAACACCATTGTGGACGACACCAACCTTTTCTCGTCGCTCAACGGACTCCCCGCGCTCACACCATCGAATTTCGCCATCTTCACTCCCAATGGCTCCGCCACCTGCACGACCACAAACGGCTGCACCGCCGGGAACTGGAATCTGGAAACCACGCTGGACGTGCAATGGGCGCACTCGATTGCCCCAGGAGCGAACATCGTCCTGGTGCTGGGAGCAGACAGCTCGTTTACAAACCTCGATCTCGCCAACCTTTTCGCAATCGAGAATGGTTTTGGCAACGTCCTCTCGAACAGCTTCGGAATCTCCGAGATAGCCCTTGCGGACCTCTTACCGTCGGAGCTGGTAGTCGAGAACGGGCTCTCGGAGATCGCCGCAGCCTTGGGTATCTCCCACAACATCTCGACAGGCGACACCGGCGACAATCTCGCATTCAACAACGCCAACTTCGGGATCAACTCGGTGTCGCCCGGCGCGAATTCCGATTCCCCCTTCGCCACCGCGGTTGGCGGCACCAGTACTTTCTTGGACTCCAAGAGCAATATCTTTTTGCAGACGGGATGGGGACTGAACCTTACCCGTATTGCCAATCCCACTCCAAATCCCCCAACCGTTCCGCCTCTGTTGCTTGGCTTCCAAAGCGGATCCGGAGGCGGTGAAAGCACGGTTTACACCAAGCCTAAGTTCCAACAGCATGTGCCGGGCAAGTTCCGTCAGACGCCGGACATTGCCATGAATGCCGACCCCCAGACCGGCGTGGAGATCATTGTCACGGATCCGGCGAGTGGCGCGGTGGGCGTAGAAGTCGTTGGTGGCACGAGCCTGTCTTGCCCGACGTTCTCTGCGTTTTGGGCCATCGCGAATCAGGCGGCCGGGGGCGGACCGATCGGGCAGGCAGCGCCAATCCTCTATGAACTGTCGGAAGGCCAGTCCGCCAAAGATGCAATTATTGACGTAAACCTGAACCCGGTCGAGACCTTGCTTAACGTCAATGGCTTCATCTTCAATCCACCGAGCGCTCCCATAACAGTTGAGAGTGCGTCGGCTCTGGCGCAACCTCTGGAAAACACGAAACTGTTTATCAGCGCGTTGTTCCAAAGCACCGCGTCGACCCGCTGGGACGTGTTTACTTTCGGAACCGACTCGTCGCTAACCACTGGGCCCGGCTGGGATAACGTGACTGGTCTGGGCACGCCAAACGGCTCGGCGTTCATTAACGCGGTCTTAAAAGCGCTCAAGTAAGCCGCGGATTGCAGGCGGGAAACGGGTGTTGCAGAGGGCTGCAGCACCCGAGCAATCCTCATTCTTAGGCGTAAATCGTAGGACCAGGAGGTCGCCTAATGATCGATGGTCCTGGCTTTGTGATGCGAGCGTTGCGCTGAATTGGCTCTGGCCTCCCGGACGCCTCTGGAATACGACCATCATCCTTGGCCCTAAAATCCTTCCAGCATCCAGACATTTGAGCCCCCAGTGGCTTGCCAGATGGCGATGCGCTTGCGGTCGCGCGACTGAATTCCCCAGCCGACGTAAGGCTTGCCATCCTGCAGCACTGGCTTGAAGTTTCCATTCAAATCGATATTGATAAGCGCGCGGGTTTCGCCTCGCATGGTAGCGCTGGCCCAGAAGCTTTTGCCGTCCGCGGCCCAATCGATCGCGGCGATGCCCACCCAATCGTTGACGGTGATGGCGCGCTCGGGTTCACCGTCGGTGGGGATGAGCCGGATTTTTGTGTCCAGCGACACGCGGGCTTCTTTGCACAGAGCCAGTGTCTTGCCGTCGGGCGACAGAGTCCAGTTGTAGTCCTGCCAGCCGGGGTCGTTAGCCTGGAAAAAGCTTTTGGTGACGCCGGTCACGGAGTCGAACTGTACGAAGGTCAGTACATCCTTGGTGAACTTGCTGAACAAGCAAAAAGTGGATGGTGATCGGGCACACTGGAAATTGTTGATGCCGTCGGCTTCCAGAATTAATTTGCCCACGCCGCCGTTGATGGGCACAGTCATCACGCGGACTTTCTCGCGATCAAAACCGACGGTGTGCGAGACGGGAGGCCCGCCGCGTCCGGCGCGACTGAGTTCACTGAGATAGAGGATCTGAGTGCCGTCGGGATTTAACCGCATGATATTGGGATTGTCATCGCCATCCACGATCAATTCAGGAGAGGCGGCGCCGAGCTGTTGCCGGAAGATATGGAATTTGCCGTCGCGGTTGGAAATATAAAGAAGAGCCGTGCCATCCGGCGTCCATTCGTAGGGGCGGCTTTGGCTTTCATCGAGGGTAAGACGCTGCGGCTGGCCCAGCGTATTGGTCTTGGCATCCACCTGAGCGAAATAAATCGTGGGCGCTATGTTGTTGCGCAGGAAAACCAAGTGCTTGCCGTCCGCGCTAAGTTCCGGGCGGGGTTTCCAATCGGGACCGCTGGTCAGCTGAGTGAGGTCACCCTTGGATTCGCCGGAGCGCTCTTCCACACGGAGGGACCAGATGTCGGACTTGACGTTGTTTCCTTCTTCGACGCGGCTGAAGAGCAGCCTGCCGTCGCGGCTCCATACAAGCCCGCCGCCGATACGGTAATCGGAAAAAACAGTGTTGGTTTTCCCCGTGGCCAGGTCAACCGTTTCGATTTGTACTTCCTCGTGATAGCCGGGCCAGTAGCTGGCTTTCATGTAGGCGAGGCGCTGGCCGTTGGGCGACCAGGTCAACGAGTTCGAGTAGCCGGAAATTTCCAGAAGCAGTTTGGGCTGGCTGCCGTCGGAGTTCAGCACCCACAGCTCCGAGGTATTTAACTTGATTGAGTTGCCCAGCGCAGCGATCTTGGTGCCGTCGGGAGAAACGACCCCGGTGTCGGTCTGGTCGGAGATTTTTCGCGATGGGCCACCGAGGATAGAAATGTTCCAGACGCTTGGTTTTTCTCCTTCCGATTGCACGCCGCCCACCAGCAGGTGATTTCCGTCGGGAAACCATGTGACCGTATAAGGCTTAAGCCCGACGGGCAGCCACAATTGATGGGAGTCTTCGCGGGCGATTTCGCGCAGGAAAAGGCCGCGTGGGTCGGTGTAGGCAAGCAGATGGCCATCCGGTGAGATCGAAGCGCGATAGACGGGAACGTCGGCAGAGTTTGCTGTGAGCCGAACTTCGCGCGGCACGGCTGCGTGGGCGGCGCGATTGCCGATGTGGAAACCTACGGAAATGCAGGCGCCACTAAGGACAACGATAGAGGCAATCCAGCGCGCCCAGCTCCGGCCGCCCGACGTGATTTTTGGAACAGCAGTCGCATCCGTTCCAAGTGGGATTGCGCCGCTTACGGGAGCCACAAAGCGGTAGCCGCGGCGTGCCAGGGTTTCGACGAAGCGCGGGTTGTCGGCAGAGTCGCGCAAGGCGTCGCGTAGCCTCTTAATGGCGGCGTTAAGACTGTGGTCGAAGTCCACGAAGGTGTCCGCCGGCCAGAGTCGGTGTTTCAGCTCTTCGCGCGAGACGACTTCGCCAGGCCGCTCGAGCAGCATGGTAAGTACCTGATAAGGCTGCTCCTGGATTTTGACCTTAACGCCATTGCGCCGGAGCTCCCCCGCGCGCGGATCCACCTCAAAGACACCGAATCGAACCACCTCAGTCAAGTTCCTGTCTGGGCCGCTGGCCACCTGGGTTCACCTATTCCGACACTCCGTGGGTTCTCTTACAAGTACGTACTACGAAGAATTTCGTTCCCCCTGTTTGCTTTAAATCTCGCAAAAAATCGCGTCATCTACCGCTGTAACTGGCTGACGAAAGCCGAGTTAGTAAGTCACCCACATTTAGGCTACCCGTTACCCGCCATGCCTTGAGGCACGCCCGCATGCCAGCAAGGCTTGCGTCATCGGAAAGGGGAACCTTACGATGGCTCGCAGAATCTGGGTCGTCCTCGCGGCACTTGCAAGCCTGCATGGCAGCGCAGCCTCCGGGCGACCGAAGCAAGAACCCACGATCCGACTGGCGGTCTCTGTCTTTAATGACGCGGAAGTGCCCCAGAAGGTCTTGCAGGTCGCTCAGGCACGAGCTGAGACTCTGTTGCACGGTGCCGGAATCGCATTGACTTGGCTGGACTGCGGCACGCCGGGCAATTGGGTGCAGGACATCGGCTGCCGGGATATCGTGTTTCCCAGCCATCTTTCGGTCCGCCTGGCCCGCAATGGCCGACACCGGACAGGAGACGTGTTTGGGGAATCGTTCCTGGATGACAAGGGACTAGGAAATTACGCTAGCGTGTACGTTGAGCCGCTGGCCACTTCCAAAGCGCTCGATGTGATCAGCGAAGGCGATCTGTTGGGCTACGTGGTGGCACACGAACTCGGCCACTTGCTCCTGGGGCTAGACTCCCATTCGGCCGACGGAGTGATGCGCGCGAAGTGGGATTTTGCGGCGCTGCAGCAGGTGGCTCACGGGACACTGATTTTCAGTGCAAACGAAGCGGAGCGCATGCGGGCGAGATATCTCTTGGCCAGCGCCAGACAGAAAGCGGCGGAGCGGCGTACCGCAGCCGGAAAATAGGGCTCTACCTGCGTTACTTTGAGAGGGACCACCGAAACACAATCCCCGCCCCCACCAGAAAATTATTCTGGTGATCGTTCACCGCGTTCGCGATCCGTGTCAGGTAGTAATCCATCTGAATCACCCGCACCGTAAACCGCCGGCTCACCGGCACATCCAGCCCTCCCCCGACGCGGCTGGCGAATCCGTAAGACGCATTGCCAATTCCCGCCACGCCGCCTCCGGCATGTGCCGCCCCCACCAACACTTGCGCAAACGGCTGCACGCGATGCGCGCCATGTGCCCAGGTCCGCTTCAGCCCAGGCAACTGGTAGCGCGCCCCGGCCATAAACGATGTCAGCGTCAAAGAATGCCCGGCAGGCGCCCCGCTGTTCGTAAACCCGCTACTGACGTCCGTGACCACTGACCACGGCCCCAGAAAGTTCCACGAGCCCGAGACCCCGCCCCCATTCAACCCGAAACACCCGCACTGCCCAGGTCCTGCGTTGGTATGTACCCACTGATACGTCGCCGCCGCGTCTCCGCTGAACCCTTCCTGCGCCACCGCTGCCGACGCTCCCACAAACAGCAGCGCCGCCACAACTAAAATCGATCGCATCGCCGTTCTCCTCAACCTTCGCATCAATTCGAAGGCACCGATACCGTTGCAGACACGTTGCTGATCACCGTGTTCTCCCAGGATCCCCCCGTCGACGACGTAACATACAAATAAGCCACCGGCGGCGGCGTGATGTTTCCCGAAATCACCTCTACGCCGTCCAGCGTCATTGTCAGTAGCCCCTGAACGATGGAAACCGTGTAGGTGTGCGTAATCGACATGCCTACCGCCACCAGTGTTGGAATGCTGGTGTTCACGCTATCCCACGGGTTCTCCCACAGCGCCGCTTCTCCGCGTCCCACTGCCGCGTACGGCACCGGAAACTCACCCGCGTTGTGATAGGTGTCGAACGCGAACGCCAACCCAGGAATCCCCTTCGCGCCTAACCCCATGCCTGGCGTTCCCAGAGTCGTAGGCGTCGATCCCAGGGAAGGGTCGCCCAGCACCACCGCGAAGCCATCAGCCGGCGTACCGCTTGGATTGCTGAGCGTCACCGTGAACGTGAGCTGGATATCGCCAGTGGAAATAAGCGTGGGCCAAACAATCTCCCCGTCCTGGTTACCCACCGCGGCTGTCAACTGGTAACTGCACCCGGGTTCCGCCACCGCATTTCCCAATGCCGACCAATTCGCATCGCATAGATTTGGAACCTGCGCCAAAGGTCCGACAAATAGTCCCGCCGAGTTGCTGGTCACCGACGCGGTCGTCCCGTTGCTCACCACCGCGTAGAAGACAGAGCCAGTCTGCGTAATCACCGTTGGGTCCACGGTGTACGTCGAACTGGTCGCCCCGGGAATGGCTGTAAACGTCGAACTTCCCGGAGGCGCTTCGTACCATTGATAGCTCAACGGCAAGCTCGAAACCGCCGTCACCTGGTAAGTAGCGGGCGCTCCGACATCCACGTACTGCGTCACCGGCTGCCCGGTTATCTGCAGCAATATCCCGTTCCCCACCGCCAGCGTAGCCTTCTGTGAAATGGCTTGCCCATATCCGTTACCCACCACCACGTAATATTTGTCCTGGTCGTTTGTCGTCGCCGTCGCCGACGCTGGCACGTTGTACGTCGCCGAAGTCGCTCCTCCGATCGCCACCCCCGTCGTCTGTCCCGCGGGTATGCGATACCACTGATAGGTCAGCGCCGGAGTCCCCGTGGCCACCACGCTGAATGAAGTCGTGCCTCCACCCGTAACCGTCACTCCCACCGGTTGCGTGACGATCGTCGGCCCGGTGTTGCCGGCCGTCACCGTCAGCGTCGCGTCACTGCTCGTCAGCGGCGTCGGACATGAGTCCGTCACAATCGCGTAATACTTCGCTCCGTTGTAAGTCAGATCCACCCCGGGCGTAGTGTAAAGGTTCGAAGTCGCACCCGATAGCGCCACTCCCGTCGTGCCCCCAGCCGGAATCTGATACCACTGATAAGTGAACGGGCTGAGTCCCTGCGCGGACACTCCAAAAAGCGCCGTTTGCGCCGGTCGCAGCGAAAGATTTGTCGGATTCGATGTGATCGTGGATCCCACCGCCACCACCGCCGCGCTGGAAGTCACGCTCCCGATTCCGTTGGTCACTGCGACGCTGTAATTCCCTGCATTCGCAGCCGCGGCCGCGGAAACCGTATAGCTCGCGCTCGTCGCCCCCGGAATCGGCGCCCCATTAAAGCTCCACTGATAGCTCGCCGCATAATTTGCGCTCACCGTCAGCAATATCCCCGCACCGGTGCAAACGTGCTGGCTGGCAGGCTGCGTCAGGATCACCGGACCACTGATCGTCGCCGTCGTGGTCACAAAAACGGAAGGTTCATCCACGCTGGTCGCGGTGATCGTATACGTGCCCACCGTCGCCGGAGCCGTCCACACATTCCCGCTAAAAGTCCCCGCGCTCGCCTTCCACGTCAGTCCATTCGTCACGCCACCACTAGCCGTCGCGCTAAAGTTGACCGCCCCCGGCGCCACCGTCTGATTCGCGGGAGTAATCGGCGTAATCGTCACGCTCGTCGGCGTCACCACGCACGTCGTCGACACCACGTTCCCCTTCGCATCCGTGACCGTCAGCGTGTACGTCTTCGCCGAAGTCAGCGTCGGCGTCGGATACAAACCCCCGCTCACCGCTGCGGCCGTGATATCCGAACTCCCTACCCCCATCGACCCAATCACCGCCGTCCCACCCGAGAACGTAGGAACCAGCATCACCGAAGCGTTATAAGGAGGCGTCGCGTTGCTAGGCACAATGCTCTTGGCCAAGGGCGCGGGGCTCGGCACCGTCAAGGTGGCCGGCCCG
>Ga0210401_10005822_pt1 | contig 12618 bp, 13 predicted proteins | sample IncBWH32MmetaG_FD_150866 | JGI IMG/M metagenome (GOLD analysis project Ga0210401, IMG submission 150866) | Forest soil microbial communities from Barre Woods Harvard Forest LTER site, Petersham, Massachusetts, United States - Inc-BW-H-32-M | ecosystem: Environmental > Terrestrial > Soil >... | reverse complement strand
TGAGGATTCGGCTTCGCTGTCTCGGCGTGCGGCGACGGTGCCGCCGGCGAGCGCATGGTGGATGCTGATAGCCGGTGTGATCGGGTTGATCGCCTCGTTCACGTTGACCGTGGAGAAGATCAAGATTTTGCTCAACCCGTCGTACGTGCCGTCGTGCAACATCAACCCGATCGTGTCTTGCGGTTCGGTGATGACGACGCCACAAGCCTCGGTGCTGGGTTTCCCCAATTCGCTCATCGGCATTGCCGGGTTCACTGTGGTAGTCGTCACGGGTGTCTTGGCTGTGGCGAAAGTGCCACTGCCGCGCTGGTATTGGGTTGGATTGACCGCCGGGATCCTGGTCGGGGCCGCGTTTGTGCATTGGCTGATCGTCCAAAGCCTTTACCGCATCGGGGCCCTGTGCCCGTATTGCATGGTGGTGTGGGTGGCGACCATCTCGCTGTTGGTGGTCGTCAGCGCGGTCGCGTTCCGGCCAACCGGTGAAAGCCATCACAGCGCAGTGATCGCTGAGCTCTACCGTTGGCGTTGGTCGATTGCCGCGCTGTGGTTCACCGCGGTCTTTCTGCTGATTCTGGCCCGGTTCTGGGACTATTGGTCGACGCTTCTATAAACAGCCGAGGTAAGGGACGCGCGTGATCTCAAAAGTGTTGGTGGCCAACCGCGGCGAGATCGCCATTCGTGCGTTCCGCGCCGCCTACGAGCTCGGTGTCGGCACCGTCGCGGTCTATCCCTACGAAGACCGGAATTCGGTGCACCGCCTCAAGGCCGACGAGTCCTACCAAATCGGGGAGATCGGCCACCCGGTGCGGGCTTATCTGTCGGTCGACGAAATCGTCGACACGGCTCGACGTTCCGGCGCCGATGCGGTTTATCCCGGGTACGGGTTCTTGTCGGAGAACCCCGAGCTGGCGGCCTCCTGCGCGGACGCGGGTATCACATTCGTCGGCCCTAGCGCCGAAGTGCTTGAGCTGACCGGCAATAAGTCCCGCGCGATCGCGGCCGCGCGCGAGGCCGGTCTACCGGTCCTCAGGTCGTCGGCACCGTCGGCATCTGTCGAGGAACTGGTGTCCGCCGCCGCGGACATGCAATTCCCGTTGTTCGTCAAGGCGGTGGCCGGCGGCGGGGGCCGCGGGATGCGGCGTGTCAGCGATCCGGCCGCGCTGCCTGAGGCCATCGAAGCCGCCAGCCGAGAAGCCGAGTCGGCGTTCGGGGATCCGACGGTCTACCTCGAGCAGGCGGTGATCAACCCACGCCATATCGAGGTGCAGATCCTCGCCGACAATCACGGGAACGTGATCCACCTCTACGAGCGAGACTGCAGTGTGCAGCGACGCCACCAGAAAGTCGTCGAACTGGCCCCCGCCCCCAACCTGGCCGAGGAGTTGCGCGCCAAAATCTGTTCCGACGCAGTGGCTTTCGCCCGCCAGATCAACTACAGCTGTGCGGGCACCGTGGAGTTCTTGCTGGACGAGCGCGGGCATCACGTCTTCATCGAGATGAATCCACGTATCCAGGTTGAGCACACCGTTACCGAGGAGATCACCGACGTCGATTTGGTTTCCAGCCAGCTGCGGATCGCGTCCGGGGAGACCCTCGAGGATTTGGGTCTGCGCCAGGAGACGGTCCGGCCGCATGGCGCTGCGCTGCAGTGCCGCATCACCACCGAAGATCCGGCCAACGGGTTCCGGCCGGACACCGGCCGGATCAGCGCCTACCGCAGCCCGGGCGGCGCGGGTATCCGGCTGGACGGCGGAACGAATCTGGGCGCTGAGATCAGCGCACACTTCGATTCCATGCTGGTCAAGCTGACTTGTCGGGGCCGCGACTTCCACACCGCTGTGAACCGGGCACGGCGCGCGATCGCCGAGTTCCGGATCCGTGGCGTGTCGACGAATATTCCGTTCTTGCAGGCGGTTCTGGACGATCCGGACTTCCAAGCCGGCCGCGTCACCACGTCCTTCATCGACGAGCGCCCGCAGCTGCTTACGGCACGATCGTCGGCCGATCGCGGTACCAAGATCCTCAACTACCTCGCCGACGTCACCGTCAACAAACCACATGGCTCACGAGCGTCGACGGTGTATCCGCAGGACAAGTTGCCCGACGTCGATCTGGAGGTCGCGCCACCGCCGGGCTCTAAGCAACGGCTGGTCGAGTTGGGACCTGAGGGTTTCGCGCGCTGGCTCAGGGAGTCGCCGGCGGTGGGCGTCACCGACACGACGTTCCGCGATGCCCACCAGTCGCTGCTGGCGACACGAGTACGCACCAGCGGTCTTGTGATGGTCGCGCCCTACATCGCCCGGACCATGCCGCAGCTGCTGTCCGTGGAGTGTTGGGGGGGTGCGACTTACGATGTGGCGCTGCGCTTCCTCAAGGAGGAGCCCTGGGAACGGCTGGCCGCACTGCGTGAGGCGATGCCCAACATCTGCCTGCAGATGCTGCTGCGGGGCCGCAATACCGTTGGCTACACACCGTATCCGGAGCTGGTTACGTCGGCGTTCGTGGAGGAGGCGACGGCCACCGGTATTGACATCTTCCGGATTTTCGACGCGCTGAACAACCTAGAGTCGATGCGTCCAGCTATCGACGCGGTGCGCGAAACAGGCTCTGCGATAGCCGAAGTCGCGATGTGCTACACCGGCGACCTGTCCGACCCGGGTGAGCAGCTTTACACGCTCGACTACTACCTGAAATTGGCTGAGCAGATCGTGGACGCCGGCGCACATGTGCTCGGTATCAAAGACATGGCCGGATTGCTGCGGCCGCAGGCGGCACGGCAATTGGTCAGTGCGTTGCGCAGTCGCTTCGACCTGCCCGTGCACGTGCACACGCATGACACACCGGGCGGCCAGCTGGCCAGCTACGTGTCTGCCTGGCAGGCGGGCGCCGACGCAGTGGACGGTGCCGCCGCGCCGATGGCGGGAACGACCAGCCAGCCGGCACTGAGTTCGATCGTCGCCGCCGCCACGCACACCGAATACGACACCGGTCTGTCGTTGTCGGCGGTGTGCGCGCTGGAGCCTTACTGGGAGGCGCTGCGAAAGGTCTATGCGCCCTTCGAATCTGGGCTGCCCGGCCCAACGGGACGGGTCTATCACCATGAGATTCCGGGCGGGCAATTGTCGAATCTGCGCCAGCAGGCCATTGCGCTGGGGCTGGGGGATCGGTTCGAGGAGGTCGAAGAGGCCTACGCCGGTGCCGACCGGGTGCTGGGCCGGCTGATCAAAGTCACGCCATCGTCGAAGGTGGTCGGTGATCTGGCGCTGGCGTTGGTCGGCGCGGGTCTGAGTGCCGACGAATTCGCCGCAGATCCCGGGCGATTCGATATCCCGGAGTCAGTATTGGGATTCTTGCGGGGCGAGCTGGGTGACCCGGCAGGTGGGTGGCCCGAACCGCTGCGCACCAAGGCCCTGGCCGGCCGGGGCCCGGCCAAGCCTGTCGAGCAACTCACGCCGGAAGACGAGGCCACCCTCGCACTGCTTGGCGCGAAACGCCAAGCCACCCTCAACCGGCTGCTATTCCCAGGCCCCACAAGGGAATTCGAGGCGCACCGGGAAAGCTACGGCGACACGTCACAGCTGTCCGCGAACCAATTCTTCTACGGCCTGCGCCAAGGCGAAGAACACCGGGTGCACCTGGAGCCCGGCGTGGAACTGCTGATCGGCTTGGAGGCCATCTCCGAGCCCGACGAACGCGGCATGCGCACGGTGATGTGCATCATCAACGGTCAGCTGCGCCCGGTGGAGGTGCGTGACCGCGGCATTGCCAGCACGGTTCCGACCGCGGAGAAGGCTGACCGGGCCAACCCCAACCACGTCGCGGCACCGTTCGCCGGGGTCGTCACCGTCGGCGTCTCCGTCGGCGACCGGGTGAGCGCCGGCCAGACCATCGCGACCATCGAGGCAATGAAGATGGAAGCGCCGATCACTGCGCCCGCCAACGCCACCGTGGAGCGAGTGGCGGTGTCCGCCACCGCCCAGGTAGAGGGCGGGGATCTGCTGGTGGTGCTCACCTGACGCGCATCATCGGCGGCGTCGCCGGGGGACGGCGGATCGCGGTACCGCCGCGCGGAACCCGGCCGACCACCGATCGGGTTCGCGAATCGCTGTTCAACATCGTGGCCGCCCGGCGAAACTTCAACGGTATGTCTGTACTGGACCTATATGCCGGCTCGGGTGCGTTCGGCCTGGAGGCGCTGTCGCGCGGTGCGACGTCGGCCCTGTTCGTCGAGTCCGACCACCGCGCGGCGGCCGTGCTCGCGCGCAACATTGCCACCCTCGACCTGCCCGGCGCGACGCTGTGTCGCGGGTTGGTGACGGCCGTGCTGGCGACCGGTGCCGCAGCGCCGGTCGATCTCGTGTTGGCCGACCCGCCTTACGACGTCGAGACGGCCGACGTTCAGGCCGTTTTGGCCGCTCTGACCAGACACGGCTGGGCCCACGAAGGAACGCTCGCCGTTTTTGAACGCGGTGCCGGCAGCACGCCGCTGAGTTGGCCGACTGGGTGGCATCCCTGGCAGCAGCGGGTTTACGGCGACACCCGTTTGGAGCTGGCCGAACGGCTGTCGGTAGGCGTGTAGCGTCTTCGCACATGAGCGGCGCGGTCTGCCCAGGGTCATTTGATCCGGTGACGTTGGGCCACATCGACGTTTTCGAACGCGCTGCGGCCCAGTTCGACGAAGTGGTGGTGGCGATTCTGGTCAACCCCGCAAAAAAGGGCATGTTCGACCTCGACGAGCGGATCGCGATGATCAAGGAGTCGACGACGCATCTGCCCAACCTGCGAGTGGAGGCCGGGGAAGGTCTGGTCGTCGACTTCGTCACCGCGCGTGGGATGACGGCCATCGTCAAGGGGCTGCGCACCGGCACCGACTTCGAATACGAGCTGCAGATGGCGCAGATGAACAATCACGTCGCCGGTGTCGACACCTTCTTCGTGGCAACCACACCGAGGTATTCGTTCGTGTCGTCATCGCTGGCGAAAGAGGTCGCGCTGCTTGGCGGTAATGTCTCCGAGCTGCTGCCCGAGGCGGTCAACCGCCGGCTGGCCGAAAAACTGCGCCAGCGCGGCCGGGCGTAAGCCACGGCCGCGCTGGCGGATTGGTTTCGTCAGCTCTCGGCGAGCGCGCTGTGCAGTGACTGCTTCGCTTCGGTGATCGCAGTCAAGACCTTGGTTCGAGCCTCGGCCAATTTGGCCTTCTGCGCGTCCGTGCCCGACCAGACGATGGTCCGCGCCAGTCCAGCAAGCTCGACGAGTCCCCAACGGATCTTGATGACGTCGCCGAACTTTGCGACCTGAGCGAGCCGGGCGTGGATGCCTTCACTCGTGACGCCCTTCCACGACAACACATTGGTGCCCTGCTCGGTCAGGGTGGCCACCCCGTCGCTGACGGTCACGAAGCCGCGACCCGCGAGGTGTCCAATAGCAAGCTCGACGATCCCTTCCGGGGGAGTGAGAGCGCCGTCGGTCGCCTCGGATACGCGCTGCACAATCTGCGCGGCGTTCGCCGGCCCATCGAGCAGCAGGGCGGCGGTGCCGATCACCACCCGCTTGCGCGGCCCGCCGAAACCGTGGCCGCCGAAACCCGTCCCGCCGAAACCGGGCCCACCAAAGCCGGGCCCACCAAAGCCGGGCCCACCAAAGCCGGGTCCACCCCAGCCGTGTCCACCGAAGCCGGGTCCACCCCAGCCGTGTCCACCAGTAAATCCACCACCGAACACCCTTGTTCTCCTTCAGTTAACGGCGACTAGTCAACCGACTCAGTCGCCGAGGTTTATATCTAGTTCCTTGATACGCGGCCCGCCGATACGTGTCAAGTAACTTGATATGAAGGTTGGATGCGGACGCGGGCGCCCGTCCGATACTGACTCACCGGGCAACGCGCTGGCTAATCGGCGCCTTGGACCACGCATCCATGCCAGCATGGACGAGATGAGCGAACCCGATGATCAACCGCTGGGCTTTCTGGTGCGCCGGTTGATGGGGCGACTGCGACCCCAGGCGGCGACGGCGTTGCGACCGCTGGGGCTCGGATTGCCGGAATTCGTCTGCATGCGCATTCTCGATGCGTATCCGGGCCGTACCAGCGCCGAGCTGGCGCGGCACACCTACGTCACTGCGCAAGCGATGAATCAGGTTTTGCAAGGACTGCAAGAGATGGGCGTCGTTACCCGCCCCGCGACGGCGCCGTTAGGCCGCGCACTGCCGGCCCAGCTCACCCGCAAGGGCAGGGCGCTGCTCAAGCGCGCGGAAGCGGCCGTCGACGCGGCCGATGAACAGATGCTGGCGCATCTCAGCCCGGCCGAACAACGCCAACTCAAGCGGCTGCTCTACCGCGCCGGGAATCCGTCAACTGACGATGCCTCACCGTGCGACTCTGCCGCCGAATTACGGGTCGACCAGAAGTAGCCGCCCGCGGCTGCCGGCCACGCTACTAATGGCAGTGATCGTGATGGTCGTGCTCCGTGTCCGGAGAGCCGCCCATCATGCGCAGCATCGGGATGCCGCCCGTCGTCACGAACCGTACGACGAGCACCGTGGCCAGCGCGAGGAAGGCGATATTGAGCCAGGTGGTGTAGTTCAACGAAATCCCGGCGTGCATCACCGTTGCATTGCGTTGCGACGGAATGAGACTCGCTGCGCCGAAAACCAATTCGACGAGGTAGCCGGCCACGACCATCGCAGCGTAGAAGGTGCCCAGCAGCGTCAGCATCATCGCCGTGCCGTAGTACTTGCGGTAGATATTCAAGATCGGCAGGATCAACAGGTCGGCGAAGATGAATGCGACGACGCCGCCGAAGCTGATGCCGCCGTTCCACAACACCGCGGCCAGCGGAACGTTGCCGATCGAGCAGACGAACGAGACGATCGCGACGACGGGCCCCACGATCGGTCCCCACAGCGTCGACAAAACTGGATGGTCGACGAAAAAGAAGTGTTGCCAGAATGATTCGGGCACCCAGGCCGCGATGGCACCCGCGATCAGCAGCCCCAGAATCAGATCACGAAGGATCGCGCTCCATTCCATGACAAACACGTGGGAGACCGAGGTAAGACCTTCCCGCGAAAACAGCCGCCGCCAAAACGGGCCGTCCCCTTGAATCGACATGTCCATGGCCGCATGGCCTTCCATCGACCCGGCTAACCCCCGATCGGCCTGTCGACGGGCGGCGTCGACGAGCCGCGTGCGCACGAACAGCCGGAACAACACGGCCAGAACCACGATCATCAACGGACCACCGATGAATTCCGCCGCGGTGAACTGCCAGCCCATCAGCAGAGCCAGGATGATGCCCAACTCCACCACCAGATTGGTGGAGCCGATCTCGAAGGCCATGGCGGCGGTGAAATTGGCGCCCTTGCGGAACAGCGACCGGGCCAGGGCCACCGCGGCATACGAGCACGACGACGACGCGGCGCCCAGTCCGGCCGCGATCGCCAGGGTGCGGGGCCGGTCGTCGCCCAGCAGAGCCACCACGGTCGATCGACGCACGACGGCCTGTACCACCGCCGAAAGGGCGAAGCCCAGGATCAACGCCCACAGGATCTCCCACGTCATCGACCCTGCCAGCGCCAACGCATGCCCAACCGCTCCCGCCGCTTCCTTTAGCACCAGACCCTCCACTTCGGCCGTTGTGCCTATCTTGGCCCATTCAAGGTACCCCCAGGGGGTATCTTCGCATCTTTGTGCGGTCGTCGGCCCCTTTAGGCTCGCGTCGATCCATAATTGCCGTAAATCCGCCCGAGCCGACATAATGACGCCAAGTGTGCAGGTGAGTGGGCGCAGCTCCGGTCGCATAAAGCCCGACACACCGGGCTCGCAACTCAGTCACAGGTGTAACACCAGGCACACTGGTAACAACAACGATGCCGGGAGGGTGTTGCCGTGTACCGAGTATTTGAGGCGCTCGACGAGCTGGGTGCCATTGTCGAAGAAGCTCGTGGTGTGCCGATGACCGCGGGCTGCGTGGTGCCCCGCGGCGACGTGCTCGAACTGATCGATGACATCAAGGACGCGATCCCGGGCGAGCTCGATGACGCCCAGGACGTGCTCGACGCCCGCGACTCGCTGCTGCACGAGGCCAAGGCGCATGCGGACTCCGTGATGTCCTCGGCCAATAGCGAGTCCGACTCGATGCTCAACCACGCCCGAACGGAGGCCGACCGGGTCTTGGCCGAGGCGAAAGCGCAGGCCGATCGGATGGTGGGCGAGGCGCGCCAGCACAGCGAACGAATGGTTTCCGAAGCACGTGAGGAAGCGATCCGTATCGCGGCGGCGGCCAAACGCGAGTACGAGGCCACCACAGGCCGCGCCAAGACCGAATGCGACCGGCTTGTCGAAAACGGCAACATCTCCTACGAGAAAGCCGTGCAAGAGGGCATCAAGGAACAGCAGCGCCTGGTCTCCCAGACCGAGGTCGTGCAATCGGCCAACGCCGAGTCCACCCGGCTCATCGACGCGGCGCACGCCGAAGCCGACCGGCTGCGCGGTGAATGCGACATCTACGTCGACAGCAAGCTGGCCGAGTTCGAGGAGTACCTCAACAGCACCCTGCGCTCGGTCAACCGCGGCCGCCATCAACTGCGGACGGCGGCGGGCGTGCACGACTACGCGCAGCGCTAACCCTGGCACCGGCGACACTGGGCGGCTGTTGGGCGCCCGTAGGATTGCGACTATGGCCCGGCAGTACAGCCAAACGGCGCAGCCGAATCCGGCCTCGCCGCTAGCCGTCAACATCGCGCGGCTGGGACGACGCCCGGGATCGATGTTTCCCCTGCACGACGTCGTGCCCAGCCCGTCGCGCATCGGCCTGGAAATGATCGGAATCCAGGCCGACGCGCCATTGGAGCTCGATCTCCGCGTCGAATCGGTGTCCGAAGGCGTGCTGGTGACCGGGACGCTGACCGCGCCCACCACCGGCGAATGTGCCCGCTGCCTGACGCCGTTCAGCGGGCGCGTCGAAGTCGCGCTGACCGAGCTGTTCGCCTATCCGGACAGCATCACCGACGCGACGACCGAGGAGGACGAGGTCGGTCGGGTCGTCAACGACATCGTCGATCTCGAGCAGCCGATCATCGATGCAGTGGGACTGGAACTGCCGTTCTCGCCGGTGTGCCGGGCGGATTGCCCGGGGCTGTGTCCGCATTGCGGCATCCCGCTGGCAACCGCCGAGCCCGGTCATCACCACGACGAGATCGATCCGCGCTGGGCCAAGCTGGCCACCATGATGCGGACCGACGACGACGGGGGCGCGGAGTGAATGACCTCCTCGACGCGCTCGGCGTCGATCTGCCCGATGAGCTGCTGACCTTGGCGCTGACCCACCGCAGCTACGCCTACGAGCACGGCGGTCTACCCACCAACGAGCGCTTGGAGTTTCTCGGCGACGCGGTCCTCGGGCTGATCGTCACCGACGAACTGTTCCACCGGCACCCCGACCGCTCGGAGGGGGATCTGGCCAAACTGCGGGCCAGCATCGTCAACACCCAGGCGTTGGCCGAAGTCGCGCGGAATCTGACCGAGCAAGGCCTCGGCGCGCATCTGCTCCTGGGACGGGGCGAGGCCAACACCGGTGGGGCCGACAAATCCAGCATCCTGGCAGACAGCATGGAATCGCTGCTGGGAGCGATCTACCTGCACCACGGTATGGACAGCGCGCGGGGGGTGATCCTGCGGTTATTCGGTCCCCTGATGGACGCCGCGCCGACCCTGGGCGCCGGATTGGATTGGAAGACCAGCCTGCAGGAGCTGACCGCAGCCCGCGGCCTTGGCGCGCCGTCGTATCAGGTCAGCTCGACCGGACCCGACCATGACAAAGAGTTCACCGCCGTCGTGGTCGTGACCGACACCGAATACGGTTCGGGTGTGGGCCGATCGAAGAAGGAAGCCGAGCAGCATGCCGCGGCTGCCGCCTGGAAAACCCTGAGCGTGCTCGACAGCGCGTGATCTAGATGCCCGAACTACCCGAGGTTGAGGTGGTGCGGCGCGGCTTGCAGGCCCATGTGGTGGGCAGGACCATCACCGCCGTCCGAGTGCATCACCCCCGCGCAGTGCGCCGCCACGAGGCCGGCCCCGCCGACCTGACCGCGCGGCTGCTGGACGCCCGGATCACCGGCACCGATCGGCGCGGAAAGTATCTGTGGCTCCTGCTGGACGAGGGCGACTGCGCGCTCTTGGTCCACCTTGGCATGAGCGGTCAGATGCTGCTCGGGACGGTGCCGAACGTGGGCCACCTGCGGATCGCGGCGGTCCTCGACGACGGTACGACGCTGAGCTTCGTCGACCAGCGCACTTTCGGCGGGTGGCTGCTCGCCGAGATGGTGACGGTGGACGGCAGCGTGGTTCCGGCGCCCGTCGCCCACTTGGCGCGCGATCCTCTCGACCCGCGATTCGACATTGAGGCCGTGGTCAATGTGTTGCGGCGCAAGCATTCCGAAATCAAACGCCAGCTGCTCGACCAGACGGTGGTGTCGGGCATCGGCAACATCTACGCCGACGAAGCGTTGTGGCGGGCCAAAGTGAACGGCGCGCGTCTTGCCGACGCCTTGACGCGGCGGCAGCTGACCGCGGTGCTGGAGGCGGCCGCCGAGGTGATGCGTGACGCGCTGGCGCAGGGCGGCACGTCGTTCGATTCGTTGTACGTCAACGTCAACGGCCAGTCCGGCTACTTCGACCGCTCGCTCAACGTGTACGGCCGCGAAGGCAAGGCCTGCCGCCGCTGCGGCGCGGTGATCCGCCGGGAGAAGTTCATGAACCGCTCGTCGTATTACTGCCCGCGGGATCAGCCGCGGCCGCGCCGGTAAGCGCGCCGGGTGCGTGGCGGATCGCCCGCTGACTGGCGGGGCCCGCCGGTGCCGCCAGTCAGAACGCCATCATCCCGCCGCCGCCAACAAGCTCGATCAGGGGGGTGTATATGTCGGTGACCAGGAGGCCTTCGACCTCAACCCCGTCCGTTCCATTCCCGCCTCCTGGCAGGAGGCCGAGCAAGAAGTCGGTGAATTGGATGTCGGGGCCAGCGCCGGATGGATCGTGTAGGTCGTCAAACAAGGTAGTTATATGGTTGTTGAGAACCGCCTCCTCAGTGATGGGGGCCCTCGCCGCGGGCTCGGCGTCCGCCGCTGCCGCGTCTAGCATCCGCATCCCGCCGCCCCCGTCAAGAAGGTTGATCCCGTCGGTTGCAAGGTTGGCCACGGTGGTTTCGGCGTCGATCCCGAGCGTTCCGTCGGCGCCTCCCGGCAGGGAGGCATAGATGGAGTCGAGGAGTCCGTTTTCGGGGCCAGCGAGGAATTTAAGCCCTAGGTCGTCATCGAGGGCAATTACATCGCCGTTAGCAATCGACTCCGGGGTCCGACTGGTGATATCGGACACGGAGTCGCCCGCGGCGGCGGCCCCAATGGCGTCGTCCGTGGTGTCGGCGTAGGCGAGGGGCGCCGGGATCATCGCGGCGGCCAGCGCAGCGCCGGCAGCCGCGCTGAGAACGGCAGCGTAGGCGCCCCGTCGGCGGCGCCGCTGGCAAACATCGCGGTCACTGCGGTGGTCCTTATTCATGATTGAGCCCCCAATCGGTTGATGGTCTTGCTAACTCAGGTTGAGCTGGTGAATACATTAGACACGCATAGAATGCTAGTAATAGGACACTGATAGAGTAATTAAAACGATACATTACTGTTATGTAAACGTGACTTCTGTCGGCGGTGGTGCCGCCGACGCGAGCGGGGCGGCCACTCGAACTTCTCCGCGCTACCCTCGATCTCGCTCCAAACCAAGGCCGGTAGAAAGAACCCATGACTGAACTGTGGGTGGAACGCACCGGGGTGCGCCGCTATACCGGGCACAGCTCGCGCGGGGCCCAAGTACTCATCGGCTCCGAGGACGTCGACGGGGTATTCACTCCCGGCGAGTTGATGAAGATCGCGCTCGCGGCCTGTAGCGGGATGTCCAGTGACCACCCGGTGGCCCATCGGCTTGGCGACGACTACCAGGCGACGATTCGGGTGTCCGGCGACGCCGACCGCGAGCAGGAGCGCTATCCGCTGCTGCAGGACACCCTCGAAATCGACATGTCAGGGTTGTCGGACCAAGAGAAGGAGCGCCTGCTGGTTGTGGTCAACCGAGCCGTCGACCAGGTGTGCACGGTCGGCCGAACTCTGAAATCTGGCACGACGATCACCTTCGAGGTAGCCGATGTCGGAGCCTGAGTCGGAAGCTGACGGCGTACGCCTGACCGCGTGGGTGCACGGGCGGGTGCAAGGTGTTGGCTTCCGGTGGTGGACTCGCTCGCGGGCGCTGGAACTCGGGCTGACCGGCTACGCCGCCAACCGTCCCGACGGCCGGGTGCAGGTCGTCGCGCAGGGCCCCCGTGACGCGTGTGAACGGCTGTTACGCCTGTTGCAGGACGGGAAAACGCCAGGCCACGTCGACAACGTTGTCGTCGATTGGTCGCCGCGCGGCGAACCGATCAGCGGCTTCACCGAGCGGTAGTCTGGCACGCCGTGTACCTCAAGAGCCTGACGCTGAAGGGCTTCAAATCCTTCGCCTCGCCGACGACGCTGCGGTTTGAGCCCGGCATCACCGCGGTCGTCGGGCCTAACGGGTCGGGCAAATCCAACGTGGTGGAT
>Ga0210401_10005819_pt1 | contig 12620 bp, 10 predicted proteins | sample IncBWH32MmetaG_FD_150866 | JGI IMG/M metagenome (GOLD analysis project Ga0210401, IMG submission 150866) | Forest soil microbial communities from Barre Woods Harvard Forest LTER site, Petersham, Massachusetts, United States - Inc-BW-H-32-M | ecosystem: Environmental > Terrestrial > Soil >... | reverse complement strand
CACTAGGTTAACGCCGCCATGATACCGCTCTCCGTGCTCGACCTTTCGGTGGTCACCACCGGTACAAAACCCGCCGCGGCGCTGCGCAACAGCATCGATCTGGCGCGCCATGTCGATGCGCTCGGCTATGTCCGCTACTGGCTCGCCGAGCATCACAATCTTGCTTCGGTCGCGAGCCCCGCGCCCGATGTGATGATCGGCCAGATCGCCGCCGTGACCAGGAATATCCGCGTCGGCTCCGGCGGCGTGATGCTGCCGAACCATGCGCCGCTGGTGGTCGCCGAGCGCTTCAAGATGCTGGAGGCGCTGTTTCCCGGCCGCATCGATCTCGGGCTCGGCCGTGCGCCGGGCACCGACGGCGCCACGGCCCATGCGCTACGCAGCCGGCTCGATCGTCGCGAGGGCGATGATTTCCTCGAACGGTTGCAGGAGCTGGTGTTGTGGGAGACCCGCGGTTTCCCTGCCGGGCACCCGTACAACAATGTCGTGGCGATGCCGGACGATACGCCGCTGCCGCCGATCTGGCTGCTCGGCTCCAGCGATTACTCCTCGGAGCTCGCCGCCCAGGTCGGCATGGGCTACGCCTTCGCGCATCACTTCGCCATGCACGACGCGGTCGATGCCATGATCAATTACCGCCGGCATTTCAAGCCGTCGGGCTGGCGCCCTACGCCGCACGCGATCCTCGCCGTCGCCGTCGTCACCGCGGAGACCGATGCGGAAGCCGAAGCGCTGGCGTCGTCGATGGACCTCAATCGCCTGCGCCGCGACCGCGGCCAATATCTGCCGCTGCCGAGCCCGGAAGAAGCGCTGGCCTATCCCTACACCGATGCGGAACGCGCCGCGGTGGCGCGCAACCGCTCGCGGCTGTTCGTCGGCAATCCCGCGACCATCAAGCAAAAGCTGCAGCCGATGATCGATGCGAGCGAACCGGATGAACTGATGATCATCACCGCGGTGTATGATCACGAGGCAAGGAAGAAGTCGTATTCGCTGCTGGCGGAGGCGTTCGGGCTGGGGAAGCAGAAAGCGGCGTAAATCTCCGCCGTCGTCCTGGCGAAGGCCAGGACCCATTACCCCAGGACTTAATTGTTGCGGGCGGTCTCTCCCACCTCGGCCAAATCGATAGATTCCGCGGTATGGGTCCTGGCTTTCGCCAGGACGACATCACTCCATAGTCTCGCTGAACGTCGCCCGAAACGGATGGCCGGGATAAACACCGACAATGCGGAATTCGCGGGAGAAGAATTTCAATTCCTCCAGCGCAAAGGCAAGGCCCTTGTCGTTGGGATGACCGTCGACATCGGCATAGAATTGCGTGGCGAAGAAATTGCCGTCGACCATGTAGCTCTCGAGCTTGGTCATGTTGACGCCGTTGGTGGCGAAACCGCCCAGCGCCTTGTAGAGCGCTGCAGGCAGGTTGCGGACGCGAAAAACAAAAGTGGTGACCAGCGGGCCCGAGCCCTGCGCGGCCCATTTTTCCTCTCGCGCCAGCACCACGAAGCGCGTGGTGTTGTGGGCCTCGTCCTCGACGTCCTCGGCCAGGATGTCGAGGCCGTAGATGTCAGCGGCGAGGCGGGAGGCGATCGCGGCGACGCTCCTGTCGCCACGCTCTGCGATGTCGCGGGCGCTGCCGGCGGTGTCGCCGGCGACGATCGGCTTGATGCCGAGCTTGCGGATGATGCGCCGGCATTGGCCGAGCGCATGGACGTGGCTTTCGACGCTTTTGATGTCGGCGAGCTTGGTGCCCTTCACCGCCATCAGTTGGTGGCGGATCGGCAAGAACCATTCGCCGACAATGAAGAGGCCGGAGGCGGGAAGCAGATGATGGATGTCGGCGACGCGGCCGGCGACCGAGTTCTCGATCGGGATCATGCCGAGATCGGCCTCGCCCGAGGAAATCGCGGCAAGCGCGTCCTCAAAAGTCTGGCACGGCATCGGCTCGGCGTCGGGATAGGCATCGACAATGGCGATGTGGGAATTGGCGCCCGGCTCGCCCTGGAACGCGATTTTCAGCTTGCTCATGTCGGGCCTTGTAACAGCCGCTCAGGATTTGGAAAGTATCCGCCGCGCGGTTTCGAGGTCGTCGGGCATGTCGACGCCGCGGGGTACGGTGTCGACGATGGTGATGTCGATGCGCATGCCGGCCTCCAGCGCGCGGAGCTGTTCCAGCTTCTCCTGCAGTTCGAGCGGCGAGGGCGGTAGCCGCACGAACCGCTCCAGCGCCGCGCGGCGGTAGGCGTAGAGGCCGATATGGTGGTAGCGCGGGCCGTCGCCATGGGGGGCGGTCGCGCGGGTGAAATAGAGCGCGCGCATCCGCTTGTCCCCGAGCGGGCTCCCGACCGCTTTCACCACGCTCGGTGCGCGGTCCTCCTCCTCGGTATGGATTTGCGAGGCCAGCGTCGCGATGTCGACGGCAGGGTCCTCCAGCGGCGGCATCACCTCGCGGATGGTCTCGGCCGTGATGGTCGGGAAATCGCCCTGCAAATTGACCACGATCTCGGCCTCGCGGCGCGGATCGAGCGTTTCAGCCGCCTCGAAAATCCGGTCCGAGCCGGACGGGTGTTCCGGACGGGTCATGACGGCCGTGCCGCCATGGGCTTTCACCACGGCGGCGATCTCGGCCGTATCGGTGGCGACTGCGACGCGGCCGATGTCAGCCTTTTCAGCCTGACGCAGCACGTGCACGATCATGGGCAGGCCCGCGATATCCAGGAGCGGCTTACCCGGAAGCCGGGTCGCTGCCATGCGGGCTGGTATCAGCACCAAGGTGCGGTTTGGGGTCATGGGAGGCGCGTTCAGAGGTTGTTCGGTAACAGGCCGGAAATAATGGGGATTGGGCAAAAGCCGGCGCGTTTATACGGGTTGCCAGAGCCCAGGCAAACCGATATCTCCTGCGTGCTTGGGGTGCGCTGCGAAACTGCGAGTCCCGGGCGATTCCGGCGGCCACCGGCCGCATTCATCGACCCTTTCCGGCCCGGAGCCTGAGCCAAAATGGACTCCTTCGAACTCAATAAGATCATCGGCGCGGTGCTCGCCTCCTGTATCCTCCTGTTGGTGACAAGCTTCACCGCCAGCGCGATTTTCGCCGCCAAGCCGCCGGAGAAGCCGGGCTTTGCCATCGCCGCCAAGGAGGCCGAAGGCGGCGCCAAGGAAGGGGCCGCGGCCGCAGCACCCTCCGAGCCGATCGAGAAGCTGTTGCAGACCGCGTCCGTCGACAAGGGCCAGGCGGCGGCAAAGGTCTGCACCACCTGCCACACCTTCGAGAAGAATGGTCCGAACCGCGTCGGTCCCAACCTCTACGGCATTGTCGGCGACAAGAAGGGCGAGGGCCGGGGTGGCTTCAACTTCTCGGCCGGCATGAAGGCCAAGGGCGGCACCTGGACCTATGACGATCTGAACCAGTTCCTGACCAATCCGAAGGCCTTCGTTCCGGGCACCGCGATGGGCTTTGCCGGCATCCAGAAGGACAGCCAGCGCGCCGACGTGATCGACTATCTGCACACGCTCGCGGATACCCCGGAGCCGCTGCCGACGGCGGCGAAGTAAGACGCAAAATGACGGGGCTCGCCGCCTTGTGAATGCCAGTTTCGAAACGGCCAGGCTCGCCTGGCCGTTTTCGTTTGCAACCTTTGCTCGCAGGCTTGTTATCGGGACCTTTCGTCGCATAACGGCCGCCCTACATGAGGAAAAAGCAACGTCAGCGGTCGAATCCTTGCCTTATATTGCGCCCTGAATGCGGGGGCGTAAGGCTCTAAGAGGAATTTCTGATTTGGCAATTACCCGACGACAGCTCCTCCAGAGCGGCTCCCTTGCCGCACTCACTCCGGCGCTTGGAACCCTTGCGGGTCTGCCGGTCATCGAAATGGCGAAAGCAGACACCGCGACTGAGCCGCCCTGGCGGCATGGGCTGTCGCTGTTCGGCGACCTGAAATATCCGGCCGACTTCAAGCATTACGACTACGTCAATCCCGACGCGCCCAAGGGCGGCACGATGCGTTGGATCGCGATCGGCACCTATGACAATTTCAACATCGCCGTCTCGGGCGTGAAGGGCGCCATCGCGGGGGCCGTCGCGTTAATCTACGAAACGCTCATGGCCCGTTCACAGGACGAGGCTGGAGCGCAATATGCGCAGCTCGCCGAATCCGCCTCCCACCCCGAGGATTTCTCCTGGGTGATCTACCGGTTGAATCCGAAGGCCAAATGGCACGACGGCAATCCCGTCACGCCGGACGATGTCATCTTCAGCTTCGAACAGCTCACCAAGAACAGCCCGTTCTACCGCTCCTACTACAGCCATGTCGCCAAGGCCGAGAAGTCCGGCGATCGTGACGTCAAGTTCACCTTCGATGGTCCGGGCAATCGGGAGCTGCCCGACATCGTCGGCGAGTTGATGGTGTTGCCGAAGCACTGGTGGGAAGGCACCGGCAGCGACGGCAAGAAGCGCGACATCTCGCAGACCACGCTCGAGAAGCCGCTGGGCTCAGGTCCGTACCGGATCAAGGAGTTCGTCGCCGGCCGTTCGCTGGTGCTCGAACGGGTGAAGGACTATTGGGGCCAGAACCTGCCGACGCAGATCGGCCAGAACAACTTTGACGAATTGCGCTACGAGTATTTCCGCGACAACCAGGTCGCGCTGGAAGCCTTCAAGGCGGATCAGGTGGACCTGATCGCCGAGAACTCAGCCAAGCAATGGGCGACCGCCTACAACTTCCCGGCGGTTACTGAAAAACGCGTACTGACGGAAGAGTTTCCGAACAACGATTCAGGCCGCATGCAGGCCTTCGTCCCGAATTTGCGGCGCGAGCAATTCAAGGATGCGCGGCTGCGCCGGGCGTTCAATCTCGTGTTCGACTTCGAGGAAATGAACAAGCAGCTGTTCTTCGGCCAGTACAAGCGGATCAACAGCTATTTCGAGGGGACTGAGCTCGCATCTTCCGGACTGCCGGAAGGCGAGGAACTGCAAATTCTCGAGCCCTTGCGGGACAAGGTTCCTGCCGAACTATTCACCACGCCCTACACCAATCCGGTGAACGGCAATCCGGAGAATGTTCGCAACAATCTGCGAGAAGCGACCCGCCTGCTGAAGGAGGCCGGATTTACGGTCAAGGACCAGAAATTGGTTGGGCCGGATGGGAAACCGCTCAGCACCGAGATACTGGTTTCCGATCCGCCCGCCGAGCGCATCGCGCTGTTTTACAAGCCCATGTTGGAGCGGCTTGGCGTGACGATAAGCGTGCGGGTCGTCGATGATGCCCAATATGAGAACAGGCTTCGCAGCTTCGATTTCGACATGATCATCGATCAGTGGGGTGAGTCTCTCTCCCCGGGCAATGAACAGCGCGAGTTCTGGGGCTCGCAGACCGCGGACATACCGGGATCGAGGAACACCACCGGCATCAAGAACCCCGCGATCGATGCCCTGATCGACAAGATCATTTTCGCCAAGAACCGTGCCGGTCTGGTTGCCGCGACCCACGCGCTCGATCGCGTGCTGCTCTGGAATTTCTACATGGTGCCGCAGTTCACCTATCCGTTCTCGCGCTACGCCCGCTGGGATCGCTTCAGCCATGCCGACCTGCCGAAATATGCACGATCAGGCTTGCCGTCCCTGTGGTGGTGGGACGCCGACAAGGCGGCGAAGATCGGAAAGCGATCTTGAGCCGACGGACACAGGATAGGCACCCGTCGCGCCGGCTCGTGCTCGGCCTCGGGGCCGGCGCGCTGGCTGCTCCATGGCTGCGGTTGCCCATTGCGGCGGCGGCCGAGGAAGCGGGCGCCGAAAGTCACGGCATGTCGTCATTCGGCGATTTGAAATATCCCGCCGACTTCCAGCGCTTTGATTACATCAATCCGGATGCGCCGAAGGGCGGCGTGTTTTCCACGATCCCGTCGGCGCGCGCCTATAACCAGTCCTTCTTCACCTTCAACTCGTTCAACGCCTTTATCCTCAAAGGCGAAGGCGCGCAGGGCATGGACCTGACCTTTGCATCGCTGATGGCGCGCGCCAATGACGAGCCGGACGGGATGTATGGGCTTGCAGCCAGATCCGTGCAGATTTCGCCGGACAAGCTGACCTACCGTTTTGCCATGCGTCCGGAGGCGAAGTTTCACGACGGCTCGAGGATAACCGCGCAGGACGTCGCGTTTTCTATCAACACGCTGAAGGAAAAAGGCCATCCGAACATCGTCATCCAGCTTCGCGACATGGTGAAGGCGGAAGCGTCTGATGACGCAATGGTCGTCGTCACCTTCGCGCCGAAGCGTGCACGCGATGTGCCGCTCTATGTCGCGGGCCTGCCGATCTTCTCGAAGGCCTATTACGCGAACCGCGCGTTCGACGAGTCCACGCTGGATGCGCCGCTCGGCTCGGGGCCCTACAAGCTCGGCAAGTACGAAATCAATCGCTTCGTCGAGTTCGACCGGGTCAAGGATTGGTGGGCGGCCGACCTGCCGATCAATCGCGGCAGCTTTAATTTCGATACGGTGCGGTTCGAGTTCTACCGCGACCGCGACGTGGCGTTCGAAGGCTTCACGGCGAAGAACTACTTGTTTCGCGAGGAGTTCACCTCGCGCATCTGGGCCACGCGCTACGACTTTCCGGCGGCCAAGGATGGTCGCGTCAAGCTCGAGACCTTGCCGGATGAGACACCGTCCGGCGGGCAGGGCTGGTTCATCAATACCCGACGCGAGCAATTCAAGGATCCGCGCGTCCGCGAGGCCTTGATCAACGCGTTCGACTTCGAGTGGACCAACAAGAACGTCATGTACGGTGCTTATGCGCGCACGGTCTCGCCGTTCCAGAACTCGGACATGGTGGCGGAGGGCGATCCCTCGCCGGAAGAACTGAAGCTGCTCGAGCCGTTTCGCGGACAGGTGCCGGACGAGGTGTTCGGCAAGCCTTATGTACCGCCGGTGTCGGATGGTTCGGGGCAGGATCGCGCCCTTCTGCGCAAGTCGCAGCAATTGCTCGATCAGGCGGGTCTGCCTGTCAAGGATGGCAAGCGGCTGTTGCCGAACAGCGAGGTTTTCAAGATCGAGTTCCTGCTCGATGAGCCGAGCTTCCAGCCGCACCATGCGACGTTCATCAAGAACCTGGCGCTGGTCGGCGTCGAAGCCGCGATTCGCATGATCGACGCCGTGCAGTATCGCGCCCGTGTCGAAGCCTTCGATTTCGACGTCACCACCAATCGCATGAATTTCTCGCCGACGCCGGGCGACAGCCTGCGGCCGTATTTCACGTCGCAGTCGGCCGCGACCAAGGGCTCCTACAATCTGTCCGGCGTCTCCAATCCCGCTATCGACGCGCTGGTCGAGAAGGCGATCGCCGCCGAGACGCGGCAGGACTTGAACACGGCGTGCCGGGCGCTGGACCGCCTGTTCCGGGCCGGCCGCTACTGGATTCCGCAGTGGTACCGGACCACGCATCCGATCGCTTATTGGGATCAGTTCGGCCATCCGCCGAAGCCGGCAAAATACGCGCAAGGCGTGGGCGCCCCGGATAACTGGTGGTACCTTGCCGACAAGGCCGCCAAGCTCGAACAGGCGAAATAGCCCAGAAATAGAACATGAGCGCCTATATCGTCCGTCGCATTCTGTTGATGTTGCCGACATTGCTCGGCATCCTTTTCGTGTCGTTCGTGGTCGTGCAGTTCGCGCCGGGCGGACCGGTTGATCGCGTCATTGCCCAGCTTTCGGGCGCCGACACCGGCGGCCTGTCGCGCGTGTCGGGCGGCGGGGGCGATTTTGGCAATCGCGGCCAGGCCAATGCGCCGGGCGGAAATGCGGTCAACTCGAAATATCGCGGCGCGCAGGGGCTCGATCCCGCCTTCATCAAGAGCCTCGAAAAGCAGTTCGGATTCGACAAGCCGGCGCCGGAGCGTTTCGCGCTGATGGTGTGGAATTATTCTCGCTTCGATTTCGGCAAGAGCTATTTCCGCGATATTTCGGTCATCGAACTGATCAAGGAGAAGCTCCCCGTTTCGATGTCGCTCGGCATCTGGATGACGTTGTTGAGCTATCTGATCTCGATCCCGCTCGGTATCCGCAAGGCGGTCAAGGAGGGAACACCCTTCGACATCTGGACGTCCGGCTTCATCATTGTCGGCTTTGCAATTCCGGGCTTCCTGTTCGCGATCCTGCTCATCATCCTGTTTGCTGGCGGATCGTTCCTCAACTGGTTCCCATTGCGCGGGCTGACCTCGGACGGTTGGTCGGCGTTCCCCTGGTACTGGAAGATCATCGACTATTTCTGGCATCTGACGCTGCCACTGATCGCGATGGGGATTTCCGCCTTCGCGACCATGACGCTGCTCACCAAGAACTCGTTCCTCGACGAGATCCGCAAGCAATACGTCATCACCGCGCGCGCCAAGGGTTGTAGCGAGCGGCAGGTGCTCTATAACCACATCTTCCGCAACGCCATGCTGATCGTGATCGCGGGCTTCCCGGGCGCCTTCATCCACGCCTTCTTCTCGGGCGCGCTGCTGATCGAGACCATCTTCTCGCTCGACGGGCTCGGCCTGCTCTCCTTCGAGAGCGTGCTCAACCGCGACTATCCGGTCGTGTTCGGCACGCTCTACATCTTTTCGCTGATGGGGCTCGTGGTCAATTTGATCTCCGATCTCACCTATATGTGGATCGATCCCCGGATCGATTTCGAGGCGAGGGAGGTCTGATGACGATCATCGCCCCGCAGCAGCCGGTCGAGACCACCACCGCTTCGCCGCTCGGCGAGGCTGTGCCCGCCACCCGCCACAAGTTCGCGCCGTCGCCGCTGAACAGGCGTCGCTGGGAGAATTTCAAGGCGAACCGGCGCGGCTACTGGTCGTTCTGGATCTTCATGGTCCTGTTCATCGGCTCGCTGTTTGCGAACGTGATCGCCAACGACCGACCGCTGATGGTCAAATATGACGGCCATCTCTATTGGCCGGTGTTGTTCAACTATGCCGAGACCACGTTCGGCGGCGATTTCGAGACCACGGCCGACTATCGCGATCCCTATATCCAGAAGCAGATTGCGGCCAAGGGCGGCAGCATCATCTGGCCGCCGGTCCGCTACTCCTACGACACCCACAATCTCGATCTGCCGACGCCGGCACCGTCGCCACCGACCTGGAGGCTGACCGAAGAGCAGTGCAAGGCCGTGGTGGAGAAGAAGGGCCTGAAGGGCTGCCGCGATCTCGAATATAACTGGTTCGGCACCGATGATCAGGGCCGCGACGTGCTGGCGCGGCTGATCTATGGCTTCCGCGTCTCGGTGCTGTTCGGCCTCAGCCTGACGATCATCTCCTCCATCATCGGCATTGTTGCCGGCGGCGTGCAGGGCTATTTCGGCGGCTGGATCGATCTCGGCTTCCAGCGCTTCATCGAGATCTGGAATTCGATTCCCTACCTCTATCTGCTGCTCATCATATCGGCGGTGCTGCCGCCGGGCTTCTTCGTCCTGCTCGGCATCATGGCGTTGTTCTCCTGGGTGACGCTGGTCGGCCTCGTCCGCGCCGAATTCCTGCGCGGCAGGAACTTCGAGTACATCCAGGCGGCGCGCGCGCTGGGCGTCTCCAATGCCGTCATCATGTTCCGCCATCTGTTGCCGAACGCGATGGTGGCGACCATGACCTTCCTGCCCTTCATCGTCTCGTCGTCGGTGATGACGCTGACCGCGCTGGACTTCCTGGGATTTGGCTTGCCGCCGGGATCGCCCTCGCTCGGTGAATTGCTGTCGCAGGCCAAGGCCAACATCCAGGCGCCGTGGCTCGGCTTCGCCGGCTTCTTCTCGGTCGCGATCATGCTCTCGCTCCTGATCTTCATCGGCGAGGCCGTGCGCGACTCCTTCGATCCGCGCAAGACGTTTAGGTGAGGATCGCATGGACGCCATCAACCAGCCCCTCCTTGCCGTTCGCGATCTCTCGGTGGCCTTTCGCCAGCAGGGCAGGACCACGGTCGCGGTCGACCGCATCTCGTTCGAGATCAAGCGCGGCGAGTGCGTGGCTCTCGTCGGCGAATCCGGCTCCGGCAAGTCGGTCAGCGCGCTCTCGGTGCTGAAGCTCTTGCCCTATCCCGCGGCGTCGCATCCCACGGGGAGCATCCGCTTCAAGGGACAGGATCTGCTGTCGCTGTCGGAAAGCCAGATCCGTGGCATCCGCGGCAACGACATCTCGATCATCTTCCAGGAGCCGATGACCTCGCTCAATCCGCTGCACACGATTGAGTCGCAGATCACCGAGATCATCCAGCTGCACCACCCGACGAACAACTCGATGGCGCGGGAGCGGACGCTCGAGTTGTTGCGGCAAGTCGGCATCCCCGAGCCGGAGACGCGGCTGAAGAGCTATCCGCATCAATTGTCGGGCGGCCAGCGCCAGCGCGTGATGATCGCGATGGCGCTCGCCAACGAGCCTGACCTGTTGATAGCGGACGAGCCGACCACCGCGCTCGACGTCACCGTGCAGGCGCAGATCCTGGCGCTGCTCGCCGAGATCCGCACGCGGCTCGGCATGAGCCTGCTTTTCATCACCCACGATCTCGGCATCGTCCGCCGCATCGCCGAACGCGTCTGCGTCATGAAGAGCGGGGAAATCGTCGAGCAGGGGCCGGTCGAGCAGGTCTTCAACGCGCCGAAACATCCCTATACCCGCGATCTGCTTGCCGCCGAGCCCAAGCCCGATCCGGCGCCGCCGCGGCCGGAGCAGCCGGTGGTGATCTCGGCCGACGATCTCAAGGTCTGGTTTCCGATCAAGCGCGGCGTGCTGCGCACCACCGTTGGTCACGTCAAGGCGGTCGATGGCGTGAGTCTTGCCGTGCGCAAGGGCGAGACGCTCGGCGTCGTCGGCGAATCCGGTTCCGGCAAGACGACGCTGGGTCTCGCCTTGCTGCGGCTGATCTCTTCCAAGGGACCGATCGTGTTCCTGGGCAAGGATATCCAGGGGCTCAAATTCCAGGAGATGCGGCCGTTCCGCCGCGACATGCAGATCGTGTTCCAGGACCCGTTCGGCTCCTTGAGCCCGCGCATGTCGGTCGGCGACATCATCGCCGAAGGCCTCACCGTGCACCAGAAGCAGCTCTCGGCCGAAGATCGCGAGGCGCGGGTGATCAAGGCGATGGAGGATGTCGGGCTCGAGGCGGAATGGCGCTCGCGCTATCCGCACGAATTTTCCGGCGGCCAGCGCCAGCGCATCTCGATTGCGCGCGCGGCGGTGCTGGAGCCGGACTTCGTGGTGCTGGACGAGCCGACTAGCGCGCTCGACATGCTGTTCCAGGCGCAGATGGTCGAGCTGTTGCGCGAGCTGCAGCGCAAGCGCGACCTCACCTACATGTTTATTTCGCATGATCTGCGGGTGGTGGCTTCGCTGGCGAGCCATCTCATCGTGATGCGCCACGGCAAGGTGGTGGAGGAAGGCCCGGCTTCCCAACTGTTCAAGGCGCCGAAGACCGATTACACCCGCGCGCTGTTCGCCGCCGCCTTCCGCAACGAAGCGGCGCCGGACGACTCGGTCGCGACCTAAATTCGCCTGATCGCGACAAGCGTGCTGCCGGCCGCCTTGATGCGGGCGATGGCACCGGCCGTATCCTCGACCACCGTCGCCATGTGATGCGCATTGGCATGCACGATCGTCTTGGCATCGCGCGCGATCGCGACATGGCCTTTCCAGAACAGGAGATCGCCGCGCCGCAGCTTCGTCGCCTCTGCAAGGTCGATCGCATGGCCGAGCGAGGCCTGCTGCATGTCGCTGTCGCGCGGGCAGCCAACGCCGCTGGCATTGAGGGATATTTGCACCAGGCCGGAGCAGTCGATGCCGAAACTGCTCTTGCCGCCCCAGAGATAGGGCGTTCCAACGAAGCGCTCGGCGACCGCGACGAAGTCGGCTTCACGGTGGCCAATCGCCGCGAGATGTGATTTTGGCAGATGCCAGCCCTCGCGCGTGATGGCGAAGGCGCCATCCTCGCCCGTCACCGTCAGGACCGATCCCATCACCAGCGTCTCGACGGGTGGCAGCTTGATCGAGGGCCCGGGGAAGGCGAAGGTCCGGAGCGCGGTGACGCCATGGGTCGGTGCCTGCACCGGCTTTGCCAGCGCCGCGTCGGGAAGCCAGCCGACATAGCCGTCGCTGTCGAGCTGGCCCCACGCCCAGCCTTCGCTGTTGTGGTCGTAGATCGTGACGCGCTCGCCCTTGAGCGCCTGCGTCATCAACTCGGCATCGGCCGTCGGCGCGCGCCGAAGCGGCGCCACGGCGGCGATCACCTCGAACGGTTCGCCAGCAACAAAGCGCGCGGCCTCGACCTTGCCTTCAAGGTAGCTGGCGGCGATATCGCCGCGGGCGGGTGTCAGGCGGGGATCATGCATAGCGTTCGCCGAGCAGCTTGTAGAGGGCGCGCGCCGCCTGGCATTCGCCGCCTTCGGGCCGCGCCGGTTTTGCCGCCGGGGTCCAGGCATAGATGTCGAGATGCAGCCAGCTCCTGGCATGCTCGACAAAGCGCTGCAGGAACAGCGCGCAGGTGATCGAGCCCGCGAACGCGCCTGATGGCGCGTTGGTGATGTTGGCGACCTTGGAGTCGAGCCAGCTATCGTAAGCCGGCCAGAGCGGCATACGCCACAACGGATCGTTCTCGTACCTAGC
>Ga0210401_10005818_pt1 | contig 12621 bp, 8 predicted proteins | sample IncBWH32MmetaG_FD_150866 | JGI IMG/M metagenome (GOLD analysis project Ga0210401, IMG submission 150866) | Forest soil microbial communities from Barre Woods Harvard Forest LTER site, Petersham, Massachusetts, United States - Inc-BW-H-32-M | ecosystem: Environmental > Terrestrial > Soil >... | reverse complement strand
CGACAACGAGAGCGCCGGCGTCAACTACAGCCACCGATCTCCGAAAGGCAACCGCCACATGCGGCGCTTACTCAATCAAGCTGCGAACGCCGCAGCCAGGACTAAAGGAAGCATCTTCGAGATCGTGTATCGCCGCTCGGTCCCGCACCTGGGACACAACCAAGCCATCGGGGCCATTGCCCATCGACAGTGTCGACTGATCTGGTTGATCCTGCACGAGCGAGTCCGCTACGAAGAACGGGGCCCCGCCGTCACCAAGCAGTCAAAGCAAAAGCGCACGACGAGAATGATCCGGCAACTCCGAAACCTCGGCTATCGAATCGAAGCCCCGAATCCTCAGCCCACCCGAGCACAAGGGCAGTGATTTTCGACTCTGGGAAGGCGGTTTGCGGAGCCGCGGCAAATATCTGGCCACTGTGGATTGTGCCACCGCAATTCCCAATTTGAGCAGTTCTCCGTGAATGCGGGGTGCACCCCATAAGGGGTTGGCTTGGCTCATGCGTCGAATTAGATCACGAATGTTGGCCGCAACTTCTGGCCTGCCGGGATGGCGGCGCGATTTTCTGGTCCAATGCCAGGCGAAAGCTCGGCGGTGCCAACGGAGAAGGGTGTCGGGCTGAACCATCTCGAGACATCGTCGCCAACCGGACCAGCATCGGTATAACGCAACCCATAAGAGCCGGTCGCAGCGGTGGCGGCGCAAGCGACGCGGCGCGTTCTTTTGGAAAACTGCAAGTTGGTGACGAAGCGCGAGGATCTCCGTCTGTAGGGCAGCACGGGTTCGAAAAGTGGAGGCTATCAAACGGAAAAAGGCGACAAAAGAGAGCTCATCGTGGTAGCCACCATGATCTCACGAATGGTCGGAACCCCTGTGTTTTCAGATCGGACGGAATTTTCGGTAACCACAGTCGATTTGAGTGTCGATATCGTTGTCAATCAAGGAAGACTGGTAAGCGATGACAAATTTCATGAGAGATCCCTCAGTAAAGCACCAATTCCTTTCCCTCGCTGGAAACAAGATGGTGTTTCAAGGAGTATCGGTCATGATCCAGGTTGCATAAATTGTTCCGGTATTCCAGCGATTACCCAAGAAAGGACCCGGCGAGCGAAGCGCGCTATCCAGGCACTTGTTGAGGTCATCGAGTGTTGCGGTTTCCATGGCCTCGCGCACGGTCTTGCCTTCGAAGGTCCCTCTCGGGATGGGCTTGCCGTTGAAAAACTGGGCGGCGATTTGGTCGCCGTAGATTTGTCCGGACTTGTGCAGGTCATCGAGCATAGTCTGCAAAAGCGCATTGTCGAGTTCCGGAGTCTCGTTGGAGTAGAGGGTACGATAATCGACGATGGTCTTGTGGGTGAGGTCCTCTATGGAGATGTTGTAGGTGGCCAGAGTCCAGAGGCGCGACTGTTTGGGATGTGGCCGGGTGCGGGCCTTGAGCCGCACGCAATCGTTCTGCCGGACCAAGCCGTCTCCTTCCGAAGTATCCATGGTGACGCGTACAAGGGATGAATGAGGTTCGGCGGACAAGACTTTCGCTGTGCCTAATTTCATCACTTGGCGTTCTGAGCCGTTGTCGCTCTTGGAATAGGGCGACCAGATGACGCCTTCCTGACCGACCACGATTCCATCGTCGGTACCCTTGTCGATTTTGGCGCCGCGCTCATTGCCGCTGCCGCTGTCGATGGATTCAATACTGGCAAAAATCCATTCACTGGTTACCATCTCGGTTTTGGAGAAAGTGCATGTGGTTAGGTTGGAATCGCAACGAATCTCTTCGCTGGAATTCTTCCCAGCAATCTCTGACAGCTTATTCCAACTTTTTGCGTAAGCCTTTTTGGCTCGCTGGGTTTCTCCTTCCTTGTCGAGGATGTCGGCAGCTCGGCGGTAACCGAAAGCTAGAGTTCGCTGGATGCGAGACTCACTGAAACCCATGCCGCGCTGTGCCTGGGCTTGGATTTCGTAGTTTTCGAGGTTGGCACCGTCCATGGCAATCGCCGTCTCGATCGAATGTAATGCTTCTCTGTACCGCTTTGCTGTGACTTCGATCTGTGCACGGCGGGTGTACATGGCAGGATTTCCTGGAAACAAGCGCTGGTAGCGGATCACGTAGCCGAGTGCCTCCTCGGGGTTCGAATTGGAGGCGAGATAGCTGAGCCAATCGAGGGTGTCCAAATTGGTGGGATCTCCTTGCAGAGCGAGTTTGAGGTCATTGATCACGTTGTCGGGAGCCGGAAAACTAGGGTTCAAGTAATAGTTGGCCAGGGCTCGATAAAAATGGGCTCGGGGCGCCAAGCGGGCGGTGGCTAAAATCCGGTTGCAGTCATCGCTGAGTTTTCGGAAGTCTTGTTTGGTCAAAGCATCCAGTCGCTGCCACTCGGCCTGGTCGCTGTTGATCCGGATTCTGGCGTCGGAAATGAGTTTCGCGTACTTATCGTCCAATTCTTGTTTGGACTTTTTTTCGTTGGCTTCTTTGACCTGGGCGGTTCCGAGATTCTCGAGACTCTTCTCGTCATCGGCTCTCTTTTTTTCGAGGTCATTGAGTTGATCCTGGGCGGAGGCAAGAAGCATCTGCTCAGCGTCGGTGCTGTTTTTGTCGGATAGCCCAAGCTCATAGAGAGCATTGGCTTGCTCGAGCAGCAGGCGGATGTTATTCGGATCCTTCTTCAGGGCCAGGTCAAAGCCCTTCACGGCCTCGCTAAACTGCAGGCGCGCCTGGTTCTCGCGAGCCTCCAGCTCGAGTGCTAGGAGATCCATTTTCCCTTCAGTCAGCCCGGCACAAGAGAAAGAAGCAGGGAGCTCGACGGGTTTGGTTTTGTTCTGTTCGACCCATTGGGCCAGATTAACGAAACGCCGGTCAGCGAAACGGCGGTGTTGCTCTTGAAACTCCTCGTAGTAACACCATCCCCAGTCGCGATAGCCGGCTTTCTGCCAAAGGTAAGCCTGGCTGGCCAATGCCCCGTAGTCCTTCGGTCTGACTTGAAGCTGCAGCCAAGCCCAATTGAGGGCTGTGAGATAGGCATCCAGCTGCGAAGTACGAGAAAGCCTCTCCGCGCTTAGATCGGCAAGGTGGAGGTTGTCGACGAAAGTGCTTCCTCCGACATAAGCGTCCACATTGGCGCGCATGTAGCGGAGGGCGAGTTCGAAGGCTTCGGCGTTGGCGACGAGCTTGGTGTGGCCGGTGGCGAGTGTAATATCGGGCGAAACCTCGTCCTCTTCGCCACCTTCGAACTGGGTTGGCAAGAAGTTCTTGATGGCCAGTTCGACCGAGTGCTGAGCAGCCATGTGCTGACCCAGCTCGGCCTGGGCAATGGAGAGATTCAGGTAGTTCATGGTTGATTCGGGGTTGATCACATCGCGGATGTACTTGAAATCAATCACCGCGTTTTTGGGCTGCTTTTTCAGCAGGTAAAGGTAACCCCGGCTGGTTCTTGCCTCCTCGTCATCCGGCGCGAGGTTCAAGGATCTGTTCAGCACGGATTCCGCTTCATCGTAACTGCGGAGTTCCAGGAGAGCATGTCCTCGTTGTTTTAGCCAAGGGACTGACTGCTGAGGACTACGACCTTGAATGAGTTCTTTCGACAAATAGGCAACCGTGCTGGCAGATTGCAGGCGCTGCTCCCGGGTCATGCGGGACCACGAGCGAAGTGATTCGTTGGATTCCTCGAGCTGGTGATCCTTAAGCTCAAGCGACCGGAATGATTTTTCCAGCTCCCATGCTTCATGTTGTGCCACTTCCCTTGCGGTTTCTTCCTGCTTTTTCGCTATCTGGGCGGCTTCGCTAGCCTTCTTGGCTTTCACGGCGGCTATCGAGGCACCGATGCCGGCGAACAAGAGGAGAGCTGCGACGACTCGCAACGCTATGAGACGCAATTTGAGGCGATGAGCAGCTTGCGCTTGTTCTTCAAGTCGTCGTTCGCGTTCAGCCGCCAATTCCTGAGCCTGGAGTAGCTCGCGCCGACGGGCCTCCTCTTTTTGGCGCAGTTCGTTGTCGCGCTGAGTCTGGCTTTCCGCAAGGAAGGCCATGGCCTGATCAAAACCGCCGCCGTAAAGCGCGGCCCATGCTGCTGTGGGTTTCTCCCGCTCTTGCCAAGCGAGAGCGAACTGGAGGTCGGGATCATCCCAGAGCCCAGCTTTACCGGCAGCATGAAGCGCAGCGGTTTCCGAGAGACGACAATACAAACGAGCGGACTGGACCTCCTCCTCCGTCCAGAATTTGAGGCGCTCCCAGATGCGCATCAAACTCTCGTGAGAGATGTCGATCACGCGGTCCGCTTCGATCGGTTCGGGGAGAGGGGGCATCAAGAAGGAACGGCTAGGCTTGCGAAAAACGTCAATGACACGAGTCACGTTTTGAGCGTCGGCCTCAGCCAGTTGACAGAGGAGGTCGAATTTCGTCGGGCGGCGGATGCCCCGCGGATCGGTGCCGCGGTCGGTCAGAGCCTTGAAAATCTTTTCGCAGATTTGCCGCTGCCGCTCGTCGCCAAGCTCGCCATAGGCCTTTTCCGCATGGCGGTCCAACGCATGGGCCATCGTGCCGATGTCTTCGTAGTGCTGCAGATTCAGAGGTTCTTCCCAGTGTCCCTGACTTTCCCATCTGGCCCAAGTGCGATTGAGCGCGTGCTGCAGAATGGAGAGCTGGTCTGGATTATCGCCGACGTCATTGACCAGGCGGGTCAGAAGCACAGGGCTGATTCTGGCGCCGCCGACGCCAACCGGTCCGGCAATGGCGGCTCGTCGCTCTTCGCGCGTCAAGCGAGGCACGAGGTATTGCCCCTCGTTAATGGCTTCCGGGAGTCCGGCAAATTCTGCGCAGTCGCCCAAGAAGTCGGAGCGCATGGCGAGCACAACGTAAATGGGCAGGTTCGGGTGGTTCCTGGGATCCAGCAACAGACTCACGAACGCAGTTATTTCCTGATTGCGCTGTCCGTCGGGAGCGCCAGAAGACTCGAGCCCGCGGTAGCGAAACAACTCCTCGAATTGGTCGACGACAACCAGGAGATTGGATCCGTCGGTGAGGTGAGCGTCCTCGTAAATCCTGGAGAGACCCAGTTTGCACATGCGAAGGGATCCCTCGATGATGTCTTGCAAGGACAAGGTGGTCGAATCGAAGCCGCGAAACAGCACACCGTCTTTTGCCAGGGCTCGCGCCATTGCACGCAGTGGGTTGCTGCCGGGGCGGAACTGTGCCATCCGCCAGGAAGTGCCAGCCTTGGCCATTAAGCCGCGGTGCAAAGCAGGGCGAAGACCGCAGTTGACGAGGGAGGATTTGCCGCTGCCGGAAGTGCCGAGTACGGCGATGAAGCGGTTGCGGGACAGCTTGTCAACAATGGTGTGAACCTGGCTCTCGCGTCCAAAAAACAAATGCTCTTCGTCTTCCTGGAAAGGCCTGAGTCCGGGAAAAGGATTGCGCACGCGTTGAAGGCTGACGGTGCTCATGTCGTTACACTTGCTGCAAGGCCTGTAGAAGCGTTTGATTGACGTTTTCGCTGAAGCCTTCCAAGCCATTAATGACGTTGGGTTCCTCCAACTGGATCATTTCGGATTTTTCCGTGGTTGCGGGACTGGAAAGGTAAATAAGTTGGAGGGGCAGAGCTCCGCCGTCACGGCGTCCTTTGGATTTGAGGAGGTCGCCATCGACGGAGCGCTTCCAACCTTCAGTGCCCTTGCCGTAGAACACGATGACGATGTCGCACTGAGAGAGCATTTCCTGCCCGGCCTGGTCGAGGGCGGCGGCATCGCCGTCGAACAAGGGTATTTTGATTTCGAAGCCCTTGTTCATGAGTGATTTTCGCAAGGGCAGAACCGATTCGCGATCGGTTTGATCGCAAACGAGGTAGATCAGCTTTCTGCCCTGTGTAGCCTGGGCCTTTGGCGGCTCGATTTTTTCGGTTTTTTGCAGAGCACAATGAACTGCGGCTTTGAGGTCTTGCAGGGCACCGGTGATGAGGTCGGCGCCGAACTGAGCTTCGGCGTCCGAGTGTAATGTTTGAATGAAGTGGGCTTGGTCGGGATCCAGGGAAGAGGTACCGTCGGGCAGCCAGATCACTCGAGGTAGGCCGCTGGTCTTGGATCGGCTGATGGCCAGTTCATTTTGCAGGACCACGGTGGACTTGCCGCTCCGACCGTCTGGAACTAAGCCGGGAAAAGCTCCGACGAGGTGAACGGCAAGAGCACATTGCTCCAATAGGCGAGCAGTTTCCGCCTTGAAACTTTCTTCGTCGCTGGGTAGTGTACGGTCCGGCAAAATAGGATAGCCGTGCTGGCGAAGGTCTCTGATCAGTGCTTCGCGAGATTCCTTCTGGTCCCAACTACATTGGGCCACGAAAACTGCCGGACGCGAGGAAGGAGGTAGAAATGTATTCTCCGCGGCGGGAGTTTGTGCCTCCATCTTCTTAACCATGTCAATGATGTCGTCCGACAAGGAGCAGAGCTTCTCGACGTATAACTCGCGTGACTTGGGGAAATAGAGAGGGTCTAGCTCTAAAGGAGTTCTTTTCAGGTCCTGATCCTGGTAAGTAAAAAAATCATAGCCGAGCATCTCGTTCATTACGGGCGGGAGCTTGTTCACGCGTTCGACGGGCAGCTTGACGACTTTGATGATTCGGTATTTGTTGCCGACCCGCAACTCGCCACAACTGCGGCAAAATTCTTCAACCTCACGCCTGCACCATTCCGATTCGAGATAGCATTTGCTGAGGACGGAGACGAGAATTTCGGTTTTGGGGAATTGAGAGATGATTTCGTCGGCAAAAACATCGTTTCCGGAAAGTTTCTTGTCGCGCCAGATTTTGGCCTTCTGGCCCATGCGGATGGTCAAAACGGACTGAAGGGATTCGTGGAACCTGCTGACCCAACCTTCCTGTTCGGGCGTTAAAGGCTGGTCGTCCAAATGGGCATAACTGATGAAAAGATGCTTATCGTAGGCCACGGCTTCGGCCTCCTAAACGTCAGGCTACGGAGCGGCGAAGGTTTGCATGAACGTATGGTGATAGAACAGGGTTAAGTGTTTCACACGCCATCTCGTTCATCTTCTGCGCTGCTGGACATCGCATAGATGGTCATTCCATTTCAGACAGAGGCAATTCGTATGCCACATGTCGATTCGCAACTGCTTGCTGTAAAGGACTGAAGATTAGTGGCTTTTGTAAGTTCGCGGGGAACCGGAGCACGGTTGCGTCTATCCGATTGGTTGCGTGACTATCGTTTCGGATTGTGCCCAAGACGTGTCTCTAGCGAATTGTTATTTCGGCCGTGATTCCTCAGGATTGCCCGTCTGCTACGATTCTGGAGACCCCCTGCTGAAATAGAAGGTGGTCGTTCTCCCAAAAATCTACTAAAATCATGGAGTTGTACGGGCGTGTAGCTCAGCCGGGAGAGCACCTGCTTTGCAAGCGGGGAGCCAAATTTGCTAAATCTTGCCGGAGCCGACGCAAACCGCTAAAAAGCAGCAAGTTGTAACAAAACACAGCAAGCCGTTTTTCTCCGTTTTGTTCGCTTTCTCTTCGGAATTTACGGGGATTTGTCGCAACTTTCACTACGTTTCTACTACGGTGCGAATCTACCTCCGGGCCGCCGGATAAAAACAAAGGCTTCACCTCGACAGCCCGGAGATCGCTTTGAAGGCTAGCGTGTGGCGGCCCTGACGATCCGGACCCCGTTGGAGTGAACACCTATTTTGCGACGATTTGGTGGCCACCCCCAGGAGCTTTACTTTGTCGGGGCGGGACTTGCCTCAAGTCCATCTGACTAACGCGGAACCGTCCGTCAGGGCACTCGGAACCGCCTGTCCGAGAACGCGACAAATCAGGAGTTGAGAATCTCGTACTTGAGTTTGCGTCCGTCGGAGGCCCTTTCGAAAAGCGACCGACGGGAAAATACCTTGCAATGCGGCCAAGCTTGCCGGTAAAGTGTGCAACGTTGCTCGCCTCCAGAACAGAAAATCAACATGGCTCGAGCCCTCGAAAACAAGGTAGCCTTCATAACGGGCGGCACCACCGGCATCGGCCGCGATACCGCCGTTCTCTTCGCGAAGGAAGGCGCAAAAGTCGCTTTCACCGGGCGCCGTCAAGCCGAAGGCCAGCAGACGCTCGAGCTTGTCCGGGCGGCAGGTGGCGACGGCTTGTTTCTGAAATCGGATGTGTCAAAGGCCGCGGACGTGCAATCCGCCGTTCAGAAGACTGTTGAGAAATACGGCCGGCTCGACGCGGCGTTCAACAACGCGGGGGTTGAAGGCGTGTGGGTTCCACTGGCCGAGCAAACCGAGGAGAACTGGGATCATGTCCACGGCATTAATCTCAAGGGCCTGTGGCTCTGCTTGAAATACGAGATTCAGCAGATGCTCAGTCAGGGTGGAGGCGCCATTGTCAATATGTCGTCCGTTGCGGGATTGATTGGCTCGCCCGGCGCGGGCGTCTACATCGCCAGCAAGCATGGCGTGTTGGGACTGACCAAGACGGCCGCTGCCGAATGTGCCGCGCAAGGTATCCGCGTGAACGCCGTTTGCCCCGCCGTGATCCAAACGGACATGGCTGAGCGCGCTTTCGGTGAACCGGAACTCAATAAACGCGTTCGCGCCTTGCACCCTCTGGGACGTTTCGGTAGGCCGAGAGAAGTGTCCGAAGCCGTTCTGTGGCTCTGTTCGGACAAGTCTTCGTTCACCACCGGCCAATACATCGGCATTGACGGCGGCTTCCTAATCGGCCCAAATCCCAACGCTTAGCGTGTCTATGAATCTCGGCTTGAAGCACGTGCTATGAGGAACCTTTCCGGTAACGCGACATATCGGGACTTGACCCGCCTTCTCTATAATTGTGCTGACTGTTGAGCACCAAACGGCATCTCACATCTAGGGTTGCGTCAATGTACAGGAACATCTCTGTTTCCCTTCACATGTGCCTTTTGTTGGCTGTGGTGTTTAGCTTTGTACAGCCAAGCCTTGCAGGGATTCGTCCCGCTTTTTTGCTCGATTACTGCTCGTGGCACGCAACTGATAATCGTGCTCGTAGAGGTGACGCCAAAACCGGGTGTCTTTCGCGTGATGGAACCGTGGAAGGGGGTGTCGAAGGCAGGACATCTTGTCACCGTCTCGGAACTGCAACCACCCACGGGCGCGATGCAGATTGTTGCCTACCCAAGAGAGTTCGATGACATCGTGAAAGGCGGACTAAACGAGCAGATATCGGCCCAGCGTGTTGGTTCGCAAATGGTTCTCTTTCTGAAAGAATCGCCAGAAGCGTCTAGCGACCACTGGAAATCCGCTGACCTCTTGGGCGAAATGAAGGCTTCGGCAGTCTGGATAGACGTCGGTCAACTCTACGCCTTCCGGCAATTGGTGAATCCTGGTCCAAGCGTACTCGCGCCATGGGACATGAGTCTCGACAAAATGAGAGACCGTGTAAGCGAGATTGACCGCATTGAACTTGACCTTGTGAAAGTCACCGCTATCGAAGCCGGTGCTGCGAGAGCGGAAGGTCTCAAGCTCTACGTACGTTCCGACATACTTGAGGCGAGGCAACTCGCATTGAGCGAACTAGGGAAGAGCGGGCCAAAGGCGTTGCCGACGATTCGAGAAATGCTCGCTGACCCCGCTTTTGCCGACGAAGGTGCGGAGTTGGTCAAAGCATTTGCTGAAGCCGGAGGCGAATCAGTCGGAAAAGAATTGAATATGCGTTTGGAGGAACGAGTAAAATTCTGGCAAGCTACCGCGCCGACTCTGTCCGTAGGCTGGCGGAATCAGGACGCGTCTCCGCACGCACCACTGCGTGAAAGATACATGCAAACTTGGGAGTTAGTTCTCGATTGACCAAGCCTTAGACACTCTCAGGGGTAATCAAATTCCATCATCATTTCGAGTTCGACGGGATGTTGCCCACATTGAGCTGGCTGAAATCGCTGCCGACGCAGTAGATTCATCCAGAACGAATCCACCGTGCTGCCAGCTGATTTTATCACTTCAAGATTGTGCCATTGTCCATCCGTGGCAATGATTCCACTGATTACTGCGTGGGAACTCGGCATCCCGGTGTGAAGCTGGGGCGGAAGAGCGGGATTCATTGCGCTCGGCGATTCCAGCTTCGGGCGCTCAGGATACCGGCACCATCGAATCCAATGCGAATCAGCCGGCGGAACAAAGTCAGACTCCCTATATGTTGCATCGCCCAATTCTTGCACCTGCAAACGATACTTTAGTACGTTCGCCTCAAACATACTGATACTCCGTGGAAACTGAAGACCATGGAATTGTATGTAATCCCCAAATTGGTACTCGAAATCAAAGTCCTTATACGGATACTGTGAGCCGTTGGCAGCCCCCTTGTATTCGATTCGGATTGGAACCGGAACGGACCCGTCCAAGTACACTGTTTTCCGCTCCCGCCCTGAAATCGTAATCTCAATTATTCTTTCGCTTGAACCGCCGTTTCTCTTCTCCTTGAATTTATGAACTTGAACCTTTGGGTCGGTGCGCAATAGCAACGAGAGGTCGAACAGTCCCCCAACTCGAAACGCCTGCTCCGATATTACCTGTGGGTTTCGGCTGATCAAAAGCTTGTCGATGCGGGCGACACGAATCTGTGAGTAATCTAGAAATGTAGTTTCATCTCGCCAAATAGTAGGTGAATTCCAAAGCAGGGTGTACGTTCCTTCTTTCTTCTGCCCTTTCCCGTCATACGCCTCGACCCGGGCTGTCAGTCGATAGGAGGGGATATCACCGGAGAGAATATCTGTGAGCCGCACGGCCCGCTGAAGAAGCTGTTCACTGGTTTCCGGTGCTGATTGTCCTTCACTGCTTTGTGCGCACAGCACGAAGGGGGTGGTCGGAGCGTATGACAACATTGTTACGAATAGAGCAATCATGCTCATCGATTGTTTTCTATACATGCCTCGACCTGAACTCTAAAGTAGTGTAACTACAGCGATTCTGAACTAATCCCAAAGGCGCTTGCGGGCTCACTTTTGGTCGTGTGCGGATTCGTTCATTTTGGCAACTCTTTCTATCGCCTTATCCACTTCCGCCGCACGCCATCGACGTCGTATGGGTTGCCTCTGAGGTCTGTGTACATGGGCCCTTTCACGCTCGCGGCCAGGCGTTTAGCCACCTGATATTCCCGAAGAGAGTCTGCCCAATGCTTCTCCTCTTCGAGGATATAGGCAAATTCAAAACGACCCACGGGATTATTGGGGTCGTTTTTCGAGAGCATCAAGTAGCACCTGACGCGGTTCTGAGTGCATTCCTTTTCTCTTGTAGAGAGCATAGAGAGAGTTCAAGCATAGTGGAAGTGTTATCATCGCAAACCAGAAGGGCTGGTTAAAGACGATGGAATCTATCATAAAAGTTGGACAACGATTCAAATTCACCGTACTGACGGACGATGCTCCGAGTGAGCGGCAGGGAGTCGTAGTTCAGGTGTTGTCAAATCGAGAAAAAGGGCTCGGTCTTGACGTTGACGAATATATGTCATATTGGATTGAGGCTCGCGAGCTTCCAGAAACAGAGTCTTCCACGATTCTCGTCTTTGTTCGTAGCACGGACGGGAAGGTATATCTCGATGGCAAACTGACCGACGTCACCGTACTGCCTTGACGCGGCCCCATTGCCTTCCGTGTGGGTACTAGCCTCCACTTTTCCGATTTCGCGACTAATCGGGAGTTGACCACAAAATTCGTGGGTTTAACCGGATCGTGGACATCATTTGCAATCCGCGCTATCTTCCCGTGGTCGCTCGAAAGGACCAGTCATGAAGACCAAACTGGCGACCTACGGCTTGGCGCTGGCGCTGACCGCTAGTATCTGCGCGCAGGCACAGACCGGGCGCAGGCACCGGACTACTGATTGGCGTGAAGAGTACGCCTACTCCGTGGGTGTGCAGGCATATGTATATGCCTTCCCACTGCTCTATCAGACCGAACTACGGCATAAGTGGGCGACCGACGCCACATCGTTTCCCTATGCGGCCCTGAACCATTTTTGCCACTTCAGGAACATCGTAGACGCCAGTTACAAAGACGGGGGCTCGCCCAACAATGACACACTGTACTCTTGGGGCTTCTTCGATCTTTCCAAGGAACCGGTGGTGCTGGCTCACCCTGACATGGGCCAACGGTACTTTGCGTTCGAGTTGGCGGATATGTATTCGGACAATTTCGGATACGTCGGCAAGCGGACAACGGGAACGAAGGCGGGAGCGTTTCTGATCGCTGGTCCTGACTGGGTCGATTAGGTCTTGGTAAACGGCGTACTCGTAGATGTGGAATCAGCCGAAAACCACTTGTCCGATTTCGCGACAAATAAGGAGTTGGACAAAATCTTTGTGGTTGAAATATGCTCGCCGCCTAGATTCTCGCTCCTGGCCCCTACTTATCTTTTGGAGGCGGCGCGACTGGCGGCGTGAGGTCCGGATGATGTTGCAGATACTGCTCCATAGGCTCGTTGCGCAACATGAACCGGAACCCTCGCTGCGTGGCCACATCGATGGTCTGCTGCAAATCCACTTCGTCCAAGTCAATCACGTGTTCGACTGATTTCGTGCCACTCTCATCGAGCATGGTGAAGTGAATCTGGCCGTCCACCAGCCAATAATCGATCACGTTATACACTGTGCCGTCTTTGAGGTAGAGCTGCGGTA
>Ga0210401_10005814_pt1 | contig 12623 bp, 11 predicted proteins | sample IncBWH32MmetaG_FD_150866 | JGI IMG/M metagenome (GOLD analysis project Ga0210401, IMG submission 150866) | Forest soil microbial communities from Barre Woods Harvard Forest LTER site, Petersham, Massachusetts, United States - Inc-BW-H-32-M | ecosystem: Environmental > Terrestrial > Soil >... | reverse complement strand
CCCGATGCGCAAGTTGAACGGCACAAGCTCCAACCGCCCCTGCACCGCCCTGCACTAGAACGGTCCGCCCCTCGACCGAACCTCCAACATGAACGGCGCGGTGAGCGGTTATGCCCGGTATGCCGAGACAAGCTCCCTGCTCCAGCGACGAGCTTTTGGGAAGTTGAACCACTTGTCTCAAGGGAACCACGGTGTACTCAGCGGCGGTTCCGAAAGGACGGTAACTCTGAGCGCCATAACACCACACGCGCAGCCCGATCCATTCCCGCGACACTCCTTCGCCGACTGCATCAACCGTGCCCGAACCATCGCTGTGCGGAATGACACGTGGATATGCCATCCCGACGCCAAAGCTATCCTGACGTTTCTTCACGTCGCCCGGATTCACACCTGAAAAAGCAACCCGAATCCGAAGTTCGCCTGCGAGTGGCTGCGGATCTTTCATCTCGCCCACGATCAGCACATCGCCCGCAGGGCCCTGCCTTTCATACCATGCGGCTTTCATATTTTCAGATCATTCTCGCACACTATCTCACGGGGGGCTGGCCCATGCTTTCACCACAGAAAAGCGGGTGCCCCGTCCTTCTCGCGTTCTGGAAAACTAGGAAAACTAGGGGACAGACGGGACGTTCCCCAATTCTTGCCACCCGAACGGAGAACGTCCCGTCCGTCTCTGATTTTCCCCCCCGGTTTTCTTTCCCACGGGACAGTTTTCCCAGGTTTTTTTCATCCCATTTGATCTTCTTAACCTGCCATTTGCGCTCTTTAAGGTAGAGGCTTAGACGCCTAATTAAAGAGAAGAGCTTCTGCGCAAACACATCGAATTTTCGCGGTTTGGGCTCGAATCGACGTTCTTAGTCGAATAGTGAGTTGCTGGTTCCGGTCTTTCGAACACATGAATGGAAGCAGAGCTACTGGTTGATGATGCTCCGCTTTTGCGGATTGGGTACGGCAGAAAGATTTGAAAGGGAAAGTCTGGCACCTTACGGGCCCATCAATGTCTGATTTTGAATCAAGGAGGAATGCAATGAGAAAAATTCGGCCCATTCTACCCGCACTGCTTGTTCTGGCCGTGGTGGTAACAAGTGCCGCCGCGCATGCCCAGGGTTTTTCCGTGTTGTACAACTTTGGAAGTAACAACGGTGATCCATCTGCCCCTGCATATTCAGGCATCATTGCCCAGGGCCGGGACGGCAACCTGTACAGCACCGCGCCCGCAGGAGGCACCTGCTGTGGGGCTGTATTCCAGATCACAGCGGCAGGGACGTTGAAGAACATACACAACTTCACCGGCAGCAACAACGATGGCGCATTCCCTCAAGGGGGCGTGACGCTCGGTAGCGATGGCAACTTCTACGGCACTACGTACGAGGGCGGCTCGGTAACAGCGGGGACTGTATTCAAAGTAACGCCGAGCGGCACTTACACGACCCTCTATAGCTTCACGGGCGGCAGCGACGGAGCGTATCCTTATGCGCCACCCGTTGAAGGAAACGATGGAAATTTCTACGGCACAACCACCGCCGGAGGGAATACCAAAGTGTGCGGTAGCGGCTGCGGAACGATTTATAAGATCACGCCTGCAGGAACACTCACTACCCTTTATCAATTCGACATCACCCATGGCTATGCGCCGTACGGGCCCCTGGTCCTGGGCACAGACGGCAATTTCTACGGAACCACCACGTTCGGGACTACTGCGAATGCCGGTGTTGTCTTCAAGATTAGCCCCGCCGGCAAGTTCACCTTGCTTTTCAGTTTTGACAGCACCCACGGGGAAACCCCTTTCGGCGGCTTGGTTCAGGGCGCCGACGGGGATTTCTACGGGACCACGATCTATGGGGGCACTGGCGGCGGAGTCGTCTTCAAGATCACTCCGTCGGGCAAGCTGACCGTCTTGCACGAAATCAACGGAACCACGGACGGAGCCAGGCCTTACGGCGGTCTCGTGCTAGCGAGCGACGGCAACTTCTATGGCGCAAATGCCAACGGAGGAACGGTCAATTCTGATTGTTCGGATGGCTGTGGCACTGTTTTCAAGATCACCCCCAAGGGAGCTTATTCGGTGCTCGGCAAATTTGATTACACGAACGGAGCGACACCCGAGATTGCGCCTTTCCAGCACACCGGTGGAGTGGTTTACGGGGATAGCCACGTAGGAGGCACCGGGAACGTGAGTCCCTGCACAACGGGCAACTGCGGCGTGTTCTATAGCTGGACGAGCAGCACTCTGCCAGCGTTCGTCAGCCTGTTGCCGTACTCTGGCAAAGTTGGCAAGACGATCGAGTTTCTGGGGCAGGGATTTGTTTCGGGGAAGACCACGGTGTCTTTCAACGGGACTGCCGCTAACCCGACGGTAATATCGAGCACATATTTAACGGCTGCGGTCCCTAACGGCGCGACGACCGGCTCGGTGAGTGTGACCACATCTGGTGTGAAGCTGACCAGCAATAGGATATTCCGCGTAACGCCGCAGATTAAAAGCTTCAAGCCCACCAGTGGGAAAGTGGGAACGGTGGTTACGATCACAGGAGTCAGCCTGATGCAGACGAAGAAGGTTACGTTTGGCGGAGTAGCCGCCATCAGTTTCACCGTCACTTCCGACATGCAAGTGAAGGCAACAGTACCCACGGGCGCAAAGACAGGCAAGATCGTGATCACCACTCCGGGCGGCGCTGCCGCAAGCCCCGGAGTATTCACGGTCACGCAGTAGAGTCTGAACCAAGCGAACGTTTTGGGAGGCGTCCCATAGACAGGGGGCTGGCCCGTGCTTTCACCACAGATAAAAAGCGGGTGCCCTGCCCTTCTCGCGTTCTTTGCGAGAGGGCAGGGCTTTTAGCTGACATCGCGGCGGTGGGCCACCGGATACACGCCGAGCTGCTCACGACGACACTCTGTCCTTCGAGCCTATTCTGGGACAACGAAAATCGATGGGTACGTGATCGAGGGTAATGCGCTGTTCGTCTTTACAGTCACTCCGACAACTGTCCGTAAAGCTCATAGGTCGCCTTACACGATTCCTTAGCCGATGAACACTGTGTTGCCTAGGAACTGTGTTGAGGGCTGAACCCCTTCAGTCTGCGTCCGGATTGGTTAACGCCGCGCCAAAACTTCGCATCCAAAACCCATATGTTTCAGCAGACTGCTGTTTTAAATTCAAAACTGAGATGGAGATATGACCCGTTTTTGGAAACTTGCAGTTACTAGAATAATGAAAGGCGCTTGCGCTGCACTTTTGTGTAGCGGAATGGTGCTCATCGCCTATGCCCAGACTTTTACTTCGTTGGTAGAGTTCGACAACAATAACGGTGGCGTTCCTCAGTACGGCGCTCTGGTTCAGGGCACCGACGGCGACCTCTACGGAACCGCGTCGCTGGGTGGGAATGTTACCTTGTGTAACAACCTCGGTTGCGGCACGGTTTTCAAAGTGACCGCTGACGGGAAACTTACTACCTTGTACAAATTCAATTACACGGATGGTTTCGAACCATACGGCAAGCTAGTGCAGGCAAGAGATGGAAGTTTTTACGGGACGACCAGCGGTGGCGGCAATTCGTCTTGCGAAGGCGTGAGCTGCGGTACCGTATTTAAGATCACCCCAGAAGGCAAGCTGACGACGATTTATAAGTTCTGCTCGAAAAGCAACTGCACCGACGGCTGGTTTCCAATCGCCGGGTTAATTCTGGCCAGCGATGGAAATTTCTACGGCACGACGGTGAGAGGCGGCGTCTACGATTTGGGCACCGTCTACAGAATCACCGCAAGTGGGAAGTTGACTACGCTGCACAGCTTTTGTGCCAAATCGAATTGTCCTGACGGCTCGAAGCCCTCAGGCGCGCTAGTGCAGGGAAGCGATGGCAATCTTTATGGGACGACGACTTTTGGCGGCGGATCGTATCACTATGGCACTGTGTTCAAGATGTCGCTTACAGGAAAACTCACGACTCTGCACGCTTTCTGCAATCAGAGCAACACATGCTCTGACGGCTCCTATCTTTACGCCGGTTTAGTGCAGGCCAGCAATGGAGATTTCTACGGAACCAACGTAGGTGGCGGCACGCGAAGCGGAGGCACACTTTTTAGAATTACCTCCGCGGGTAAATTGACTACACTGTATAGCTTCTGTGCCGAAGTAAACTGTCCGGACAATGAGCAGCCTTACGGCCAACTGATTCAGGCCAGCGATGGGAATCTTTATGGCACAACCTACTATGGCGGCAACGGCCAGAAAGATTACGGCACCATCTTCAAAAGTACCCTTGGAGGCAAACTAACTACACTGCACAAATTTGAAACGGTGCGAGGCGGCCAATATCCTGACGCGGGATTGGTTCAAGCCATCAATGGCGACTTTTACGGGACAACCTCAGCGGGCGGCACTTTTACGGACTGCTACGGCGGTAGTTGCGGCACTATTTACAGCCTTTCCACCGGACTGGGCCCGACTGTAAAAATACAGGCTGGCTCGGGCGGAGATGGAAATTGATGTCGTGATCGTGGAAGCGGTCGGCCCGATTTTGACGGTGCTGCAGCTAGGCCTCGGAGTTCCCGCAAATTTATTTCGAGCCTCGCTGTAGCGCCTGCAGTTTAGAAGCCCCGAAATAAAGGCCTACCAGATTCCCTTGTCGCTTCCGGTAATCTTTTGACCTACCGCTGCCGCAGTTGCCAGATACGGTAAGAGGCTGAGCCGGGCGCTGCTTTTGAACTCTCGATTGCGCAGCATGGTGGTGAGTTGCGAGGCATAGAGCGCGGCTGATTCCGGCAGAATCGGGACGCGCAGAAATTCTTTTCGGTAATGCAGCTTGTCGCCGCCGAACTGCGCGGCGGATTTCACGAATGGCGGGAGCTCCAATCCTCTTCCGCGGTAATGCCGCACATAGTCCGAGACGATTACGAGGTAAGTGGCAACGCCTTCCCAAATGCCCGCCGCTGTGGCCGAATTGCGCAGATCGTCGTAATCGATGGCGCCGGCGTCAGCGAGGCTGGCGCTGTCGATGATGTCGCACAGCCGGAAATAGAAATGGCGGTACATTCGCTGCAGCGTGGAGATCATCAGGCGATCAGACACCGAGGCCACCCGGAATGATTGGTTTGCAATTTGAATCACCCGCGCGCGCGTGGGTACCGAACTCGCAATTGAGATCTGTTCACCTGTTTGGCCGAGGCGACGCATGTGAATCTCGACTGCCTCGGGCAATCCGGGTATATTGAAATTCCATTTGTTTGCCAGACGGTCGCCCCAGCTGCGCGGCGCGAGCTCTGCCTGGAAGCGTTGCTTCATCAGGCGGATCACATCGTCCGGATCGGTGTTGGTGTAAAGATCCAAATCGCTGCCGAGGTCCGGCCAGTGGTCGAGTGATTTAATGACGGTTACGTCGTAGCCTGCGGCTTCAAAACCGTCGCAGATTTTTCGCAAAAAAGAAACCGCATTGTCGATTCGCGCGGCCTCAGCTGCGAGCGCGGTAGTTGCCCAGTCGGCTCGCGTGAAATCGCCAGAATTCTGGGCGATCTCACTGAAGACTTTCAGCGCGCGCATAATCACGTGATTGGAACTGGCGAGGGCCGCGACATCGTCAAATTCTTCTCGATTGATTTCTGCGATGCCGAAATTCTCGAGACTAGATTTAGCAGGGACTTGAGTCGTGCCGCTTTCCGGCCGCAACAGCAGCCGCGAAAGCAGGTCCATAGATCGATTCGAATCGAAGGCAGAAGTGGCGTTAGCAATCATAAGTTCAACAAAACTCCGTGAAGGCTATTGTGGCGGCCTTGAACTGGGCGCTTGCGTGGCCGGCTCGGGGGCAGTTGACGGCTGTGGCGACGGCTCTATCACCGGCGTATTGTCACGGTGTTTCAGTTCCACCGGACCGGGGTGCTGACGCCTCGCCGCGTTTTCTGCTGTAATTTTGTCGTCAACTTTATTGTCGCTGTCCGACGCAACCGCAGAAATCTGCATGCCCTCGGCTGTCTGCCGGGTCGCAAGTCCAACCTTGGCTCTCGCGTCTTGCGCTTGGCGAGCTCTTTCATAGAAGAACTCGGCAGTCTCGAGGTCGCCATCCCTCTCCGCGAGATATCCGATGTTGTTCAGAGAAAACGCGCTGTTGGGATTGAGCGAGTAAGCCTTCATGAAATCTTCTCGGGCGGTGGGCCAATCGTTGTGATTCGTCGCCGATACTCCTTGCACGGTCAGCAATGCCGCCTGCGCCTGGGCAGAGGCCGAATTCTGCATGCGCTCGCTCAGTCTTCTCGCGCTGTTCGCAGCCATTTCACTGATCGGTTTGCCTCGCCACGCGCGGTCTAGCGTAACCATCACCGGCTCGGTAGAATGCGAATTAGCTGCCGCCATGTAGTACTTCATGGCCTCGCTGTAGTCTCCGCGAGCCTCCTTCGCAACTCCGAGATTGTTTAGGGTGTAGGTATTTTGCGGGTCTATGGTCAGCGCCTTCTGCAGAACCACTATGGCCTCTTGAGCGCGCCCCTGCGAGATGAGTCGAATCGCCTCGACGTTCATACGATTAACCTGCATGGGCACGTCTTTGAGGCTGCCAAATGCATCTCGCATGGATTTACCTTCCAACTGCTTGGCGCTGGTGCGGTCGATAACCGCGTCAGTCGCCTGCTCTGAGGCTAATCCGTAAAGTTTCTGCGCCCGCTCCAGTTGACCCTTCAGTTCGGAAACGTAGCCCAGGTTGTATAGCGTGAAAGGGTCGGCAGGATCAAAGAGGTAGGCCTGATAAAACAGGGTTTCAGCCTTCTCGTAGTTATGTTTCTCGATGGCATCTACGCCCTCCCGGTTAAGACGCTGCACCGGAGTCAGATGGCTGCGTTTAGGAATAGTGACTTTTATGTCCTTAGCCTGGGCGATTCGAGAGCCCGAGCCAACGACCATTACAGTCAGGATTAGGACGCTAAGCCGCTTAGCCAACATCGTTTACCTTTGACTCCTCTGCAATTCGGGGAACATCTTTGCTAAGACTAAGTTTGGATGCATCCGCTCCCGAGGCGTTGCCCGCAAGCTGTTGAGTTCTCACAGAAATCGCTCAGACCACCGTTTTTGCCTTTCTGCCATCCAAAGGGAGGCGGAAATCCAATCAGGGGAAGGGTGTCCTTATGCGTCATCTATTGATCGTAACTATTCTCGGGGGCGCGGCTTTTGCCCAGCAGCCAGCAGCCGTGCAGTCCAATACTACGCATGAAGCGAGCGCCCAATTTGCCTCCAATATGGAAACCCCAGTGGTATTTCTGCCCGATCTGCCCGCCATGCCGCGTGGAAAGAGCACGGTTATTGGTGGCTCAATTCGCAACGTCGACGGGGTACGTGACCAGCTCACCCTGAATATCTTTGGGGGCCGGTCGATGAAAGTTCTCTATGACGCCCGTACTCAGTTTTATCGCGATGGACAAAAAGCGGCGTTGCGAGATTTACGCACGGGTGAACACGTTTCCGTGGAAACCATGCTTGACGGAACGACAGTGTTTGCTCGCAGCATTCACATGCTTTCAAAAATGCCTGAAGGTGAAAGCCAAGGCCAGGTAGTGAGCTACGATCGCACCACTGGCGAGCTCGAGGTGCGGGATTCGTTGTCGCCTGAACCCATCAAGCTGCACATATCTCCGTCCACCCAAATCGTCCGTCAGGGACAGGAATCCAGCAGCGGCGACCTGGTCGCAGGGACATTGATCTCCATTCAGTTCCAGGCTGACAACAGTGGCACGAACGTGGCCAGTAAGATTTCGGTGCTTGCTACTCCGGGGAGCGCATTTGTGTTTACCGGCAGAGTGGTTTTCCTCGACTTGCACACCGGAGTGCTCGCGCTGGTGGATCCACGCGATGATAAGCGCTACGAGGTCTCCTTCGATCCCGGACATTTCCCCATCAACCGTGATGTTCATGAGGGAAGCACTGTAACCGTGACGGCGAGTTTTGACGGCGTCCGCTATGCGGCCAGCGCGCTGACGGTTAATCAAACGAACAAATAGGTCAATTCATTATGAACATGTAGGGCGGACATTCCTGTCCGCCGCCATTCATCTTGTCGGCTCGAGCGTATAAATTGCGGAACTTTGTAGTTGGCCTATCCTTGTAATTGATTTTGTCGTTTGCCGAACCCCAACCCCAAATTCGGCGGACCAGAATGTCCGCCCCACACGAGTCGCGATTACGGAAGCTTGTTCAGGTAACACGGTCCCGTGGTTGGCTGTGTCGGGGGTGTTGGCGGAGTGCTCCACGGTGTATTCGGGAAGTCGAAAAACTCCGTCATATCGATTTGAGCGGCGTCGCGTTTCGTCAGGCTGGGAACATTGAAACGGGTTTCCACCAGCTTCAGCCATGCCGTGTAATCGGTGACGGTATGCGAAACGTAGTTCTTCTTGGAGAACGGTGAAATCACAATCATAGGAACGCGATAACCGGTATAGACAAAGTCGCAGGTCGGCCCGGTACCTTTTGTGCAGATGTCACCGGGCATCAGGTCGTTCGGCTTGATGCCGTCAGGACTGACCGCCGTTTGCGGAGGAACATGATCGTAGAAACCACCGAACTCGTCCCACGTGAGAATGAAAACTGAATCCTGCCACGAAGGACTCTGCATTAAGCCGTTCACCAGAGTAGAAACGTAATGCGATCCTGCCTGCACACTGCCGCCCGGTGAGCCGTCGTCCAACCCCGGATGCTCGTCGAGTCCGCTGCTGAACCCGGGGTCGATGAATGCTACCGACGGCAGAGCCGCGTTAGCAACATCGGCCAGGAACTGCGAAACGGGCACAATATTGTTTGGGTATTTGCTGGCGGTAGCGAACATGTTGAGAGTGCTGTCTTGAATTGGGGGCGCGGCGTAAGTCAGATCGGTGACGTAAACCTTCCACGAGATCCCCGCCGCTTGCAGCGAATCAAAGATCGTCGGATTAGTTAACGGAGCGGTCGGCGGATATACGTGTCCGGCTGAGGTGCCAGCTAACATATATAAGCGATTTGGCTGAGTACGCGACATTACAGGCGAAAACCAGCGGTCCGACGTGGCAAAGTTCGAGGCCATGAAGTAGTAATACGGCAGGTCGGTTCCGCTGTAGTGGCCCATGGCACGAACTCCGTCCACATCGGTGAACGGGGGCTGATTGGTTCGGGCGTCGTGCGCCGCGGTGTAGACAAATCCGTCCAGGGTAGCGGTGGGTGAGACCGGATCATGGAGATTCCAATCGGCATGGTCCTCATTCCATGACGGACTTGGGTTTTCCACACACATGGAAACCATCTGAAACGACTGGACTTGCGGACTGTTGCTGTCGATAGTGCAGTCGTTCGGCGGGAAGGCAAACGCGGGATCGCAGCCGGGATTGGTGGGCACTGGACCAGGAGTCGGGTTGAATTGCGGCAGGCCGTCAAACGATTGATCAGCTATACCATTGGCCGCCCAATATTCGTGCATAGCTCCGAAATAATGGTCGAAGCCTCGATTTTCCTGCGCCATGAATATGATGTGATTAACGCTCTGCAGGCTTGCGGGTTGGCTTGACCCGTTTACAAGGCCGCGGCATCCGCTCAAGAAAATCGCCAAGCCCGCGAGCATGAGCAACGACAGTATTAATTTTGCCTGGCGCTCGCGACGCCACGCTATTTCCTTGTCCAAGACCATCGTGAGTGATTTGAGATGTTTCCTGAGCGGAAAACGTTGGCCGCAAAGGCTCCACTCCTGGTCACTGGCTCTTCCGTCGAAGCCCCTGCATGTACTTCTGAGTAGATTTCAGAGCTTACCGGGTTGACCCTGCGGGAAACGCTGTATTACTGTCTCACAAACATCGCTGGATCTCCGGATCGAAACATTGATCAGCGATCGCCTGGGCCGTCCCCCACTCGCGTTGGAACAGCCCACTTATCAGGTAGTTCAGACCTTGCCGTCACGCAAGCGCAAACCCGGAGGATCGAATGAAGAGTTTTTTCTACGCTACTGCTATTTTCCTAATGCTCGGAGCATCCGCGTTCGCCACTGTCTATGTCAGCACTCCAACCAACGACGCGGATGTCAGTTCGCCAGTGGAATATAAGGCGACGGCGACCACCAGCACATGCTCAAAAGGTGTTGCCTCCATGGGAATTTACGTGAACGACAATTTGGTGTATGTAGTCGGTGGAGCGTCCCTTGATCACCAATTGTCACTCAGCGACGGCAGTTATCACACCGTGGTGGAAGAGTGGGACCATTGCGGTGGAGCTACCTACACTCCGATTGATATCACGGTGAAGGGTGGTAGCGGCGGCCACTCACTACCGCACCTCCAGGCCAGCGGAGGATGGAAAAGCTGGGGCGAAATACCTCCAGGCTACGGCATCTGCAACTACCCGTGTCCGGGCGTGAGTTGGTGGATGAAGCAGGGGATCAAGAGTCCCTCGCTCAGCGGAGACGCGAGCGAATTCTATATCGGTGGAAGCAAGCCTTACGCGGATGTTCTGTTCAGCAACCCTCTAATCGGCCAGGGCTCAACGCAGGGCCTCCCCGACTCTAGTCATACTCTGCTTCCGACCCTGCACAACTTCACCTACGACGTCTACTTCTATCCTACCAACGTCGGCGTCACGCAGGTGCTGGAGTTTGACATCAGCATGTACTTCGATAGTTTGGGCTTGATCTGGGGCAATCAATGCAACATCCTGGGCGGCCACGTCTGGGATGTTTGGGACAACGTTGCGCACAGTTGGGTGTCCACTGGCGTTCCTTGTAATCCCGTGAACAATGCCTGGAATCACCTGACCATCCAGGTGCAGCGGGAATCCGACAATTGGCTGCTGTTCCAATCGATCACGCTGAATGGACAAGTCCATAACATTAACCGCTATTACGCGCCAGGCAAGGCTCCCGGCAACTGGTGGGGGATTACCGTTAACTACCAGATGGACGGAGACCATGCCGAGTCGGCGTACACCACATACTTGGATAACTTCACTTTTACCTACTGGTAAATTCGTCACCCAAGGCACAGAGGGCTGTGCCTTGGGTGCATAGCACCGATAAGCGGCGGATGCACGCCGGGGTTGCTCTACGCGTGCTCGCATTTGCGGCGCTAATTGGCGCTGTCCCTACTGGCGAGTTGCTGCGGCAGAGAGGGTGTCATCAACTGCGGCGGTCAGACATCCATCGCTACTCCGTTCACAGCTACCATCAATGGCGACTCGGGAACGGTGCCAGCCTCTACGACGGTTCGCGTGACTATTAACTAGTAACTTCTGAATTGGCGGTTACGCTTTGCGGGGAAACGGAGAACCGCTGTAAATCGTCAGGCGAGAATTTTTTTAGTAGTTCTCCCAGAACATGCTGCGAGGCTTCTGCAACTGGCAGGGGTGGGATCACCGTCATTTGCCCACCCATTTTGCTCAGGAGTAAATATGCCGCGCGATTTTGATGCAGGAACTCGACTGGATATTCCGGCTTCCGCTGTCGTGCCTGCTCCGGGTCGGCGTCCAGCAGATAGGCGATATCCGGATGCGGAGTGATCGTAAGTAGAAAGCGTGCGTAATTCCGCGAGATTCCACTCTGCAGGTTGAGATTCGCCAATTCGTCGTGGAGATATCGATCGAAAATGATTACATCCGCGCCGCTTCGACGTTGTTTCGCCACAACGATACACACCGACAAAGCATCGAGAAAATAGAGAAAGAAACGCACGGTTGTCATGTACCACGACCGCACGTTTTTGTCGCGGCGGTTAACCGGCTTGTCTGGAGATCCCACGCCTTTTTCACCTTTGAACAACGTGTGACCGCTGACTTCCCGAAGCCCGGTCAGCATCGACACATCGTCCCAGAAAGCGAGCATGGAGACGCGGAAACCGGCCTGACGCAGGTTCTCCCGCAAGGCTTCGATTTGGGTACTTTTGCCGGCGCCATCAATGCCTGAAAAACTCACGAATATGGCACGGCGATTCTTACGGTTCACATCGGTCATTTCGGTGTTTTTTCCTGCCGATAGCTATCGAGCGCCAGGCGGCCGACTTGGGCTCGCATTCGCCAATGCAACCACGGTTCCGACCGCAACACTCGCACCCACGATCGCGCTTACTTTGATGAGAAAAGACCTGGTCCGTCGCTGCTTGGCCGGCGCAATCGCAGCACCGGCAGGCTTGGAGGCTGCTATTCCTGTCGTCTCAACTCCCGCCGCTGCGGCAGTTCCCACGGGTTCTTGATCCTGCTGCTGCGCGGTGAGGGATTGCTGCCCACCAAAGGGTGATGCATTTTCCGCGACTTGTGAGCGCGTCGATCCCGGACTGTCAGGAAAACCCTGGACTTGAGATTGCGCAGGCCTCGAGTTTTGCTGAGAGTGATCCGCGTTAGTCGATTGCGTTGCGACGCCACTTCCCGCGCTCTGATCTTGCAATGGTGATGCCGCCGCAAACACGAAGGGCGTCAGCAGAGACACTGCCAGACAGCAGGCGATACGGGGTATCAGCTTTCCACCAGATGTTTTCATTGCTCCAACGCTCGCGAGGCGGCCCTCACGAGAGGGCGAGTTTACGCCACCCTCTCGGATGCAGGAGTTGGATAAGTAGGTTGTAACGGTGCCGGAAATACATGCACCGGGAACTGATAGAAGCTATTCACCGCCTCAGCGGAGGTGTCGAAGGATTCGAACAGACAA
>Ga0210401_10005812_pt1 | contig 12627 bp, 11 predicted proteins | sample IncBWH32MmetaG_FD_150866 | JGI IMG/M metagenome (GOLD analysis project Ga0210401, IMG submission 150866) | Forest soil microbial communities from Barre Woods Harvard Forest LTER site, Petersham, Massachusetts, United States - Inc-BW-H-32-M | ecosystem: Environmental > Terrestrial > Soil >... | reverse complement strand
CATCGACGACGAAACCGCCTTCGTCCAATCCCTCAACTGGGAGACCAAAAACCTCACCGTCACCCGCGACTACGCCGTCGTAACCTCGCACAAGCACGAGGTCGAAGAGATCGCACAATGTTTTGACGCTGACTGGAATCGCACCGAGTTCGACGCCGGCGATCACTCACATCTCATCTGGTGCACAGGCAATGGCCGCCAGCGTCTCGCCAGGTGTATCGACGAGAGCAAACACTCTCTTTGGGTGCAAAACGAGCGCTATCAGGACCCCGTGATCATCGAACATCTCGTACGGGCGCACACCCGCGGCGTCAAAGTACACATCATGGCTCGTCCGCCGGATAAACTGAAAAAGGGGAAACTTATTGAAGGCGTCAGCGGCCTTCGCTCTCTTGCGGATCTGGGCATCAAGATTCAGAAGCTCAGAAAAATCAAGCTGCACGCCAAGCTGCTCCTGGCCGACGAAAGTGTCGCCATCGTCGGTTCCATCAACCTTGCTCCTGGCAGCTTCGACAGCCGGCGTGAACTCGCGATCGAAGTCAGAGATGAACACATCACCCATCGCATTCACCAGACGCTCAAGGAAGATTGGGCGAACTCGCATCCGCTGGATCTCTCCGATGAAGGCCTGATAGCCCAACTGAAAAAACGCGATCCGAACGTAGCAGAGGATCTCGGCATCACCGCAGGCAAGCACCACCACCAAAAGTAACCGCCAAACGACAGAATCAGGATTTGACTATCTCGCATTGCTAGGAACGAATGATGTCGAAGACTCGAGCAACTATCGGAACCGACGGACTCCCGCTCCCCATCCTGCCGCCGGAGCGCGACGCGCGCGTCTGGGCTCGCCTGGTGCGTGTGCTGTTTTACACGCCTGGCTTTATGGGCCTGCTGCTGATCAAGACAGGCGAACCGGCGAGTTTCGGGATCACGGTCGAGATGCTGATGCTGTCCAGTGCGGCCGCCATCGTTGGCGGCCTGTACGTCGGTACGGAATCGTCGGGTGCTGGCGCTGATCCCTCGTCCCAGGTCGGCACCTGGAGTGGTTCGCTTGTGCTCGAACTGCTTGCCGTGGTGCCTTTCATGGCCGCGATACCGGCGCTGTTCCACGAACTAGCCCACAGCACGCTACTGCACTCCCACGCACCAGGCGCCGTAGACATTGCACTGGGTGCCTCCGAATTGCTGCCGATGATAGCGATCCTGCCCTTCATGCTCTACCAACTCGCCGGCTTTGGCACGCTGCATTTTGTCGTGCCCAGGCCCGTCAACTGGATCATCAACATCGGCATTCTCTGCTTGATCATCGCCAGCTATATCGCCTATCGCGAGGCCAACTATCCAATGGAAAGGCGGTTCGCCGCACTTCTGGTTGTCGCCATGGCAATCACCGTCTTATATGGCGTGCTCAAGCTAAGGCGTATGCAGACGATCTACGACGCGCGTTGTCCGCCGAAGGCCTCGAAATAGCGATTCGGACTCATCAGATGCTCGAGGAGCGACACGCGGCAACGTCCGTTGAGTCGAGGCCTATAAGGCGGGTTACGGTTGGTGCGCGCTGGTGATCGCTTCAAGGGCGATCGCTGTTTTGGAGCGTTGATCAGTATTCAACTCCAAAGCATTCTTGCCGGCAAGATCCCTCAGCTCGACATATGTGGCTTGCCCAGCATCCGTTACCACCCTCTTCGAGCAGCCGGCGGTCCCGGCCATCGACCTGCCACCGTGATGGGACCAAACACCACTTAATCGTCGTTCCGCTGAAGGAACCGAGACCATCTGCGAATCGCGTGTCGGATAACCGTTCGTGTCGTTCACAACGTGCTTCACTTTGTTGAACTCCCTTCTGTTTATGGTGCGGAGTCGTGTAAGTAACGACCCGCACGCGCGTCCAACAATTTGTGGCTTCCGTCCATCCAGCCTAATGTGGCGGTGTTCGCTTCATGGTGGGGGCCAGCTCAGCGCACGGCCCAGGGCCTCCGTCACTTAGGCATGAACGAGATCACTCCGAGCACGGCCCCGCCCAGTACCAGCAGTGCAGGGTTGACTTTGTACCTGAGCAATATCAGAAGGACGCCAACGGCGATCGCAGCGGTTTCCACGCCGGTGATAGCACCTTTTGCCATGGTGAAGCAGCCAGCCAGCAGGAGACCGATCGAGACGGGCGCAAGTCCTTTTTGAATTGAAATCCGCCACGGCCATTTCTCGAGCTTCTTCCACAGACGGGCGACAATGAACGCGAGCAGCCCTGTCGGCGCGAAAAAGGCAATCAGTACAACGAGAGCGCCGAGGATTCCACCCGCCCATTGTCCGATGCTGACGATCATCATCATGTTGGGGCCCGGGGCCATCTGCCCCACGCTGTAGAGGTGGATCAACTGTGGGAAGGTGAGCCACTTGTGGACGTCGACGGTCAGTATCTTCATCTCGGGAAATGCAGCCATGCCGCCGCCGACGGTGAGTATCGAAAGATACATAAAAACTCGAATAAGAGCCGGGATTTGGTTCATTGACCTGTACTCTCTCTCTGCTTGTTGCGAGGTCGATGGAAGAGAATCGCCAGGATACCGACGACGATCAACGTTCGTGGCACAGACTGGTGCAAGCGGTTGACGGCAATCACGGTCAGTGCGATGAAAACAAAGTCAAACTTGCCTGCGAGCGATTTCTCGCTGAGCCCCACAACGGTAGATAGGATTAAGCCGACCGCTGCAGCCGCCACCCCTTTCAGCGCGGCCGTCACCCAGATGTGCTCACCGTGGATGCGGTAGAAGATGCCCACGCAGTACATGAGTACTGCTCCCGGCACGCAGATGCCGATGATCGCGGCGATTGAGCCCAGTGCGCCGCGCAGCTTGGCTCCTACCAGAATGGCCATGTTGGTGGCGTTCAACCCAGGAAGGCTCTGGCTGATGGAAAGCATCTCGACGAATTCCTTATCGTCGACCCAATGGCACTTGCTTACGAGGCTGCCGCGGAGGTAAGGCACGACACCGCCGAAGCTGGTAGCTCCGATGATCAGGAACTCCAGGAATATCCGGCCAATTGAGACTTGAGCGACGACCGGAGCGGAGCTGGGTACGGCGCCCAGGACAGGATTCACAGCCGCGTCACTCATGGCTCTGGGGCTCGTTCCCCTTGAGGCGGTAAACCATGGCCGTCTTGGTTACACCGAGCGCGAGCCAATCCTCTACGTCCCTCTGCAGCGTGATATAGAACTGGGCGACCAGCTTCTTCTGCTTTTCCGCCACGCTTTCCTTGCGATCGAACTTGACCTGGAAGGCGAACTCTCCTACCAGAGACTTATGCTCGCCGCGGGTGCGCCACAAGCCGATGTCGCACTTGGCAAGCACGCCTTTGCCGAAGTCCAGTTGACCAAGCGGAAGCAGCACCTCCTCCACAATGCCTCCGTTCACCAGGCTTACCCTCTCGCCATCAGACTTCTTAAGGGCGGCAAGCGCCGGGAACACTTTCACCAGCGTAGCCATGGAGGTCTTATCCGCTTCATGCATCTGACTCAATCCGAACTGGCAGTTGTGCGAGTAGAGGATGCGATATCCGCCGACCTGGTCCTTCAGAGGAAGGGCCTCGGCTTTGAACTTGATGCGGTACTTGCCGGCGATCTTGGGCCGGACATCCAGCGCCGTCGCCTTCTGTTCATCCGGGTGCCGGAACTTGAAGACGATTTCCGGATCCCCTACCGGGAAACCGTCAACATACGTAATCCGACGGCGCAAGATAAATGCGTTGTTGTAGAGACAGAAGTCGGGAGTGTCGCCGAAGATGATCTCTCGCACTTCTGGTCTTAGCCCGGCCTCACGGTCTTCAATGAAACCAACGCCAAGCTTCTTCGCCGTACGCTGCACGATCTTGCCGAAGTCGCGAAAAGCCTGCACGGAAGTGAAGCGATCCGGCTTCAAGATGAGCTTGGCTTCCAGATATTGCACTCGATCAAGAGGTGTTCCATCGGCGTACATGGCCGCGGTGACTTCGGTGGCCGTGCCCGATGGGGCGCCGACGGTGGCTTTCTTGGTCTTGTCCTTCTTGCGGTGTTGCCTCTCTTTGATTTTCACCATGACCTCCCCAGAAGCCCACGTCGGAAACAACTTCTCCTCCGCGTACTGATTGGCCCAGACTGGCTCATCGTCCATCAACGCTCTAGCTTCATCGTCTGCCACTCAGTAAGCTCGGGTAATAGCTAGTTTTGTAGCTGCATGCCAGAAGATCCCGCACCGAGTTCCCGCGCCACATGGACGGCGCTGCCCTAGACTGTCAGCTCTCCGGTTGCAGGCGACAGCTAAACGGCAAACCTATTACTCCGTGCGGACCCGCGCTACTGGCAAATGTGACAGTGCCCCCGAGAAAATTTCCTGATCTAAGAGCCTAACTGCAGGAAGGCAACACGATGGCTACTCCCACGCCCGAGCACAAATGCGGTCTGGACGCCGCACTCAGACTGACATTTCTTGACGTTGAGGCTAGCAAGATTGCTAGTGGTGAGGATAGGAAAAATTCGATATAAGACGTTGGTCAGGCGTGTCGCAGCCCAACGCGTTGTGTGAGGAGAGAACGAATGCAACACGAACTTGCATTTCGGGCCTCCTTGCTACGAATGGCGAAGTTACGAAGGTTCCTTCGGTTGCGTAGCCGGAATGGCGGCCTTGACTTCGCGTCGACGGTTGCGAGTTTCTTATTCTTCTTCTTAGCTACCGGTTGCGAAAAGCGCGAAGCGCCGCCCTCGGCGCCGCCCCCCGAGGTCGAAGTTACGGACGTGGTGGAACAGAATGTCCCCATATACCAGGAATGGGTGGCGCAGCTGAACGGCCAGGTCAACGCGGACATTACTCCCAAAGTGCAGGGATATCTGATGAAGAAGGATTACTCAGAAGGCTTCTTCGTCCGCAAAGGCCAACTGCTTTACCAGATTGATCCTCGTCCTTTTGTCGCCGCCCTCGACCAAGCAAAGGCACAGCTAGCGGTTGCCGTGGCAGGGAAATCAGAAGCAGAAAACAATGTTGCGCGGGATCGCCCCCTGGCTGCACAGAGCGCGATTCCGCAAAAGCAACTGGACACTGATATTTCCAACCTTGCGGCTACTACAGCGCAGGTTGACGCCGCGAAGGCGAGCTTGGTGGAGGCGCAGTTGAACCTCTCGTGGACCAAAATATTTTCCCCTATTGATGGCATCGCTGGTATTTCGAATGCAAATGTGGGTGACTTGGTCGGCACGACGACCAAGATGACGACTGTCTCTCAGGTTAATCCGATCCGGGCCTACTTCAACATCAGTGAAAGCGAGTATCTGGGGAAAGCACAGATGATTGCCCGGCTCATTCAGGGGGGCAGGAATCAAACGAAGCCTCTACCGGTCAAGTTCATCCAGACAAACGGAATCGCGTTCCCGGCGACGGGCAAGATCGTTCTCGTAAATCGAGAGGTCGCTTCGCAGACAGGAACGATCCAGCTTGCAGCGGAGTTTCCGAATAAGGATGGGATTCTCCGCCCTGGTGGCTTCGGCAACATTCACATTCAAACTGGAACGATCGACCACGCACTCCTGGTCCCCCAGGCGGCGGTCATTGAGGTCCAGTCGATGTATCAGGTAGTTGTCGTGAGTCCGGACAACAAAGCAATGTTTCGTCCGGTCAAGGTGGGAGAGCGGGTAGGAAAGGACTGGATCATCACGGAGGGAATGAAACCTGGCGAAAAGGTAATCGTCGAAGGTTTCATGAAGGTGCGGCAGGGTACGCCTGTAAGCACCAAACCGTATGTCGTTGCGTCCGTGAACGAGAGCAATTGACGATGTCGAAGTTCTTTATCAACCGGCCAATCGTGGCGATCGTCATTTCGATCTTAATGGTCATCGCTGGCATCGTCTCCATGTTGGGGCTTCCGATAGCCCAATTCCCCAATATTGCCGACCCGCAGATCCAGGTCATCGGCAACTTCACTGGCGCTGATGCCCAAACAGTCGCGCAATCCGTGGCGACCCCCATTGAACAGCAGATGTCGGGGGTCGACAACATGAACTATATGTACTCGCTGAACGCCAGCAATGGTCAGATGACGCTGACTGTGGATTTCGGCATTGACACGCAGGCCAGCACCGACCAGATCCTGACCCAGATGCGCGCCTCGCAAGCCAACTCGCAACTGCCGAGCGCGGTGCTGAATCAGGGCGTCACGGTTCAGAAATCGACAGCTGCCCCGATGATGCTGATCGACCTTAGCTCCCCAAACGGCACGTACGACAATGTCTTTCTGGCAAACTACGCCACTATCAACTTGAACGACGCACTGACGCGTATACCGGGCGTTGCTTCCGTATCTGTCTTTGGCGCTGGCCAGTACGCGATGAGGTGCTGGGTAAATCCAGATAAACTCGCGAACCTGAAGATCACAATTCCGGAGATCATTAGTGCGATCCAAGCCCAGAACAATGTGAACCCGGCAGGGCAAATCGGCGGCAATCCCGCCCCGCCAGGACAGCAATTCACTTATACGGTACGCGCTCCTGGCCGTCTTCCGTCGGCGGAGGAGTTTGGCAAAATCATCGTACGAGCGAAAGCAGGCGAAGGTACCCTACGTCTGAGAGACGTTGCGCGCGTTGAATTAGGTGCGCAGAACTACAACATGATCGGTCGCCTTAACGGGAAGCCGGCAGCGATCGTGGCGATCTACCAGGCTCCAGGCGCAAACGCAGTTACTACTGCTGCCGGGGTCCGCGCGCTGATGCAGGAGGCGAAGACCCGATTCCCGCAAGATCTGGATTATGTCGTTGCGTTGGATACTACGCTTGCAGTCACCGCCGGAATTAAGGAGATTGAGCGCACTCTCTTTGAGGCTCTGGCACTCGTTATTCTCGTGGTCTTCATTTTTCTTCAGGGATGGCGAGCCACACTAATCCCTCTGCTTGCCGTTCCGGTTTCACTGATCGGCACGTTCATGATCTTTCCTCTGCTGGGCTTTTCCATCAACACCTTGTCGCTCTTTGGGTTAGTGCTGGCGATTGGACTGGTGGTAGACGACGCCATCGTAGTAGTCGAGGCTGTTGAGCACCACATTGAGGGTGGCATGACGCCTCATGACGCGACCATGAAAGCAATGGAAGAGGTAGGCGGTCCGGTGGTTGCGATCGCGCTGATCCTGTGCGCCGTGTTTGTGCCAACCGCGTTCATTCCTGGAATTACAGGGAGGCTCTATCAGCAGTTTGCGGTCACGATTGCAGTGTCAGTCGCTTTCTCGGCCTTTAATGCATTGACCCTGAGCCCTGCGCTTTCAGCCATGCTCTTGCGACCGAAGAAACCGTCCCGCGGACCTCTAGGAACATTCTTTCGTGGATTCAATCGCGTCTTTGGCAGGGTCACCGATGGCTATGTCGGCACTTGCAAACATCTCATTCACAAAGCGGGGTTCGCTTTCCTTTTATTGCTCGTGTTCGTTGTGGGCGTCGGCTTTTTCGGAGGGAAAGTACCGGGAGGTTTTCTTCCCGACGAGGACCAGGGATACATGTACGGAGGGCTGCAATTGCCCAACGCATCGTCCCTGGAGCGCACTTCTGACGCATCGGGGCTCGTCGAAAAAATCATGCTCGGCACGCCGGGTGTGAGGTATGTCAGCTCGGTAATTGGTTACAGCATGCTGAGCGGTGTGCAGACCACTTACAGCTCCTTTTTCTTCGTTTCCTTCAAGGATTGGGACGAGCGTAAAACTGCTGAGGAAAGCTATACCCAAATCAAGCGGCACCTGAGAGGCGCGCTATCCAGAGTTACTTCGGGGATAGCTTTTGCATTCCCGCCACCTGCAATTCCGGGCGTCGGAACATCAGGTGGATTCACGTTCGTCCTGGAAGACCGCTCCGGTAGTCCGATTGAGTTTCTCGCACGGAATACAGAGATATTTATCGCGGAGGTCCGCAAACGTCCTGAGTTAACCGGAGTGATGACCACCGCACTGTTTGGAGTACCACAGGTGGGTATCACTGTTGACGAGGAAAAAGTCCTCACGCAACAGGTCAACCTGACGAGCGTATATCAAACCTTACAGACTTTTATGGGCGGAGCGCTGGTGAACTACTTCAACCGCTTTGGCCGCCAATGGCAGGTCTACGTCCAGGCCGAGAGTAACTATCGTACGTCTGTGGACAGTCTGGGCAAGTTCTATGTGACCAACGTTAACGGGCAGATGGTGCCGTTGAGTACGCTGACGGGAAACCTGCCACGCAGCGGTCCAGAGTTCGTCATGAAGTACAACCAATTCCAATGTGTCCAGATCAACGGCTCGGCCGCCCCTGGCTATAGCTCGGCCCAGGCAATTGCCGCGCTGCAGGATGTGTTCAAGAAGACAATGCCCAGTCAGATGGGTTTCGACTACCTGGGCATGTCGTACCAGGAAGTCAAGGCCGCTCAGGGCGTCAAGCCGATCGTCGTCTTCGGGCTTTCGTTCTTCATCGTGTTCCTGATCATGGCGGCGCAGTATGGGAGCTGGACGCTGCCGTTCAGTGTGCTGCTCGGAGTTCCCATCGCAGTATTTGGAGCCTTCGCTGCACTCTACTTGCGACAGCTCGACAACAACGTTTATGCGCAGATCGGTCTGGTGATGCTCATTGGCTTGTCCGCTAAGAATGCCATCCTCATCGTTGAGTTTGCCAAGTCTGAACACGAGAGCGGCAAACCCTTGATCGACGCTGCACTCGCCGGCGCGAGATTGAGGCTGCGGCCAATTCTAATGACCGCGTTCGCTTTCATCCTTGGATGCGTACCCCTATGGCGAGCTTCCGGCGCGGGCGCCATTTCCAGACAGGTGCTGGGGACAGTGGTGATCGGCGGCATGCTGGCGGCTTCGCTGCTTGCCATCTTCTTTATTCCTGTTTCTTTCGACGTTGTCGAACGCTTGGGCAAACTTTTTGGCGAAGAAAAAGTGGCGCAAGCAAAGCCTAAACAAGCCTGGAACGAGACCGCACCATGATCGGCATCAAAGAAATCGCGGCTCTTGTGTTGGTGCTCACAATGACCGGTTGCAAGGTGGGGCCGAATTACAAGCGTCCTGCGGTGGTAACGCCGGTCCAATACCGCGGCATTGCCCCAGACCTCCCCGTGCAATCTGGCGCGCAACCATTTGCAGAGATGCAGTGGGATACGGTCTTTCAGGACGAGACGCTGAAAGCACTCATCAAGGAAGCCCTGACCAATAATTACAACATGCAGATCGCCGCCTCCCGCATCCTCCAAGCCCAGGCGGTGGTTGGGGAGACCCGGGCCAACCAGTTGCCCAACCTCTCCGGCGCAGGCGGTGTCAACTACGAGCGCAACGCGTTCGCCCTAAATGGGCCAACCTACGATTCTCTTTCGATTCAGCTGAATTACATTGTGGATTTCTGGGGAAAGTTCCGCCGTGCCACTGAGGCCGCGCGCGCGCAATTACTCGCGACCGCTTATGCCCGTAGCGTCGTGCAGATAACTTTGATTTCTGATGTGGCGATCGCCTATTTCCAGCTCCGCCAGTTCGACTATCAACTGGACTTCTCTCAGAAAAACGTAGTCGATAACAAAGACGTGGTGCGAATCAACACGATCAGATATAAGGGTGGCGAAAGTGCAATTACCGACGTGTACCAGGCCGACCTGCTGCTGCAACAAGCGGAGGCTCAGTACATCCTCAGTGTACAGGCCATCGCGCAGGCCGAAAACCAGCTCAGTATCTTGCTGGGGCGAAACCCAGGGCCAATCGCCCGTGGTCTCTCCTTAGTCGATCAACCGCATCTGGCCGCTCCTCCAACCGGGCTTCCATCGGCCCTGCTCAAGCGTCGCCCCGACGTACAGCAGAGTGAGGCGACCTTGATCGCGGCGAATGCCAATGTTGGGGTAGCCAAGGCAGCTTTCTTCCCGCAAATATCTTTGACGGGTGTGTTCGGGGCGCAAAGCACTGCCCTAACCAGCTTTCTTCAGGGGCCGGCAACAGTCTGGTCTCTAGGCGGCGAGGTGCTACAACCGCTCTATGCAGGCGGCGCGATCACAAGTGCCTACAAACTCGCCTGGGCACAGCGCACTGAGGCGGAGTTGAACTACAAGCAAACCGTACAGAACGCCTTCGGCGATGTTGCCAACAGCTTGGTCGGCTACAACCAAGCCAGACTATTTCGCATGGAGATCGAGGAGCAGACGAATACGTACCGGGAAACTAGTCGACTCGCTAGCGTTCGATATAAGCAGGGAGCAACGAGCTTCCTAGAAGTCCTGGTCACCCAGCAACAATATTTCACTTCGGAAGTGCTATTGGCTCAGGCCTGGAATGCGGAGATGCAAAACTACGTCCAGTTGTACCAAGCTTTGGGCGGCGGCTGGCAGCCGTAAGTTTTTTAGGGAGATTCGATCTTGCAAAGCAAACACCAAAACATACTGCTGCGAGCTTCTTTGATCCCTCAGGAGGTCTTCTTACAATGTTCGCGGCTAGAGGCTTCGACGAGTGGTTGAGCGAGCACAAGGACCCGTCACACTCGTGGAGATACCCCTTCAGCGCCAGCGCACCCAAGTTGATGGCGGAATACTGGAGCTCCAAGACGGAAGTGGCGGCCGAGTTGAATGGCCCAAGCCACAGAAATCTTCGACCAAGGCACCAAGGCCCAGCAGCGTTCCAACGAATACGTGCGTGTATCGGTGACGCTGGCGATAGTGCTGCTGTTATTGACGATTGACCACCGTTTCAAGATTCATGGGGTGCGCTATGCGCTGGTGGTGATCGCTGTGCTTCTGCTGTGTTTTTCGGTACCACATCCTGGCGCTGCGAAACATTGAGCGCGACTGCCACCAACCCCCGCCATTCCAAATCCACTATAGCCCCGTGATGCCAGTCTTCCGATGATCGCAGCTCGGTTCCGGCGCAAGTACAGTGGGGCTGATCTAGTCTGCAAATGTCCCGAGTGGTTGTCTCTCGTAGATCTGGGATTTGAGGACTAATACTTTTGCCAGTTTCAGCAATCGAATCGGATCGCTACTATCCTTGTGCTGGACCTGCAGCTTCTCTGCGCCTGTGAGCAGCCTTGAGGCAAGGCGGACCAAGGGCGTAGCAGCCGCACGCTGTGTTCTCACACGGCAACGGCTTATCAAACTAAATGAGAGTACATTCATGAAAGCAATCACGGTTGAACCGAAGAGAGCGGGCAGTGCCAAGTGGGAAGAAGTCCAGGATCCAGATTCTCGCGAAGGTTCAGTGCTCGTAGAGACAATCGCGGTGGGAGTCTGCGGTACCGATGTCGAAATTGTCGAGGGGAAATACGGATGGGCGCCTCCCGGTAAGACACGCCTCATACTTGGCCACGAATCTCTCGGTCGCGTCTTGGAATCTGACCCTGCCGGCAAACTAAAGAAGGGCGATTTGGTGGTCGGCATCGTTCGGCGTCCCGACCCCGTTCCGTGTCCAAACTGCGCTGTGGGTGAATGGGACATGTGCCGCAACGGCCATTACACTGAGCGCGGTATCAAGCAGATTGATGGGTTCATGTCGGAGCGCTGGCGAATTGAATCTGAGTATGTGATGAAGGTTGACAACTCGCTCGGGCTGCTGGGCGTTTTGCTCGAGCCAACGACAGTCGTCACAAAGGCCTGGGAGCAAATCGACGCAATTGGGCGGCGTTCCTTTTGGGAACCGAGGACTGTGCTTGTGACGGGCGGAGGTCCCATCGGCCTCCTGGCGGCATTGCTCGGAAAGCAACGCGGATTGGACGTTCATGTTCTTGATCTGGTGGATTCCGGACTCAAGCCTGACCTCGTGCGCGCTCTGGGTGCTTCGTACCATCCAGGTACTGTCGCCAGTGTCGGGTTCCAGCCAGACATCATCGTCGAATGCACCGGCGCCGGACCCGTCATATCGGACTCAATACAGGAACTCGCCACTGGAGGCATCATGTGTCTTACGGGCATCGGAGGCGGCGACCGGAGAACCGGTGTCACCGGAGATATTGCCGCTCAGGTGGTCCTGAAGAACAACGTCGTAGTGGGTAGCGTCAACGCTAACAAGCGACACTGGTATAAGGCTGGCGAAGCGCTGGCCAGGGCAGACCATTCGTGGCTGGACCGGATGATCACCAGAAGAGAGCAACCGGAGAACTTCGCAAGCGCCCTCGAGAGGAGGGATAACGATATCAAGGTCGTCGTCCAATTCGCTGAAGCGTAGGAGACAAGCAAACTCTGGACGAACGTTGTAGGCTAGCCAAGTTATGTTGAAGAGGAATTGCCGAGCACATAATGGCTCCGGAATAAAAACTCTGCAGACTCTCCGTAGTAGGATCCCACCATGATGCTTCACAAGAGACGCGGGCTCCGGTTGAGTCCCTGGGGAATACCTGCGTTGTACGCCGCCATCGCAATCGCGGCTGGTCTGACATTTCCACGGATTGAAGGCCTCATCTTCCCGGGCCTCGTGTCCGCGATGAGCGTCCCCGCTGCGACGGCGATCTACTCAGCAATCGCCTCGGGCATGATTGCTCTAACCGGCATCGTATTTTCTTTAACTTTCGTGATGGTACAGTTCAGCGCCACTGCCTACTCACCACGCCTCGTGCTATGGGTAGCTCGTGATCCAGTGATGTCTCACGCTCTTGGGACATTTACGGCCACTTTTCTCTATGCA
>Ga0210401_10005811_pt1 | contig 12628 bp, 11 predicted proteins | sample IncBWH32MmetaG_FD_150866 | JGI IMG/M metagenome (GOLD analysis project Ga0210401, IMG submission 150866) | Forest soil microbial communities from Barre Woods Harvard Forest LTER site, Petersham, Massachusetts, United States - Inc-BW-H-32-M | ecosystem: Environmental > Terrestrial > Soil >... | reverse complement strand
GAGCGAGCGGGCGCCGGCCATTAGAGTTCTCTAATGGAATCAACAAATATAATTTAAGCGGGCTAAAGTCGGGCGGGCTTCTGCCGATAAAGTAGGTGAGTTGTAATTCATCTCGCCGATGGCGAGAAGGAGATTTCCATGGCCGTGAGCGCAATCAGCCAGTCGCATGCAGCCCCAACGGAAAACGCGCCGAACCAAGCGTCGCAGAAGGCGCAGAGTGGAGGGTCGAAGGCGAACACCGCCCGAGCTACCGCAAGCGCTTCGCGGGCTCAACAGGCAGAGGAGACGCACGCAGCGGCAACCGTGCAGAATAACGCAGGCCACGAACAAGGTGGCGACCAGAAAAACGGTGGTCAGGGTGGCCACGTCAATTTGTATGCGTAGGATTGCCTGGAGCTTGGTCGAACCCGAATGACTTAAGCGAATGCTCGATGGGCGCGGTGCTTGCGCGCCGATCGCGCCCGGCGAGTGCGCCTAAGTGCCATGTTGGGAGTTGCGTAGTCCATCGTTAAGAAACTCTTCTTTCTATCGCCCGCACTACAGATTGGTTCCTTCCTCGTCAGTTCATGGTTGCCATGTTCATACAGAGATGACTGCTTCTTGACCCCGTAGTGACAAAGCACCCTAGGAGGACGGTTACGTTTTAGCTTCCGCGATGGTAAGGCGGGGCTACGATACGAGACCAACGGGACGAGTGTGCCCGAGATGAATGCGGCGAACTCAGCTGTGGGAGCGGAGACGCTCGAGGCCGAGAGGAAGGCTACGAGCGGCGGCGGAATTGTGTCGACAGTGACGCGGCTGGCGGCGGTGGGCGCAATCGTTTTCTTCCTGGCAACGGCTTTCCGTTCAGGCTGGCGCAGGGCGGAAACGGATTTTCCTAACTACTACACGGCGGCGGTGCTGATGAGCAAGGGCATGCCGGTTCGTGAGTATTACGACTGGACGTGGTTTCAGCGACAGATGAATCTCGCGGGGATCGAGCGGCAACTTGGGGGGTATCAGCCGCAGACGCCACTGACGGCGCTGCCGTTGATTGGATTGGCCCATTTTCCGGTGCAGAGGGCGAAACAGATCTGGCTGGTGGTCAATTTTTGCTTCTTGGGCGGCACGGTCTGGATGCTGGCGCGTGTCACCGGATTTCGGCCGGAGCAGATGACGCTGCTGGCGTTTTTGGGATTTGGGTCGCTGTACAGCAATTTCCTATACGGGCAGTACTACGTTTTTCTGCTCTTTTTGCTTACGGTGGCTTTCTATTGTCTGCACCTTCGCAAATTCGGCGCGAGCGGCTTCGTTTCCGGGGTCGCTTTTGGGCTGAAGCTTTATGGTGGGCCGCTGCTGTTGTATTTCTTGATCCGCAGAAACTGGAGGGCGGCTGCGGGATTCGGGGTGGCGGTTGTTTGCGGTGTTGCGGTGGCGGTCGGAGTGTTTGGGTGGCGAGACTTTCACTACTACGTCAGTCAAATTTTGCCACGAGCGTTGGAAGGCGAGATCATCGACCCATACAACAGCGGGAATGGAACGATTGCCACGCTGCTGCGGCGGCTGTTCGTTCTAGAACCGGAATTGAATCCTTATCCTTTGTGGAATGCCTCGATGGTGTTCTTTTTCCTTAGGCCTTTCGTCAGCGCACTGATTTTGATCGCGACATTGTTGGGGCTAGCGGGACAACGCGGCAGTAACGAACGGCGCGACTTTGCGTGGTTTCTGATTGCGATTCTGCTGCTGTCTGCGAATACGGCTTCCTACACGTTCATACTGCTATTGCTCCCGATCAGTTTGCTGCTCGTCGATGCTGAGCCGCCGGAGCGAATCTTCTTGATCGGAGCTTTCTTTGCGCTGTGCTTTCCTTTGTGGCCGGGATGGAGCGCGGTCTTTCCGAAGTTGTGGGTTCTGCTCGCGGTCTTCGTGGTTGTCGGACGGACTTATTGGGGCGCAGTGAATCGGAACGCTTCGCTTGCCGGCGTGATGGTCGCAGTGGTGCTGGCAGGTGTGGATGCGCGACGCCATACGTTCAGCTACCTCGCGGAGCCCGGCCAGCGGTACGCGCGTGTGGCGGTGCAGAAGGACGCGATTTTTTCCGGTGCGCCCGCTGTGTCCGCTGCCGGTTTGTTTTATCAATCGATTGGACGGGACCGTTATACACTGCGATGGTTGCATGACGGCGTAAATGAAGAACTGGTTTTCGACGGGCATGCTTTCGCTCCGAAGGCGCTCACGGCAGACGGGCCGATCAAATTCGAACTCGTCGCGGGTGGAACGTCGAGGATGTTGGCGTTTGATCCCGCGACGCGGCGTGTTACGCCGTTAGCTGTTCCGACGGCGACTTTGGCTTCAACGCCGACGAGCGTGGGCCTGGTGTCGCCCGACGGACGGTGGATCGCGTTTGAAACGGACCGGGACGGACCCAAACAGATTTGGCTGCAAGATGCGGCGAGCGGAAGAGAGGTGCGGGTGACCGGCGGACATTGCAACAACACTTCGCCCGCGTGGGAATTGGATTCGAGCGCGATTATTTTTGCCAGCGATTGCGGCAGAGGCATCGGCTTGCCGTCGCTGTATCGAGCAAAAGTTGGGAGCGACTGAATACCGTAGCGGGGGTCCTCGCTCGATCCCTTGGCCGGAGCGGTCTGCACCTGTTTACGGCGCCAGGTATTTGAGGATGAGGCGCTCGTCTTCGGCGGTCAGGTTGGCTCGCACTCGCATTTGACGCACGACGGCCTTGGCTTCGCGAGGCGAGAGGTCTTGAGGGGGCGTGTGGCAGCGGCCGCATTGTGCTTCAAAGCGCTTTTCGCCCTCTTGGCTCTCCGACGGTGTAGCGGGTTTGGCGGTAGAAGGTTTCGGGGAGTTCGCCAATTGCTGTGAAGCGGCAATCTTCGCGGCCGAGCCGAGAGCGGAAAGCGCCAAAATAACAAACGAAACGCGAACTATGAGTGTTCGATTCACTTGGAACCTCCGGGAAGCAATGGGAAGAGAAAGCGGTAGGTGATCTGGAAATTCCAGATGTTGGTGTTGCCGAGGGAGCTGAACTGACGGCCGTAACTGGTATTCAGGCGAAGATTGTGCGGAAGATAGTAATTCAAACCGAAATCGACTTTTTGCGTGTCGGCGCCGGGAAGAACGTCTTCGGGAGACGGCGTGCCCTCATAGAATTGTTGCATGCGGCCCACCACTTGCAGACGGCCCAACCAGCTTTCAGCGCCGCGATATCGCGAGAGCCGATAGGCGGCCTCGACCCAGTAACCTTGGCCACCCCGCGTGTGAGCGTACTCCGCTCGCAAATCAAGCGGAGCGCTAGCGGGCTGCCAAACGAGATAGCTGCCCCAGGAGTTTAGATGCTGGTCCTGAAGAAAGCGCTGGTAGGACATTCCGACTTCCAGGCGTTTGGATGGGACAAAGATGGCAGCGCGGCCACCAGCGGTTCTTCCGGCACCGAAATGGGAAGCGTTGACGAGGGCGGAAAAATAGGCGGTGTAACTCAGCTGCCAGTCCTTGCGGGACACAGCGACGCCTCTGACCATACCGCCGTCGCTGGAGCCAGAGGTACGGGTGCCGATTCCGGAGATCAGCGGTGCGTCCGCGAGATTGTGGATCCATACGGGACCAAGGCGCTCATTGTAGATGTTGAACGGAGTGAGAAATTCGCCCACGACGATGGTTAGGTGGGAGTTCGCGACGAAGTCGAGTTGCAGGTAGTCCACGCTGGAAAATGTGAGGGCGTGCCATGGACCAGTCGTGCCGTTCTCGCGGAAGATGACCTCGTCAAATGTCGCACGGGATTCGATGAGCCAGCGGTCTCCGATGGGAACGGCAACGACGGGAGCGATGACTGGTTGGAAGACAGTGGCCCCGCCCGTCGTCGTGCTGAGGTACTGCACACCTCCGGAAATGATGGGTGTCTCTGTTTGGGAACAGAGAATTACGGCATTGGACAACAGCAGTAGTAGAAGAGACAAAAATCTTACAAACATCATTTCCCCAATTGCCAAGAAGTTTATGCGGACCGGGCACCTAGCTCCCCGCCCGTGCGGGCCCGCGCTGATGGCAATTCGGCAGAACGAGCAAGCACAATGCAATGCTAGCGACAGGACAGAAGGGCCTTGTCACATGAACGTCAATTGAGAGTCATGTTTGTGCATGACCGGTGATGGAAGGGGAAATGCAAATCAGTCGTTCCGTATCCACACTTGGAACTCCGGAAGATTTTGGCCGACGCGGTAGCGACGGCGGATGTAGGCGCGTAGGGGACCCAGATGGTCACCTTGCGGGTTTTCGGGCGTGTCGAGCGACGGCGTCCAAAGCACGAGTTTGACTCGGTGTTGCTCTAGCCCATCGATTACCGCTTGGACCTCGCTCGGCCGCGTGTATTCGAACGGAGTTACGAACGGAACAGGACCGGGATTTCGCAAATCCAGTAAGAAATAAAAGTCGGGATAGAGACCTCCAAAAAAGAAGTCCGACGCATGAGTCTGCGATGCTGCCCATGAGTACCTCTCGTATGCGTCTCGATTGAGGAACGTCATGTGACCGCTGGGGAGATCGAGATAAGCGCGCCAATGCAGCTGCTTCTCAACCGGGAAGGCGACCATGAGCGCGAGTGTGAAAACGTAGAGGGCCTTCGACAGAAACAGGCCGGACCTTCCTTCTGACAGCAGAATCCAGACAAACAGGAGCAATGCAGGTAAAGAGACGTAGTACAGACGCGCCCATGTGGGGGCGGGGATTATGCTCAGGAAAGAAGCCAGGCCGACGATAGTGATCAACATCAGGCGGTGCCACTGATCTGCGGAGACTTGCTGGGCGCGACGGTGGTATCTCATGAAAAAGATAATGTAGGCCAGCGGGAGCAGCGCATGAATGAATAGGAATCCGATCAGACCTGGAATGCGCTGCCAATGCAGGAAGCCGGACAAGCCGGTCATGTAACCGCTCCAGGTGCTTCCGCCGGCAAAACTGCCGTAGTAGCGGGCGTTGAAGACGAGAGTGCAGTAGATAAACCTCGCAAGACCCGCATGCCAAACGAAATAACCGCAAATGACGAGAACGGAGAAGGCCGAGAATACGATGAGCAGCGCTTCTTGCTGGAGCAGCGAGCGGAGTGTCGACGAGGTGTTGCGGTGCTCCCAATATAGAAAGATAGCGAAAGCTAAGAATGCCGCGAATCCCGCGCTTTGGGTAAAGCAGGCCGCGAGACCACATAGGGCACCGGCGATCGCGATGCGGCGAGGACTGCGCCGAGAGATGGCGACTGCGATGGCCGCGATGATGGCGAGCGTGCTGTACCAGTGGTGTGTCGCATCGAAGCGGTCACGATAAACGAGCGTCAGAAACATGAGTGGAGGTAAGAGGGCCGCTTTGCCGAGATTGATGGCGACAGCTATGCGATAGCTCAGCCAAGCTAGCGTTACGCCGATAACGAGCAACATCACGTTGGCGACCCACATCCGTGGCCCGAAAACCTTGAACGCAGTGAAGTAGAGCAGGTCGGTGCCTGGGAAAGTGATTTGTATGAAGTCGCGATACAGGACCTCGCCATCGAGCATTCTGCGAGCGTCTTCCAGCCATATCATGGCGTCGCCACCGGTCCAGATTGGGGTGAAGAAAGGAATGAAGAGTTGAAGATAGAGGAATAAGAAGCTGCCAGGGATCAACCAAGCTGCGGCACGCTGCACTCCATGATGGTTCGTCGAATGTGCGTTGTCGAACGAAGGAGTCGCTACATCGTCCGTTTGCGCTGGCCGCAAGGGCGTCACGACTAGCGCTTCGTCGTCGATCTTAGTCGCCATAAGGTGAGCGTAACGCGACGTTACACGTCCGACGCGATAGCGGTGTCACCGGAGTGTCAGCGAGTTGTAACAGTTTGAATCTGCGAAGGATTGGCCGAGCTTGCGGCGCAGAAAGGTGACCGGCATTTAACCTCAACGTGACATTCCGCCAGTCGCCAACCGCCAAACTGGTTCGGTATGGACGTTCACTTACGAGCGAGAAGCTCTAGACAAGCGGAGCGAGAACAACTGGAACCCGCGATCGCGACACAAGATTGAGGAACTCGTCGTCAAGGTACGGCCTGCCAAATTGAAATAGGGCATTGAAATGGACCAACAGGGAGCATGGAGCATGAATTTGCACTTGAGAATGGCTGCGATTACGGCAACTGCGATGGCCTTGACTGCGACTGGGCTTGGCAGCCAGCCCAAGAGTGAGCCGGAAACGAAGCACATCGAAATTGTCGCCAGCCGCTTTTCGTTCGCGCCGAATGAAATCACGGTGAAGAAGGGCGAGCAAGTCACCATTACAGTTCAATCGAACGACGTTACCCACGGACTAGTGATTGAAGAGCTGGGCGTTCGAACAAACCAGATCAAGAAAGGTCAGCCCGAGGATCTAACGCTGACGCCGACAACGATCGGGACGTTTCAAGGTAAGTGCGCGCATTTCTGCGGCAAAGGACACGGTTCGATGACCTTTACCGTGCATGTGGTCGAATGAGTGCGATGCGTTTCAGGACTCACGCGATCGCGGTGTTGGGTGTTGTCGTTCTTGCGGCCGGCTGTAGAGCAGAGCCACGCGGGAAATTGGAAACGGCTGTGATGACTAAAGCGAAGCACTGGGTCTTCGTGAGAAACAAGGACACAAAGAATCCCGTGTCACCCGCGCCTGAAAATGTCGCGGATGGCAAAGCGACTTTTTCGCATTACTGCGTCGCGTGTCATGGTTTGGATGGTCAGAATACCGGCGTGCCGTTCGCGGACAATATGGCGCCGCCGGTGCCCTCGCTGGCCTCGACGAATGTGCAATCGTATACGGACGGGCAACTAAAGTGGATTATCGACAATGGCATTTTCCCTTCCGGCATGCCGGCGTCTAAGGGAATTCTAACCGACGAAGAGATCTGGTCGATCGTTGTGTACATACGTCACCTGCCGCCGGGGGGAAGTCTCGGTGAGCCGGCGATGTACAGCGCTGAAGACGGCGACGCTCCGGCGAAGGATTCCGCTCAGGAGCGATAGTTCAGCGAACAGACGCAACGCTCACAGATTGCGTTGTTGGCGATGTCCAACCTCGAGCGGAAGGACAAGGCTTCATGGCCGTTGATGACTTCTTCCAGCGATGACCTGTGGATGTTTCCTATCGGAGGGTGAAAGAAGCACGGCCGGACTGTGCCATCCGTTTCAACCACGGCAGAAGTCCAGGGTGCGTTGCAGCGAGGTGACTCGGTGCGGCCGAGGCCGAGATGGGCGCGGAAATGCGTGACGATGCGGCGAAGTTTCTCGGGGGATTCGGCGACGTATCCGGAGTCGATGTCCGCCGGATTTTCGACGATGAGTGATTCGATTTCGTCCTCGAGGACCACTACTTCGTCCAGAGAGAGGGCAACTTCGCCCTGACGATTCGCCGACCAACCCAAAGGTCGATTGAAGGCTTCGGATGTGAGATCGGCTGCCAAGAACGAGATCCCGTTCAAATTCAAGCATTTTGCAGCTGCGAGTGTTTCGCGAAGGTGGGCGTGGTTCGCTTTTTGCACGGTAGTGCGGGCAGTGATGGCAAGCGACGGCCGCTGCATTTTGACGGAATCTACACCCCGCTGTAACAGCATAAATGCTTTGTCGACGCGGCGGATTGCGTCGTGGATTCGCTCGGGCCCATCCAAAGAAACGATGACATCGTCGAACAATTCAGCGACCTGAGACGCGTTTTTACTGAGCAGCAACCCCGTCGTCAATAGTGTCAGGCGAATACGCTCTTGCCGGAGAGTCGAGCACAGCTGCGGCCATTCGTTATTGAGTAGCGGCTCCCCGCCAGAAAGAACGACCCAACGGACTCCGAGCCGGCGGATGGATTCGAGGTGTGATTCCAAATCGGCTGCGTGGAAAGCGCGCGAGTCCCTGGTTTTCCAGATGTCACACATGACGCAACGGCAGTTGCAAGAAGAGTGCGCGTGGAGGACGAGGACGGGAAGCTCAACTAGACGGTGCTGCCCGATGCCGCCAGCCGGTTCGCCGATTGTAGTCAAATCATACCGGGCGGCCATGGCACACCCTTCTTCCACCCAGTTTGATTTCCCCAGGGAGGTGGATTCGTGTTTCGTCGAAAAGGCGATTCAACGGCGCGCGGATCCAGCGAAGCTCACCTTCAATTTCAAGAGGGCGTAAGCCAGTTGTGACCAGCCGCGGAAGACGGGCAAGGAGCCTGGCGGACGTGAGCTGAACTTGGCCGCCGATCACAACGAATTCGACGTCGCGGTAATTGAGGGAGGCTAGTCTCCGAGCGGGCGACTCGCCGGTGTCTCGGATCGCGAAGAAATCTGAGCGCGCGCCAATGCGAAGTGTTCCTTCGCCGGAAGTCAGTCGCAGCACATCCGCAGCACGTGTGGTGACGAGGGAATAGAGTTCCTCAAATGGAAGGCCGACGACTTGGGCAGCGAAGTGAATTTCGTCCAGGAGATCGCCCGTAGCTGTTAGAGGCGAGTCGCTCCCTAGCGCCAGACGGGGGAGGGTTTGCAGTATCGTGCGATCGTGAGTGCGGCGAAAGAGAAATACGTTGGAGGTCGGGCACCACACGAGTCCGGCTCCAGCAGACCGCATCCGATGAAATCCGAGTTCATTGAGGCCCAGGCCGTGGACGATCACGGTGCGATGGTCGAGTGCGTTTTGCTCGTCGAGTCGAAATATTTCGGCAGCGCTTTGGGAATCGACACCTTCCGCGAGGTGAACGATGAATGGTTGGTCAGACGCCGCGGACTTTTGCTTGTGTACGAGATCATGATCCAAGGGGACCGAATGGGCCCAAGAAAAATCGCGAAGTACACGGACCGCGAACCCCTCGTCGAAGAGTTCTGCTACATAAGGGTTGTGATGGCAGACTGTAGTGACACCGCAGAGAAGATTACGAATTCCGCCCCACCAGAGGCGCGCGTTTTTGCTAACAGCTCGATGCTCCCGGACAGGTGAGGACTCGGGATGATGAATATCGTCGGCCCATTCGACGAAATTGTTGTATCCGCCCTTGCCGAGCCGTGGAAACAACGCGAATTCCAGATGATCGTGAGCATTCACAAGGCCTGGCAGCAGGAGGAAGCCGCTTAGATCGATGCTGCGCTTGTCGTGTGGGGCGGATCCCGACGACGGTCCGCCGTTGGATTCAAGGATCGCAATGCGGCCGTCTTCGATTGTTACGTCGGCTTGAGCGCTCTCGCGTGGACCTAGGGCTACGCGAGCGCCGCTAACTTTGACGAGCGTTCTGGCGAACGCTCCTCTTCTTGCCGAAATGGAGCGACGCGGCTTCAGGCGAAGTTGCAATATATAGATGGCGGGCAAGCCGGAGGCGGCGTCGTACGAATCCATCTTCCCCGCGTGTTTGAACAAATCACGTTCCGGATCACCAAAATGCGGTTCGAGTACGGTGTTGGCCTGCATCCCGAAGGTCTCGAAGGAACGGAGAACCTGGTTGACTGACCTCGAATGGGTTGCGATGGAAACGAAAGATCCATTGGCATGAAACCCACGTCGCCAGCCCAAAGTGGCGCTGGTGTCCGGATGGAGGTCGGTGAGGAAGACTAAACCGTCCCGACGAAGAATTCTTCGTACTTGTTGAGCAAAGGCGTCGAGATCTTCAAGATAACTGGTCACAAAAGAACACAGAATCAAGTCCACCGAGGCTCTTGAGAGCGGAAGGTCGCGGCAATCTGCCAGGACAAGACTCGCGGTACCTCCGAGCTTTCGCTTCGCTTCGAGCAACATTTCGGCGGAGAAATCCACGCCAAGTAGAGAACGAGGGGCTTTCTCCGCGAGCTTTGTGAGCCAGCGGCCGGTTCCACAGCCAAGGTCGACGACATCGAGCTCTTTGATCGGAGGCCAGAGTCGCTCGAGGAAACGCTGTTCGAGCGACAGGACTGGATTGGGCTCAGCATCATAGACGCGCGACACCAGCCGATAGCCGTCCTTCGGAGAAACGCCCGAGGAGGAGAGCGGGCTCGAAACTTTAATGCGCGAGCCGACTACAGGCTTTCGGCCTTCGGTTTGCGCAGATTGATGAATTGGTGCGCCCACTGGAGTTCCTTTGGATAGGCGTAAATTCGCGCGGAATAGCGCCACGCGGCAAGAGTCTTGAGTAGAGCGCGGCTCCAGCGCGGGGCGCGGATGTCTTGCACGGTGGGCCAACGCGAGCTCACCACCGTTTCGAAATTGTCGATCAGGTCTTTTGTTTTGCGAGCGAGCCAGGGCGTGTTCGGGTTGATGCGGAGCGTGTAGTCCATCCAGCGCTTCGTGGCCCATTCGTCGGGGGTGGTCGGGAACGCAATTTGGTCATCTATGTTGCCGTACATCGCGGTACGCTGCGGAACCGGCGTGTAGTGGTACATGATGATTTCGGATTTCGGATTGATACGCTTGATGGTGCGGATGAAGGCGAGCGTTTCGCGCGTGTCGCGTTCCGGGTCGCGAGGGTTGCCGATGACGAAGGAAAATTCCGGAATGATGTCGAACTGGCGGATGCGCTTGGCGAGGTTCAGCGTTTGCTCGGTGGTAATGTCCTTCTCCATCTCCTTGAGGACCCAGTCCGAGCCGGACTCGGCACCGAAGAAGATCATGGTGCAGCCGGCTCGGCGGATCGCCGCGAGGGTTGCGTCGGAATATTTATTGACGATGTCGATGCGGGCTTCGCACCACCATTGCAAGTTTAGTGGCGCGATGCGCTCGGAAAGCTCCATCGCGTGGTCTTCGCGGAGGAAGAAGTTCATGTCGTAGAACTGGACGGAGTCGGCGCCATATTGCGTGACCAGGTGCCGTAGTACAGCTTCCGTTCGCCGGGGGCTCTCCATGCGCTCGCGGTTGCCATAGGCCGCGTGAACACCACAGAAGCTGCAACGAAATGGGCATCCGATGCTGGCGTGATGTACCGCGGTGCGTTTGCCGAAGAACGAAGGACGCAAGTATTTGTCGACGGGAACCTTGTGGAAAGGCGTCCAGGGAAATGCGTCGGGCCCCTTCATGGGTCGCTCTGGATTATGACGATGGAGGCCGAAGACGTCCTTGAAGGAAAGGCCGGTGATCCCTTCGAACTTTCTTTTGCCGCGGAAAGCGTCAAGCAACTCGAGGAGTGTATCTTCTCCCTGGCCACGCACGGCATAGTCCACGTAGCGGGCGTTCAGCGTCGCATCACTGTAGATCGACGGGAAATATCCGCCCCACACGATCGGAACTTTGGGGTGCAGACGGCGAATCTCGCGGCAGCTTTCTACTGCGGCGGCCATTTGGGGACCAGGCATCACTGAGACGCCCAACATTTCGACTTTGCGTTTCTGGATTAGTCGGAGGATGGTTTCCGTCGGGTTGTCGTCGAGATTTCCGTCAACGATTTCATACTCTTCCCTACCCTCGAGCACTGCGGCCAGAGCTAGAACGGAAAGGGGCAGGCGCCTGTTACGAGGCCGTGTGGAGCGAGGGTTATATAAAATGATCATCGTATCCTCAGCATTGCCTTCTTGGCTGCGAATGGCCCCAGATCAGCCTCCGGCTTTGTGAATTCCGTCGAGTGGGTCAGCACGTTCTTTCAAACTCCAACAGGACGTGGTCGCCAATGACACGGAGAACCGGCCACGTTGAGAGGACACGGTCCATCGCTTCCAGCCTCGCTAAGACGAGCTTGTGACGGCGGGCCCATGGTTCCAGGTACGATGGCGGCACGAACAATCCGACAGCTTGAAAAGACCGCAGTCGAAACCAGGGTGAGAAAGAGCGACGGATCTCGCTGATCGTTGGGTACCAGACTGGCACGGCGATCTCACCGAGCCGGGCGATCGTCGTGCCGTGGAGGCGTCTAAACGCCTTTTGGAAATTGCCACGGGCGGCGTGCCAACTTATTTCCCACAAACAGACTCGAGTGGAGATGCAGATCAGCGCGGTCGCTCCGGGCTTAACGAGATGCGTGAGCTTTCGGACTACGTGCGACGAATCCTCGACGCAGTTTAAACCTGAGAAATTCGATAGGACGCCGTCGAACGGGGTCACTGGCATCAACCTATCCGCGTTCTCATTTCGCAACACGCGGAATTCGAGTGGCGATTTCGGGACTTCCTGACACCTACGACGCTCGGCAATTTCAATCATGCGCGGAGAGGCATCGCAGCCGAGCACGGAGACACCGCGCTTGGCCAGAAAGAGAGCGTCTTCGCCCGTGCCGCAGTTGAGCTCGAGAACATGATCGCCGGGACCGAATGCTGTCTGCAGCGCGTTCCAGACAACGTTGCGCTGCGCCCTTCCGATCAACGATTCGGTGAAAGTTGCGTCGTAGGTATCCGCCATACGGTCGAAGGCGGCGGAGGCTCCATGTGCGCCGAGGGATGATACTTGGATCATAGTTCCAACGCTCCGACGGTGGAGTACAGGCTTTCCCGCGCGGCTTTAATCCGCCCGCGCAGCTCGACTTCAGCCTCATCTTTGCTTCCGCTGCGTCTCCGGCGCGCGAGTTCCACTTCATCGCGAAGCAATCTGTCGGCGAACTCGTAGAAACGGGCTGGGAGGCGCCCCTGCACCACGACTTCGCGATCGGAGGTCTCGTTCCACGGCTTGAGTTGAACCAGCGAGTCCGCGACGCTTTTGTAGTAGGGCGTACCTTTGATGGGATAAGCAAT
>Ga0210401_10005810_pt1 | contig 12628 bp, 8 predicted proteins | sample IncBWH32MmetaG_FD_150866 | JGI IMG/M metagenome (GOLD analysis project Ga0210401, IMG submission 150866) | Forest soil microbial communities from Barre Woods Harvard Forest LTER site, Petersham, Massachusetts, United States - Inc-BW-H-32-M | ecosystem: Environmental > Terrestrial > Soil >... | reverse complement strand
GCAGAAGTCTTCGGCGGCAAATTCGCTGGTGAATTTTTTGTTTCCGGCTGCGCGGCTTGCGGCGTATCCGGTTTCTTGCTACTCCACATCGGCCCTCCAAGGGATAGCACACCCCACGCAGGTTTCCGGCCCGGGGTAGTAAGCAGAAGATAGTCCGCGGGGAGGCGTGCAGCAAATACAGTATCGTAAACAGGTGCCTGAAAGTAACTAGACCAACGAACAGGGTGCGGACTGTCCCAGGTACTGGGGGAATCGCCTGCGGGCCTCAGGAAGTGGGTTTGTCGGGAACCGGCTGGGTGGCCAGGAAGTCGGAAACAAATCTCTTTTCGTAAGAAGTGAGCAGCTCTTCAATGCGACTTGCAGAAGAAGACTTCAGCACGAACCCCGCGTGGTGATATTTCGAGATACGATAAACGATTTCGGGGTCCGTGTACCCGGAAGTGTCCGGCTCCTGCTGGCGCGCCAGCGAAATAATCACGCCGGCAAACTCCTTTTGCGCCGACGGCAGGTGGTAAGGTTGCTTCCCGGCCCCCACTTCCAGTTGCGCCCACTCGCGCCACAGATTGACGCCGGTTGCGGCCTGGATGACGTTCGAAATATAGGCGCCGCCGATCCGCGCGGCAATTTCGAGGAAGTAAAAACGGCCATCGGCGTGGGATTTCAGGAACTCCGTGTGAGTCACACCACGGGCCAGGCCGAGCGTCTCTACAAGGTTCCGGTGGATTTCCTTGAGCGCCACCGCATCGTCCGAGTCGCGCGGCAGCGTCCGCGTGGTGAAAACTCCGCCGTGATGCGAAACGTCGAGCGGCGGCATCCCGTAAGCGTGCGCCTCGGCGAATAGAACCTTCTTCTCCGAAACAATGCCGTCCACATGGAAAACGCGGCCCGGGATAAATTGCTCCAGTAGGTATTGGGACTGGTTATCGCCAAGCTGCTCCAGCCACGGCCACAACTCGTCGCTCGTGTTGATTTTTTTCATGCCGATGCCAGAGGCTTGCGCGCGTGGCTTCAGCAGCCAGGGGGCCGGAACACGATTCATGAATTCGCGCAAATTGTCATGATTCAGAACGTGAATGAACTCGGGAACCAGGATTCCGGCGTCCCTTGCTCGCATGCGCATCGCAAGTTTGTCGCGAAAATAATGAACGGTCGTAAGGCCCATTCCAGGCAGGCGCAAATGTTCGCGAATGGCGGCAACGTTTTCGAGGTCGAATTCATCCAGCGCCACGATGCGATCGATCTGCCGGCTGCGGGCCGCATAACTCACCGCGTGCAGCAGATCCTGCAACGGAAGTTCTTCGGGCATAAAGAACATTTCATCGATGGCTTCGCGCGGCCAATTACCCTTGCGGAGCTTTTCGACAGTCAGCAGATAAACCGTGCAGCCCAGCGCTTTGCATGCGCGCAGGAAGTCCTGCCCCTTTTCATAAGAGGTGACACACAGGATGGAGATCGCGCGATCCGCGGGCATGGGCTTTTCCGTGCAAACGGCCGGCAAGCATGATGGCTCTTGCCTTGAAATAAACTGCGCGGATTATACCTGTGTTTATCCGGGGGGAAACAAGAATTGAAGAAATGGGCCGACGCGCTGGGCCCAAGCGGCTTCGTTGTGCTCGGCGCCCTCCACGCGTTCGTAGTGCAAATCGCGCTCGGGCTGCCAGCCTTTGCCAAGCAGGACGTCGCGGAATCTTTCCACGTCTTCAACCGTGCGGCCACCTTCGCGCGTACCGGCATCCAGCCAAATGCGAGGGTGTGGATGAACCGGCGCGGCTGCGGCAAAACGCAGGATCACCCGCTCATTCCACCAGACCGAGGGGGATAGCGCGGCAATCCTGCCAAAGATTTTGGGAAGTCTCAGGCCCAGATATAAGGATACGAGTCCCCCGAGCGACGACCCGCCGATCCCCGTGCGTTCCGCGCCTTCCGCGACGCGATACTGGCTCTGGACAAAAGGGCGCACTTCCTCCAGCAAAAATTTCGCGTAACGATTGGCGCGGCCGCCGCCGAGCTTTGGCGCGCGCGTCGGCGTGTATTCGCCGAGGCGCTGTTTGCCCGCGTTGTAAATGCCCACGATGATCAGTGGCTCGACGCGACCTTCGTAAATCAGGTAGTCAGCAGTCTGCCCCACGTGCCAATCCATTCCGGGGATGAAGGAAGTGGCGCCGTCGAAAAGATTCTGCCCATCATGCAAATAAAGGATGGGATACGGGCGATCGGGCTGCTCATGATACCCGGGTGGGAGATAGACGATCAGGTCGCGGCGATTGCGCAAAAATCGCGAGGAGAACTGCTCGTGCTTGATGAGACTGGGCGGATTCACGGAGCGATGACGACCAGAAGATCCTTCGCTTCCACGTGCTGCCCCGGGGCCACGTGGAGTTTTGTGACGCGCCCGGCGATCGGCGCATAAATGTTGGATTGCATCTTCATGGCTTCCAGTGTCAGAAGTTTAGCACCACGTTCGACGGGATGGTTAACCTGCACGGCGATGGAGCTGACGAGGCCGGCGGTGGGAGCGCCGACTTGGCCGGGATCTTCGGAGTTGGCCTTGGGGTGGCTGCGTTCCACGACGCGGAGCGCGTGGTCGCGCACGGTGACTTCACGCGGCTGGCCATTGAGTTCGAAGAAAAGCGTGCGCGTGCCGTCGGGATGCGCCTCGCCGATGGTGAGGAACTTCACGATCATCGTTTTGCCCGATTCGATCTCGACTGTAATCTCTTCGCCGGGCTGCAATCCGTAGAAAAACGCAGGAGTGGGCAGGACGCTCGCATCCGCGTAGGTCTGGCGGAATTTGTCGTACTTCAGGAAAACGTCGGGATAGAGCAGGTAACTAAGTAGCGCGTCGGTTTCGACCGGATGGCCGACTTTTTTCTCCAACTCGGCCCGCTCCGCAGCAAAGTTAGCCGCGCGAAGATTTGCGCTCGGACGCCCCTTCATAGGAGCCTGGCCGCGCAGAATGATGCGCTGCAATTTTTTCGGCCACCCTCCCGGAGGAACACCGAGCGCGCCGGAGAACATCTCCACCACTGAATTCGGCAGCGAAATGTCGTGATTTTCGGGAAGCGCCAGCAAATCGGCGGGCTTCATCTCATTGGCCAGTAGAAACAGGGCCATGTCACCCACCGTCTTACTGGAAGGAGTCACCTTCACAATGTCGCCAAAAAGCTGGTTCACTTCAGCATAGGTTTTTTCCACTTCGCGCCAGCGGTGGCCAAGTCCCATCGCCGCGGCCTGTTCACGCAAGTTGGTGAACTGCCCACCGGGAATTTCATGCTCGTAAAGTCGAGCGGAACCCGATTTCGGCCCGGAATCAAAAGGGGAATAATAGGCGCGCACGGTCTCCCAATATTCGGAGCACTCGTTGAGCGCTTCGGAATCAAGTTCCGTGTCACGAGGCGTGTTTTTCAGCGTTTCGACGATAGCGTTCAGATTGGGCTGGCTGGTGCCGCCGCTCATCGAAGCGACGGCGGCATCAGCCACATCCACGCCTGCCTCTGCCGCCTTCAGCAGCGATGCAGCGTTCAGGCCGCTGGTGTCGTGCGTGTGGAAATGAATGGGTATGCCGATCTCCTCGCGCAGTGCTTTCACCAATGCAAAAGCAGCGTAAGGTTTGCACAGACCGGCCATATCCTTGATGCAAAGAAAATGTGCTCCAAATTTCTCAAGCTGCTTCGCCATTTCGACGTAATATTTCAACGAATATTTCGGCCGGCTTTTGTCCAGAAGGTCCCCGGTGTAACAAATGGCCGCTTCGCAGATGGCGCCGGTCTCCAGCACTGCGTCCATCGAGACGCGCATGTTTTCAATGGAATTCAGCGAATCGAAAATGCGGAAAATATCGATGCCCTGGCGATAGGACTCTTTCACGAATTCCTGCACCACATTGTCGGGATACGAGGTGTAGCCGACCGCGTTGGCGCCGCGCAGCAGCATCTGGAAACAGATGTTCGGGATGCGCTCGCGAAGTTCGCGCAGGCGCTGCCACGGGTCCTCATGCAGGAAGCGCATCGAGGTGTCAAACGTAGCCCCTCCCCACATCTCCAGGCTGAAGAGGTTCGGCAGGCGCTGCGCAACAACGTCGGCAGTCGCCAATAAATCAAAAGTGCGCACACGTGTGGCCATCAGCGACTGGTGAGCATCGCGAAACGTCGTATCCGTCACCAGCAATCGCTTTTCCTTCCGCGCCCAAGCCGCAAACTTCTTCGGCCCCAACTTTTTCAGCAATTGGCGCGTGCCCGGTGACGGCTCGATGCCCGGAACCGATGGGATTACGGCCTTCTCGATTTTCTCCGGACGTGTCTTCCCTTTCACTTCCGGATTGCCGTTCAGGATGACGTCGCCGAGGTAAGAGAGCAGCTTTGTCGCGCGATCCGCACGGCCGGAAAAGTGGAAAAGCTCGGGCGATTCGTCCAGAAAAGATGTGGTCACCTCGCCGGCGCGGAATTTAGGATGATTGACAACATTTTCGACAAACGGGATGTTCGTCTTCACACCGCGAATGCGGAATTCGCGCAGCGCGCGGTCCATCCGTTGGCAGGCTTCGTTCAGGTTGGTGCCCCACGCCGTGACCTTAACCAGCAGCGAATCGTAATACGCCGCCAGCACCGCTCCGGCATACGCCGTGCCGCCGTCGAGACGGATGCCAAATCCCGCCGGTGAGCGGTACGTGGAAATTTTCCCGTAGTCGGGAGCAAAGTTTTTCGCCGGATCTTCTGTGGTAACGCGGCACTGCAAGGCCGCGCCGTACAGTGGAATTTTCTCCTGCACCGGCAAGGCCAGCGGCTCTTCGTGCAGCTTGTGGCCCTGGGCAATCAAAATCTGCGACCGCACGATGTCCACGCCGGTGACCATCTCCGTCACCGTATGTTCCACCTGCACGCGGGGGTTCACTTCGATGAAATACCAGTTCTGCGAATCGACGTCGTAGAGGAACTCGACTGTGCACGCGTTGCGATAGTTCGCCGTGCGGGCGATCTGCACCGCCGCGTTGCAGAGTCCTTCTCGCACGCTTTGCGGAAGATTCGCGGCCGGTGCCACTTCCACCACCTTCTGATGCCGCCGTTGCACGGAACAATCGCGCTCGTAAAGATGCAGCAGATTGCCATGTTCGTCCGCGAGTATCTGCACTTCGATATGCTTGGCCCGCGGAAGATATTTTTCCAGAAACACCGAAGCGTCGCCGAACGCCGACTTCGCTTCGCCCTGCGCTTCTTCCAGCCGAGCCGCAAGCTGCCCTTCGTCGCGAACGACGCGCATGCCGCGTCCGCCGCCACCCATCGCGGCCTTCACGATGACCGGATATCCGATCTCGGCCGCAATTTTCTTCGCCTCAGCTGCGGAAGAAACAGACTTCTCCGTACCAGGCAACACCGGCACGCCTGCGCGGGCCGCGAGCCTCCGCGCCGCGGTTTTGTCGCCGAGCAGCTCCAGCAGTTCGGGGGTGGGTCCGACAAACGTCAGCCCTGCCTTCGCGCAAGCCCGCGCCAGCGCTGGATTCTCCGCCAAAAATCCATACCCTGGATGAATCGCATCGACCTCATGCCCCTTGGCGATCGCGATAATTCCCGGGATATCCAGATACGCCTCAACCGGCCCTTTCCCCGCGCCAACCTGATACGCTTCGTCCGCTTTAAACCGGTGCAGCGCGAGCCGGTCTTCGTGCGAGTAGATCGCCACAGTGCGCAGGCCGAGCTCATTCGCCGCGCGAAAAATGCGAATGGCGATCTCGCTGCGATTGGCAGCGAGCAATTTGCGAATGGGTCGATTCTTCTTCACAGGAATCAATCTAATCGTTTGATGGTCAGATGCGAAATTTTACATTCTTTCATGGGTGGGGAAAATGCGAAGCACAATAATTTGCATCGCGCGAACAGGAATTTCTTATAGCTCGGTGGAACAATCGCGAAGCCTAGTGTTTCACCAGCGGAAGCGCGTAGCGGATCGGCACGCCGAAATTCGAACCGCCAAAACCCCTCACAATCGCGAAGGTCACTCCAATCACTCCGCCCTGGCGGTTCAGCAGCGGCCCGCCGGAGCCGCCCGAAGTGGTCTGCGCGTCGTACACGATCTTATCCGGCAAAACATCGCCGACGTGTCCCTGCGTAACCAGCGGGCGAATCAGTCTTCGTTTCGCCAGTTCCACAAGCACGAGCTTTGGATCGCCCGCACTCGCTTTGACGATCTGCTGCACGATATCGTCTCCGGCGCGCGCGAGAATCGCATCCAGACCCGTTGCATAGCCCACGCTGATCAACTCTTCGCCGCTTACCGCCGCTTCCTTGCTGGCGTCGAGCTTCAGAATCGGCCGGTGCAACTCCGAAAGATCACCATGGACCAAAGCAAGATCCGCCTCCGTGGAGATCTGCGAAATGTTTACGGGAATGCCGTTCGTCTCGCCTGGAAAATACGCCGTCATTTCCGCAATCACCGGCTCCAACCCCTGCTTCATGGCCCCAGCCAGTTCTTGATTCTCCCACCAGGGCTGCACCACGTGGTGGTTGGTCAAGATCTTGCCGTCTCCCACAATGAAGCCCGTGCCGAAGAAATCGCCGCGCACTTCCGGGCCGCGGCCCTCCGTCGTATACACCGGATTCCCATCGCTGTCTTTCAGCGGCGAACCATCACTGTCCATTCCGCCATAGCGCAGCCGCCGGCCGGACGACTTATCGTTGAAAGCCACGGAAACGTGCAAAAGCCCGACACTCGGCGCGTAAGCTCGGATGATGCTTTCCGCCGCCTGGGATTGTCCTTCGATCTTGGCAAGCCTGCTGGTGGTTTCATCCAGTTGACGTCGAAGGTCCGCGGAAGCGCCGTCGCTCTGCGCGGCCAATTTCTTCTTCAAGTCCTCGCTCTGCTTCTGCAACTGCTCTTTCTGCTGCAGCATGTCCGAATTGGACGGGTCGTCCCTCAATCGTCGCGCGGACGCCAGAAGCTGCTGCTCGGTCTGCACGCTGCGTTCGAGCTGCGCAATTTCGCCGTAGGCCCGCTTGGTCTCCTTGTCCGCGCGGCGCGAATACAGGAAGAAAACTCCCGAAATGATCAGCGCCAGCCCGAAGAGCGCGATCACCCCAATCTTCAGAATTCGTTCCAGGGAGAAAGCATCGCGGGTCATCTTTTCCGTGACCGCCAGTGCCTGAAACGCGGTCTGTGCGACGTCGAAGCTCTCTTCCGCGATGCGCGTCTTTTCTTCCAGCTTTTCAACGGCATTCCTCTGCCGCAGTTGCGCGCGGATGCGCGCCAGTAGTTCGCCTTCAGCCCAAGGGACTTGCACCACATCATCCGCGCCGAGATCCAGTGCGCGCGCCCGGTCCGCCGCGCTGCCCGCGGACAAAACGACAATCCGCGTGTCCGGATTGTGCGACCTGGCAACGGCAATCGCTTCGTTGCAAGAGCCGCTTCCCCCCGCGGCGGAGAGCAGCAGAATGTCCGGCGGCGAGCTTTGCAACTTGTGAAACGCGTCTTCGGTGGAATCGGCAGTCGAAACCGCGAAACCCGCGTCGGCCAGAAGCTGGCTGAGCGCATCGCGGCTGGGGTCGGGCGAGCCGACCAGAAGAAGGCTGGGAGTTTTTGTGGTCACAAGTAAGGGCGTCCTATGCTTCGAGGTCATTCCCCTCGAAGGAGTTAGCAGTCTACCCTAGTCGGGGCGGCGTTTCACGCCCACGGGTAAGCATCAGTAAATTTGATGCACGGAGGCGGCGACTGGCTCCATTTCTTTCAGCGATTCCAGTTCAGCCTGGATGCGATCCCAGGTCTTCTTGTCTTGCTTGCCGTTATACGGAGCATCCGCATTGGCAAAAAAGGTCAAAATCTCCTCGCGCAAGTCCGGGGTAACGCAGCCGAATTTCTTCTCGGCCAATCGGTGCAGCAATTGCGCGTGAGCATCGTCATTCAGGCGGTATTTGCCGCCCGCGGTCTCACTCCCCACATCAAAATTCAGGTTGGGAAGTTGAAGCGTTCCCTTCCTCTCCTCATTCAGCAGCTTTTGGTATTCCTGCACGGAGGCATTGAAACTAGCCTCGAACATCTTTTCTGTCTCGGGCGTTGGAGTCTTCAATTGCAGTACTTTCAGCGGCCCGATCTTCGGCAACAATTTATACAGAAAGGCATAGAACCGTTCTTTCCGGCTCGGCCGCTGGTAATCCTTGCCCCACTGCTTTTCGAACTCCGACCGTGAGAGATTGTAAAGAAACTTCCGGTGTGTGGCACCCGGCTCATCCGCCTTGATTTCCTTACTCTTCAGGCTCCAGGCGATGCGCGTCGCTTCCGGAATCAATTTGCTGACGTCGCGGCGGTAGGAATTCAGCGCCTTTTCCTCGTCCTCGAGCACGGAATTCAATTCGACTCCATATACCTGCTGAAATGCCTGGTCCAGCAGTGGCCGGGAAACCTCGAACCCGATGAAGTCGTGATAACTGGATGGAGCGTAGTGCCCCTGAGCCACTTGCAGCACATCAAAACCGAATTCCGTTTTCACGTGGGCAAGCGTGTCATCCTCATAGGTCACGAAATCGCCAAATCTGCTTTTTAGTTTCGGATAAAGAATTGGCACCGCGCGATTGGTCGCCAGCCGGTGCCCCTGGTTGTCCGTGGCGTAATGCGAAAGCGCCCCGAGCGCGAACGCATAGTCGTACACATTCTGCGCATCCCGCAAAAGCGCCAGCACGAAATCGCCGCTACGAACGTAGTGCGTCAAATCGCTGAAAAACGCGCTTCCGTGGGGATAGTAACCGAGGTCCTGAATGATGGAGCCGCCATAAGCGTAAGCCTGCGCCGAGCTCAACTCCTCTTCCGTTGCCTCGGGATACCTGGCCTTCAGCAGCGGCTTGATGTGTGATTCCCAGGTGGTATCAATCAAGGCTTCGTGGGCAAGCACTGCATAGCCGAGGCTGGGAACTGGAAGCAGAAGCTGAAGAAAAAGGAAGAGCGCAATTGCCGCGGCATTCGCGCGAAACCAATGGGAGAACTTGCTGTTGCGCGTAGCGCCGCTCAAGAAATTTTGCCTGCAACTGGGATATAAAGAGTCGCCAGCATCGCTTCAGTGTAGCTCAGGAGTGCCCGGCTTTCCCTCAGGAGATTACCTTAGTATTTGCGGAGAACTCCGATGACCCTTCCCTGAATCTTCACATCGCCAGCAGGAACCATGATCGGAGCCATATCGGAATTCGCCGGCTGTAACCGCACTTTACCGGAGCCTTCGCGATAGAAGCGCTTCAGCGTGGCCTCGTCTCCCGCCACCAGCGCAACCACAATGTCTCCGGCGTTCGCCACCTGGGTCTGCTCGCACACCACATAATCCCCGTCCATGATGTGATCCTCGATCATGGAACTGCCTTTCACCTGCAGCACGAAGGAATTGCCCCCGCGCGCAAAATCGCCCAGTGAAATCGTTTCGCGCTCTTCCACTGCTTCCAACGGCCGGCCCGCCGCAATGCGCCCGACCAGTGGCAATTCCTGGATGCGCCGTTCAATCACCTGCTCTTTCACCGGCTTCGGCAATTGCACAATTTCAATTGAGCGGCTCTGGTTATAGCCTCGCCGTATAAAACCCTTCTTCTCCAGCGTGCTGATGTGCTTGTGCACGGTCGCGAGCGAAGTCAGCTTCAAGCCCTTCCCGATCTCCTCGAAACTTGGCGCGTAACCGTGCTTCGTCTCAAAGGAAACCAGGTAATCGAGAACTTCCTTTTGCCGTTTTGTCAGCGCCATAAGTAGCCTCCGCGGCTTGCCGCTTCACGCTTGCCTTGCGGCATCTGCACTCAGCCTTCTGCCGTAGCAGGACCTGTCCAACCTGGACACACTCTAGGCGAAAAGAAAGCGAACGTCAAGTGCCGTTTTGCGCAAACCTCCCTCTTTCGTACCCTTTTCACTCCTTCCCCCATGTGTTCTTCTTGTCCGCAGCCATGACTGAAACCGTTTGGACTTCCACTCGTCGTTCCGCTGGCGTTACCTGCGCCGCCGCGCTCGCCATCCTCGGCAGCGGCTCCGCACTTTACGTTTGGGGAAGTCTATTCCTCGGGGTGCTCAATTCGGAGCCGGTTTCCCACGGCAAGCACCTGTACGAACTCTATCCATTCACCCTGCTTCTTATGTTCGCGGTCCCGCTTTTCCTGATCGCTTCCGGAATCCGCACCGGCATCGGACTATTTCAGTTGAAGCCGTGGGCCCGCCGGGCGGCGCTCTTGTGGGCCAGCGTGGCGCTTTGTTTTTGCCTGTACATGATTGCGTTCCGCCCGTTTGAAACATTTTTCATCCCCGATCGCTTCGTCAGCGAAGTGGAATCGTTCAAGCAACTGCTCGCCATTTCCCTGATGGTCGCAATGTTTCCCATCAGCATCTGGTGGATTTTCTTTTTCCGCTTGCCGAGCGTGAAGCGCCAGTTCGAACCGCCGGCGCCGTCGGAAGCCGTTCAGAACTGATCCACTCCGCGAAAATCGTCGCTGGGACATCCGCCGCCCTATCGTCATGCCCGCGGAAATGGTATATAGCTGACCCATGAAGTCTTCTGGCCCATCCAGTTCGGTGATTGCCGCGGGAGTCGTCGGCATAATGGTCAGCCTGTTTACCATCCTGATTGCGGTTGCCTCCATCGCGGGGATGTTCATGTTGCCGCCAAACAATTCCGCGGCAATTCCGCCGTTCTCCAAACCGCTGGCCATCGCGATGATGGGTTTGCTCAGCGGCCTGGCGATTTTTGGCATATTCACAAGCGTCGGTGTGCTGCGTTTGAAAAAATGGGCGCGCGTCTCCATGCTGGTTTGGGGCGGCGTCATGGTTGCCTTCTGCGGCCTCGTGTTGCCGTTCACGGCGTTCGTGCCCCTGCCGGAGATGCCCGCGGATGCCTCCGTCAGCTTTCCCTTCCTGCGCGTTCTGCTCTCGTTGGTGTATGGAATCCCTTCTCTGATCGGTGTCTGGTGGTTATTGTTGTTTAATCAGGCCGCTGTCAAAGTGCAGTTTCTGGCGGCAGCCCCGAGCGACGGCCAACTCGCCGCGCCGCCGCAACCCCGCTGCCCGCTTCCCCTGTCCATCCTTGCCGGCTTTTCCATTTTTTCCGCCGGCTTTAGCTTGCTGCTGCCTTTCACGAACTTTCCGGTCAACGTGATTCTCTTTGGCTACCGGGTTCACGGGGCTTTCGGCGTGGCGCTCTTCTTCTTTGCTGCCGGGCTCGTGCTTGTGGGAGCGATCGGCATGCTGCGCCTGAAACGATGGAGTTATCCCCTGATGCTCGGCCAGTATTTTTTCTGGATGGCCAGCGGAACGATCAACCTGATCGGCCCAAATTATGACCGCAACATCCACGAAATCATGTCGCAGATGAATCTCCCCGAAGGTGCAGTGGGGCAAGCGGCGTTTGCGCAGACCCGGGTGTTTGGCGTCCTCTCCCTGATCCCGGGCGTGTTGCTCATCTGGCTGCTGCTCTATTACCACACCCGCTTCGTCGAGGCCTGCGCGGCCAAGGAAGCCGAGCAAAGCAACTAAGGCCTTCCCCTCCCTCTTCCCGCTCAGCGGTGTGCTATTCTTAACTTGTCGGCTTCTGGCGGTCACGTGTTCGCTCCCGCGAACTGCATCTCGGGCCGCTCACCGAATAGGGACCACTCTCCTACGCTCCAGGGTGAGCAGTCCGCGGTACGGGGGGTAACGCGCGAAAATGTCTACATTGATGGATATTCCTTCGGGGAAAACCAAGAGGGAGGTTCTCGACCAGGCGGTCATTCGCTTCGCCGGCGATTCCGGTGACGGCATGCAGATTACCGGCAGCCAGTTCACCAACACGGTCGCGATCTACGGCAACGACATCGCCACGTTCCCCGACTTTCCCGCCGAGATTCGCGCCCCCGCGGGCACGGTTCCCGGCGTCAGCGGCTTCCAGTTGAATTTTTCTTCCGGTGAAGTCTACACGCCGGGTGATTCCGTGGATGTGCTGGTGGCGATGAATCCCGCGGCGCTGAAAGTAAATCTCGCGGACCTGAAGGCTAACGGAATCCTGATCGTAAATTCCGACAGTTTCGAAGAAGCGGATCTGCGCAAGGCGCACGTCACCTCGAATCCGCTTGAGGACAACACGCTCGACAAGTTCCGAGTGTTTCCGGTCGAACTGCAACGTTTGACGCGCGTGGCGCTACAACACCTCGGCCTCGATGCCAAGTCGATGGACCGCTGCAAGAATTTCTTTGCGCTCGGCATGTGCTACTGGCTTTACAACCGTTCGATGGAACCCACCGTCCGCTGGATTGACGACAAGTTCAGCAAGAAGCCGCTGCTTTCCGAAGCCAACAAACTGGCGCTGAAGGCCGGGTATTCCTACTGCGAAGCGACCGAAGCGTTTCAAATCAGCTACGAAATTCCGCCAGCGCAACTCACGCCAGGCACGTATCGCAACCTCAGCGGCAACCAGGCCCTGGCCATCGGTTTCGTCACCGCGGCGCAGAAGGCGGGCTTGAAGCTGTATCTCGGCAGCTATCCCATCACGCCGGCTTCCGACATATTGCATGAACTTTCGAAGTACAAGAACTTTGGCGTGCTCACGTTTCAGGCCGAGGACGAAATTGCCGCCATCACCAGTTCGATCGGCGCCGCATATTCCGGCGCACTAGCCATCACCACAACCTCCGGCCCGGGTATGGCTCTGAAGACG
>Ga0210401_10005809_pt1 | contig 12629 bp, 11 predicted proteins | sample IncBWH32MmetaG_FD_150866 | JGI IMG/M metagenome (GOLD analysis project Ga0210401, IMG submission 150866) | Forest soil microbial communities from Barre Woods Harvard Forest LTER site, Petersham, Massachusetts, United States - Inc-BW-H-32-M | ecosystem: Environmental > Terrestrial > Soil >... | reverse complement strand
TCGTTCGCCACCGGTGTCGCCAAGGTCTCCAACGGGTTGCGATTCTTTCCTCTCGTACGGACTCCGCGTAAGATGGAAGCAGGGACAACAGGTCATCCATGTCGACAAAAACACGGCCAGCAATCGGCCATGCCGCAGCAACCGGCCTCACCAACGAAGAAATCCTCCGCTATAGCCGCCACCTGATCATGCCGGAAGTCGGAATGCAAGGTCAGCTCAAGCTGAAAGCTGCCAAAGTGCTTTTGATCGGTACAGGCGGACTTGGCGCGCCCCTGGGCTTGTACCTTACCGCGGCTGGCGTCGGGAACATTGGATTGGTCGATTTCGATGTTGTGGACTTCACGAATTTGCAGCGCCAGGTGACCTTCGGCACCACTGATGTCGGCAAGCCTAAAACGCAAGCGGCCTCCGCCCGGCTCACCAATCTAAATCCCGACGTCCGCATTACGACCTACGAAACAAAACTCACCAGCGAGAATGCCTTGGAACTTTTTGAGGATTACGACGTCGTCGTCGACGGCACCGACAATTTCCCCACGCGTTACTTGGTGAACGACGCTTGCATCCTGCTCGGCAAGCCGAATGTCTACGGCTCGATTTTCCGCTTCGAAGGCCAGGTGACCATATTCGGCATCCCCGATGGCCCTTGTTACCGCTGCCTGTATCCGGAGCCGCCTCCGCCGGGTTTGGTGCCTTCCTGCGCTGAAGGAGGCGTGCTCGGCGTGCTGCCCGGCATCATCGGTTCATTGCAGGCGATGGAGACCATCAAGCTGCTGATCGGCAGTGGCGAGCCGCTGATCGGCCGATTGCTTTTGTTCGATGCGCTCGCGCCGAAGTTTCGCGAGCTGAAGCTGCGCAAGAATTCCCACTGTCCCATGTGCGGAACGCACCCCACAATTCACAAGCTCATCGACTACGACGAGTTCTGCGGAATCCGCGGCCAGGAAGAGCCGGATATGGATGTGAACGTGCCAGAAATTACCGCGCGCGAATTGAAGCTGCGCTTCGACCAGGGTGACGAACTCTTCATTCTCGATGTCCGCGAGCCCCACGAATATCAAATTTGCAATCTGAAGGGTCATCTGATTCCGTTAGGCGAATTGCCTCGCCGGGTCCACGAACTCGATTCTTCCCACGAAATCGTGGCCCACTGCCGCAGCGGAAAGCGTTCCGCGCAAGCCGTCGATTTCCTGCGCAAAGCCGGTTTCCGCAAGGTTCTGAATCTTCGCGGCGGCATCCTGTCTTGGTCGACAGAAGTCGACCCGACCGTGCCGCGTTACTGACCCAGCCGTAATCTTGTATCCTGTAGCTCAATTCTTTCCTTTTAGGGGTGAGGACTTTGCCTTATTTTTCAGTATGCTGCGCCGGACGCTCCGAAGGCGCTGTGCCACTTTCTTGTCTTTCTTGGTGTCTCTGGTTATCGTGATAGAGCTGCTTGCTTCGCAGTCACTCAAACGGAGGAATTCATGGCGGGCACCAAAGTAACCATCATTAGCAACGGACCTCTTCGCGTGGAAGGGGATTTTGAGATCGTCGATCAAGAAGGCAAGGTCTTCGGGCTGGGCGGCCGCACGGCCATCACTCTTTGCCGCTGCGGGCATTCGGCCAATTCTCCTTTCTGCGACGGAACCCATAAGCGCCAAGGCTTCGCAAGCCCTGGGGTGGCTCGCGATCTGCCCCCGCCGGCACCAAAGCTCTGAAAGCCGTGGGTCAGCCCAACGTGAGACAGTCTCATTGTGAGATTGTGCGCCGTTTGGACACTGGCTTGTCTATTCCCATGCTAACTAACTGGATACACAGATGATATTGTCCCGAAATAGGACGATTTTTATCGGATTCCCTGTCTCGCGCCGGTCTCAAGTGTGACACCTTCGGTCGAAGAGAAAAATAACACCTTTCCTTTCCGTAGCTTATAACCTGCATTTTCCCCGCAAAAAAGGGCCTGCACGTGCAATCACCCGTTGTTGGCGGGTTTCTTCGGCATTTGGGGGCTATGTTGGGCGATTGGGCCAAAATCACGGGGTTTCTCAGGAAGGATCGCGGCAAGCTGCCAGCTCTGGGCTACGGCATCGTCGCGGCTGTGTTCCTGACAGTCGTGTTTTATGCCCGGCAGGCGCACCTTTCCAGCTCTCCCAACGCGTATCTGTATCTCGAAGTTGGCGGCTCGCTGCTTTGCTTCTGCTACGCCGCGAATGCTCTGGTGCGATTCCGCGGCACGCATGATCGCGTCGCTCTGATCCTGGCATTTGGCTTCGTTCTTTCCGGGATGATTGAGACCATCGGTTATTTCGGTCTCGCGGAACTTCTGCATGCCGGCCCTGTAGCCCTTTCGCGCGTTCCCATGGGCTGGATGGTCGGCCGCACCCTGCTCGCTGTTCTTCTCCTCGCCGCTCTCGGCGTCGAACGATTCCTGCCCACGTCTCGCCAGCCCAGCCGCGAGACGGCCGGTGCCCTGTTCGTCGTTGCCGTTGCTGCGTATGTCACTAGCGCCGCCTTTATCGCCGCGCCTGCTACTCCTGCGGCAAAGGCCGGGGCTTTCCTCTCGCGCCCGTGGGAACTGTTGCCCGGTGGACTTTTCCTGCTGGCCGCTTATTTCTTCTACGGCAGGTTCAAGGCGGGAAAGAAGGCAGACGACGATGCCTCGCTGTATGACTATTCGCTGTTTCTCGTCGCGCTGCTGAATGTGGCCTGCCACGCTGCCGCGCTGTTCTCCGGGCGGCTCTTTGACGGCCCGTTCTTTCTGGCCGAGCTTACCAAAGTGATGAGCTACGGAATCATGCTTGGCGCAGCCCTGATCGATCAGGCACGCTTGTTTGACCAGGTTCGCAGCATGGCCGTCAGCGATCCGCTCACCGGCCTGGCCAATTATCGCCGGCTGCTGGCGGTTATCGAATCAGAACTCGACCGTTCTCGCCGCACACGCCGGCCCTTCAGTGTTGTCCTTCTGGATATGGACGGCTTGAAAGCTATCAACGACCGCTACGGCCATCTGGTTGGCAGTCGCGCGCTGGTTCGCCTCGGCAAAATTCTGCGCAGTCATTCGCGCGCCATCGATACACCCGCACGCTATGGCGGAGACGAATTCGCGCTGGTACTCCCCGAGGCTCCGAAAGAGATCGCTGCTCGCGTCGCCTCGCGTATTCGCGAACGCCTCTCCACAGAAGCGGAAGACCCCGGCCTCTCCGTCAGCGCCGGAATTGCCGCTTTTCCGGAAGACGGCGACACGCCAGAAAAGCTTTTGGGTGCTGCGGATCGCATGCTCTATCGCATGAAGCATCGCGGCAACTCTATGAATTCCATCACGCGCATCGCCGCGTGCCTGTGAGGAAATGCAATGACGCCTCCCAGTAATAATCATGCCGTCCTCCGTCGGGAAAATCGCATTCCGATGGAGATTCCGGTGGTTCTCGATGGTCACCGGCAAGTGCCCGGTGTTGAGTCGACGTTTACCGAAAACGTCAGCGCGAAAGGGGCGCGCGTGGTCAGCGTGCGCCGCTGGGACAAAGATTCCCAGCTTGTTCTGGCATCGCGCACCGGAGAGTTTCGTTCTGCAGCTCGAGTGGCCTACTGTCAACCAGTCCGTGGCGACGGCTACGTGATTGGACTGGAGTTCCTCGAGCCTAAAGGGCGATGGGTAGTCGAATCTGCGAATTAGCTTGACGAATCTAGGCAGGCGGATGGGAGGGAACCACTGGAATATTCTTTAAGGAAGAAGTTACTAGCGCAAGAAAACGCCGCACGGACAAAAAAACCGTTCGGCGTTTTCCCTTTTAGGGCCGCCGCAAACGCTCGCCGGGCGAATCGAAAATCCAAAAGTTCCCCATGTTCTACATCGCTTTCAAGCTGAGCTTGGAGTCGGCATTCTTCCACGCGGCGTTAAATTGCGCCTCTACCCACGCAGCATCTGACGCATTGCCTTGCGCCTGCAACGCCTGCATTAATCCGTAAAGCGAGCGTGGATTGCGTGGATTCTGCTGCAAGTCCACGCGAAAGACCCGTTCCGCTTCAGGTGCGTTGCCTGCCGCAAGCAAGGCCGCGCCGAGTGATTCACGCACCGGATAATACCAATCCGCGGGCTCGTCGTAGTTCAGCGTATCTTGAATAGCCACGGCCTGAGCCCAATGTTCAATGGCTGCATCCTTCTGGCCCTTGGCCGCCGCAATCCGCCCATCGACCACGTGCGCCGCCACGCCCAGCACGTCTCTCGCTTTGTTCATTTCGCCGAAGTTGGCGTCCGGAGGAAACGTTCCGACCTCTGCCACAAGCAATTCGCGTTCCTTCTCCGCCTCCGCGACCTTGCCGTTTGCCGCCAGCGCAAGGGCTCGCGAATACCTCCACATCACATGTGTTCCGGCAAGCTCTTTCATCGGTTCAGGCCGCGCCAGCACCTCCTGCCATTTGCCGAAGCGCACATCCACCCAGATGGGCGCCATTATGAAGCCGTCAAGCAGCGGCATCATTTTCGCGTGAGGCAGCAATCGCGCCGCCATGCTGTCCGCCGCTTTCCTCGCTTGTGCATAGTTTCCCTCCATGCTTGCTGCCATCGCTTCGAAGTGCTCGTTGTGGCTGTGATACATCAGGTCGTACATGCTTCCAACCTGCCCGGCTTTTTCCGCGTACGTCGTGTCTACCTTTGCGGCTTCCGCGTTGTTGCGTGCTGCCAAATCGAAATCGCCCGTTCGTTCGTAAATGTGCGCTGGCATATGGACCAGATGGCCCGCCTGCGGAACCATGGTGTCCAGGCGATGCGCGCTTGGGAGGGCCCGCGCGGGATTGGACGACGCTTCCACGGCGTGGATGTAATAGTGATTCGCTCCCGCATGTTCGGGATTGCGCGCCAGCACTGATTCCAGTACCGCGACGATCTCCACGGTGTTTTCGGCGGGCTTTCCGTCGGCACCCCAGAGCTTCCAGGGGTTCAAATCCATCAGGCTCTCCGCATACATCGTCGCCGCATCCAGATCGTCGGGATATTTTGCCGAAAGCGCTTTCATGGCTGCCGCATAGTTCTGCGAGAGTTGCTTGTAATCGGGATTTGCGTCACCGGAGTAGCGCGCAGCGAGCCCGGCTACGTAGTCCTTTTCCACCTGCGAGCCGGCGGCCGCGAGCTGCTGTGCCTTCTGAATCGCTTCGAACGCCAACTTCTCACGTTCCGCATCCACATTCGAGTTGTAGTTAGGGCCGACCGCCAGCGCAATGCCCCACAGCGGCATGGGAGAAGTGGCATCGAGTTCCGCGGCACGTTGAAAGGACCGCGCCGCTTCTTCATGGTTAAAGCCATAAATCAGAGTGATGCCCTGGTCGAAGAATTCCTGAGCCTCCTTGCTTTTTGTGTGAATCGGATGGTGCTGCCGGCCCACCGCGGTAATCGAGAGGTCGAGCGGCTTTGCTTTCTGGTTCTTGTCTTGCGCAGTAACGAGGGTGGCGAGCATCAGCACGAATAGGCCCTTCACGATTGAGCGCATCGCTGTTTCTTCCTCCCGGATGAATGGACACGGAAAATAAAATGAAACGAACGGAAAACGTATACCTGTTTGGGGATTTATACCACAGCCGATGCACCGCCGCAGCACTTTCCGCACGGAAATCTCAGCACCGCAGGCCGAAGCTGAGCTTCAGAATGGCTGGTGCCCCCGCAGCACTTCATCGTAAATCTCCACAATCCGTTCCACCATGCTGTCCGCAGAAAAATTCTCCATCACGCGAACACGTCCGGCCTCGCCAAGCCGCCGGGCAAAGTTGTAGTCACGCAAAATACGTGCCACCGCTTGGTAGATTTCTTGCACCTGTGGCCCAGAAACGATCAACCCGCTCTTGCCGTCTTCAATGATTTCCGCCAGCGCTCCGCGCCGAAACGCAATCGAGGGAATGGCGTGAGCCATGGCGGCGAGCAGGGAGTTGTTCAACGCTTCGAAAAACGACGGCAGTAGAAAGACATCCAGCGCCGCATACACGCTCTCCACATCCTTCACAAAGCCGGCGAAAACTACCGCGTCACCCAGGCCGAGCGTTTTCGCGAGCGCCTCTAACTCTCCGCGCATTGGCCCGTCGCCAGCCAACAGCAGCCGCGCACTGGGAAATTCTTTGTGAACTTCCACCAGTGCGCGTATCAACCATTCCTGGCCCTTGTCCGGCAGCAGAACTCCTACGCATCCCAGCAGTTGAGCGTCGCCCGCAACGCCCCAACGATGCCGGGAGGCCAACCGCAATTGGGGCGGTGTGCCTTGTGGAATCACCACGCCCTCATACGCAACGCGCAGTTTGTCTTTTGGCGCACCCGACGCAATCGCCTGATCGGCAACCCACCGCGAATTTGCAATGATGCAGCTTGCCGCGCGATATCTAGCCTGCGCTATCCAACTTTGTCCCAGGGGATAGCCAACGCGCCGCGAAATCACGAAGGGCACTTTGCGCGACGCTCCGGCCAGCCACGCGGCCGTCACCGCGTGTGCTTCGTTGGCATGAACCAGTTCGATCCTTCCCTCGCGCAAGATGCTGCGAATCCGGGCTGCCGCGGAGAGTTGCAACATTCCACGACTCACATGATGTACGTAGATGTTGGCCTTCCGTGCCCGATGGCCAAGCGAAGAACCTTTCGCAGCCACTAGTTCCGCAGCGTGTCCGCGCTCGTACAATCCTTTCAACAGCAAGAGCGCCTGGTTCTGCCCGCCTCGCCACTCCATCTCCAGGTCGACAATCAGCGGTATCATCGCCTACCCACTTTTCCGCTCTTCTCCGCCTCCACCAATTTCCCCAATTTCGCGAATTTCAGCCGCACCCCGCGCGCCGCCATCTGCGCAATCAGCGCTCCGCGATATCCATCCATGAACCCGGCGCCCAGGAAAAAGTGGTGCAGCCAGCTCCAGGGAGTGGCCAGCCACATCGCGCCACGCCAGTTTCGCCGTCCCTGGTCGAACATTTCCTGTGCGATCGCGCTGGTGTACTTGTCCAGTTTTGCTTCGTGTTCAGCGAAAGTGCGAATGGTGTAGTGCAGCAGATCGCCGCGCAGTCTTCCTGCGGGACCCGCAAAGCGCAGCGCGGAGTGAATCGTTCCCGAAAAACGCGCCTGGTCCCGCCGGTACACCCGGCGCTGCCAATCCGGATACCAGCGGGAATGGTGAATCCAGGCGCCCAAATACCAGGTCAGCCGCGGCATCTCGTACACGGAAAACTCCGGGACGGATTCCTTCCACTTTTGCAGCGATTCCCTCAGTTCCTCGCTGATTTCTTCGTCCGCGTCCAGCAGGAAGATCCAGTCATTAGTGGAAAGCGAAGTGGCGTAATTCTTCTGGTCGGCATGATTGGTGAACGCGCGCTCGAATACCCTGGCGCCGAATTCCCGCGCGATCTCCGGAGTCCGGTCCACGCTGCCGCCATCCACAACCACAATTTCGTCGGCGATGCCCTGAACGGACTTCAAGACCCGCGCCAGGTTTCTCTCTTCGTTTTGCGCGACGACGCAGACAGTCAGGCGATTATTCATCTCCGCAGGACCCTAGCACTCTTAGGGGATTATCTCAATTCTGGGTGGGTGGGTCGGCTGGCTTGGCGCGCAGCTTTACCAATATCGTCGTGGTTCCCAGGCGGAAAGAGGCGCCATCCTGCAACACCGCGGCGCGCACGCGTTCTTCGCCGAAAAACGTGCCATTGGTCGAGTCCAGATCCTTAAGGTTGACGAATCGGTCGCGCACTTCCAGCAGACAGTGATGGCGCGAGACTTCCGGGTCACTCAGCGCCAGGTCCGCCCCAGTGCGGCCAATGACGATGCGCGGCGCAATCAACGTAAACGTCTTTCCTTTTTCCGGTCCATCCGTAACGGTAAGAACGACATCTGCCCTGGCGGGCAAATTCAGACCCTCGGCGGCAGGAGGCAACTTAAGCGTCGCAGTAGCTGCGTCACTCCTGGCGAACGACGGCATCGGTGAGATGACCACCGTCTGATCCGCGCGCCGTTTGATGGTTACCACCGTCACTTGTCCGCATCGCGTGCAGCGAAATTGTACCTTGGCATATTTCGCCACCACCGTGTCGTTCAACATATGCTGCTGCCCGCAATGCGTGCACGCGGTCTGCATACTCCCAAAGTAGCACGCCGGCGGTACTCCGCCACGCGTTCTCCCGCTCGATTTGCGGCAAACGTCACTTGGCCGCAGGCGCACGGCGCCCCCTGCGTTAGCTGTGCTACGATAGGAGTTTCTAATTCCTGCAGGAGAGCACTTGTGTCTGAACATATTTCGCGCAAGGAACTGAAGCACGACAAAGTCCGGGAGACCTTCGAACACGGCGCCGAGGCCGTTCTTTCTCACACTCGGGTGGCCTCCATCGCCATGGTGGTCATCATCGTTATCGCCGCCGGATACCTCGGCTGGAAATTTTATTCCGATCGCCAGAATAACCAGGCACAGGCTCAGCTCGATGACGCCATGCGAATTTTCAACGCGCCCCTCGCGGTTCCCGGACAACCGGCGCTGCCGGGGGAGGTCACATACTCGGATTCTGCCAAGCGTGAAACAGACGCGCAGGTCAAGTTCGCCGCCGTCGCCAACAAGTTTCCCAGCACAAAACCAGGCAAAGTGGGGCGCTATTATTCCGCGCTCTGCCTGATGGATCTCGACAAACTTAACCAGGCTTCCGAAGAATTGAACAGGCTGGACGCTGGATCAGACAAAGAACTCTCCGCGTTGGCACAGTACCAGAAGGCCCTTATCGCCGAGCGCTCCGGAAAAAAGGATGATGCCGTACGCCTTCTGCGCGCGCTTTCCGCCACCGGCTCGGTTCTGGTCCCCAAGCCGCTGGTTCTTCTGGAACTCGCCGGCCTTCTGCGCACCAGCGATCCCAAAGAAGCCGCGAACATTTACGAGCAGCTGAAGAAGGAATATCCGAATTCGGCAATTGTGGACGAAGCGGACCGCGGACTCCAGAGCGTTTCGCCGAAGTCCTGAGGCGCTCGTCCTCCTCCACTTTCGCTGCGGGAGGTTTCCGCCATCGACAACCCTCAAGCAACCGCGCCATGGGCGATGCAAGCGGCTGCTTCCCGCGGCCGTCGTTTTTCTGAATCGCCGCACCCCTACCGCAGCGAGTATGCGCGCGATCGCGACCGCATCGTGCATTCCCGCGCGTTTCGCCGGCTGGAAGCTAAAACGCAGGTCTTTACCACGCGCTTTTCCGATCACTTCCGGAACCGCCTGACGCACACTCTGGAAGTGGCCCAAATCGCCCGCACCGTTGCGGCGGCCCTTGGCCTCAACACGGACCTGGTCGAAACGCTGGCGCTGGCTCATGACATTGGCCACCCACCATTTGGCCATTCCGGTGAACAAAAACTAAACCAGCTCATGCAGGGCTATGGCGGGCGCTTTAACCACAACCTTCATGCGCTGCGCATCGTGGAGCAGTTCGAGCACCGCTACCTCGATTTCAACGGACTGAATCTAACCTTTGAAGTTCGCGAAGGCATCGTGAAGCATTCTCACGACTACACCCTTGCGGAAGCTCCGGAGCTGTCGGAATACCTTCTGGATCTGCGTCCGCCCCTGGAATCCCAGCTAATCGACTGGGTCGACGAAATCGCTTACAACACCGCGGATCTTGACGACGCGCTCGAGGCCAACCTTCTTAACCTCGACCTTCTCTGCCGGGAAGTCTCGTTCTTCGGCGAGATTTATCTCAAGGTGGAAGCCGCTCATCCGCGCGCCAGAATGCAACTCAAGTTCAATGACGCGCTGCGCCAGGTTGTCGATTGGCTCGTCAGTGATTTGATTACCAATACCGAGCGGCTCGTCGAACAAGCCAGCGTTCGTTCTGTCGAAGACATTCGCCTCGCTCCACGACGCCTGGGCCGCCTTAGCGACGCCGGGCGCGCGCAGAACGCCCAACTGAAGCAATTTTTGTTCTCGCACGTTTACAATCATCCGATGATTACCGAAGACTGCGAGCGCTCCATCCATTGCCTCGAAGAGCTTTTTGCTTTCTATCTGAAGCAGTTGGGCTCCATGCCCGATTCATTTGAAGAGATGACTCGCAGCAATCCGCGTCATATCATCGTGTGTGATTATATTGCCGGCATGACCGACCAGTTTCTGCTTCGGCAGTATCACGAGCATCTTGGCTCCGCCCCCGGCCCTCCCAGTCCTGTCGCCCATTTGCCGTAGCCGTTACGATGAATTCTTCGTTTGGAGTAGCCTCCATGCGTCTTCGCGTCTTCTTACTTCTAAACGTTCTCACGTGGTTCTGCGTGCCAGGTGCCCTCGCGGCAGCGCAGATTCCAGGCTTGACCTCGTCGCAACCAGCCGCGCCGTCGCAGCCGGCTCCGCCGCCGGATGCCCTGGGCCGGGATAACCCGCGAGGCTGCATACTGGGTTTTATCAAGGCGGCGCAAGACGAAAAGTACAACGTCGCGGAGCAATATTTTGAACCTCCGCCGCGGCAACGCCTTGATTCCGAGCAAGAGAGAAAAGAACTTGTCAACCAGTTGCTGACGATTCTCAACCAGAAACTTGCCGGCGCGCTCGACTTCGTCAGCCGCGACCCGCTTGGCCACCTGGACGATGGTTTGCCTCCCGACCAGGAAAAAATCGGTGGAGTTCTCGGCAGCGTCGAGCCATTTCCGATCGTGCTGGTCCGCCGCGAAGACGAGCAGGGCCACAAAGTCTGGCTGTTTTCGCGCCAGACGCTCGACCAGGTGCCCGAGTATTACGATTCCTTGCAGTTCCCCGGATTCGAAAAGAAAATCCCCAAGACGCTGGTCAGCCATCGCCTTCTGTCCATGCCCTACTGGCAGTGGATCGCCATTTTGTTATTCATTCCGGTGGCGCTGGCTTTGGGTCGCGCCGTCACTCTTCTCATCGAACTCATCGTCAAATACTGGCATAAGTCTCGCCATCTGCCTCCGCTTCCACCATCAACTGTCCGGAGTATTGGACCTGGCACGCTCGCTTTCGCCGCGATGTTCCATTTTTACTTTGTTGGTTACATCGGGACTTCACTTCTCTATCGACTTTATTACCGGCGCATCCTACTGGTTTTTCTGTCCGTCGCTTTCTACTGGATATTGATTCGGCTAACGCGTTTCGTGTCCTCGCGAATCGGCGCAAATCTGGCGAGTCGCGGCAGGGCGGCGGAACGATCGATTGTTTCCCTGGTGCGCCGCTTCGTGGAAGTGGTGATTTTTGTGTTTGTCACGCTGGTGGTACTTCACAGCCTGGGTTTCAATGTCACCACGGCTCTGGCCGGTGTGGGGATCGGCACTCTCGCCCTCGGCCTTGGCGCGCAGAAAACCTTTGAAAACGTCTTCGGCGGAGTGTCGGTACTGTTTGACAAAGTGATCCTGGTTGGCGACGTCTGTAAAGTGAACAATCAAACCGGTGTTGTCGAGGATATCGGTCTGCGCTCCACGCGCCTGCGTACTGGTGAACGCACGCTGCTCTCGATTCCCAACGGCATCATGGCCTCCGTCACGGTTGAAAATCTCCGTTTCCGCGACAAGTTTCTTTGCCAGCAGACCATCCGCCTTCGCTATGATCTTTCTCCCGATCACGTCCGCAATATCCTCGAGGACATCCGCCGGCTTCTTCTGGACGATCCCAAGGTCGAGGATTCTTCGGCTCGTGTGCGGCTCCTGCGCTTTGCCGAGTATGCACTCGAAATCGAAATGTTTTGCTACATCCTGGAATCCGATTACGTCGCTTACCTCGCCAGCCAGGAAGACCTGCTCCTGCAAGTAATGGGCACTCTGGAAAAGGCCGGCGCGGTGGTTGCCCTGCCAACGCAGACGACTCTGGTGACCCAGGATTCCTGGTTTGACCCGAAGAAAGGCCAGGAAGTAATCGAAAAAATTAATACTCCCGAGGCGCCCGAAACGCAAACTCCGCGCTAATCCCGAAGCTTCGCAGCCGGCTGCAAAAAGCAATGGAACAAGCCCGCAAAAGTCTTTGCCGCCCAGCGATTGCTAGTTTGCGAAGGTGTTGCACGCCGCGATCGACCCGCTATCCAGCCCCTTCCTGAACCAGCTCATGCGCTGCTCTGAACTTCCGTGTGTGAATGTTTCGGGCTGGACGCTGCCCCGCGACATTTTCTGGATATGATCGTCGCCCACCGCCGCTGCCGCCCCCAACGCCGACTGCACATCACCCGGGTCCAATAGTCCGCGCTGTTGCGTGGAGTGCGCCCAAACGCCTGCCAGGCAATCCGCCTGCAGTTCCATGCGCACAGAAAGCTGGTTGCCGGCCTGGGGATTGCGCTGCTGCAACTGGCGAACTTTGCTCTCAACGCCGGTCAGCTTTTGAACGTGATGGCCTATCTCGTGGGCCAGCACGTAGGCTTGAGCAAACTCGCCGGGCGCTCCGAAGCGTTGCTTCAACTCATCGTAAAAGCCCAGATCGATGTATACCTTTTCGTCCGCGGGGCAATAAAACGGACCGGTGGCGGACTCAGCCCCTCCGCAGCCCGATTGCGTGTAGTCGCGGAATAGAACTAGCTTTGCGTGACGATAGGGCGTGCCGGCTTGCTGAGGCAGGATCTGGTCCCAGGTTTTCTGGGTGTCGTCCAGAACGAACGAAATGAATTGCACCAACGGCTTCTCCTGCTGGTCGCGCGCCGGATTTGGCCGCGATGCCACCGCCGATCCGGTG
>Ga0210401_10005806_pt1 | contig 12631 bp, 12 predicted proteins | sample IncBWH32MmetaG_FD_150866 | JGI IMG/M metagenome (GOLD analysis project Ga0210401, IMG submission 150866) | Forest soil microbial communities from Barre Woods Harvard Forest LTER site, Petersham, Massachusetts, United States - Inc-BW-H-32-M | ecosystem: Environmental > Terrestrial > Soil >... | reverse complement strand
TACGCGAAACATGAAATCCGTGGGTATCAATCTCAGCCAATGGAGAGAAAATGGCCTGTTAACTCACGAGGCTTGGCGCCCCAGCCAATACGGCATTGAAATGCACCTGCTGCGGATACACAAGCTTGTCGACGCAGTGAAGCCTCAGCACGTGGTCATCGACCCGATCACAAACCTCATTAGCGGGAGCGCTCAAAAGGATGTCTATTCCATGCTCGTCCGGCTGATGGATTATTTGAAGAGCCGAGAAATTACCTGCGTGTTCACGAATCTCACGAAAGATGGCGAAACGCTGGAACATACCGATGTGGGAATTTCCTCTCTAACGGACACCTGGATCTTGTGCCGCGACCAGGAATTAAATGGAGAACGAAATCGCTGCGTTTACATCTTGAAATCTCGCGGCATGGCCCATTCCAACCAGGTCCGCGAATTTGTCATGAGCCCCGAGGGAATCCGGCTGATGCCGCCCTATATCGGTTCAGGTGTCGTACTCACCGGAACGGCACGTGTGGCGCAGGAGGCCAAGGAGAAGGCCGATGCCCTCGTTCGCTGCCAGGAAATCGAACAGAGGCAGGAAGCACTGGAGAGAAAACGCAGCGCCCTGGAAGCCCAGATCAAAGTGTTGAAAATGGATTTTGCGGCTGAAGAACTGGACTTGGAGCGAACTATCAAAAAACAGCAGTCCCGTGAATTGCAGTTGGAGGAGGACCGGGACGCAATGAATCGTATCCGGCGGGGGGTGCCAGAACAGGCCGCGGGTTCGTCATTTGCAATGCGTGCGGGTGACACCAAGTGAAGAAAAAAACGAAAGTGAACAGGAAATCCGGCGCTGACCGCACGCATGTGTTACAGCTCCGACTGTATGTAGCCGGTCAAACGCCAAAATCACTGACGGCCTTGGCAAACCTGAAGCGGATTTGCCACGAGCATCTGGACGGCAAATATGAGCTGGAAGTGATAGACCTGATCAAGAATCCACAGTTGGCGCAAGGGGATCAGATCCTCGCGATTCCCACTCTCGTACGAAACTTGCCCGTCCCGATGCGAAAGATTATCGGTGACCTCTCGAATGTGGACCGCGTGCTGGTAGGATTGGACGTTCAGGGCGCAGATCGGGAATCGAGAAGGAATTTTCGGCCAATAGAGAAAGCGATGGGTGCAAAACTTTGAAACCACGGGTCCGTAAGAAATCGGCGCGCACGGCCCAAAAAGGTTTGGGCCAGGGTAAAATGTATTCCCTTCGCCTTTATATAACGGGGCAAACCCCGCGTTCGGCGGCGTCTATCCGCAACCTTCGCGAGGTTTGTGACGAATTTCTCGAGGGGAGATTCGAGCTAAAGATCATCGACCTGTACCAGCAACCGGAGTTGGCCAAGGAGGCGCAAGTAGTGGCCGCTCCGACTTTAATTAAAAAGCTTCCCCTGCCACTGAGGAGACTGGTTGGCGATCTTTCCAACAAGAATGAAGTCCTCCTGGGGCTGGATCTCAGAAGGCATATCAATGCGGACAAAAAGACCGGCTAAGGTCAGAAAAACGGCCGCACAAAAAATCAAGAAATTGCGATTGCGTGTTCGCGAACTGGAAGAAACCTTCCTGGCAATACGCAGTGGCCGCGTGGATGCTGTTGTCGTAAACGGCACGGAAGGAGATCAGGTTTTTACCTTACAGGGAGCGGAGCATCCCTACCGGGTGCTGGTCGAATCCATGAATGAAGGTGCCGCAACCCTGGATGAAAACGGGACGGTTCTTTACGCAAATACCAGTTTTACCGAAATCCTGGGGTTGCTTCCCGAGGATCTGATCGGCAAGCCGCTGCAAAAACACTTTAGTTCTCATGAACGCGAGAATCTTACCACCTTAATTGAGGATGGCCTGCAAAGGGAGACCCGTGGAGGAGTAAGTTTATCGAAATCCGGGGGTCAGCGGCGGTTGGTGCGCCTGTCCTTGAGTCCCGTGCATGGGTATGGCATTCGCACGATCTGCATGATCGCCACGGATATGACTGAGCTCGCCGGGGCCAATGAAGCGCTGAAATCCAGCCAAGACACGCTGAGGAATCTTTCCGGCCGTCTATTGCGGTTGCAGGACGAAGAACGCCGCCGAATTTCCCGTGATCTGCACGACGTGACAGGACAGAAGCTGGCGCTTTTATCCATGGACCTATCAAGCATCGTAAAACAGAAAGAAATTTCAAAGAATGAAGCGATCACCCGCCTCTTGCAGGAATGTGTTGGTCTCTCCAACGATGTGAACAAGGAAATTCGTACGCTATCGTATCTCCTGCACCCGCCGCTCCTGGATGAACTGGGATTGTCATCGGCCGTGGAATGGTTTTCGCAGGGCTTTGAAAATCGCACAGGCATTCAGGTCAACGTGGATATTCCCGATAATTTTGTAAGGCTCGCGCCGGACGCCGAAGTGGCGTTATTCCGGATTGTCCAGGAAAGCCTGGCTAATGTGCACCGGTATTCCGGTAGCTCCACCGCGTTTGTTCGCGCGCGATCTGACTCCGGCGAAGTGCGTTTGGAAATTGGAGATTTCGGCAGAGGCATAAATAAAGAACCCAAAATGTCCGGCCGCCCTACTCACCTGACCTTGGGAGTCGGAATTCAAGGGATGCAAGAAAGGGTCCGGCAGCTGGAGGGGACATTGGAGATCACTTCACAGCCGGGTAGAGGAACGCTTGTTACAGCGATTCTTCCCATCGGCAGCGGGAGAACAGTGATATCCGAGGGCGATCAGGATTCCAGCACCCATGAGGTCAAGGCATTCCCGCCGGAAATTGGCCTTCAACCCAATGAATTGCAAAAGAGGATCCTGATAGCCGACGATCACGACGTCCTTCGCCGTGGAATCCGCACAATGCTGGAGACCGATCCGGACCTGTTTGTCTGCGGGGAGGCGGTGGACGGCAAAGACGCGTTAGAGAAAACGATCGCGCAGGCGCCCGATCTGGTGATTCTGGATATCAACATGCCGGTCATGAACGGTCTCGATGTCTTGCGGCAAATCGTTCGCCGCAGACCTAAGACCAAGATTCTGGCGTTTTCGGTCCACGATTCCAAGCAGATTGTCGAGGAGATTCTCGCTGCCGGAGCCCACAGTTACCTCTCCAAAGCAACCGCCGGTCAACACCTCGTGCAGGAGGTGCGTTCACTGCTCCATGCCGGAGTGCATGCAGAGCTCGCCTGACCCGGAATTTAGTTCAGACCGATATGAAGCCATATCCACAGTTTGCGCAGTCTGGGCCAGCCTGTCTCTGCGCGGGGTAGCGTCCTAATTTTGGTTTCTCCGATCATCGAATTTGATGCTGGGGTTTAGGAGGTCCGACCTTACTTGTCCTGGCGAAGGAAGGGCAGATCGGATGGTGAGCGAAGCATGAATGGGGCCTACAGAGTCTGTGTGAGAACTTAAAAACTGGCACAATTTTGTAGCGCCCGCCTTTTAAGCGGGCACTGAGGGTCGTGGCGATACGAAGAATGCCCGCTTAAAAGGCGGGCGCTACAAAGCCGTGCCGATTCTTAGTTCTCACACAGACTCTGAAGCCCCGACCTCCTTAAAGCCAGAACGATCGAGATGACAGTTGAATTAGGACTTCATGCGCGCGGCGATCTGTTGATTCCAAAAGAGAGTTCGAGGGCCCAAACTCTTCGAACGACGCGTCAGCACACCCGCTTCATACAAACTATACTGTATTGCTAGTAATCCCCTTCATGAATACGCTATGGTACATAGGTGCTTTCCAGCGTAGGCTGTCACCTATCGGAGTGGCGGCCATGCCAAAAAAGATTTTCATAATCGACGACAGCAAAATTGTCAGGGAGTTAGTCCGTAGGTACCTGGAGAGCCGGCTGGAATACATCGTTTGCTCGGAAGCAGCAGACGGCCAGGATGCGATTGATCACGCGAGGGAAGTAGACCCTGACCTGATCATTCTTGATATCTGCATGCCGAGATTAAACGGCTTGGACGCTGCGGTAATTCTGCACGAGATGCTTCCAAGAGTCCCTATCATTCTATATACCTTGCACGAGAACATCGTTTCACCGAAGCGCTCACAAGCTTCTGGTATCCGCGCGGTGGTTTCCAAAATGGATCCGATCGATGTCTTGGTTGGAGAAGTTATGAATCACGTAAGCGTCGCTCGAACCGCAAGCGCATGAGCTAATGCCAGCGTCTGTTCTTGATCCGACCACGAGAATTTAACTTTGGGCCGGACCCTTCGAAGCTGCATGCAGGAATGCATGCTACGGCGCCCTGCCAATCCACCACAGGACCTTGGCGATAATCTTCCAGCTATTCTTGCGATCCATGGTGATGGACTCGTACTCATGATTCTCCGGATGCAGCACTTCCGTGTGGTCATACCGCCGGAAACGAGAGACCGTCAGTCCGATATCTTTATGCCATGCGATCACAATCTTCCCGTCCAGTTTGGCGCGGTTGGTTTGCGAAGAATCGACGACCAGGATGTAGTCCGTGTAGATCAAAGGGTTCATGGAATTGCCTCGAACCCGCAAACTGTAAGTAGTGTTGGGATTGGGGCACCATTCACTGGGGGCCGCAATCACGCCGTCGACAGGCGCCTCATGCAGGTTCGCTACGTTGTCACCTTTCTCGCCGCCGGTGGCCGCAATCACGGTCAGCATAGGGATCGCCACTAGCAGTGATTTTTCACCTATTTTGGCGCCACCTCCGGCATGCACGATTTGAAAATTATTCAGTTTTGCGGGGTGGAATCGAGTCCGAAGTTTCGGCAGGACGCGCATCAAATCTTCGCTGCGCAGGCCGGCACGGCCCCAAAAAAACCAGCAATCCGGATCCCCCGCGAGATTTCCCAGCTCAATGTAACTGTGCGATGGCGGCTCCTGTGCGCCGCGCTCCCAGCGGGATACACCCATCGCCGACGAGTGGACTTCCTGACCGAAAGACGTCTGACTCAGATCGAGCTTTTTGCGCAAACGGATAATCATCGACGCCCAGTCCGGCTTGGTCGAATTTTTCGATTTATCGGGTGGTTTACGCATGGCGGCAGGCGCTTCCTCTCCCCGAGACCGCAAACCTGCCTCGGAGATTCGGCTCTGCGCCCCAGTGTACGCTACCGTACTCCACTTTTAAAGTCCCTTGAAAAGGAGGTAGTGACTCAGCTTGGTACTGAGTGGAGCAAGCATCTGCCCGCCCCAAAAACGGGCGGCCTCTACAAAACCTGCCACCAACATCTCTTGGTGGTTTCGTAGCGGCCGTTCCGTCCCACGCTTTCCGGGACGGAACGGGCATCTTTATGGTCAAACTGAGTCACCGCCGAAAAATAGCGGTTCCGTCGAATTAACAATCAGAGCTAGTATGATTCGTTAAAAGAGAGTACCGTGGTTAGGTCTCCTTGCATCCCAACGCAGTCTCGCTCCTGCGGTTCCTTGCGATCAGGCGATTTGCAAGTTCGGGGGTCGAGAATTGGCCGATAGGGTTACCAGCCTGGGGATCAAGCCTTCAACGACAGCGGCATCCACCGATGGCGTTGGCCGGTCTCATCAAAATGACATTCTTCGGGCCCTGCCGCGTAAGGAACGCGCCTTGTTGTTATCGAAATCGGAAAGGCGGACGTTTCCGGCTCGCACCGTCTTGGCGGAAAGTGGTGAACCGATCGTGGCCTGCTATTTCGTGACCAGCGGCGTGGTTTCCATTATTAAGGTCATGAGCGACGGGAAGAGTGTCGAAGTCGGCTTGACAGGCAAGGAAGGATTCGTGGGCCTGCCTGTCGTCGTGGGGTACAGCACGAGCCCCACGCGGGCCATCATCCAGATCGAGGCCAAGGCCTATGAAATCCGTGCGCGCGATTTAGAAAGTATTCTGAGAAATTGTCCCAAGCTCGAAGAAAGCTTACATCGCTACTCTCAGGAACTATCGATTCAGGCCGCCCAGGTCGCCGCTTGCAACCGCCTTCATGAAGTCGACGAGAGATTGGCTCGCTGGCTGCTCATGAGCCAGGATCGGATGGGGCAATCCACTTTTCCTTTAACCCAGGAATTTATCTCGCACATGCTCGGCACACGACGGGCCAGCGTCACCGTCGCCGCCGGTATCCTCCAGAAAGCTGGTTTGATCACCTATACCCGTGGACAAGTGACGATCGAGGACCGCGAAGGACTGGAATCCGCCGCCTGTGAATGCTATGAAGGCATCAATCAACAGATACAAAGATGGCGCAGGGATTCACGCTGAGCATTGCCACCTAACATCCCGATAACATCAGTTGTATTTGTCGTACAGGAAAAGTCTTGTATGGCCTGAGAGGTCCCAATTAACATCTACGCCGAATTCTGTAGAACTGTTAAAATCGGGTCGTATTCCTCGGTTCTACAAACCGGAGGCTAGTGCATGAAGAAAAAAAAGAAACCAAAAACCACCAGGCCCGGAACAGTTGAAAAAATCATTAAGTCTCCCTTTCCCCAGGAACCGGAGAAAGCGGAGATCGCTGTAGAGGGCGCCGATCATCTCTATCGAGAAATTCGCATCGAAAATACCTTGGAGGACGAAAAAGGCAATCAGGTGAAGTTGAAAGAAGGTGCCGCAGTCGAAGTCACTGTGGAAGCCGAATCGAAGGACACGATCCCCAAACACGGCAGGGCTTGAAGCGCATAGGAATTGCGGGGGGCAACCGTTGGCAGAAATACGTGATCATTGGCCTTGCGGCTAAGTTGCATTATAGGTGAGCTGATAACGTTTATAGACCGAGATCTTCTTACAATTGGGGCACGGCAGGCGGACGCCTTCATTTGGTAATTCCGGTTTACTGTCAATCCAGCCAAAGGGATCCAGCGTTGGTGGTCGTTGCTCTCTATTTATTTCACTGTGGGTGAATTCGTTGTTGCAATCGGGACAGGCAAGAACCCAGCGGGCCATTTGGAATTCCCTCGATCTTTCCGTTCAGGCCGCGAAAAGAAACGGCTGTGAGATTACCATAGGAACATAGACTGCTGAGTAGAAACAATACTTGAAATTGTGTACTGCATGCCCGTACCGGAACCGGTTCAGGCTGCCTTCGCCCGCCAGAAAATCATTTCCAAAATATTTTTCTGAACTGCCTGCCTGGTAAGGCGCTGGAAAATCCGCAGGGATGTCCATAGGGGAAAACCTTTAATCGAAAAATCAAAATGCAGGATGTCATTTTGTCGTCTTTTCATTCTCCTTCGTTCAGGGAAAAACGTACAATCATCACGAGGAACGCGATGTCACGCGCATGGAAAACCCTTCTTCGGATTGCAGCCTGCGTGATGTTTGCGATCGTGGCTCCGCTGGTTCTTGCCTCCCTCGTGGTTTCAAGGCGCGCGCGTGTTTGGGCGGAAGAGTGGATGACGCACGAGTATAACGGCAACGTTGAACTCTCCGCCTTCCACGTCACAATTCCTTGGCCTCTGGTACAGTGCGAAGGAGAAAATCTGGCGTTCCGTTATCATGACAGGCAGGATCTGCCGCCGCTGATTGCGGCCAAGAAATTTACGGTCACGACATCTCTGTGGGGCCTGCTGCGCCGTTCGAGGCGCATTCATTACCTCGAATTGGACGGGTTTCAAATGAATATTCCGCCACGTGAAGTACGTGTTGGAATGAACATGGAGAAAAACTTCTCGAGGAAATTCCCCACATTCCGATTTGATGAGATTGTATCCGAGAATGCAATCATCAGGATCCTGACGAAAAATCCGGCAAAAGAACCTCTCGAATTTAGCATCGAGCAACTTCGCTTGAAGACCGCAGGGCCGGATGACGTGCTGGAATTTCATGCCACACTCACTAACCACCGGCCGCCCGGAGAAATTGTTTCATCGGGGTTATTTGGCCCCTGGAATCCGGAAACCCCCAGCTTGACGCCGGTTTCAGGCAAATACGATTTTGAGAAGGCCGACCTGAGTGTTTTTAACGGAATCGCCGGAATCTTGAATTCAAAAGGGAATTACCAGGGAGTTTTGGAAAAAATTCAAGTGGAGGGGACAACCGACACCCCTGATTTTCGCCTTACACGTGCCGGCCACGCGGTTGACCTCTCCACGAGCTTCCATGCCACTGTTGACGGAACCGATGGCGACACGTACCTCCAGCCGGTTGAAACTCACTTTGGGAAATCGACCTTGCTTGCGGAGGGGAGTGTCCAAGGGGCAAAAGGCCAGAAAGGAAAAACGATCAACCTCGAATTGAGCGCCGATCGCGCGAGAATCGAAGACCTACTCTCACTGGCGATGAGGGAATCACCTTCAATGTCCGGGCCGGTTCGATTGAAGACAAAATTCATTTTAACGCCTGGACCTCAAGAAATTCCCGACCGGCTGAACCTCGACGGCACTTTTCAGTTAGGCTCTCTGCACTTTAGCAGCAGTGCGCTGCAGCAAAAGGTCGACAATCTGAGCAAACGCAGCCAGGGCAAGCCAAATGAAGTAGTAAGCCCAGAAGAAGCAACAGGCACAGATGACGTCAAAAGCGAAATGAAAGGAAATTTCCGGCTCGGTAAGGGAATTCTCTCTCTTTCAGAACTCGAATTTGAGGTTCCCGCCGCGAATGTCCAGTTGGGCGGGACCTATACTCTCGCTTCCGAAATACTCGACATGCACGGAACGGTCAAAATGCAGGCAAAGCTTTCGCAGACAACGACGGGTTTCAAATCATTCCTTTTGAAATTTGCCGATCCGATTTTTTCAAAGCGGGGTAGTGGCGCTGTTGTGCCTATCGAGATTACAGGTCCCGTTCAGCACCCCCATTACGGTTTGGACCTGCGCCACAAGGGCGAAGCTTCCACGGCGAACCGATAAAGATCTAAAGGCCAGGCAGCAGAAAACCGCCGTCCACGGTGAATGTTTGCCCGGTAATGTAGGAACCTTTCTCAGAAGCCAGCAGCAGCGCAAGTTCCGCAACGTCCGCCGGCTGTCCCAGTCGAGGAAGAGGCTGTTTGCTAAGCACGGCGGCTCGCTGCGCTTCATCCTTCCAGTAATGCTCGCTGAGCGCCGTTTGAATCAAACCGGGTGCAATAGCATTTACGTGAACGCCCTTTGGTCCGAGCTCCAGCGCATACGACTGCGTCATCATAATGAGCGCAGCCTTCGTCATGCTGTATAGCAGGCTGTACCTTTGCGGACGAAGACCTGCAACCGATGCAATGTTAATGATCGATCCGCTGCCGCGGTCGCACATTCCGGGTGCAATGGCTTTCACCAGTCGGAAGGCGCTTTTCAAATTGATCTCAATCATCTTGTCGAATTGCGCCTCTTCGACTTCGAGGCATGGCCCGAAGGAAATATTCGTCGCGGCGTTATTCACCAGGATATCGACAGCCCCCAAATCCCGCGCAGTGACCGCGAGCAGATTTTCGATTTGATCCGCGCGCCCGACGTGGCACGCGATGGGCTTCACCGAAAACCCGATTTCGGCCGCGGCCTGATCGAGCGTTTCCTGCTTGCGCCCGCAGATCGCCACGCGCGCGCCTTCGCGCGCAAAAATTTCCGCAATGGCGCGGCCGATGCCGCGGCTTGCGCCGGTAACGATGGCCACTTTTCCGTTCAAAACGCCCACAAATCCACTCCTTAAAGAAAGACTATTTCGCTGCTGCCTTCGTTTCGAGACCTGCAAGCCGCATCGCCAGCTCGACGGCCCGGGACGGGTCGTAGGCCCTGAACATCGCTATCTTTTCGGCTTCGATCGAACCTTCGGCATGCACAGCCAGCACCGCTTGATACCCGCCATACACGCGCGTCGTCAAATCGCTGATCAAATTCATGATGGCCATGCGCCGGTCCGCGGGCCACGCGCCGGGCAGATATTTTTCCAGCACCGGCCTGACTTCCGGTGAATTCCAGTCCATGCCGCCCGGTCCGGTAACGAGTAGCCCGCCCGCGAGGTCCTGCACGGATTCAATCGCATGATGAAAGTCGCGCGCGAAGGTCCACTTCGCCATGTTCGTGGTGAACACATCAGGGCAGGCGATCCCGTCTTCCACTTTGCAGCGCAGCGCGGCGAGTTCTGTCAGCGCGCGCACGGTCTCGGAATATCCGCCGAGCCATGTCAATTTGTCACGCACATGCCCCGCGCGATCGATACCATTTGCTTTGGCGATTGCGATTCCGGCGCCTACCAGCGCGTCCAGCAAGGGAAGCTTATAGCTGACTGCCGTGAATCGATGAAACTCAACAAATGTAAGCGCGGTTGCTCCTGCCAGGTCCGGCCGGTCCACGTAAAACACGCGCTCCCAGGGTACGAATACACGGTCAAAGACCGTCAAGGTTTCTACCATCTTGTGTTTCGTGGAAATGGGGCGCGTGAAGGAATCGTCGGTCCCATGCAGATAGTCGGATGCGTAGAGGCGAAGCCCGGGCGTCGCCACGGGAACCGCAAATGCCAGCGACCAAGGTTCATCGCCAATCCCCATGGACCGGCTCGGCAGCACAATCACTTCATCTACGTAAGGCGTGCAGGAGGTGTGGATTTTTGCGCCGCTGACGACTATGCCGTCCGCCCGTTTTTCGACAACACGAACGTACATGTCTGGGTCGCTCTGCTCGGAGGGCCGCTTGCTTCTGTCGCCCTTCACATCCGTTTGCGCGACGGCCATGGCGAGGTCTTTGTCCCGGCAATGGCGGTAATATGCCGCAACGCGCTGGATGCCTTCCGCATGGTTGCTGCGGCCTAGAACGCGCTTCAGCGCGAACAGCGCATCGGTTCCAATTTCCTTGATCAACAGCACCAGCGTTGCCCCTTCACTTGTCCCGGCTTCGATCAGCTTTGAGCGTGAGAGCAAATCTTGAGCATTGCGAGGCAGGCGATAAAACGCGGAATATTCCTCTAACCCTTCGCGGTGAACAGCGAGCTCCCGGTACTCGTGACTTTCAGCCATCTCAAAATCGATGGCGGCATGCCGGGCTGCCACACCCAGCTCCGGATGGTCCACCACGCTCGCTACGCGCTCGCCCCGGTAATAAACTTCGCGGCTGTCGCGCAGCCCCGCGAGAAATTGGGCAGCTGTTCGCAAAGCCATATCAGCGCCTCCATGGGATGAATGCGGATTCTACTAAATCACAATCAAGCGTGGTCTAATAAATATGAACTGATAGACCGGGCTTCAGAGGCTACGGAAAAGGTATGTCATTTTGTCAATCCGAGCGAAGCGAGGAATCTCTCTTCGATCTAAGCAAAAAAAGGAGAGATTCCTCGCTTCGCTCGGAATGACCAAATGGTGGAGGACTTTTTACACGGCCTGTGAAGCTTGTTTGGTTTTCTTGCGCCGCACAATCTGGAAACGACACGCTGAAGAGCCTGTGTGGCGACAAGAAAATCTTTGTGGGGCTCGGTTTCAATCTCGCCAGAAAGCGTCTGAAAAGAGAAGGGCTTTAGAGTCTGTGTGAGAACTCTGAATCGGCACGGTTTTGTAGCGCCCGCCTTTTAAGCGGGCATTCTTCGTATCGCCACGACCCTCAGTGCCCGCTTGAAAGTCGGGCGCTACAAAATTGTGCCAGTTTTAAGTTCTCACACAGACTCTTTAGCCCCTGGCGGCTCAGAGAACTAGTTGGCACACAGGCTTTGAAGCCTGTCCTACTCATCGCTCGAATCGGCGACGCAGAATATATTTCTGAATTTTCCCCGTGGAAGTCTTAGGTAGCTCTTCAAACAGAATCTCCCGAGGCGCTTTGAAGCGCGCTATACGTCCACACACGAATTCGATCAACTCCTCTTTTGTGGCCGACATACCCTGTCGCAGCACGACAAATGCGATAGGAATTTCGCCCCACCGTTCATCCGGTCGGCCCACCACGACCGCTTCTAATACAGCAGGATGCTCCGCAAGGGCTTTTTCAACCTCGACGGAAGCGACGTTCTCTCCACCGGTGATGATGATGTCCTTGGCGCGGTCTCGAAGTTCAATATATCCGTCCGGATAACGCACGCCAAGATCGCCAGTAAGAAACCATCCATCCAACTCTGAGGCGCGTGTGGCCGCTTCGTCGCGGTAATAGCCGGTGGTCACGTTGTTCCCGCGGATCATGATTTCGCCTAGCGTTTCTCCGTCGGCCGGCACGTCACTGCCGCCGGCATCGATCACGCGGATATCCTTTGTGACCACATTGCCAACGCCCTGTCGCGCATTTAATTTTGCCTTATCGGCTTCGGATTTCGCATTCCACTCCGGCTGCCAATCGTTGATCACGGAGGGGCCGTACGTTTCCGTCAATCCATACAGATGCGTCACATGCAGGTTCAGGGCGGCAAGTCGAGTCAGGAGTGTCGGGGTAGGAGGTGCACCTCCTGTGAATACATTGACCAGATGACTAAGTCTCTCGGCGTCGGACGATGCGGCGGCTTCTGCAATCATCGTTAAGACGGTAGGCGCCGCACAGAGATGCGTCACCCCGCCTCGACAAATTTCCGACCAAATAGCAGCCGGATCGATCTCCCGCTGACAAACGTGAACCGCGCCCGCGGCCGTCACAGCCCAAGTGAAGCACCAACCGTTGCAGTGAAACATTGGCAGCGTCCACAAATAGGAGCTATCGAGGCCCAGCCGCGCGTGAAATGCCATCGCCAGCGCCTGCAGGTATGCTCCGCGATGCGTATACATCACGCCTTTCGGGCGGCCCGTACTCCCGCTTGT
>Ga0210401_10005805_pt1 | contig 12633 bp, 10 predicted proteins | sample IncBWH32MmetaG_FD_150866 | JGI IMG/M metagenome (GOLD analysis project Ga0210401, IMG submission 150866) | Forest soil microbial communities from Barre Woods Harvard Forest LTER site, Petersham, Massachusetts, United States - Inc-BW-H-32-M | ecosystem: Environmental > Terrestrial > Soil >... | reverse complement strand
TGGCAGAAACAGCCGTCGACAAGGTTGTCATGCTGTCGTGCGTGAACGATACGCGCAAGGTCGTCCAGGCAATGAAACTCGGCGCCCAGGATTACCTCACCAAGCCATTTCAAAAAGCAGAGTTGGATGCCGTCATCGATCTCAGCCTTGGCCAAGGCAAGCAGACGTTCGGCGGCGAAGTCGAGGAACTCGCAGATGACGTATTCTTTATCGCCGCCAGCCCCGCGATGCGTAAGATTCGGTCCCAAGCAGCGCTGGTGGCCAATGTTGACATCCCAGTACTATTGCTTGGCGAAAGCGGAACCGGCAAAGAAGTTCTCGCGCGCCTGATTCACAAGCTCTCACCCCGCGCGCATCGCACATTCCTGAAAGTAAATTGCGCCGCTGTTCCCGCTGACCTGCTGGAAAGCGAATTGTTCGGATACGAGCCCGGCGCTTTCACCGGAGCCACCCACGCCAAGCCCGGCAAGTTCGAACTCTGCAACAAGGGCACGATCCTGCTCGACGAAATCGGCGAGATGCCGCCGCTTCTGCAGGCCAAGCTGCTCCACGTTCTGCAGGACCAGCAGTTCTCGCGACTCGGCAGCCGTGCCGTCATAAAAGTCGACGTGCGCATTCTGGCGGCGACGAACATCAACATCCCCGAAGCGCTCGCTACCAAGCGGCTGCGCGAAGATCTCTACTATCGGCTTAACGCCTTCACCCTCAGCTTGCCGCCATTGCGAGATCGCCGGGAAGAAATTCCGATCCTTCTCAAACACTCAATGACTCGCATGGCTGAACGCTATGCGCGGCCTCCGTTGCCGCTTTCGCCGAATTTACTGCAGGCCTGCCACAATCATTCCTGGCCCGGTAACTTGCGCGAACTGAATAATTTCCTGAAGCGCTACCTGATTTTGGGAGATGAAAGCCTCGCCGTCTCCGAACTTCTGCCGCGCAACGATGGCACCGGAGGAACTCCCAGCGAATCTTCCCGGACGAATGATGCCGGAGGGTTGAAGTCGCTTGCCCGCTCGGCGAAAGATGAGGCGGAAGCCCTCGCCATCACTCGCGCCCTGGAACAAACCAATTGGAATCGCAAACAGGCCGCCGCCATTCTACAGATCAGCTACAAGGCCCTGCTCTACAAGATCCGCCAGTATGGCATCGCCGAGGCTCGAGGGCACCACAAACTCTCGGCCGGAGCTTAGAACGTGTGACCAGTTCTAGTCTCTGCGCTTTCGCATAAAAGCCCACGCTCGGTGCGTGGGCTTTCTCATGCGTCGATAATTCGCAGTTCACAATTCGCAGTTTACGGGACAGTGAGCCCAATCGTCTGCGTCTTGGAATTAGTTCCCGCCGCAGACGTCACCGTGATGGTGTAATTGCCCGCCGGGGTGCCGCTAACCGGGGGCTGCGTCTTGCTGCTGCTGCACGCCGGGACGAGCAATAGCAGGGCAAACAAAGTGCACAGCATCAGGATCCCAAAGATCCTCCTCCGCTGACGATTACCGCCTACACCCACAAGTGCGATCCCGGGAATGATGAGCCAGAACGCGTAGAAACGTCGCGTGAAGATGCTCGCTGCCGGCGTTATGACCGGGCGAGGAGTTGTATGCACGGTAAGCGTCACGGAGGTTCCACTCGTACTGGTCAAACTCACCGGGCTGGTGCTGGGACTGCAGTTTGACGCGGCCGGAAGTCCCGAGCACGAAATCGTAATGCTCGATGTGTACAACGGACGCGGAGTCAATAGCACCGTGTAATTCGCCGGCGCTCCAGCTACGGGGATAGCCTGATTGCTTGGAGTGACTGACATGCTGAAGTCTGTCATCTGCGCCGAGACCGATGTCTGCGCCAGCACAATGTTGCCCGGGGCCATGGCCTGGACCGTTCCTCCGTTGAAGAACACGGGTGAAGTCCCACTGCCGTTTGCCGTAGGGGTCGCGGTGAGTGTAAGCGTCGCGGTCGATCCAGACTGCAGCGAAATCGGTCCACAGCTGATGCTCGGGTTTGTAGAACCGCTCCCGCTGCAAACGCCCGCTCCGTTCAGGTTGCCGGAAACATTCGTGAGTTGCACTCCCGTTGCGGAAAGGCTCAGGTCCGCGGTGATCACGATGTTGCTGGCCAGGTCGGGCCCATTATTCGTCACCGTATAGGTGAACGTCGCGGGGCCTCCGGCACTGATGTATTGCTGGTTTGTCCCCAGGCTGAGGACCCCCTGAATGGACAAGCTCACAGCCGTTGCGAACTGGGTTACGAACGAGTCGTATCCGCCGCCATTGTTCAATTGCAGCGGTTTGGAAACCTGCAAGTCGGTTGAATTTGTTTCCCCCGCCAGATAGGTATTCTGGTTCACGTCGAGCGCGATGCCCGTCCCCGCGTCAATGCCCGTCCCGCCAAAATAGCTGGCCCACGAGGCTGTGGTCGTCTGACCCACGATCGCTCCCGTATTCAACCGGGCAATGAACGCATCCTGCGTCCCATTCAGATTGCTCTGGATCGAGTTCGGATTAGGAAACACGGGGAACGTGCCATCACAGGCGCAGGCAGGCGATTGCGTCGAACCCGTAATCATCGCGCCACGGTTGGTGTCCACCGTGATCGCGAGGCCCTCCTCGTCGTTGGCCCCCCCCAGGTACGAGAAGTAGTTAAGGGCCACATTCGTGGCAGGGGTAGTCGTGCTGGGATTGCTCAGCCGCGCCACAAAGGCGTCGTTTGGCGCTGGGTTGGCCGGGGGCGTGCAGGTCACGGTGGTCGTCGTGGTGCGAGGCAAGTTATCCAAACACTTCTGATACGGTGCGAAGCTAATGACAGCGCCCGTATTGACGAAATCGGGAGAGTTTGTGGTCCCCACGACGTATACATTCGCCGCACCAGAGTCGATGGCAACACCCGGACTGGAATCGGTCTGACTGCCTCCCAGATACGTCGACCAGATCAACTGCTGTCCCTGTGGTGCGTTGGGATTCAACTTCGCCACGAAGGCATCCGCAGCCGTCGGGTTCGTGGTATTCGCGCAGGATTGAGGACTGACAATGTTCGTCGCCGGAGGAGAATCCAAACAGGGCTGGTACGCATTGAGGATCGGGAAGTCAGTTACACTGCATCCGGAGCATCCCGAATACGTGAAGTTCGTCGTGCCCGTGAAATAGACATTCAGATTTGTGTCGACGGTGATTCCGCCGCCATCCGCTACCAGCGTCCCGTTGAATGTTCCTCCGCCGAAGTAGGTCGAGTAAAAAATGCTGGCAGTGCCCGGCGCGTTTGTGTCTACTCTGGTCACGAAAAATTGCTTCTGTGTCGGTGCGTTCGAGGTGCTCTGAAATGGCAGGCGCTGGGGCAAATTGGTGGCGGGGAATTGGTCCAGCACCGACGTTTCGACCGAAGTAGTCGTTCCCGTCACGTACAGATTACCTGCCGGATCGATCGTCATCCCACTCGCGATGTCGGTCCCATTTCCCGAAAGGTATGAAGAATAATCGAGCGCGGTGAAATCGAAATTGAGTTTCGTTACGAACACGTGCGTGCCGGCGCTGGCCGGAGTGGCCTGATACGCATTCGTGGCCGTTGTCGGAAAATTACCCGAAGTGGTTGTACCCGCAACGTACGGATTTTCCCCGCCATCAACCCCGATTCCTACCGGATAGTCGTTGCCGCTGCCGCCAAGGTAGGTCAAATCCAGGAGTTTCGCGACTTGCGAACCCAATGGCGGCTGAATCTTGGCCACGTAAACGTTCTGTGCACCATGCAACGTAGTCTGCACTGCGCCGGTGGGAACCGGAAGGTTCGGAGAAGTGGTAGACCCGGCGAGATAGATATTCAAGCTGCCGTCGACGGCTACGGAAGTGTTGTGCTCGTCGCCACTGCCGCCAAAATACGTCGAGAAGTTCAGGATAGGGTCGATGATCAGTTCTCTCGAATGGTCGTACGCTCCGACTGCGAAACCCACTCGATTCGCAGCCCGCAGAACGAATGTCCCGTCAACCGTTTGTTTTCGCCCATCGATCTCCTGATATACGCTCGGCGCATCGAGGCGAACGTTTCCATTTTGTCCCCGGATCACCAGGGATCCGTCCCTCAGTTCGAGCTTCTCTGCCCCGTTGAATTCGAGTTCCGCTCGGGATGGGTCACCACTCGGCGTCACCTGGAAGTCATACTCCAGATGCCCTTGGTTCCCGTAAAAGACCAGATTGATGCCGGGATAGACATTCTCGTAACGCACCCGCGCGAACTGTGGAACACCAGTCCGCCACTTCGCGGGGTTATTTCCGATGAAGTAATTGCTCTTCCCTGGCAGTGGATCAACGGCACTGAGGCTCACATTGGGGCTCGCCCCCGCGAGTCTCATCCCAAGAGTCTGGACCCGGCTTTCCGAACCCGACGAAGATGAAGTTGAGCGGGTTTTTGTAACCAGACTCAGAATGGCCCCTTCATTTCCCAGAACCATGCTGTACCCAGAACCATGGGTCACGAACCTGGCGCGGGAGTCGGTGGGTTGCAAATTACCTTGTCCGACATTCGGCTCGAAGATAAGCGGCAGCCCAGCCAGGATGGAACGCGCTTGAGCTTGCACCTGCACGCTGGGCTCTACTCCAATAGCGGAAGCGCCAGCGGTTTTAGCTTGATTGTGAACATTCTTGCCAAAGCGGGTTCCCCACCCGAGAACAGCGCATCCGGTCCCGAGCAATAACAATCCGGCCACCAGAATGCGAACCTTTACCACGGATGTGCCCCACCAACGGCGATCTACGTTCACGCGTTCCTCCGATGCAATCAGATCAGTTCTTGCGCTCAAGTCGCTTTCGTCCAGATCGTTTTGACAAACCAGTGGTGAGATGAGGGATGCACTATCTATGCAGAGCCTCGCGCCGGCACATATATCCCCGAGCGAGCTTGGCCCTTAGCTGGTGGTCACTGGAACTGGCGGAAAAAATTAAGTAACTACTTAAACATCTGACGGATAGGCAAGTCAAGCCGACTCCTCAGTCCGGCCCCATACGGGGCTCGGAAAGCCTTCCAGGAGAACCAAAGACCAAACCAAACTCGTACGACCCGCTGACATGACACACCACGCCGAAGCTCGTCTCCCCCAAGATTCGTCAGATGCAGTGGCTGGGCGGGAAAGATGCCGGACGGCGAGTGCAAATAATGGACAGATACATTCCCCGCCTGAAAAAATCTGCCCTGACTTTGGCGATATTCTGCAAGTGATTGCAATCCTCAACGGTGCGTCGAAAGGTGTACTCCGCCGAAGAGGTTGAGTCCATTCGGCAAACCTGCGTATTCACAATCCAGATTTGGCAGCACGATTGCACATATAGCAAATGAACCCTGCATTTTCACCTCCTCCCCCCGGTTCACGGAGGTCTCTGTACCGACCTTCTGCCAAGATTTACCGAGTTAGTTCCGAACCGCATTTTGCTGTTGCAAATGGCTGACAATTCTATAAATTGAGGGCTGCACTCGTGCTCTCAGGTTTTCTCGGATGTTGCTGTCTGCCATGTGCTGCATCACGAACGACTCGCAGTTAGGCGGGCAATGCAAGCAAATTCACAGGAACGGCGGGCAATGCGGCGCTTTGACATGCGCCTGCCTGCGATCGTCCGCGTGGACGGCACCAATGAGTTTCACACAGAGACCCTCAATGTCAGCGCCCGCGGGGTCTTCTTTTATCTCGACCGCCCGGTAGTCGCTGGAACCAAGGCCGAGGTCACACTTACCTTTCCTCCCCACGTCACCCTGACCGATGCGGTACGCGTACGCTTCTCTGCCCGCGTGATTCGCGTCGAAAGCCCGCTTCCGTCCGCCCGCATCGGCGTCGCTGCCATGATCGAAGACTACGAATTTCTCCGCACCGCGGGCAGCACTGATTTCCTCTCAGCCCTGCAGACCGGGTTGAAGAGCGCGAACTGATCCGACTCCTGCGTCTGCACCGCCTCGGGCTGTCTGTTAAAATCGCTAGCCGTCGCGCACACGTAAACGAGCGAAGGAACCTTGCTCCGGCGCAATCCTTCGTCTCCCTTCGTGTCCTTTGTGATTCAAGCCTTACACTGGGCTCTCGCTATGAAACTCTCGGTCGTGATGCCCGTTTTTAACGAACAGGCCAGCCTGCGTCGCGTGGTCGAGCGCGTCATGTCGGTCGGCCTGGAACTCGAAGTACTTTGCGTCGACGACGGTTCGAGCGATGGCTCACGCGAAATCCTGGCCGACCTGCAGAAGCAGTGGCCCCAGATGCGCGTCTTTTTGCAGCCCCACAACATGGGAAAAGGAGCGGCCCTGCATCGTGGGATTCAGGAAGCCACTGGCGATTACGTCATCATTCAGGATGCGGACCTCGAATACGACCCCAACGACTACCGCCGCCTGCTTGAACCGCTCGAGAGCGGACAGGCCGACGTGGTTTACGGCTCGCGCTTCGTCGGCGCCGGCCCCCATCGCGTTTTGTACTTTTGGCACTCGGTCGGAAACTCGTTTCTCACCCTGCTTTCCAACATGATCACCAACCTCAACATGACCGACATGGAGACTTGCTACAAAGTCTTCCGTCGCGAGGTCATTCAGTCGATCCCCCTTGAGGAAAATCGTTTCGGATTCGAGCCGGAAGTGACCGTGAAGATTGCCAAGCGCAATCTGCGAGTTTATGAGGTCGGCATCAGCTATTGGGGGCGCACCTACGCGGAAGGCAAGAAAATCGGCTGGAAGGACGGCGTCCGTGCGCTCTGGTGCCTGATCAAGTACGCGGTCAAGGAACCACAGTCCAGAGTCTCATAGTCGTAAATCGCAGCCTTGGCACTTTTGTCATTCCGACCAAAGGGAGGAATCTGCTTCTGGCCGGCACCGTTTGCGCTGCAGACGACAGCAGATTCCTCAACGGCTTAACGCCGTTTCGGAATGACAAGAACTTGAGGAAAGTGTGGGATCTGTCATTCCCTCATTCTGCCGCTCTACGACCTTTGTCATTCCGACCGAAGGGAGGAATCTGCTTCAGGCCGGCACCGTTCCGCTGCAGACGACAGCAGATTCCTCAACGGCTTAACACCGTTTCGGAATGACAGGAACTTCAGGAAAGTGTGGGATGTGTCATTTCCCAAGGGAAACAACCCGGTTTCATATCCAGTCCGGTTCGCTACTTCCCTTTGCCCAACTCGCGAAGCTGCTGCCGCAGCCGGCTGAATCTACGCACGAGAGTACCGATATAGAAGAGGTGAATCGCCCAGGTCGCAATATAGGCGGCGCATAAAAACTTGACAGCGTTCATCGGGAACTCCTGCTCAACGGAAGGCTCGCCTTCTCCGAATCTTCAGCACCAGCCAGGGATTCCATCGCGTGTGCCTGCTCAACCTCTCGCTTCAATAACTCCAAGCGGAAGCGCGACCAGCACACGAGAAATCCGAACAACAAAAATGCTCCCCAGCTAAACAGAAGCACGTGCAGCATCCGGGGATCCATCGAACCTCCGCCGCCAATCACTGGCTGCGGATGCTGTGTCCGGAAGAACCAGATCGAGAGGTAAACCAGGGGTACATCCAGCGCTCCAAACACGGCCAGCGCCGCGGCCAGCATCTGCGTCTGTGCGCTGTTTGAAAATCGGCGCAACACCAGATAGCTCACGTAAATCAACCACAACACCAGCGTTGACGTGAGGCGAATGTCCCCGGGCGCCCACCAGATTCCCCATACTGGCCGTGCCCACAGCGGCCCGGTGATCAAAACGATGGTGCAGAAAACTACTCCTACCTCCGCGCTCGTAACCGCCAGCACATCCAGACGGTCGCCGGGAAACAACTTGCCCACCAAAAAGTACAATGCTGGAATCAACACAATCGTAGTCGCTACTGCGCTCGGCTCCATCCCGGGCGGAATCAATCGCCGCACCGGAGGAAGAAATGGCGCGATGAGACCCACTACGCCGATTCCAATCGCAACCCACTTTGCCGCATTCTCAGTAGATGCCTTTGACCGCGTCAGATATCGAATCGACGCCACGAAATTGATGAAGAACAAAAGAAACGCGGTCCACGCCGACGGCACGTGGTAGTAAATGATGCGGTAGACTTCGCCCTGCAAGGCATCCGTGGGCGCAACTACCAGTGCTAGACGGAGCGCATAGCCGAGCAGAAGCACGGTCACGATCGACAGGATTGGGAAGATCTTTTTCATTCTGCGTGCAGGATCGTTCCGAACAAGGCCAGACTAGCCGTAGTAAACACCACATCGTAGGTCAGAAGCAACACGATATAAAAGTGCGCTGAATTCTCCCCGGTAAGAACTGCGGTGGTTCCAGCGACCATGCCCAGTACCGCCGGAATCGAAATCGGAAACAGTAGTAACGGCAGCATGATCTCGCGGTTTCGCGTGCGCAGAGACATGGCCGCGAAAAAAGTCCCGTTCACCACCAGGGCCCACGTTCCCAGCAACGCAATGGGAATGAGTTGCCACGCCGGCCCCAGCACGTGCAGGTTATAAAACACAATGAACAGCGGAGTCATCAACGTTTCAAGCACGCTAACGAACAGAAAGTTGCCGACCGACTTCGCCAGGAACAGCGCGTTCGCCGGAGCTGGTGACACTCGATAGGCATCCAGAACCTGATTCCGCAGCTCGCGTGCCCAAGTCTGATTCAGCGCTACCACCGCCGCGAACAGAAACGCCACCCACACCAAACCACCGACGATATGCCGCGACTCCTCCGCCAGCGGATCGAAGGAGAACACAAAGATCACTACCACCAGCAGCGAAAAGAACAGCATCGAGTTCAACGCATCTTTCGAGCGCCATTCCAGCCGAATGTCCTTCACCAGCGTCGCCGACAGCACCGCCCAGAACGAAGTCATTGCGCCCGTCCGCGCTCGGCCGTTGCCGTCCGATCGACAATCTGCCCCGCCTGCATCCACACGAACTCATCGGCAGCGCCCTCCAGCAACAAGGCCTGGTGGGTCACGACAAAAATCGTCTTGCCCGCATCACGCATGCCCCTCAACAGGCCAACCATCTCGCGTGCGGAATGTAGATCCACGTTGGAAAACGGTTCGTCGAGCAGCAGTAATTTAGGGTCGTGCAAGATCGCCCGCGCCAGCGACATCCTCTGCCGCATCCCTTGCGAGTACTGGCCCACCCCACGACTAAGTTCCGGATCAAGCCCCACCGATCGGATTACTTCTTCGCACCTGCCGTCACTGACCACGCCGTACAAGCCCGCGAAGTAGCGCAGATTTTCCATCCCGCTCATCTCGTCGTACAGCAGCGACGGATGCGCCATGTACCCAATCTCGCGGCAGGCGTCGCGCGGGCTCTTCCCGAAAATCGAAATCGTTCCCTGCGTCGGCTGGGCAAGCCCGGCAAGGCCGCGCAGCAGAGTGGTTTTCCCTGCCCCGTTGTCGCCGAGGATGGCGTGAAAACGTCCCGGATCAAATTCGGCCGAGACGCCGCGCAAGGCGGCAAATCGCCCGAACTGCTTGATCACATTCCTGACGGTGATGGTTGAGGCGCCTGCTGCAACGTTCGCGGAAGCACTCACAGCCAAGAATCTATGGATTTCATGGAATTTTTGCAAAGGAGAGAATCGGGCGAGACAACAATTCGGACTCGGGCAGAGATTACAGAAGGCGATCGAGGCCTTGCACTTGATCCGAATCCAGAGCTTAGTTCGCTCGCACCGGTGAACCGGTCTGTACCTGTGTCATGTTCTTGGCCGGCGCCGACGCCGGAGTTGCTCCCGGCTGCTGCGGAGCATACTTCGAAGCGCACTTGGCCTGCAGTTGCTTGGCATGGAACACGCCGTCACGGCCGAAGTTGCCATCGGCCAGCGCCTGCGACTCATCCTTAAAAGTATCGGGCGGCGCCTCGGTTCCAGTGTAATCGACCGCGATCTTCTGATCTTCCTCGACCAGCACAAACTGCACGTGCGTTCCCGTACGCTTGATCGATCCCGTCTGCACGTTGCCGGCGACCCGCAAACGCTTGGTATACGCGCTATCACCCATCTTGTGCAATTCCTTGATGGTCACATAATAGCTCTTGCTGTCCTGCACTCCCGTGTAAGCCAGATACGCCAGCAAAAAGAGAATTGCGACAGTTGCGCCACCGAACTTCATGTAGGTTTTCAGTTGACTGGACATATCACACCCCATAGGGATCTCTACTATTTAACTGTACCCGTCTTTTGGCATCCAGATCAAGATTCTGAAGGGCTCCCGCCGGCACTGACCTTTTGCCTGCAAAGGTTTACACTCTCTTCGCCCCTCAATCATGCAGGTTACGAAAGGGTTAAGAAAGCGCCGAGTCGCTCCCGGAGGAGAAAAGATCCAATGTCTGATTCGCTGCGGAAATATCGGTTCTCAATCATTTCATCGCTGATAGCTTTCGAGCTGTTCCAGATTTCGAGCCCCAACCTCGCGGCGCAAGCCCGCCCTGACGCCAAGAATCTGCTGAAGCAGATGACGATCGAAGAGAAAGTCGCCCAACTCTCGCAACTTCCGGGCTTTCCGATTCCCGAATTCATTCAGCAGGTCGGAAATCCCGAGGCAGTCATCCGCAAGTACGGCGCCGGCTCCGTGTTGTGGGTTTCCGACCCGAAGCAGATCAACCGCATACAGCACATCGCCGTGGATGAATCCCGCCTACACATTCCCATCCTATTCGGACTCGACGTGATCCACGGCTACCACACCATCTTCCCGGCACCGATCGCCATGGCGTCTTCCTGGGATCCCAAATTGGTCGAGTCCGCGCAAACCGTTGCTGCCCGTGAGGCCCGCGCCGGCGGAATCTCCTGGACCTTCGCCCCCATGCTCGACATCGCCCGCGACGCCCGCTGGGGACGCATGGTCGAAGGTGCAGGCGAGGATCCCTACCTCGGCGCAGCCATCGCTCGTGCGCAAGTAGTCGGCTTCCAGGGCACCCAGCCCGGCGCTCTCGACCGCGTTCTAGCCTGCGCGAAACATTTCGCCGGATATGGCGCTGCCGACGGCGGACGTGACTACGACTCTTCCTACATTCCGGAAGAACAGCTGTGGAACACCTATCTCGTCCCCTTCAAAGCGGCGGCCGACGCCGGTGTCGGCAGTTTCATGAGCGCCTATATGGACCTCAACGACGTCCCTGCCAGCGGCAACCGTTGGCTGCTGCACGACGTCCTGCGCGAGACGTGGAAGTACAACGGGTTCGTCGTCAGCGACGCCAACGCCGTCCACAGCCTGATCACCCATGGCTATGCTCGCGACGGACAAGACGCGGCGATGAAAGCCTTCACCGCCGGACTGAATATGGACATGGCCAGCGGCACTTATCTGAAGTACCTCATCGCAGAAGCGAAACAGGGACACATTGCGATGAAGCAAATCGATGACATGGTTCTCCCCATCCTCGAAGCCAAGATCAAACTGGGCCTCTTCGAGCATCCGTACATCGATGAAGCTCGCATCCCCCAAGTCCTCAATGCTCCCGAGCATCAGGAACTTGCACGCACGGCGGTCCAGCGCTCGGTCGTGTTGCTCCGCAATGAGCAGAACGCGCTGCCGCTCAGCAAATCTCAAGTCAAGTCCATCGCTGTAATTGGCCCGTTAGCCGACGCCGAAGCGGACGTCCTCGATATGTGGGGGGCGATGACAAAGCCGGGGCCCACCGTCAGCATCCTGCAGGGCATCAAGAACAAAGTCGGCGATTCCGTGCAAGTGGAATTCGCTCACGGCCCCAACATCCGGCGCGACATTCCCTCATTCTTCGAAAATGTTCCGATCATTACGGTTCACGAGCAGCCGAAGCAGACTCCAGATGAAGCTCGCAAAGCAATGGACGACGCGGTCGATTTGGCGAAGCGAAGTGATATCGCCATCGTCGTGCTTGGCGAGATCGCGCTCATGAGCGGTGAAGCCGCTTCGCGATCTTCTCTCAAACTCTCTGGTGGACAGGAAGAACTGCTCGAAGCAGTCTCAGCCACAGGCAAGCCTGTCGTGCTGGTGCTGGTCAACGGACGTCCACTCGATATCTCATGGGCGGCCGAGCACATTCCCGCGATTCTGGAAACCTGGTATTCCGGAAGCCAGGCTGGCAATGGAATCGCTGACATCCTCTTCGGCGACGCCAACCCTGCCGGACATCTTCCCATCAGCTGGCCCCATAACTCCGCCGAACTCCCGCTTTACTACAACCACACTCTCACCCAGGCTCCTGAAGATGCACCCGGCTTTACCTCGCGCTACTGGGACGCTCTGAGCACACCGCTCTATCCGTTTGGTTATGGGCTCAGCTATACGACTTTCTCTTATGACAACCTGAAGGTCAGCCAGTCGGAAGCAAAGGTTGGCGGAACACTTGATGTCGCGGTAGATGTAGCAAACACTGGCAATCGCGCCGGAGATGCGGTCGTTCAGATCTACATCCACCAGCGAGCCGGAAGCGCCTCCCGCCCGGTTAGACAGCTGAAAGGATTTCAACGGCTAACCCTTCAGCCCGGCTCGAAACAGACCATCCACTTCAAACTAGGCCCCGACGAACTCCAGTTCTGGAGTCCAGCCCTGAAGAAGTGGGTTGTAGAGCCGGAAGCCTTCGACATCTGGGCCGGCGACAATTCCCAAGCCAAGCTCCACACCGAATTCCGCCTGACCCAATAGCTCTAGGGTGCCCCACTCTTCTTTCGCGCTTTTTGCGAAT
>Ga0210401_10005803_pt1 | contig 12636 bp, 8 predicted proteins | sample IncBWH32MmetaG_FD_150866 | JGI IMG/M metagenome (GOLD analysis project Ga0210401, IMG submission 150866) | Forest soil microbial communities from Barre Woods Harvard Forest LTER site, Petersham, Massachusetts, United States - Inc-BW-H-32-M | ecosystem: Environmental > Terrestrial > Soil >... | reverse complement strand
GAAGCCGGCCGAGATGTCATCGAGGCTCGAGATGATGCCGGCATAGACCTCCATGTAGCGGCCATAAGCGCGCCGCTCGCCAGGCGTCAACGTCGTCCAGGCATGGGCCCCCGGCGACAGCGGCGGCAGCTCCGTGGTCTCGGGCAAAAGCCCGATCGCCTTCTGCCGCGTCAGGCGCTCGGCGCGAATGATGTCCCAGCCCGCATCATAGTTGCCCTTGTGGCGGTCACGGTCACGGCCGCGGACCTGCAGCGGGGAATGCGCGCCGGGATAGGCCAGCGTCTGCAAGAACGGCTTTGACGGCGCCATCGCATGCTGGGTGTTGATATGGGCGATGGCGCGGTCGGTCAGATCGTCGAGCACGTAGTAGTCGGGGACATCGGGTGGCTCGATCGGAGCGACACCATCGAACAGTTCGCCCGGCTTGAAATAGTCCGTGGAATGGCCCTGGAACCAGTAGGCGCGCTCATAGCCGCGCTCGGTCGGCCAGTTGGTGCAGGGACCGCTCGCGCCGGTCGACGCCACATTGTTGATGTGCCATTTGCCGACCAGGAAGGTCGACCAGCCCGCGTCGCGCAAGGTCTCGGCGATGGTCGCGGCCTCGCGCGTCAGGTCGCCGCGATAGCCGGGATAGCCGCTGTCGATGTCGGCGAGCCAGCCCATTCCGGCGGAATGATGATTGAGCCCGGTATGGAACGCCGCGCGGGTCGGCGAGCACATCGCGGTCGTCCGGAAGTTCGAATAGCGCAAGCCCCCTTGCGCCAGCGCATCGAAATTGGGGGTCGCAATCTCGCTGCCGTAGCAGCCGAGATCGGCAAAGCCGACATCGTCGAGGATGATGGTGAGGATGTTTGGCGCTCCCGCAGGCGCTGCGACATCCTTCTGGTAGACCGGACGCGAGTCCGCGAACGAGAGCTCGACCTGCGGCCGTGCGCCCTCGGGCAGGGCCTTCGGCGTCGCCATGCTGCGCTTGATCTTCTGCAGCTCATCGGCGCCGGCCGCGATGATGGTGGTGCCGGCCATGCCGGCCGCGGCGCCGATCAGAAGCGAGCGGCGATTGAGTTTCTTGTCCTGCGTCATCTCATCGGACACGGCGGCCCACTCCCATGGGGTTGTCCGCAATCAAGCCGCGGGGGCGACGCGGCACGCGGGTTCTTGCGGCCGGATCAGGCGCGCAGCGTCGGGCTGGTCACGGCCTGCGCAATCAACGGTCTGAAAATAGCGCGCACGCCGACAGCGGCCTTCTCATATATTGGCACCATAGGTGTCAGTTTATGCCGGGCCCGTCAAGTTGCGATCGCTCGAATGTGAAGGATGCAAACGAGGAGTTCATCTACCGGTCCTGCCGGTGACCCATTATCGGGTGGCGCGCGGTGCACCGCTATGCCATGACTATGGCATGAACGATCTCGGCAAGGCGTCCCAATACCGGTTGCGAGCGACCTGGGCCGCGCAAGGCAGCGACGGCCGAAAACACCGTTCGCAGAAGAGCCAGGCGCTGATCGTCAACGCACTGCTCGAACTGATCGCCCTGGGCAATCTGGAGCCGAGCGCCGACCAGATCGCCGAGTTCGCGAAAGTGGGACGGCGTTCGGTATTCCGCCACTTCAAGGACATGGATACGCTGTATCGCGAGATGCATGAAAGCATCGCGGTCTCGCTGGGGACGATCGTCGAGCAGCCCTTTCAGGCTGCGGACTGGCGGGGCCGGATTCTGGAACTGGTCGACCGGCGTGCCCTCGGTTTCGAGAGGCTGACGCCGTTTTTGCGCGCGGGACAGATTCACCGGCACCGATCCAGCTACCTCAAGACGGCGCACGTCGAGTTCGTGGCCATGCTGAGAAACATCCTGTTGGGTCTGCTGTCGAAGGACGCTGCTCAGGATGCCGTGCTGGTCGAGACGCTCGATATGCTCCTGAGTTTCGAGAACTGGAGCCGGCTGCGCGATGTGCAGGGATTGAGCGTGGCGAAATCCAAGCGCGTCCTGAAGCAGGCGATCGAGCCGCTGCTGTCGGATGACCTTGCCCGGCGTCGGGGCTGTTCCGCCGAAGGCGGCTAGCGCCAATCACCATCGTCCTGCCCGGCCTTGCCGCCTCCGCCAAGAAGCTTCCGCGCGCCCCGCTGCTGTGCCGGGTCGCAGCCGAAGGCGAAGACCGGTGCCGGGCATCCACGCCTTTCTTTTCGCTGCCAAGACGTGGATGGGCGGGACAAGCCCGGCCATGACGCGCGGATAGATGCGAGTATCCTCTCGAACCCGCATCACGGCCGTTTGCGGATCAAGTAAACCCCCCTTACTTTCGGTAAGGGAAAACGAACTTGTCCGCTGGAAGATGGCCGGCTATGGACATGCGGATGCATGATACGAAGCAGCAGGACCGGCGGGTACATCTCCGGTTCAGGCGGATGGTCGATCGCAGCCGGTCGAACGCGGTCTTGACGCGGCTGCGCGCGCTCCTGCGCAGCAACGAGTTCTACCTGATACCGCTTTCGCTCGTGCTCGGCTTCGTCGCCGGAGCCACGGTGACGCTGATGAGCGAGATTGCCCAGATCGCGCACATGCTGATCTACGGTATTCCGATCGATGTGCGGCTGAGCGCAAACGAGCGTGTCAATCCCGTCGTGGCGCTGATCGCGCCGACGCTCGGCGGCCTCTCGCTCGGGATCATGGAGTGGTTGCGCCGGCGTTGGAAGATCGCAAGCGCAGTCGACCCGGTCGAGGCCAATGCGCTGCGCGGCGGACGTCTGTCGTTGCGCGACAGCGTCGTGGTCAGCGCCCAGACGCTGGTCTCAAACGGCTGCGGCGCCTCGGTCGGATTGGAGGCCGGCTATACCCAGATCGGCGCCGGTGCTGCGTCGCTCGCCGGGCAGTTCCTGCATTTGCGGCGGAACGATCTGCGGCTGATCGTCGGCTGCGGCGCCGCGGCGGCGATTGCGGCCGCCTTCGGCGCGCCGATCACGGGCGCGTTCTTCGCCTGCGAGCTGATCGTCGGGGTCTATGCGGTCGGCAGTGCGGCGCCGATCCTGGCGGCCTCGCTGTCGGGGGCGCTGACGGCGCAGTGGCTCGGCGGCGCGCCCTATTCCCTGGAGACGCCGCATGTCGGAACCGTCGGCGTCGAGCAGTATCTGGCGCTGATCGCGCTCGCGCTGATCGTGAGCGCGATCGGCATCGTGGTGATGCGCTCATCGTCCTGGGTCGAGCGGCTGTTCACCTGGATGCCGGTCTGGATGAGGCCCGCGATCGGCGGCCTGGTCGTCGGCGCGATGGCGATCGCCACGCCGCAGGTGCTCGCAGCCGGCCATGGCGCCATGGTGCTCGACCTGCATCGGGCGATGGCGATCGAGATGATCGCGCTGATCATCGTCCTGAAGCTGATCGCGTGCCTGGTGTCGCTGGCCTCCGGCTTCCGCGGCGGATTGTTCTTCGCCTCCCTGTTCGTCGGCAGCCTGCTCGGCAAGCTGTATGCAGGGGTGCTGCTCTTGGTCGCGCCGTCGATCGCGGTCGATCCGCTGGTCAGCATGCTGACCGGCATGGCGACGCTCGGGGTCGCCATCGTCGGCGGCCCGCTCACGATGTCGTTCCTGGTCCTGGAAATGACCCGCAGCGTCGACGTCTCGGCCGTCGTGCTCGCCGGCTGCATCGTCACCTCGATCTGCGTCCGCTTCATGTTCGGGCACTCGTTCTCGACCTGGCGGCTGCATCTGCGCGGCGAAACCATTCGCGGCGCCAACGATGTCGGCTGGCTGCGCAATCTGACCGTCGAACGGATGATGCGCAGCGACGTCGGCAAGGTGCCGTCGACCACGACGATCGCGGGTGCGCGGCGCGAATTCGTGCTGGGCTCGCGGCCGGCGGTCGCGGTGGTCAACAATTCCGATGATTATCTCGGCCTGTTGCTGCTGCCCGAACTGTATCTGGGCGAGCTCGATCAGATCGCCGACGAGATCCAGGTCATCGAGCTCGCCCGCTACACGGACGTCGCATTGCTGCCGGAAATGAACGTGAAGACCGCAATGAAGATGTTCGACGACGCCGAAGCCGAGGTGCTCGCTGTGCTGGAATCGGCCGAGAGCCGCAAGGTGATCGGATTCTTGACCGAGTCCTTCGCCCGCCGCCGCTATGTCGAGGAGATCGACCAGGCAACCCGCGGCGTGCTCGGCGCGTTGTCATAAAAGCTGCCATAGAAATTGCCCCAAATGGTGCGAAGCGGGCGCGCGGAAGCGCTGCCTTGGCGGTGCGGCAACAGATGGGGACATGAACAATGCAATATCGCGCCTTGGTGGCGGTCGCGGCAGCAGCGATGCTGCTGGCGGCTGCGAGCGCGCAGACCGCGGCCGAACAGCCCGTGCTCAAGGGCAAGGACGCGTTCGGGAGCTGGCGGGATGACAAGCCCGGCACGATCCGCCTGATCCGTCCCGAGGATCTGCCGCCGCCCGGCGCGACGCGTTCGGCCTCGAACGGCTCGCGCATCGTGAAGCGGCCCACCGAAGCGCTCCCGCTGGTCCCGCCTGGTTTCAAGATCGAACTGTTCGCGCAGGGACTGAGCGGCCCGCGTACCATCCGCATCGCGCCGAACGGCGACATTTTCGTCGTCGAATCCGAGGTCGGCCGCATCCGCGTCTTTCGCGCAGGCGATGGCGCGGCAAAGCCGTCGGAGCAAACCATTTTCGCCGCCGATCTCAACTATCCCTTCGGGCTCGCTTTCTTCCCCGCCGACGATCCGAAATGGCTCTATGTCGGCAACACCGACAGCGTGGTGCGCTTTGCCTATCACACGGGCGACGTGAAAGCGTCGGGAGCTGCGGAAACCATCGTGCCGAACCTTCCCGAAGGCGGTCATGCGACCCGCGATATCGCCTTCACCAGGGATGGCAGCAGGATGCTGGTCTCGGTCGGATCCGGCAGCAATGTCGGGGAGGGCGTGGGCCGGCCGCCGGGCGGCCTTGAAGCCTGGAGCCGCCAGCATGCGCTTGGTGCTGCCTGGGGCTACGAGACCGATCGCGCCGGCGTGCTGTCCTTCGATCCGAACGGCAAGCAGAAAGCCGTGTTCGCGACCGGCATCCGCAATTGCGTAGCCCTCATCATCCAGCCGCAAAGCGGCGAGCCCTGGTGTGCTACCAACGAGCGCGACGGGCTCGGCGACGACCTCGTGCCCGACTACGTCACCCGCGTGCGCGAAGGCGCTTTCTATGGCTGGCCGTGGTTCTATCTCGGCGCGCACGAGGATCCGCGCCAGGCCGGCCAGCGCCCGGACCTGAAGGACAAGATCACGGTCCCCGACGTGCTGTTGCAGTCGCATTCGGCGCCGCTGGGTCTCGCTTTCTACGAAGGCGGCAATTTCCCTGCGGAGTATCGCGGCGATGGCTTCGTCGCCTCGCACGGCTCGTGGAATCGCGCGAAGCGGACCGGCTACAAGGTCGTCCGGATCAGGATGAAGGACGGCGTTCCCACCGGCGAATATCAGGACTTCGTCACGGGCTTCGTGCTCGACGATCGTGACGTCTGGGGCCGCCCGGTCGGCGTTGCGGTGGCCCATGACGGCGCGCTTTTGATTTCGGAAGACGCCAACGGCACGATCTGGCGCGTGACCCACGAATGATCTGCACGACGGGCAATTGACGCATGCGCGCCATGCGCAGATTGCCCGTCGTGCCATCATGGCGCTGTGGAATTGTTCTGGATTTCAGAAACAGGCTTGACTCCGACCCCAAATCAGAAGCATGACTTCAGCCGGGCGCGAAGCACCGGCACGGCGGCCACGCCGACGACACCATGAGCCATATATGCGGCGCGTCCGGCCCGGCGCCGCTGCCGGGCCGTTACGGCGAATCCGTCACGATCCGCAGCCTGGCCCATTCAGACGGCGGCAATTCCGTTTCTCGCTGGGCTCCCAATTTTGGTCAGCGAAATCGAGCAGTTCCGGCTCGACACCCATCTCGCGCAGGTAGAGGCGGAATAGTTCGTCATGCCGCGCCTTGAGGCCTTCGCGCGCTTCGTCGGACATGTTGGGCGCAAGCCGACTTCTGATGAATCTGCCGGTCAGCATGATCCGTGTGCCCGGTGGCAGGCTGCGATGGACACCACCGGCCAGAAACAGGACGCAGGGAGTATCGCAGCGCGGCTCCGACAGGTTGATCCTGGCGTTGAGCGGCCCGCCCTGACGCTTGAGCGCGAAACATTCGGCCTCGGACTTGCCGTCGCAGGCTTCGACTTCGGTCGTTCCCACAGTGGTGTCGATGCCGCGGCCGCACAGGATCCGGCCGAGGCTGGTCGAGACCTTGTGATCGCCGCCCCGGGTATGGTTGACGAGCGGAAGCTTGCGCTGGGCTTGCCGGTCGAGGATTGCGATCAGCCGCTTGAGGGTATCCCACTCCACTCTGCCCTCGGCCGCGATCCAGTCCGAGCAGCCCGGCCCGCATGCGTCCGCCGCGCCGTGCGCGACATAGAGGATCATGGCATCGGGCAGCTCACCGATGCCGCCGACCGGTGGTCGCGCCGCCGTCTGCGCCGCTGCCAAACCCAAAGCTTCCAGACTGATGAGTCCGCCCAGAATGATCGTGCGTAGCCACGATGCGCGCGTGTCCCAGCCCCCTGGCAAATCCGCTGTGGCCATATTCCATGGCGCCGCAGGGCTGCGCAAGCGAAGCTTTCCGGGAATTTGGCCGAGCAGCCATTCTGACGGTCGCTCGCAGCGCCACTGACAGGCCTGGACTTGGCGAAAGGAGAAGGAATCTTCGAGGCTTAAGCGTACGCATTCGGCGGGATTGGGGGGACGACGACGGCTCTGACGAGTAGACCTGACATCGGGCCGCTCATGCCTGAACGGCCGATCGCGTCACATGCCGAGAGTTGTAACATTCGCAACTTCTCGCCATCTATTTGACAACGTCAATTCACGAGTTCCTAACGATACCCTTGGGGCGCCGCGTCCAGTACAAATTGGTTCGCGAACGATCAGTCCTGGGGTAGCTTCATGCTTCAACCTTGGGCTGTCTTGAACTCCCGTCGGCAGAGTTTCGGAGTACACGAGAATGCGGTTGTCGCTTCTATTTTGTTTGGTCGCCGCGATCACGATAGGTCGTCCAGTGATGGCAGGAGTGGACACAGAAAGCGAGTCCGCTCTGGACGACCGGTTGCTGGCTGCTCGGGTCGATCAATTGTTCACGGAATGGGATAAACCCACTTCGCCAGGCTGCGCTTTGGCCATCATCAGGGACAGGCACATCATCTATGAGCGCGGCTATGGGATGGCCGATCTCGACCACAATGTGAAGATAACCCCCACGAGCGTTTTTCATGTCGCGTCGATGTCAAAACAGTTTACTGCCGCATCGGTCTTGATGCTGGCCGACGAGGGCAAGCTCTCTCTCGACGATGAGGCGTCAAAATATGTGCCAGAGCTGCCAAACTTCGGGGTACCGATCACACTCCGCCATCTATTGCATCACACCAGTGGCTTGCGCGACCAGTGGGAGTTGCTGGGGCTTGCCGGCTGGCGCTATTCTCTTGACCTGATTACTGATGCCGATGTCTTGGCAGTTCTCTCGCGCCAGAAAACGCTCAACTTTCCACCGGACTCGCAGTTTCTTTATTCCAACACCGGCTACACGTTACTGGCGCAGGTCGTGAAGCACGTCAGTGGGCAATCCTTTCGCACCTTCACCAGCAAGCGCATATTCGAGCCGCTCGGAATGTCAAATACCCATTTCCGGGACGACCACGCGGAAATCGTCAAGGACATGGCCTACGGCTACGCCCCCCATCATGGGGGCTTCGGCCTGAGCATCACGAATTTTGACACGGTGGGGGCAACGAGTCTTCTGACGACGGTCGAGGATTTGGCGCTTTGGGACGAAAATTTCTATACAGCCCATGTCGGTGGAGAAACACTCGTCGATCAATTGCAAGAGCGAGGACATCTTACCGATGGCACGCTGCTCAGCTATGCGGCTGGCCTTGAGATCGGAAAATATCATGGCCTGAATATCGTCAGCCATGCTGGTGCAGATGCCGGTTACCGGGCTGATCTAATACGGTTCCCTGATCGGCATTTTTCGGTTGCTCTCCTATGCAATCTGGCAAGCATAAATCCGAGTGCGTTGAGTCGGAAGATTGCAGACATCTATCTCGCCTCCTCATTTGGCGCCGCCAGCCCGCCGGCCACCGTACCGGCACTATCACCACAGCCAACGAGTGAACAGCTAGGAAAATGGGCGGGACTTTACCTCGATCCCGAGGAGAGCGATCGAGTTATGCGCGTTCGCCTGGGAGGCACCAATCTTCAGAGTGGTCTCAACGCCGACGGCAGGCTGTCTGATTTGGAGGCAACAAGCGACGCCCGGTTTCGCTACATCAAGTCCCCAGAGACAGAGCTTGTTTTTCAAGCTGCTGGAAATGGAGCGCCCGACACACTGACGACCTATATCGACGGGAAAATGCAGCATCATTATTCGCGCGTGCTGCCATCTGACCCGACTGCCACGCAATTGCAGGAGTTCACCGGAATGTATCGCAGCGATGAAGTCGACATGCCTTACACAATAGCTCTTAGCGATGGAAAACTTGTGGTCCGGTCACTGAAATCAGACGATCTTCAACTACGTCCGCTTTCACCTGATCTCTTTTACGGCGGAGGCAATCGAATCCGGTTCACGCGCGATACGCACGGCAAGATAACGGGGGCACTGGTCAATTCAGATAGAATATATAACTTTCGTTTCGAGCGTTCGCAGTGAAGATTGTCGTTTCTGATCGTCACTCATCCTAGTGACTGCTAAGTTCCCCGCGGCAGTCCCTCGGATGCACGCGACGGCTGCACAACCTCTGCGCTGACGCCGTTGTTCTCAATCCAAGGCTTGCCGATTTTGGCCAGAGCTGAACAACGCAACGATCGTCGCACCGTCGGCTGGATTGGGGAATACCGGACAAAGTCGCGGCGGCTCCGCATTGCGGCTTTGACCGGACCTACAATACTTGCTCCATGATGATCGTGCGTTCATCGCCATGGTAACTATCGCGGACGGCCCTGAACCCAAGCCGCGCATAGAAGGCTTCAGCGGTGACTGAAGAAGGGACGGCTAACACAGGGATGTTTCTCTCGCGCGCGGTGCGTTCAATCTCTGCCATCAGCAGCTTGCCGATACCCCGGGCTTGAGCATCAGGGGCAACGAAGACTGAACGGACTACGCGTCCATCAAGGCTTGCTGTTCCAACGACGCGGCTGCCAATAGCGGCAACCAAGACGGTGCGCTTGCCGATAAGCTGCAGCACGGCACGCGGACTGAAGCTGCGCTCGATCCTTTCGATAATCTCGTTTGCATAGTGCTTCGCATTCGTTTCGCGCAGCGCACGTAAGATGACCGCGCTTATTTCGTCGGCGTCATCTTCAAGCGCAGGGCGGATCGTGCATTCCATTGGTCCCTCTAGTGTTGTGACTCTAACGCTTGTTTCGCTCTGGCGACTTTTTCGAGGATTTTGTCAGCGGACTTGGTCCAGACGAATGGCTTGGGGTTGGCATTGTGCTTTTCCAGGTATTGCATGATGGCGTTTTCCAACTCGGCGACGCTCTTGAAGGTGCCGCGTCGAATGCGGTTTCGGGTGACCTCGGAAGAAGCGTTCGACCATGTTGAGCCAGGACGCCGAGGTGGGTGTGAAGTGCAAATGGAATCGTGGATGCGCCCTGAGCCAGCGTTTGACGGCGGGCGTCTTATGCGTGGCATAGTTGTCGACGACGAGATGCAGAGCGAGACCGGCCGGGGTCTTCTGATCGATCAGCTTGAGAAAGCGCAGAAACTCACGATGCCGGTGGCGTGGCATGCAGGTTCCGATGACGCTGCCGTCCAGCATGTTGAGCGCGGCAAACAGCGTCGTGGTGCCGTTGCGCTTGTAGTCGTGGGTCATGGTGGCCGGCGCGGCCCTTCTTCATGGGCAGGCCGGGCTGGGTGCGGTCGAGGGCTTGAATTTGGCTCTTTTCATCGACGCAGAGAACCAGCGCTTTGTTCGGGGGATTGAGATAGAGCCCGACCACATCCTCGACCTTGCCGGCAAAGTTCTTGTCGCGCGAGATCTTGAACGTCTTGATGAGATGCGGTTTCAGCCCGTGCGAAGCCCAGATCCGCTGGACGCTGCGCAAGGAGATGCCGGCCGCCGCCGCCATGCTGCGACCGCTCCATTGGGTCGCGTTCGGCGGTTTCTGGTGCAGCGTCATGTCCACCACTCGCTTGATCGTCTCGGGCGACAGCGGCTTGATGCGCGAGGGCCGGGTCGCATCCTTCAAAAGCCCCTCGATCCCCTCGGCCATATGGCGTCGGCGCCAACGTCGAACCGTCAGCAGGCTCTTGCCTACCGCAGCCGCAATCGCTTCCGCCGTCAGCCCATCGTTTGCCAAAAGCACGATCCGCGCTCTCCAAACCACCTTCTGGGGCGTGTTCCGGTCCCTGACCAGTCGCTCCAATCGCTCGCGATCAGCGCCGCCGATCGAAATTCGTTCGATTTTCCTCATCTGCCCAGATTCGTAAATCTGAGCTCATTTGTGAATCGTCGGTCGGCGTCAGGACACTAGCCCTACTTTCCCAACTGGATCTCGTTTTTAGCGATTTTCGATGTCTCGTGGGGCAAAAGCTGAATCATTACAAGGGACGTGGCATCGAAAGTCGTTGTAGTGAAGACCTACTACCTTTTCGAGCGTTTTGATCCGAGTAGAATCGTCGCTCATGTATTTGCGATTCACTCGGCGACGGAAGGACGGCAAGGAGCACCGTTACTGGAGCATTGTCGAGAGTAAGCGCTGCGCCGGCGGTCGAGTGGTCCAGCGGCCGGTGCTTTATCTCGGCGAGATCAACGACAGCCAACGCGAGGCCTGGTGCCGGGTGATCGATGCTTTTGACGAAGGCAGCCAGCAACATCGACAACTCGCGCTGTTTCCTGCTGGGCAAGACGTTCCGGAGCACGCCCGGGGCTACGGGCTGCAGGTACGGCTCGATGCCATGGAATTACGCCGCCCGCGGCAATGGGGAGCCTGCTGGCTTTCATGTCATCTCTACGAGCAACTGGAGCTGGATCGGTTCTGGACAGAGCGCCTGCCGGACTCGCGCGAGGGAACCAGCTGGCGGCATATCCTGCAGACGTTGGTGTGCTACCGGTTGATCGACCCCGGCAGCGAATGGCGTCTGCATCGGCAATGGTTCGAGCAGAGCGCGATGGGGGATCTTCTCGGCGAGGATTATTCACTGGTATCGAAGAACGCGCTGTATCGCTGCCTGGACAAGGTGCTGCCACACAAGACCGCGTTGTTCAGCCACCTGCGGCAGCGCTGGCAAGATCTGTTCGGCGCCAGCTTCGAGGTTCTGCTCTACGATTTGACGAGCACCTACTTCGAGGCGGGCCCGCCGGATGACGAGAACGACAAGCGTCGTTACGGCTACAGCCGCGACAAGCGCAGTGATTGCGTGCAGGTGGTGATCGCGCTGATCGTGACGCCCGAGGGCTTTCCGCTGGCGTATGAGGTTTTGCCCGGCAATACCGCCGACAACACGACGTTGCGCGGCTTCCTGCAGAAAATCGAAAACCAGTACGGCAAGGCCCAGCGCATCTGGGTGATGGATCGCGGCATTCCGACCGACGAGGTGCTGGCAGAGATGCGGCAATCCGATCCGCCGATCTCATATCTGGTCGGCACTCCGAAAGGACGACTGACTAAACTGGAAAGAGCTCTGCTCGAGCGGCCGTGGCAAGCGGTGCGCGATGGGGTCGACGTCAAGCTCTTGCCGGACGAGCAGGAGCTCTATGTGCTAGCTCGCAGCCGTGCCCGCATCGACAAGGAACGCGCGATGCGGCGGCGCAAGTTGAAATGGCTGTGGGGCCGGCTTAAGGAGCTCTCCGCCATGCGCCTGAAGCGCGAAGAGCTACTGATGAAACTCGGCGCCGCGCGGGACAAGGCAAGGGCGGCGTGGCGGCTGGTGGATATCGAAGTGGATCCGCAAATCGCCAGCTTCAGCTACGCGCTCAACCGCGACAAACTCCGCAAAGTGCGCCGCCGCGAGGGGCGCTATCTGCTGCGCACCAATTTGCACGAACACCAGCCGGAGAAGCTCTGGAAGTTCTACGTCCAGCTGACTGAAATCGAGGCCGCCTTTAAAACCCTGAAGGGCGATCTGGAAGTGCGCCCGATCTTCCATCAAACGATCGAGCGCATCGAAGCTCACATCTTCGTCGCCTTCCTGGCCTACTGTCTCCACGTCACGCTGCGTGCAAGGCTCAGGCCGTTGGCCGGCGGCCTCACGCCGAGGGCGGTGCTCGACAAGTTTGCCGCCATCCAGATGCTCGATGTTCACTTCCCCACCACCGAAGGGAGAACCTTGATCCTCAGCCGCTACACCGAGCTGAACGCCGATCAAAAGCTTCCGCCGTAGGTCGTAACTCAATCAACTCATGAGGTGCATTATGCAGCGCAAGCGTTCTGCCAAGGTGAGGCCGGTGCAATAGGCTTGTCCCGAATGCCCATGGCACGCAGTCGGCGTGTGACTACCGTACCGTAGATGCGATCCCGGTCTCGGATCATATAACGCGGAGCCCCATCCCAAGGAAAGGCCTCGGTTATCTGACGTGCAACCCACTCCGCTGTCGGGTTGGGATGTTGA
>Ga0210401_10005799_pt1 | contig 12638 bp, 10 predicted proteins | sample IncBWH32MmetaG_FD_150866 | JGI IMG/M metagenome (GOLD analysis project Ga0210401, IMG submission 150866) | Forest soil microbial communities from Barre Woods Harvard Forest LTER site, Petersham, Massachusetts, United States - Inc-BW-H-32-M | ecosystem: Environmental > Terrestrial > Soil >... | reverse complement strand
GGCTAATTAATATCAAAACAATAATACCCAATATAATTCTGTACACGCCAAAAACTTTAAAGCCATGTTTTTGTAAATACGTGATGAAAAATTTAATCGCTAGCATCGCAACAATAAATGCTATTATGTTTCCTTCTGCTAAAAACATTAGGTTGTGTTTATCTTTTAAGATCTCGGGATTTGACTGATATGTTTTTAATAATTTGTATCCTGTTGCAGCAACCATTGTTGGTACTGCTAAAAAGAAGGAAAATTCTGCAGCAACTTTTCTTGTCAGCTTTTGACTCATCCCGCCTACAATACTTGCGGCACTGCGACTAACGCCTGGTATCATCGCAAGACATTGGCAAATACCAATGATAAATCCTTTCTTATAACTTACATTATCTTCCTGCGTAACAGTTGGGTGATTGAACATTTTATCTACAAACAATAAAATGATCCCGCCAAGTAATAAACTAACCGCTACCACTGTCGGACTTTCCAACAACATATCAATCTTATCAGAAAAAAGCTTCCCTAATATTAATGCAGGAATTACAGCTACCAATAATTTTAAATAAAATTCCCATTTTGCAAAATCGAAAAATTTCTTCCAATACAAAACTACAACTGCCAGTATTGCACCTAATTGAATAGCTATCTCAAACAGCTTTACAAATTCATCACGTTCAATGCCCATTACGGAACTAGCGATGATCATGTGGCCTGTAGAAGAAACAGGTAAAAATTCTGTCAGTCCTTCAATAATTGAAAGGATGATCGATTGTAGAGTATTCATTAAATAAGTTTTGGTTGTAAAAATAAAAAACCGATCTGATAATCCGGATGAATCATCATCAACAAATTATCAAATCGGTCATTGAAAAATATAAGTAATTATTCGCTTTTAGGATTTTTCATTATCGCATAGATCTCGATCAACAGACCAAGTATGATCACGATAGGTGCAACAGTGATACGCCTTGTGCTATAAATTTCAGCATCATTAAATACCATTGGGTCATGACTTTTTCCCCCCACCATTAATATAAATCCAATGGCCATTACTACTAAGCCGATTATCATCCACAAATAATTTCCTTTATCAAAAAGATTAGCGGCTTTTGAATCTTGTTGTTGTTTAGTAGTGCTCATTTTTTTTGTTTTATATACAAATAAAGGAAATAATATTTAAAGTCAACCCCCCTTTAGTAATTGATTAACTAATAAAGATCATCCAGCTTCATACGCAGGTATTTTAATACCGCACGATGCGTACTGAAAACTGAAATGATAATACCCAAAATGATGATGCCAATAAACAATATAGCCATGCTTTTTGTATCATGCAGACTTTTAAAATCCGGCACAAAATACTCTACTACCAACACCGTACTATATACTGCGATAATAGCCAGGAGAGCAGATATTAACCCATTCACGATCGCCCTGACATCAATTGGTTTTGCAATGAACCATCGTGTAGCGCCTACCATTTGCATTGTTTTAATTAAGAAACGGTTGCTGTACATGGCCAGCCTTATCGTATTATCAATAGAAATTATAACGAGCATCGTCAATATCACAGCAATGATCAAAAAAACCAATGCTCCAGCTTTTACATATTTGCTCACTTTATCTACCGCAACAGTAGGAAACTTAAATTCTGATATAACACCGGGAAAAGCATTTTGTAAATTTTCTGCCAATGCATTTAAACTGTCGGCCTGAACATGATCTGCCTTTACATTAAAATCAATGCTTTCAGGCAAAGGATTGTTGGCTATAAATTTTCTCCAGCTGGTATCGTTATCAGCATTGTAACGCTGTATCGCCATTTCTTTAGTTACATATTCTGCCGATTTTACATAAGGGACAGCAGCAACATATTGCTGCAGACTATCGATTTCTGTCTTAGATGCATCCCTGTTCAAAAAAGCCTGAATCTGAATACTTTCTTTCAGGTAATCTCCTGTTTTGCGGACATCAATAAAAAACCATCCAACAATACCAAACAAGAATAACACCAATGCTACTCCGATAATAGCGTATGCATAAGTCGTTTTACCTTTTTTGCTTGATCCTTTTCCGAATTGTGACATGTATGAAATTAAATTTTTTAGATCCTATATAGGGCGCAAATGTAATTAATTTTAAAGGCTTTACTGTACTTTTGCTCTCATTCAAAATTATTTTAATTTTTAACGGGCGAATGTTAATTAAATACAAATCATTCAACACAATATAGCAGGTAATGGAATATGATTTCAGGAAGATAGAGCAAGGCTGGCAGCAGAAATGGAACGAAACAAATGCTTATAAAGTAAGCAACGATTCTGCCAAGCCAAAGTATTATGTGTTGGATATGTTTCCTTACCCAAGTGGCGCCGGTTTACACGTGGGTCATCCGCTCGGTTATATTGCCAGCGATATTTACAGTCGTTATAAAAGATTAAAAGGGTATAATGTTCTACACCCGATGGGATATGACAGCTTTGGGTTACCTGCCGAACAATATGCATTGGAAACCGGACAACATCCTGCCGTTACTACAGAAAAAAACATTGCTACCTTTCGTAGCCAGTTAGATAAAATTGGTTTTTGTTATGATTGGAGCCGTGAAGTAAGAACAAGTGACCCAAGTTATTACAAATGGACACAATGGATCTTTTTACAAATATTTCATAGCTGGTATGATCGTGTTGCTAAAAAGGCAAAGCCAATTAGTGAACTGATTGAATCTTTCGCCAACAATGGTAATGTGGGTGACGACCGACTACTGACCACGGACCACCGCTTTAGTGCAAGCGAATGGAAAGCTTTTACTGATATTCGCAAGCAGGAAATATTAATGGACTATCGTTTATCATTCAGCGCTTATGGCGAAGTGAATTGGTGCGAAGCTTTAGGGACCGTTTTGGCAAATGATGAAGTGGTAAACGGTGTAAGCGAACGTGGTGGTTTTCCCGTTGTAAAAAAGAAAATGCGTCAATGGTATTTACGCATTACCGAATATGCCGATCGTTTATTGGAAGGTTTGGAACGCATTGAGTTCAGCGATGCGATGAAGGAAATGCAAAAGAACTGGATCGGAAAGAGTCAGGGCGCGGAAATGGATTTTGCCATAAAGAATACCGATAAAAATTTACGCGTTTATACAACAAGACCTGATACGATCTTCGGCGTAGACTTTATGGTTGTTGCACCCGAACACGAATTAGTTGCTCAAATAACAACTGCTGATCAAAAAGCAGCAATAGATAAATATCTCGATTACGTAAAAAGCAGAAGCGAACGGGAACGCATGAGCGAAGTAAAACAAATTACGGGTTGCTTCACCGGTGCGTATGCCATCAATCCTTTTGACGGAAAAGAAATTCCTATCTGGATAGCGGAGTATGTTTTGGCAGGATATGGTACCGGCGCTATCATGGCTGTGCCTTGCGGCGATCCACGTGATTATGGTTTTGCAAAACATTTCAATATTCCTATCACCAATATTATCGGATCTCATTTTAATGGTGAAGAAGCTAATGCAACTAAAGATGCCATATTAGAAAACTCAGGTTTTTTAAATGGCTTGGTGATGAAGGATGCAATGAATGTTGCGCTTAACAAAATTGAAGAAATGGGTATCGGCAAACGCAAAGTAAATTACAGAATGCGTGATGCAGGTTTTAGCCGTCAACGTTATTGGGGTGAACCATTTCCAATTATCTGGAGCGATGGAATTGCCATTCCTTTAGAAGCGGAAGAACTTCCGTTGGTTTTACCTGTGGTAGAAAAATACGGACCGGGCCCTGAAGGTGAAGGACCATTAGCAAATATTACAGACTGGATAAACTTACCAAACGGTGGAAGAAGAGAAACTTCTACAATGCCTGGCTATGCTGGCTCTTCATGGTATTTCTTACGTTATATGGATCCGCAAAATGCCAATACATTCTGCGATAAAAAAGCAAGCGATTATTGGGGACAAGTAGATCTATATATTGGCGGAACAGAACATGCTGTTGGACATTTATTATACAGCAGACTTTGGACAAAAATATTATTTGATCTTGGCTATGTTGGACATGATGAACCTTTTAAGAAATTGGTTAATCAGGGGATGATAACAGGTGTTTCCCAACTAGCTTGGAGATTGATGGTAGAAATAGATGGTAAAAAAATTCCTGTTCAAGGACTTGAATTTGAGTACCTCAATTCTAATGGAAAATTAGAAAAATATAAGTTTAATAAAAAAGGGGCAAATGGCGAGGCTCCTAAAAATGGTTTTTTCTTTTACTCTGCTGATGCAATTCCTGAACATTTTAGTTCGCCCAATTTTTTTGTTGATCAGATTCATATACCGATTAGTCAAATAGATAATTCTGTATTGGATTTAAACGGATATTTAAAGTATATGAATGGCCAAGTTGATTCATTCTTCTTCATAACTAAAGACGGTTTTTTTAGAGAAGGTGAAAATTTTGATTTTAATTCAAATGAATTAAAATCATTAAAATTTAAAACAAGTTCTCTAAATGAGAAGATGTCTAAATCTAAATTAAATACTGAAAATCCAGATGAATTAGTTGTTAAATATGGCGCCGACACATTCCGCATGTACGAAATGTTCCTCGGCCCGGTAGAACAAAGCAAACCATGGGATACAAAAGGTATTGAAGGTGTGCATCGTTTCTTACGCAAATTATGGCGCTTGTTTAATGATGATATAAAAGGTAAAGTGTGGACAGATGAAAAAGCTACAGATGCAGAATTAAAAATTTTACACCGTACCATTAAAAAAATTGAAGAGGACACGGAACGTTTTAGTTTCAATACCGCAGTAAGTACATTCATGATCTGTGTAAATGAACTGGCGGAGGCAAAGTGCAGTAAAAAAGAAATATTGCAACAAGTATTGATTTTGCTAACTCCTTACGCCCCGCATATTGCAGAGGAATTATGGCACCAGTTGGGTAACACAACAAATATCATTGATGCAGCCTATCCAATATTCGATGGTAAGTATTTGATAGAATCCGATAAAGAATATCCTATTTCTATCAATGGTAAAATGCGCACTAATATTAATATTTCTTTATCTGCTTCGCAGGAAGAAGTAGAAAAAATTGTATTGGCAAATGAACACATTCAAAAATGGACCGAAGGCAAAACACCTAAGAAAATCATTTTTGTGAAAGGTAAGATGGTGAATATTGTTGTGTAAGTTTCACGCAAAGCGAAATAAGTTAGAGAAGCCGCAAGTTTTACTTTGCGGCTTTTTTATTTTAACATCATTTGGGAATAATTTTTGTTGTAATTTAAAGCATGAGCAATATAAATTATAACGCACTCGCAACAGATTGGATTGATGCATGGAACAAGCGTGACATTGATCGAATAATGAATCATTATGCTAATGATGTTGAATTCCATTCTCCAACAGTAAATAAAAGGTGGAACATTACTGAAGGTAAACTTATAGGCAAAGAAAAACTCAAACAACACTTTCTAAAAGGCTTTGAAGAAATGCCGAATTTACATTTTGAATTCATTAATGTTGTTGAAGGAAAAAACAGCGTAACAATAAATTATAAAAGAGAAAACGGACAACTAGTATCGGACTATGTTGAGTTTGATGAAAATGGTAAAGGTAAATTAGTGAAGGCTTATTATCATCCGAAATAGTTTCTTACAAAGCAATAAATTAATTAATACAAAAGCCGCAAAAAAACTTCGCGGCTTTTGTATTTTATCTTTTCGCCTTAGCGAGGGAATTAACCGATAGAGATATTATTCTTTTTGCCTTTTTTATCAAAGCCAATCGCAATTTTTCCTAAAGTTGTCATATCACCTGTAGGATCAATAATAACTTCTTCATTATTTTTATTGTGCTGTACCAATGTGTGTTGCACTTTTTCGTTGTTATTGCTGATGATCACATCTACATGCACAGAATTTTGTGCAAGTGTAATATCATCCATCGCATTTTTATTTTTATATCCCAAGTGAGACAGGCAAACTACCAAGTTGCAGTTTTTTTGTTTTTTTAAGTAAGTAGCCAGCATATTAATTTCTTCAACAGGATCTTTGTACGTAACTGTACTTGCAGCAGTGTTTGATACATTGCTCATATCAGTTCCCGCGCCAATAATTCCTATCTTAATATCTCCTTTGTAAATAATTTTATATGGCTCAATTTTTTTGCTAAAGCCGCTGTTGTTAAAAGCATAATTACTTGCCACCATCGAAACAGCTGTGTTATCTTTTTCTTCCAGATCAATATTGCCAGGTAACATTGCATCGTAACCTGCACTTTGCATTAACGCTAAGTTTTTATTACGAGCATGTTTGTTATTGGCAAATGATGTAACATTTACCGCATCTAATAAAACAGTATTGCCAAATTCCTTTTTTAAAGCAGACATGGTGTTTACAGCTTTATCAAAATTTGTTGTGTAAGAATTGCTGGTATGCAATAATAGTACACTGCTGTTATCATTAGTTGTTAAAGCGGCGGACGCTAAAGATCCGAACGGTTTGGTTGCTAATAATGCAACAGTTGCAAGGCCACTTTTTACTATAAAATCTTTTCTCGAATTCATATTTCAGTAGGATTTAAATTATTTATAAATATATTTATTCCTTGTAAAACTCAAACCCAAGGTACTATTTGAATTTTACATTCCAAACAAAAAATAAAATCAACACAATAAAATAATTTTGTTGCTATCTAAAAAATAGCCAAATTAATTTAACTATCAAATAGTTACACCAAATGAATATCGGCATTTTATATCCACGCTCTAAAGCACATCCAAGCTTACTACCAGATTTTATGGATGGCATAAAAGCTTCGCTTAAACAAGAATTGTCGGAAGGTACCATGCAACTTTTTTCTGAAAGCATCGGCTTCGGCGCAGCAGAAAAAGAAGTATACGAGAAAGCAGAAAAATTATTAGTCCTTGAAAATGCAGATATTTTAATTGCATATGTAGACATGAGAGTTGCGCCAATACTGGCACCGCTGATGCACGCATCGGGCAAATTATTAATTTTAGTAAACGCCGGCGCTAATTATCCGGATAACTGGATACCTCAGCCCGGAACAATTTATTTAACCTTGCAACATGCATTTGCAAGTTGGCTCACAGGTTCTTTGGCTGGAAAAATGAAAAATAAAAATGGAGTCTTTGCCACTACGTTTTTCGATTGCGGCTACCTGCATAGTGCCGCTATGATAAAAGAATTTACAGTGGCCGAAGGCAATATTGTTTTCAATTATATAAACAAACAGGCATATGATAACCAGTTTGAAATAAAACAACTAACTGATTTTTTAGCGGCGAATAAAAATGCTGAAAATTTATTGTGTGCTTTTGATTCTTTGCCCGCTTCGCTTTTTTATAAATTATTAAGTGAATCTGAACAGGCCAGCTCACTACATCTTTTTGCAACACCAATGATGTTAGAACCAGACGCACTCAAAGGTATCGGCGAAGGTTTTCCATTTTCAATTGACGGACATGTCCCATGGATAGCATCGCAAAATAATGATGGCAATAAAATTTTTAAAGAAGTATATAAAGACAAAACAAAAAGAGATCCGTCAATTTTTGCTTTACAAGGATGGGAAACAGGTTTGGTATTGAAGCAAATTTTTATCGACTGCAAAACATATTATATCGATGGCAATAAAATTACTGATCATCTTGCAACAATACAAATTGATGGGCCAAGAGGTGAAATGAAATTCAATAAAGAGACCCATTATTTTTTTACGCCTGTGCATAAATGTTCTTTAAAAAACAACACAGCAAATCTTGAATCGGAATGGATAAATAATATAGATGATAAATGGAAAGCATTTACTGCTATAGAAAACAGCAGCAATTCTGCAGGTTGGTTAAATACTTATTTATGTTACTAAAAAATGGCTGAGATAAAAGCAATATTATTATGTAGTACTAGGTTTGCTATTCCTGCTTTGCAGGAGATGGCATTTTTTAATCAGTTAGCTGCAATAGTTATTCCATCAAAAAATAGTGCGATGATAGAACAGGTACAGTCTGTTTTAAACGGTATTACAATTCCGATCGTATTAGTTGACCGTGATAATTTTGAAGAGAAGATCATCCAGGCAATACAGCAGTATAATGTCAATCTTGGCTTAATGATGACATTTAGTTTTCGCTTACCGAAGTCTGTATATGAACTTCCCGCAAAAGGTTTTTTTAATTTTCATCCTAGCCCGCTACCGGCATATCGTGGCGCTGATCCTATCTTTCAACAAATAAAAAATAAAGAACAAACCGCAGGAGTAACCATTCATAAACTTGATGAAAACTTTGATACAGGCGCAATCGTACAAAAAGAAATAATTAAAATTGAACCCACCGATACTTATGGAATTTTAACGAGTAAGCTTTCGCATGTTGCTGCAAAAATTGCAAGGGTATTAATAAAGATGATCAGTTTTGATATTGATATTCCTTCAAAAATGCAGGATGAATCTGTAGCCTCATCTTTTAAAAAACAATCTGCCAATGATATAATAATAAATTGGAAAGAGATGGATGCAACAACAATTATAGCATTGATCAACGCCTGCAATCCATGGAACAAAGGTGCTGTAGCAAAACTCAATAATAAAATAATTCGTTTAGTTGAGGCTGAAAAAATAGGAGGAAGTAATGAAATTTTAATCCCCGGAAGAATATTTTCCATTTCAAGTAATGGTTTATTTATTACGACAATAAATAGTGAAGCAATTAGTGTGAATATCATTTATACAGATGAAGGATTTTTGGGTACCAAACAATTCAACAAAATCGGGTTATTGGCTGGCAATCAGTTCGATATACTTTAATCATATACATTAATATATATTTTCATATTAATTAATTGTTACTAAAACTGCTTTTTCTATCCGTTTACAGGTATTTTATTATATTTTTGGCGAGATTTTCGACCTATAAAGATTTATAACCTACCAAAACCCGTGATATATGGCACAACCGTATGTTGGCGAAATAAGAATATTTGCCGGAAACTTTGCCCCATCAGGCTGGGAATTCTGCAACGGCCAACTTTTAAGCATAGCAACAGATTCGGCTTTATTTAACCTTATAGGCACTACCTACGGTGGAGATGGCCAAACTACTTTTGGCTTACCAAATCTTCAGGGTCGTTTTCCAATTCACCAAGGTGGCTCATACGTGCAAGGCGCTCTAGGTGGGGCAGCAACTGTAACATTAACAACTCAGCAAATACCATCGCACACGCATACTGTTGCCGCATCCAACAATGGGGTAAGTGATCTGGCAATCAATAATTACTTTGCGGCTTCTCCAAGCGGTAAGCCATATGCATCAACGCCTTCAACAGTTAATATGAACAGTGCATCTATAGAACCGGCAGGTGGAAGCCTGCCACATGATAACATGATTCCATATATAGCAGTGAGCTATATTATTTCATTATTTGGAATATACCCGACACAATAATAAATAGTTAGTGGATAAGATCAATAATGATAATTATATCAAAATCAAACAGTTTAATTTTTTAGGATCAATTATTTAAATCAAAAAAATGGCACAACCGTTCTTATCAGAAATAAGAATATTTTCTTTTTCATTTGCACCAACAGGTTGGGCAATGTGCAATGGACAAACCTTAGCTATTAACCAAAACGCAGCATTATTTGCATTGATTGGTACGTTTTATGGAGGTAATGGAACAACCAGTTTTCAGCTTCCAAACCTGCAAGGTAAAGTTGGTTTACACATGGGCAGTACTTTTACAATAGGCGAAACAGGCGGCGAGGCTAGCCATACAGTTTTGCAAAATGAAATGCCCCAACATAATCATCTCGTACAAGCAAGCGGTAATGGACCCAATGAATCTACCCCACTCAATAATTATTGGGCAAGCAATACTGGTTTTAAACCGTATGCAAGTTCTGCAAGTGAAACAATGAACGCTGCAGCTTTAGGTGCAACGGGAGGTAGCCAGCCACATCAAAACATGTCGCCATACCTGGTATTGAATTTTTGCATTGCGCTGGTAGGGATTTTTCCATCACGTTAGTTAAAATTAAATAAAAATAAAAACATTATAAATGGCAGATCAATTTCTAGCAGAGATAAGAATATTTCCATTCAATTTTGCACCTACAGGTTGGGCAATGTGCAATGGTCAAATATTGGCTATTTCGACCTATACGGCGGTTTTTTCATTGGTTGGTATTAACTATGGTGGTAATGGTACATCTAATTTTGGTTTGCCAAACCTTCAAAATGCTGCTCCGCTCCATTTCGGAATTGGACCAGGCGGAACATATAGTGTGGGGGAATCTGGTGGGGAACAATCTGTTACATTATTATATAATCAGCTGCCTGCCCATACGCATATTCCAGCTGCAGCAACTCCGGGAACACATGCAGACCCAAGCGGTGAAATTTTTGGAGAGCCTGCAACACAGCGCCCAACTCCAAATTTTTATGTTTCGAACTTGGCCAACCCTGTAAATATGAATAACCTTTCAATAGGTTCTACAGGAGGTTCGCAACCACACAATAATATGATGCCATATTTAACATTGAATTATTGTATTGCACTAACAGGAATATTTCCTACAAGATAATCTTAGTGAAAATTAATGATATCGAGTTTTAATTACCAAATAGTTATTTAATAAATAAGTGCTAAACATGATTGATCATGAAACAATCGACCAAAAAAAATATAGCTTTTTTGCTGGCAAAATATAAAAGCTGGCTCTATATTATTCTTTTCTTTTCTAGCCCTGTTTTTGCAGGTACTATTACGGTAACTACCGGTTACACTGCAGATACACATGCAACAAATTTATTTACGGGGCAGGATGGATCAGGTAGTGTATCATTAAGAGGTGCAATAGAAGCTGCCGATAACCTGGGCGGAACCACAACAATTGTTGTGCCCGCCGGAACATATAATTTAAGTTTAGGAGAAATTATTTTTGGCAATAAGTCCGAGAACATAAGCATTAATGGGGCAGATTCTTCCACTACTGTCATCAACATGACAAGTGTTAACCAGGATCGTATCTTTTTGATTAACCAGTCGGGTACCATTGCAAATGTAATAACAACTATACAAAATCTCAAATTCACCAATGGATTATTAAAAAGTGATGGATATGGCGGAGGGGCTATTTTGGCAGGCGGTCCTTCAAACTCTTTAACTATTACTACTTGTGAATTTAAAGGCAATGCCATTTCAAGCGGATCAACCGGAGGTGCGGTAAATATTTCGGGCGGAGGCACTATAGCTATAACACATAGTTCATTTTTAAGTAATGCTAATGCAACCGGCGATGGAGGAGCAGTGTATTATTTTCTTCAAAACAATGTAAGTGGTAGTTTTAATGTTACAAATTGTACGTTTAATGACGATAGCTTAACTACTACTACTGCTGCAACCGGCAGTGCAATTCAAGTAGCAACCCAAGGTACAAATTCAGGTACCTTTTCTTCATCCATCAATAATAATACCTTTACAAATAATACTTCGAACGGAACGTTGGATGCGGGTGCGGTTATATCTATTGATAATGGTTATGGTGGTATTGTTCCATTAAATTATAATCGTATTTATCAAAATATTTCAACAACAACTCCTAATGAATATATAATTGCTAACGCCGCAGGTGATGGTGATGCAACTAATAACTGGTGGGGCACTAATGCCGGTCCATCTGCTGCACAAGTTGGCGGTACAGGATCCGTAGATAAATCGAATTGGATATTATTTGAAATTTCAGGACCGGATATTTGCTCTGCGGCACCAGCCGATACATCTCTTGTTACAGCAAGCTTTCTTCAAAACTCTAATGCAACCACACTTACAGCTGCAAATGTTTCCGCATTAACTGGCGTGCCAATTAGTTTTCAAAATGTTTCAGGCGGTACACTTTCTAATGCGCAAACGGCTATCCAGGCCAGTGGTACAGCCACTGCAGATTTTGTTGCAAGTGGTGCTGGCAGCGGGTCTTTAAATGCTATAGTTGATGCCCAAACTGTTTCTCCTAGTATTGCAGTTGCAGCAACAACTTTACCAACAAACCATATTTCTATTACACAAAATACCGGAACAAATAACAACACTTATATATCAACGTGCGAGTTGCTTAATAAAGCTATCCCTTCAGGAACAAGTCCCATGGCTGGTAGTATAACTGCAGAAGTATGGATAGAAAGCAGTGTACCTAGTTATGCAGGCGAGCCTTATGTTGCGCGCCATTATCAGATAACGCCGGCAATAGCACCAACAACGTCAACAGGTACAATTACTTTATATTTTACGCAGGCTGATTTTGATGCCTTTAACAGCGACCCGGGCGCCACATTACATTTGCCTACAGGCCCAGGTGATGCAACGGGTATCGCTAATTTAAGGGTAGGGAAATATCCAGGTACGAGCAATGATAATTCTGGGTTACCTGCATCTTACACAACAGGTACTCCAATTGTTATTGATCCTGATGATGCCAATATTGTTTGGGATGCTACCAATAACTGGTGGGCAGTCACTTTTAATGTACCAAGCTTTAGCGGCTTTATCATTCAGACATCCCCTATTGTATTGCCCGTTAAGCTAACAAGCTTTACAGCTGCACCTAC
>Ga0210401_10005798_pt1 | contig 12639 bp, 12 predicted proteins | sample IncBWH32MmetaG_FD_150866 | JGI IMG/M metagenome (GOLD analysis project Ga0210401, IMG submission 150866) | Forest soil microbial communities from Barre Woods Harvard Forest LTER site, Petersham, Massachusetts, United States - Inc-BW-H-32-M | ecosystem: Environmental > Terrestrial > Soil >... | reverse complement strand
CGCTTCGAACTTCACCCCTAAAACCAGTGTGCAGACAACAGCTTCGAGCAAACGTCAGTTTGCTTTAATCTTGCCTTCCTAATCGGGCGTTCAAAGTCAAGTCACTCCTACGCTTTTCTTCGACTCTTCGCAGTTCACTCATTTCAAACTCCCTGCAGCAACAGCGCACAGACTTCCAACAACCGCGACCGCGATTTGCATTCTCCAGGCGGGGTCCATGCGTTCCTTCGCGTTCAGCACTGGGGCCGTCGCATGCTCTTCATCAGGTTCGTAAACAGGGCTGTCCAAGCGATCAGGCGCTCTCATCCCCGAAGGGTGGCAGCAGGCAAGAGATAGCGGACATTCCCCGTTTCGCGGCCCCGCCAGGGGACGCTCACCGCGCGCGCGGATCTCTGATTTTGCTCCTCCTCAACATGCTGGCTGCAAGGCCAGCGCAAATCCCTCGTGATCCGTGCAGCAGTTACTGCGCAGGCTTCAATCTCAGCCGTCGTGTAACCTTGGCGCCGAAGCCGACGTGGAAGTCGGTTTCGTCAACCCACATCCGGTGCAGGATGCCGGCAAGCTTGCGCGCAACCGCGACGATCGCGCACAACATGCTCGACCGCTTGGCGATCCGCAGACCCCACGCCCGCAATGCCGACCACTTCCTGACCCGCAGTAGAAGGCTTGCGGCCGCCTCGCACAGCGCCTCCCGGACGGCGATGTCGCCCTGCTTGCTGATCCGACCTTCATAGTCGATGGACGTACCGGATTGGTGTCGCTTCGGCGCCAGGCCAAAATGCGCTCCAACTGTTCGAGATCGTGCAAAACGCCGGGGATCATCCACCCCGACCTTGAACGAAAGGGCAGCAACGGGACCGACGCCGGGCACCGTCATTAAACGGCGGCACACCGCATCGTGCTGAACCACCTGCAGGAGGACTCGATGCAATCGCTCGAAGCCTTCGAAGATTGCCCTTCGCACATCCAGCATGGTTTCGATGGTCATCACGAAGACCGGATCGCAACGCTCGAGCAGCTCGCGGACGCGGGCTTCGTAGGCACCTCGGGCGACGGGCCCAATCAGTAGACCGTAGGCCCGCAGCGCGCCGCGAACATGGTTTTCGACGTCGATCAGCTTGCGCTTCAGGAGCTTCCTATTGGTCAGCAGCGTGCGCATCTTCTGCATGTCGATGTTCTTGACATGGACTGCGCGGTACCAGCCTAGCCGCATCATCTGCGCGATGCCGCGCGCGTCGTTCCGGTCGGTTTTGTTGCGCATTGTCGACAGCGAAACGCGCATATGACGCGCTTCAACAACAATGATCGGTACGCCGACTGGCTGTAGTTCGCGGTACAACCAAATGCCTAGCGACGACGCTTCGACACCAACGCGATCGAGGCGATCCGCGCAGCCCTCAAGAGCGGCGCGGATCGCCTCGGGTTCCGTGCCGACCTTGACCTCGCGCACCGTCTGGCCTTCGCTGTCGACAACGCAAAGACTGGTTTCCTCAAGACCGACGTCCAATCCAACGTAAACTTTCATCGGAGCTCTCCTTTGTGCCAACGACCGCCCAAGTCGTTGCACCAGGCTCCGGATTCGGCCACGGCTCGCTTATCCCCGTGCACCGGTTTCTCGAAGCCAGATTTGAAGAGCCATCATTCGACGGCCTCTAACTTCCCGATGGCGAGCGATTTTTTCCCTTCTCCGAAACCGTGCTCCGTGGGTCAGCCGGCCTACGATTCCTCCGCACGTCGATTGCTCGATGTTGCAGCGATCGACCGCTCCCACTGCGTAAGATCCCCGCTGCAAACCCTGCGCACGACCGGCAATCCGGAAGATAATCCGACGCTTTGGTTGGGTCGTAGACCGGATTATTTGCGGCTTTTATAGTACCGATTTCATTTCCGCTTTAACCCTAAAAGAAGCGGATTCAACTCGGACATCGCGCCATGTCGGTTTGGTGCCGATAGTGCAAAAGTCTTTTGGGAGTGACGAACGAAATTTTCTAGGACCGCTGATGCGTTTCGTGCGAAGAGATGTGAGGGACCTTATCGCTCATCAGAAAAACGGCCACAGAGCTTCGTATCGGCGCCACAGAGTATTGCAGCGGCGGAGTCGTCCAAAATTCGGCTTTCGCGAGATTTTCGGTGTCGTCCGATTTTCGACTTTTGCAACACTATCTGCCAGGATCGGACATGCGGCCCCCTCTGCACCGAGGGACCCGCAGATGGCTGTTTCTTAAGCGTTAGGCGGGGAGCGCGCGATCTCAGCGATGACGTGTTAAAGGTAAGAGGACTAGGGACGTGTGTTCAGTGCCGGGCAGGAACCGTGCAAGCCCAATCCACTGCTCGGAGGGATTAGGGCGCGCATCACCGTCCATCTTGTCAACAAATAGCCAAAGGGGCATCTTGATGTCTGCAAATTACGTCATCTGCGGAACGTCGGCCAACCTCTGTCATTTGCGGCGCCCCGCTGGCGTTGCCGGCTGCATTTTGCAGGAGAGTCCGCGGATTCGTCGCCCGTTGGTCTCTGGTTCGAAAATTGGGCAATCCCGATGGTCGTTACCGGAACATACAATCCGTATCTCGTGGCGCTGTCCATTCTGGTCGCCGCCTTTGCGTCGTACACCGCCCTCGATCTCGGCGGGCGTGTGGCGGCTGCCCGGGGACTCGCGCGTCGCGTGTGGCTGGCGGCAGCCGCTATCACGATGGGGGGCGGCATATGGTCGATGCACTTCGTTGCCATGCTCGCCTTCACCATGCCGACACCGATGTCCTACGACATCGGCTTGACCACCCTTTCCCTCGTGGTGGCGATGTTCGTAACCGGTGGCGGGTTTTATGTCATCAGTCGCCGCAGTGGATCGCTGCTTCGCCTCGTTCTTAGCGGCATCTTCATGGGACTTGGCATAGCCGCCATGCATTACACCGGCATGGCGGCTATGCGGGAGCACGTGGACCTCGGCTACGACCGCATATTCGTGGTGCTCTCCCTGATCATAGCGGTCGGCGCCTCAACGGCGGCACTATGGCTGGCATTCCGAACCACGGATATAGGGCAAAAGCTCATTGCCGCCGTCGTCATGGGCGTGGCTATTTCCGGTATGCACTATACGGCGATGGGAGGGACCACTTTTGCAGCTCACGGCCCGGTTCCCGAGGTCCACGCATTCGCAAGTCTAGATCAAACCAATCTGGCCCTGGCGGTTGCCGGTACTACGTTTGTCATTCTGGCCTCCGCATTGATTGCCTCCCTGTCCGAGCAGAAGCGCGCCGAAGAAGCGCTGCGCGAGGCGCAGGCGAATCTCGCACACGTCAGCCGGGTGACCACGATGGGTGAGTTGTGTGCCTCCCTGGCGCACGAAGTGAATCAACCTATTACCGCTGCCGTCGCCAACGCTGATGCCTGCTTGAATTGGCTCGCTCGCGACAACCCAAATCTCGAAAAGGCGCGCGAGAGCGCCATGAGAATCGTGGAAGACGGAACGCGTGCGGCGGAAATCATTAGCCGGATCCGGCTGCTCTTCAAGAAGGATGCACCGCAACGGGAGTTGGTTGATGTAAGCGAAGTTATTCAGGGGTTGATCGTCCTCCTGCACAGCCAGATCACGCGACACCTCATATCAGTACGGATGGAGTTGGCGGCAGATCTTCCGCGGGTCAGGGGGGATCGCGTGCAATTGCAGCAGGTCATGATGAACCTTATGATGAATAGCATCGATGCGATGAGGGATGTGGATGGGACGCGCGAACTCACCATCAAGTCGCACCGAACGGAAAACGAGCAACTTATGGTGTGTGTCAGCGATTCCGGCGTGGGGCTGCCCTCGAAGCAGGCGGACCAGATCTTCCACGCCTTCTTTACCACGAAGCCTCATGGGATCGGTATGGGCTTGGCAATCTGCCGCTCCATAGTTGAATCGCACAGCGGTCGTTTGTGGGCTGCCAATAATTCTCCGCGCGGCGCGAGTTTTCACGTCATTTTACCCGCCAGCTCGATGAATGCACCGGCACCTATGATTGATCAAACTTAAACGCCTTCACTATGACAAAGGACAAATGATTGGCCGCGTCGCCTGGTGTCTCCGAAGGACATCATACCGGCAGCCTACCCGGCCTGCACGTCGAAGATAAAAGCCCATCCGGGAGCGAACGGTTCGTTCCCCTTGATCCCGATGTTTGAATTGTTCAAACCGTTCGGGGCAAGACTCCACTGCGGGCGATTGCTGTATTTCTGGACCCGGAACATCGTACCGGACGCGACGGAAGCGCGATGAGAGCAGTCCTTGCTGAGATGCAGATGGAAAGCAACCGCCCTTTTAAGAACATCGAAGTTAAGGGCGCTTCAACAACCGGCGCCAATGTGGGAAATTGCACCGCAAAGTTCTAAGTTAGTATGAAGCGGCGGTCCGTAAAATTGCGGGCATCATTAGGAAATGCGACAGTGATGGGCACAATCCGACTAGGGCTGGCATCTTTAGTTCGATTAGACCGCTTCGGGTCAAAAGCTGACCTGACGGCCCGTACCCTGACTTCCGCTTCGCCCCCCGAAACCGGACATCGCTCAATGCGGTCGATATGTCCGAAAAGGCTGCAAATAACGGAAATGGAGCAGTCTATTCGACAACCTCGTCAGCGACTCTAGCGCGACTCCGCCTCGATCATGCCGTAGACGATTCCCAACGCAACGCTGTAAGTTAACATCATAAAAAGCGAGAACAGGGCGGGCCGCAGGCCCAACCCAACTTGTATCGCGAACGGTCCGAGCCCCAGTAATGGAAAGAAGACCAAATCCATGACTAGCCATCCAAGCACGCCGGAGATGAACCCCTTCACAGGACCGTTGCCGGGCAGATGTCGGTGAAGGCGGGCAAACGCGAAACTCGCCAGGGTCGAGCCGTTTAGATACGAAATTAGCCACGGCACGACTGGATGAACGTAATTGCCGGTCCAATCGATCAGCGCCATTTGGAGGCTTTGGTAAGGTTGGAACGAATCGAGTATTCCCAATTCCGCTTTGGCGAACATCAATAAAGAATGGGTGACGCTTCCACACAATCCTGCGATGGCCGCCTTCCGGATCGTCATCGGCAGGAACCAAAGCAGCGTCGGGGGTTTTCGTCTTCCCTCGCAAATGGCCAAAGAATTCATTGGATTACCAAACCTCGCTGCTACCGATTTCATGATGGGGTCTGTGATTTCTAAGAATGCGCACTAGGCGCGCCGTTGATTTGAATCAACTTCACAGCTCAAGCGGCATACGTATCAATACGGAGGCGCGCGCAAGTTGTTGGCGGCACCGGAATCGATTGCTCAGAAAGTTGCTAGGTTATTCGATTACCTCGTCGGCGCGGGCGAGAAGACTCGACCCGACAAAACGGCCGAGAGCCATGGCCGCCTCCCCACTCCTAACCACCTCGTCGAAATTTGGACGAATCCGCTTCGCAACCGCAGTTGTCCCCCGCGATCGGTTTGATCTATCGCAACGACGCCCTCCTTTTCGGCGCGCATATTGTCATCAAGTTTCTGCTGCGATCGGAGGTATCCCGTGACTACCCAATACAGCATACGAGACAGGTCGCATTCCGTCGTCGAACGATTGACCCATACGTTCGGCGACTGGCTCAAGCACCGGCGGGAGCTCAACGAGATGCGCCAGCTCAACACGTCAGAGTTTGACCGCATCGCAGGCGATTTGCGGGTTTCTCCCGCCGATCTGAATGAATTGGTTCGTCTCGGGCCGCATGCTGCGGATGAATTGCCGAAATTGCTCAACGCCCTTGGCATCGACGGCAACGATCTCGCGCGCGTCGAGCCACTGGTGTTGCGCGACTTGGAGCGCGTCTGCGCCTTGTGTGAACACAAGCGCGAATGCGACCGCGACCTCGCCGCCGGCACTTCTGCCGAGCGCTATCAGGGATATTGCCTCAACGCACCCGCGATCGAACAGTTGGGGCATGAGGCCAATAAATAAAGATTTGGATTAGACCAGCGCGCCTCAGGGTCGTCAGTCGAGTTATTGACGATCGCAGCCATCTGCCCGACCGCTTCGCCGCGGTCTTATATCGGCAGGTCCAAAAATTGAAATCGCCGCACCTTATTCCGACGCAGATTTGATCTGCCGCAAAACCTGACACCGCGTCAGGGATAATAGGTTGTGGTTCACTGCGTGGAGCCCTGTTATGATCATTGAGCGCCTATCCCAAGAGCATCGCAATATCGAGAAGCTTCTGGCCATCCTCGAGCGGGAACTTGAGGTTTTCGACCGGGGAGACCGCCCCGACTACGAGGTTATTCGCGCGGTTATCAGTTACTTCGAAGTCTACCCGGAAGTGTATCACCATCCCCAGGAAGACCTGGTCTTTGCCAAGCTAAGAGAGCGCGATCCGGTTGCGGCTGCGGAGGTCGGTGATCTCGCTCGCGAGCACAACAAAGGGGCTGAACGCTTGCGCCGCGTCGCTCGCGCGGTCGAGAATGTACTCGCGGATGGTGAAACTCTTCGGCAAAATGTCGATACCATTGTTCGCGATTTCATCGCGCACGAGCGGCAACACATGATGATGGAAGATCGATATTTCTTTCCTGCTGCGCTTAAGGCCCTTAAGCTGCAAGATTGGACGGAGATTGCATCGGCCATAACCGGTCATAAGGATCCGCTATTCAGCGACGTCACCGAAGAGCGGTTCGATGCGCTACGCGCACATATTTTTCGGCTGGAGCAAGAGGCTGAAGCCGAACGAAGATGTTGATTTCCGCTCGGGCGCAATCGCTACAGGGCTTAGGTTGACGTCTGAAATACCTGGGCAGAACGGACATGCTCTGCCCAACCTATGATCGCCGTTTCGCGCTATGAACTGACATGGCGTGAGCATTCCACACCGCAATTTAGATACTGTTAGACAGACGATGTCGCGGAGTTATTTCACAAAGCTGAGGTATGACGCGAGCGCCTCGACTTCTTCTGGGCCGAGGTGGCTTGCGACCATCGGCATCGGCGATCCCGGCGTCGAGTGATATCCCTCGCCCCACTGCTCAAGCCGCGTCTTGATGTAGAAATAGGCCAGCCCTCCGAGACGCGGGATGTCTCTGATGCCTTCGGCATTCGGGCCATGACAGGCATAGCAGGACACGATGTTGGCCTCGGGAATCCCGTCCATATAGATCGTTCTTCCGCGCGAGGCGAGCGCGCCGTCGCCGTCATTGGCGGGCCTCGGCGGGATCGAGGCAAAGTAGTTTGCCAGTTCGTAGGCCGTAGACGCATCCAGCGCCGCAACCGCGCCCCACATATACTGCTTCGAAAACGGATTGTTTCGCGCGTGCACGCGGAAACTCCGGATCTGACTCATGATGTATTGCGGCCGCTGCCCGGCGAGCCGCGGCGCGACCGTATAGCCCTGTGCCCCCGTTCCGTGACACCAGGTGCAGTTGCGGACGGCGGCGCTCTCCCCGGCCCCGGCGGGAGCGGTGGAGATAGCAGAGGCGACCATCGCCAGGATCGCTATTTGAAATCCGATGCGCTTCATGACCCCAAGCTTTCGCGCTTCATCCACTTAACCAAAATGCCGGCGTATGAGATGGCGGCACTCATGGCAAATTACTGACATAGGCCGCGACCGCTTCAATCTGCGACCGCGTCATGTTGTGCGCCGTCGGCGCCATGATCGCGGAAGTATCGACCGCGGTGCCCTGACCACGTTCGGTCCTCCAGCCCGTCAACTGGCCGACCATGTATTGGTAAACCTGGCCCGCCAGCCGCGGAATTTCGTTTTGTCCCTTGCCTTCCGCACCGTGACAGGCGGCGCAAGCTGGAACGTTGGCTTCGGGGAGGCCATCCTCATAGATTCGCTTCCCCGCCGCGATCTGTGCGTGCGGCGCACCGCCGAACGGCGGCGGATTGAGATGATGGAAATGGTTGGCCAGCGCCGTGATCATCGACGGGCTCAGCACATGCGCGACGTTACGCATGATCGGATTGGAGCGCCGGCGTTCGATGAAGGCCCGCAACTGCGCCTCGATATATTCGGGCTGTTGTCCCGCAAGCCGCGGCATCGGGAAATATCCGAGATAGCCCTGGCCCGACAGTCCATGGCAGGTCTTGCAATATTCAAGCTTGGCCTCGAGGCCGCCCCGCGCCGGCGTCATCCTTTCCTGCGCGCGACCGCTTGCGGCAAACGCCGTCGCCAGGACCGCCGTCAGCAATGTCAGACGCGCGCACGTCATCACGGTCCGGCCCCCTCGCCTACCGTCCGACGCGTCCGCCGCAACTGAACGGGCTCCGACCATCACCAACCGGACCCCCAGATGTGGAAGTTGAAACCGACCTTAACGACCTGAACGGTTTGCTTGACGTCCACAACGCCCGTCAGGCCGCTGATCCCGTCGGTCATCAGAATGTTGCCGCTGCCGAAGTGGTAATAATCATATTCAATGTTCATGGACCAATGACGCGAGAACGCCCAATCCACGCCGCCGCCTGCGACCCAGCCATAGCGATTGTCCAGTCCCTGAAAATTGAAGGGCGTCCCGTTACCGGCGACCGAACCGCCGCTGACATTGTATTTGTCTCCAGCTATCGCGAAGCCGCCTCGGCCGTAAAGCAGGACGTTGTCGAAGGCATAGCCGATCCGCCCCGTCACGCTTGCAAGAAAATCGTTGTTCGCTTGCACGAGCGCGACGTCAGGTGGGCTGTCATGAAGACTGACGATTTGGCTGCCCCTCATGGTCGTGCCCGAGGCGGTGCCTTCGACGCCAAACACAACGTTGGAAGAGAACTGATAATCGCAACCGATCTCGCCACCGATCACGGCGCCCGTCGGCGTCGTTCTGACGGTGGTGACGCCGGTCGTCGTGCCTGGCGCGATAAGATTTTCCTCCACGAGAAACACCGGATCGGTCATGTCCTTGGTAGCCCGCGCGCCGCCGGCATGTCCGCCGAGATAGCAGCTCGTCCAGCTAAAGCGCGGCGCTACGTAAGGTACCTCCGACTTCATCGGCAAGTCGGCTGCGGTCGCCGGTCCCGCGAGGGTCACCGCGAGCGCCGCTGCGTGGGCGAAAAGAAATTTTCTCATCGGACAATCTCCGTATGCGGACGCGTCCGCCTACATCGCAAACCAGGCATGGAGGAACAGGGTATTGTTGTCGTGGGCGCCGACCGTGGTGCCGTTCAGCTTGTTGTAATAGGTGTATTGCAGGCCGATGCGGGCGTTGAACCAGGGCCAACCGACCATCTTGCTCGCCCCGAACGGGATATAGGCGATCTCGGCCATCCAGCCGTTGGTATTGGGCGTCGAGGCGAGGCCTGTGACGGGATCGGTCCCGTACAGGTTCATGTCGGCGGTGCCCCATTGATTGAAATACTGCCCGGTGAAAACGACGCGGTTGTCGGCACCGTAGGCAAACGAGGCCTGCAGCTTCATGCTGTTGAGCAGATTGGTTGGATTTGACGCACTCGTATTGGCAAAGCTCGCATCGAGCTGCTGAAACTCGCGGATAAAGCTGCCACGCAAGGTCAGCCAGTAATTGTCGCCCTGATACTGATATTGCGCGTCGAAGCCGTAATCGGTGAAGGTGTCCGCTTGTGAAAACGTCGCAGTCGAAAAACTCGCGAAACTGGTATCGACCCAGGGATGCACATTGAATTGCGCCCCGAATGCGCCGATCATAAACGTATTCCTGCCCCAGTGCGGCTCAAGCGCGACGCGCCAGTAGGGCGTAACGCCGCCGAGCAGACCGGGCGCACCGAATGGATCGGTGCCGACCGCATTCTGCTGGCTGAAGCCCAGCGTCTTGTATCCGGTGAATTCCAGATAAAGCAGGTCATTGATGAACGCGTAGGCGCCGACGCCGCCGACATGCGCGGCAAATGCGCCCTCGATCGTCGTGGGGTGACCTTGTGGCCCGAGAATCGTAGATGCCGCGTAAGGGAAAGACCATGCCGGTGTCGTATTCCACACATCCTGTACGGTCGGATTGTTGTTGGCGGTGATGCCGTAGATCAGGTCGAGCGGGCCGAAGTGAGCCGTGTTGGCGTAGCGGACGTCGGTATTGTCCCACGTCCAGGTGTGTCCGAACGGATCGCCGAAACCTCCGGGCGGCACCGCGTTGTAGGTGACTTGCGCGAAGGCGCCGATATTTTCCGTGATCGCGCCGCCCCAGAACGCGCTGAACGGCGAGAGCACGACATTGTTGTTGGCGCTGTAGGGATCCGTCCCGGTCAGGTCCGCCTGGGTGTGGGTGTAACCGACGATCGCCATCATCGAGACCGGCGGAACCCACTCCTTCTCGTCCTCGCTCTTTGTCGAAGGCGGCAGCGCCTTCACATAGCCCATCATCTTTTCGTATTCGGCGCGCGCGTCTCGTCCTGCCTGAGACGAGAACGGCGTCGTGCGGAATTCGCCGCCCCCGGTCGTATAGCCGAGCAATTTGAAGCGTCGGCCGTATGGCGTAAGCGCGGGAAAATCGGTGTGGCAGGTGCCGCAGGGTTGTCCGGTCTGTCGCGCGAAACTCGGCAGCGCTTGCGCGGGCGAAGATAAAACAATCGTCAGCAAGCCCGACGCGACGACAGTCAACGCGAACGCGAAGAAAACCTGCAAACTACCGAAGGGTCGAGTGATACGACCGACATCGCCCCGCATTGCGCGCTATCCCGTTTTTCACAGCGCTCCGTGCCGATGCACGAATCGAAAAGCCGTCTTACGGAATTAACGATAATCGATGAGTGGGAGGCGCGACTAAGACAATAGCTGCTGGCGAATCAGTTTTCGCGAGAGCGCGGCATTTCAGCAACTATCGTTGCAGGCGCAACAAATCGACGGACGCCGAAATATGATGTTTCGACGAACGCCGACGCGATAAGACCGGCATTATCGACGGCTTGTCCCCATCTTCTGCCCGATAAAGGGCTTTGTGGGCCAGATTCGCTGAAGTCGAATTGATCTGGATCAAACGGGTCCGGAAAAATTGAACTGGATCGAACGGCCCGGCACAGCGTAACGTGGCGAATATAAAAAGGGCGGTGTTATGCGGATTTCAAAGGTATTATTAGTAACGGTTTTTGCCGTCGCAACCTGTGCAACGGCGCAGGCCCAGGACAAGATCAAAGGCAAAACCGATTTCACGCAAGGCGAGCTTAAGGCCAAGATCGACTATTGCAAGACCTGTCATGGGCTCTCGGGACAGGGATTCCGCGGCTCGGTTCCGATGCCGCGGCTCGCTGGGCAGCAGCCGGAATATCTCGAAAATCAACTCCAGGCCTTTATCGAGCGCAGGCGCAACAACCCAGTGATGTTCAACGTCGCGCACGTGCTGACCCCGCAGCTGGAGAAGGCTCTGGCCGAGCAGTTCAGGGATCTCAACCCGAAGCCGCTTGGAGGGGGACCAGGGGGCAACGCAACCGAGGGAAAGAAGATCTACGAGGAAGGGATTGCCAAGTCCGAAGTTCCTCCATGCGCTTCCTGTCACGGGCCCGACGCCAAGGGCCGCGACGCATTTCCTCGCCTCGCGGGACAACTCAGTGACTACATGTACCGGAAGTTGACAAACTGGGACAAGGAGCGTGGTCAGGACAAGGCCAACCCGGACAACTCGGCCATCATGGGACCAATCGCACATAACCTGACCGACGTTCAGATCAAGTCGGTGGCGGCCTATCTCAGCAATCTCGAATAATTCCTCGCGGGGATCGTGGCGCGTGGAAGCGATCCTGCGCAAGACTGTCAAAATCAGTTGTTCCAGATCAAGGCGGCGCGATGTGAGATCACGCATGGTCACGCTATTCATTATCAAAACAGGACAGCAGCCATGGCAGGATCAAGTGGAATTTCCCGACGCCGGATGTTGACCGTCGCGGCCGGTACAGTCGCCGGCGTGGCGGCAATCGTTGGCGCATCGACCCCCGCTCGTGCAGCGAAGGCCCCGCAAAAGGCAGTGAAGTATCAGGACACACCGAAAGGCGAAGCGCGCTGTGACAATTGCGCGCTGTTTGAAGCCCCCTCTTCCTGCAAATCCGTCGACGGAACCATTTCCCCGCAGGGCTGGTGCATGGTCTATGCGAAGAAGCCAGCATGAAAATCCGGCATCAATCGTGCTTGCGATTTCCGCCAGCCGTTGCTCGCGTGCAAATTAATATCTAAAAAAGCCAAATCAGAGAAATCCCTCTGATTTGGCCAAAATTCATCCCTACCCTGCCGCACGCTCCGCCCCGGATATTCGCGGATCAACGTCCCTCTGTCCCAGAGATTTTTGTCGTCCACACGGCAAAGGCAGCCTTGAAGTTCTTGCTGACTGCGTCCGCCTTGCACCACTGGCGTCGGCGAACAGACTGGTTTCGTCTGCTCACGGCATTCAGCACGCTGGTCACGATCGTCCTAATTGCACTCTACGTTTTGCGGCGCGGCACTTAGGCGGACCCGGTCAGATGGGTGCTCTGCTACCGGTTCGTCGTCCGCGATGGCGCGCCAGGCCGCGCCTTCGAGGTCGTCGTACTGCCCGCTTTTGAGCGACCAGAGAAACCCGAGCAGACCGACAAGCCCAAGGCCAAGCGCCAAAGGCACGAGAATCACGAGTACTTCCATCACGATCCCCCGTGCGCGACGCGACGCGCACGAAGCGCGTTCAACATGACCAGCAGCGAGGAGCCAGACATCGCCGCCGCCGCAA
>Ga0210401_10005796_pt1 | contig 12642 bp, 9 predicted proteins | sample IncBWH32MmetaG_FD_150866 | JGI IMG/M metagenome (GOLD analysis project Ga0210401, IMG submission 150866) | Forest soil microbial communities from Barre Woods Harvard Forest LTER site, Petersham, Massachusetts, United States - Inc-BW-H-32-M | ecosystem: Environmental > Terrestrial > Soil >... | reverse complement strand
CCGCTGATACATTTACTGCTATCGTCACCGCAGGAAGACCTTCATCTTGCCATTTCCGGGCCTGAATACAGGCTGTCCTGAGCACCCATTCGCCGATAGGTGCGATCAGACCGCTGTTCTCCGCAATACGGATGAATTTGTCAGGTGGCACAAGACCCAATTCCGAGTGTTGCCAGCGGAGCAGAGCCTCCAGCCCGGTGATCTTTCCACTGGCAATATCCATCTGAGGCTGATACACAAGAAAGAGTTCTTTTTTGGCGAGTGCCAGTCGCAAGCTGTTCTCCAAGGTCACTCGCTCCATGACCTGTGCATTCATCTCGTTGGTGAAGAATTGAAAGTTGTTACGTCCGTAATTTTTGGCGCTATACATGGCAGCATCGGCATTCTTGATTAGGGTTTCGCCGTCCACACCGTGTTCGGGGAAGACGCTAATACCTAGACTACAGCCAATATTTAGTGAGTGACCCTGAACGATGAATTCAGCGGTCATCGCGTCCATGAGCCGCTCAGCGGCAACCGCCGCATCGGGCATACACTTTACGCCATTCAGCAGGAGGACGAATTCGTCCCCGCCCACTCTCGCTACTGAGTCCTGTTCACGTCCCCATGTCTTAAGTCGTTCTGCAACATCTTGAAGCAGGCGGTCTCCGACCGAGTGCCCAAGCGAGTCGTTGATGTTCTTGAACAGGTCAAGGTCGAGGAACAGAATCGCAACTTTCTCCTTTTGCCGACGAGCACCCGCGAGTGCCTTGGCCAGTCGATCCTGAAGAAGAGTTCGATTGGGTAGTCCCGTAAGGGCATCGTAATAGGCCAAGAATTGGACCTGTTTCTCAACGGCCTTGCGGGCGGTGATGTCCCGCGCAATCGTGGAAGCTCCTATAACACGTCCGCTTGCATCCTTTATCGGCGAAATCGATAGAGACATGTCCAATACGGAGCCCGCCTTCGTGAGCCATTGAGTCTCGAAGCACTGTATTGGCTGACCAGTACGTATCCGCTCCAAGATGGCTCGCATTTCAGCTTGCCTTCCGGGCAACAGGAACGCCAAGTTTCGCCCTACCGCTTCAGCCATCGTGTAGCCATACATCTTCTCGGCTGCTAGGTTCCAACTCGTGATCACGCCATCCATGGTTTTACCGATAATGGCATCTTCCGAGAACTCCACGATGGCTGCTAGCCTAAGCACGGATTCTTCCGCTTGTTTGAGATTTCTAAGATCGACGGCGACTCCAAGGACACAGGGTATGTCATGGAGGAGGATACGAACACCCGTAAGACGGCAGGGTATCAGGGTAGAGTCTTTTGCAACTAAGACGGACTCCCCTTCGCCTGTTTCCGAATTGAACGCCGCTGCGATGATTTGCTGTGCCGCTGCTCGCTGATCCCTTGCGATTATGTCTACCGCTGTGAGGTTGGCAAGTTCTTGGGAAGTGTAGCCAAGCAGTGCTTCAAACTTAGAATTCCACTGCCTAACTCTCCCGGCACCATCGAAGACACAAGCAATCATCGGAAGTCTTTGGACGATGGTTTCAGAGAACCTCTCATGCTTAGTGTTCTCGCGCCAGAGCAACCCTAAATTTAAAAGAAGAACAACAGAGGCGCAGAGCAAGATTGTACCGGCGTGTGCTTGCCAAGCCATCCGATTTGGAACAACAGCTTGGGTTAATGCTTCAAGTCCCGCCCCGAGAAACAGTGCAACCAACGTAGCGCGGCGAAGTGCTCCTGTTAGCGGGTACTGCTTCGACATAAGGAAGGCCAAATCTGAGCCCTCTGGGTATTCTGACACTCCGGTCTATCTATCTCGCGGAATGCCAATCGTTTTTTCTTACTAAGGTAACGGCGGGGGGACTGAAGTCGATCTCCGTTGTTCGCCACCTAACATGTCTGTCTAATGGCCAGCCCTCCCAACCCATGGGATGAACGGTTTCCCAGTACCGCCTAAGCACCGCCTAAGAGTGCCTGTCCACCTTGCTCTCAATGCCTACCGAGAGGATGAAAGGAATACGCGCGAGTCCTTCTTGCTTTGCTTCTGTCGGTACATGAGTGCGTCCGCTTGGGATAAGAGCTGCTCAAGGTTGGAATGTTGGGTTGCGTCATTGGGAACAATTCCCACGCTGAAGGATAGATCGTAGCGCCGGCCCGGTTCGGCGTTGAAAGAGCACAATTTCCGGTAGATTCGATGATGAACCGCCTCGATGTCGTTTTCGGCTGCTTCAGCAATGAGGATGGCGAACTCATCTCCGCCAAGTCGAGCAAGGATGTCGGACTGTCGAAAAGAGTCCCTGAGCACAATCGAGGTGTCAACGAGCGCGCGGTTCCCTTCCTGGTGGCCGAAGGTGTCGTTGATTCGTTTTAGACCGTCGAGATCGACAAATGCGAGCAAGAACGTTTTTCCGGTTCGATAAGCCAGGTTCGCGTGATGCTCCGCCAGAGCGAGAAACCCCCTCCGGTTATTGAACCCTGTCAAATCGTCGATCAGAGCAAGAGTCAGCGCTCCCAACTGCACGCGATGTCGCTCCATGGCGTAGCGGAGAGCGCGCCATAGTAGTCTGCCGTCAATTTGCCCTTTGACTAGGTAGTCCTGGGCGCCCTCCTGCAGTACCTGGCCCCCGAAGGACTCGTCGTTCAGCGCGGTCAACACGACAACGGGTACCCCGGGAGCTGCTTTGTGAATATGGCGTATCGTCTCCAATCCCTGAGAATCAGGTAGTCCTAGATCAGAAAGGATTACATCAGACGTGTTCTTCGCAAGAAACTCATGGGCTTGGGCCAGCGTTTCGCAGTGAGTGATCTCAAACCGGGAGTCAGCGATTTCCGCAAGAGCCTCCCGCAAGAGGCGTGCGTCGGCCGGATTGTCCTCGACAAGCAAAACCGTCGTAACAGGGCCTGGCATGGCGTCCTCAGTGTAGCGGCAGCTTGACGAGGGAAAGCCAGAAGCTCTCAATCGACTGAGCCACGCGCAAGAATTGGTCCAGATCCACCGGCTTGGTGATATAGCAGTTAGCGTGGCGACTGTAAGCCCGCGCAATGTCCTCTTCAGCCGCCGAAGTGGTTAGGACCACGACAGGGGTTTTCATCAGCTGCTCGTCAGCTTTGATCTCGGCCAACACCTCGCGGCCGTCCTTCTTTGGAAGATTCAGGTCTAGCAAGATCAGATCGGGCTGTACCGACTTCGCGTACACGCCCTGCCGGCGCAGATAGGCCAGAGCCTCGACGCCGTCACTCAGCACTGTAAAGTTGTTGATCACTTTAGCTTCTTTGAAAGCTTCGAGGGTTAGGCGTGCATCACCCGGATTATCTTCCACCAGCAGAATTTCGATAGGCCTTGAAGTCATTAGTCTCTCCCTCCGCCCGCGGAATCGTAAACAGAAATGCTGATCCCTTACCAGGTTGTGATTCCACCCAAATTCTTCCCCCGTGACGTTCTACGATCTTTCGACAGATGGCCAGGCCGACGCCGGTGCCGGTGTATTGCTTGCGCGTGTGAAGCCGCTGGAACATTTGAAAGATACGCTCGAAGTATTGCGGCTCGATGCCGATCCCGTTGTCTTGGACAGAAAAGACCCATCGGTCTTCCACTGGTGTAGCGGCAACTTGGACTTCCGGCTTACATTCGTTGCGGTATTTGATCGCGTTCCCGATCAGATTTTGGAACAATTGTGTGAGCTGCGTGGCATCTGCGCGCACAGTCGGTAGTGAACCGGTGGTCACCACGGTCCCGGATTCCGACATGGCTGCCCGAAGATTGGCTATAGCTTGGTCGCACGCGGCTCGGGAATCGGTCAGCTGAAGTTCTTTGCCTTTTGTGGTGACGCGCGAAAAAGACAAGAGGTCCTGAATCAATTGTTGCATGCGCGTGGCGCCGTCCACGGCGAAGGCAATGAACTCATCCGCATCCGCGTCCAGTTTTCCTTGATAGCGGCGACCCAAGAGCTGCGTGTAGCTCGCGACCATACGCAGTGGCTCCTGCAAATCGTGTGAGGCTACATAGGCGAACTGCTCAAGATCCGCGTTGGATCGCGCCAACTCCTCCGCGCGTCGCGCCAGCTCCTGCTCCGCGCGCTTGCGCTCGGTAACGTCACGCACAAATGCGGCATAGAAACGCCTCTTACCCCATAGTATCGGGGAGATAGCTAGCTCTATGGGGAACACGGATCCGTCTCGGTGCAGTGCCGTGATTTCAATCCGCTGGTTCAGCACCGGACCCTCTCCCGTAGCGAGGAAACGCCGAAGACCTTGCGTGTGTGCGTCACAATATTGGTGAGGAATAATTATTTCGGAAAAGGGTTGTCCAATTGCGTCAGAACGAGATCGTCCGAAAGTGATTTCTGCGCGCGCATTCCAGTTTGTGATCAGGCCGTCTGAATCCATTTCAACGAAGGCATCCAAGGCTGTTTCAATGATCTGATGGTGGCGCCGACTCGACTCAAGTTCCAGAGCCTGAATGGAAAACCGCCGGTCCGCCAACGATGTCAGGAGAACAAGTCCGAAAACCATCAAGGTGACGATGGTGATACCGACAACGCTGAGAGAGGAGACGTTGACGGCGTGAGATAGATCCTGATGTGAAGATGTGGCGGGGGTAAATGTTGCGGCGGCCATGCCGGTGTAGTGCATGATGGGAATGGCTGCCCCCATCACCAATGCGCTGATAGCCTTGCGCCAGCTCCAAGCCGTCGTCTCTGTTCGGAAATAGAAGGTCAGCCATAAAGCCACGAAAGAAATCACAATCGCGAGAACTACGGAAAGTAGGAAGAGTGAAGGAGAATAGCGGCACATAGCGGGCAACCGCATCGCCGCCATCCCAATGTAGTGCATGGCTGCGATACCGCCGCCCATCAGGATGCTGCCGAGCGAGGCTCGAATCACTCCCATCTGGTGCCGGCTCACCACAAACAGCGCAACGGCAGACGCCAGAATTGCAGCCAGCAGCGACAAGGAGACCGTGGGCCAGTCGTACTGCACCGGAACCGGCAAGCGGAAGGCTAGCATGCCGATGTAATGCATTGACCATATGCCGAATCCCATCGCCATAGCACCGCCGCACAACCAGAGAAGGCGAGCCTTACCCCGCGCGGAAGTTACCCGTCCAGCGAGATCGAGTGCGGCATACGAGGCGAGGACCGCAATAATGACGGACAGAGCGACGAGAAGGTAATCGTAAGAGCTGGCCAGAACCATACCCGGAGGGGTCATGATTCAGACCTCTTAACTGCTAACGAGTCCGGCGGGTTGGTATTAGGTCTCACCCCCGTGGCGGCTGCAGCTGGGTGATTTGTTGCTGCCGATCGCGGCTGGCTTTCGATCTTTGTTGCGGTCGGGAAATAACCAGAGCTCGACACCAAGGTGGAGAGCAACACGATGCCGAAAGATTGGGCGCGCTCGGTGCTGCGAGCAAGACTCTCCATCTCATATCCTAACAGTAGCCCAGCTTAACGGCGGGTAGGGGAGGAGGGTAGGTTACGGAAGTTTGCCAGCGATCGAAGCACGAAACATGGACGCGCTGTCACTGCGTAGGCCCAATTGCGTTCTTGGGAAATCTGGAGCGTCACCTCAACCGGATCTCGCGCCTGAATGTATATTAGATGGCCGCTAAGGATTTTCCACAAGCAGTAGTGCGCTTTCAGGACCTGGCCCAGATTGTGGTAGAGGATCGGCCTGCCTAAGAAAAATGGGTCGGCAGATGTCGCTGGTGCTTTTTCATCGCGGATTTTATACGAACCTCGTGCGGTCCGCCTTTGCCGGCAACGGAGTAACCGCGGCCGGATCATTCTTCGCCCGGTTTTCCCACAAAGCCTTGTTGTTTTTGCCATTTGGAAATCATGGCGTGGGAGCTCTCGGAGATGTTGTCTTCAACTCCTGTTGGGTTTTTGCGCTCATCTCTTTAGCGACAATGCTGGGGTAAGCGGTCCTGCCGAAACGACGACGCGTACATATTCGATAGCTCCCTCGTGATCCCTCCCACCAGGATTTTCCCACGCTTTTGAAAGACGCCGATCTCAACGTCCCGATCCTAAGATCTATTAAAAGGCCGGATGAGGCCGAAAGTGTGCTGTGGGTGGCGGTCCTTCCCACGCGATCAAGTCATGCGGGGCATACGTGTTCATGTTGCGGCAAAGACCGCAGCGCACTCGGAAGGCATCTATTAGCGAGGGCTGAATCGCTTCGTTTTTTGGATCGACTTTAATCAGGGCTAAAGCAATCATGGCACCGCAAGTTTGGCATGGAACGGCCCAGTAAGATGCGGTTGGCATAGTCAGAGAGAAGTATAAACAAAAAAGGGCGCTTCCCCGTGGGAAGGAGGTATTAGGGCAACTGTCGCCCTCCAGCCACACCGGGAACTGCGCCCCAGCGACTGCCCACCCTATAGGCTTACCGGCCGACCTGAAAATCAGCTCGGCAGCCGTGATCGACCCAAATTCCACGACGATCAAAGCCCCAACTGCGGTCTTGCTCGCACGACGAGTCGCTGCGTTGCTTTACTAGCCGGACCCCGCCATGTGTGTCAGCCGGGCAATAACGCCTGCCGCCGTCATCCGACGAGCGCGAGATGACGCTGCCATCTGACCCTCCGTTCGCGTAAGGAGCGACCGCAAAATCAGCGCGACAGCCGTGATCCACCCAAATACCCCGGCCATCAGATCCCCAGCCGTAGCCCTCCTGGCAGGGAGAATCACTGCGCTGCTTCACCAATTGAACTCTACCGTGCACATTCGCTGGACAATAGTGCCTGCCGCCGTCATCCGACGAGCATGAGATGACGCCGCCCTGATCTGACCCTCCGCCCGGGTAGGGAATGACAGCGAAATCCGCTCGTGCGAGTCGCTGCGGTGTTAATGGGGAGCGCAAAGCGAACCTTTGATGCGAGAGCAGGCCTGAAGAATACCCTGCGAAGTGCCTAAATTGTCTTAAAGCTATATCTCAAGAAATCTGTTTTCATTCAGGCATGCCAGTGGTCGGATTCTTACCGCGGTTTTCGGGGATAAACCGATGTAGATACTTGGCACCCTCTTTCTCATAAGAATGAATTTCGGCTCGGAGAAGTATCTCGCAAACTTGGGCTAAACTCCGGCCTTCCTTCCTCGCGATCTGTAGCAGTAAGTGCTAGTTTCGCTCGGCATTCTGACTCCGATCCGTTCGTCTTTGGTTGTCATGACTTGCGCGGATTCTAAGCCATCCAACTGCTAAGCGAACGGCAGACATTCAGTGTGGTATCGACGAGGTATATACCATTGTGCATACTGCGTATCGAGCTCATCAGACAAGGAGCAAGCTTATGAAGGCTCAGATGGTCAAGTGGGGCAATAGTTTGGCAGTGCGCATCCCGAAGCCGATCCTCGAGGAGGCCCGCCTAAAGGAAGGTGATTTGCTGGAAATCAAGGCTGGCGAGGGCCAAATTGAGCTGCGCCGAGTCACCAAGGTACCCACGCTAGCCCAACTCGTTTCTCAGATTACCCCGGATAATCGATACCCCGAGATTTCTACAGGCCCAGAAGTGGGAAAGGAAAGAGTTGAATGGTGACCGCGTATGTGCCCGAAGCAGGGGACATTGTATTCATCGACTTTGACCCCCAGGTTGGCGACGAACAGGCAAAGCGGAGGCCGGCACTGGTGCTGACCGATCAGCGCTATAACCGAGCCAGCGGGCTGGCGGTCGTTTGTCCTTTGACCAGCAAGCGCAAACCATACCCCTTCGCGCTGCCCATCAAAGTCGATAAGGTAGAAGGTGCTGTCCTAGTCGACCAACTGAAAAGTCTAGACTGGGCAGGCCGCGAGGCCCAATTTCACTCCAATGCCGAGCCAGCGTTGCTTACCAAGGTGCGCCAATACATCTCCGTACTGCTTGGAATTCGCTGACGGATCGAAGACATATCGTGAATGACTTTAACTCGTGGAGCGTCAGTCAGCATTCGCTGGCAGTGAAATGAAGCGCTCACGGTAGCATGTACCGACGTCGACGTGAACGACACACAACGCACAGAGATAAAGCGGGGATTTATCGGCACGAGAAAATTGGTGGCCCCCGCATTCCTGCTCCGCGCTAACCACGCTCATCGAAAATTTTTTACCAGCATGATGTTGGATTCTGCGAATTCGTCCTGAACGTAGAGAATTGATTTTCCGTCGCGAGACATGGCCAATCCCCAACCGGGCTCCTTCTCCAGCGTCCAGATGGGAGTGGCTTTGTGAGTCGCAAAATCGACGAACTGAATTGTCACGTTAGCTGACTTATCGAATCGAAGGAAGTAAATGCCATCGGAGGTGAGCGCCCAATTCGGCCAACTGCCCCCCTGGACCTCAGGCAACACTTGCGTCTCTTCCCCGCCCTCCAAGGGCATTCTCCACACGCCTCCTAGTTCGTATTTGGAGTAATAGAGGAAGCGCCCATCGAAAGATTCGACTCCGGAAATTCCACCATTCTTAGTTATCTTGGTGGGGGAACCGCCTTGAACGGATATTTTCCAGAGCTGAAAGGGTTCACTGCCACGCTTGGACGCGAAGTAAATCCACTGACCATCGCGCGACCAACTGGGAGAAAGGTTATCCGCTCCGGGAATGGTGGACAAGAGACGAGGCACGCCACCAGGTACTTCGACGACGTAAATCTCGCTTAGCTCTTTGGGATGAAATTCGAAGGCGATGTAGCGTCCGTTGGGGGACCATCTCGCGCGTCCGGCGGTTCCGTGCAAGGATGTAACCTGGTCGCAAGCGGAGCCATTGGTTGCGCATGTCCAAATATCCCAGAAGCCCAGGCGATTCGACTCGAAGGCAATTTTCTTTCCATCGGGAGACAAATCGGGGCGCATCTTGTCGCCCTTCTCCGAAATCAAGACGGAGGGCGGCTTTTGATGGTGCTTTTGATCTCTCAAAGCGAGGCGCCAAATGTCGAACTTGGCAACCACCTGCTCGTACACCAACTGGTCACCCTTCGCCGGGATGGACGGCCAACCTGCCTCGCCGATCGGAGCGGCAACTGGTCGAGGTACGCCTCCGGACGCCGATATTCTCCACAGGCTCTCCGGACCTCCACGCGTGGAAGAGTAGACGATTTCGCGACCGTCCGCAGTCCAGGCGGGAGGACCGATGATGGGACGATGATCGAAGGTCAGGCGCCGGGCTTCGCCACCCGCCGCGCTGATGACATACAGATCGTTGCTTACGCCGGCAACGGTGGAGCGGACGAACGCGACCTGCGAGCCGTCAGGGGAAAAGGTGGATTCGGAGTCGCGTGATGCCCGGGGCGGTGAAGTCAGCGGTTTCGTGCTGTAGTCAGCAAACGACAGCAATGAGATCCGGGAGTGAGGCGGATCGACAGCACTGGCCTCAGGGAACGCTAGAAACTTTCCGTCAGGCGACCAGGCGAGCCCTGTTCCCCTGGGAGCGGGTCCCCTGTACACGCGGTGTTCGGTGCCGCCAAGAGCAGGAACGACGATGATCGAAAACGTGTTGTCAGCGTAACGAATGAACGCGATCCGTAGGCCGTCCGGCGACCACGTGGGGCAGCAGTCGCCAGAATCGCTTGTGAGGCGGAGGGATTTCTCGCCCCCAACCAGCGCGGTGTAGATCCCGGTATTGTGGGCGCCATCGCTGTCACGAAATGCGACTTGCTTGCCGTCTGGAGAGAAAGCGGGGGTAACTTGAAACCCCCGTAGTCCGACCAGCGGCATGACCTCGATGGAAGGTAGCGGCGTTTCCGCAGTTTTCCCATAGAAGGCCCAGAGAGCAATCGCGCCGAGGAGAACCAGGAGTGGGATGCCGGCGATCCACGTTGTTGCCCGAGCATACTTTCCAACCGGTGTTGTGTCGTCGAGCAGGACATCAGGAACCCTCGAGCCTGCAGACGCCGACTCATCGAGAGGGCCAATGAATCGATAACCCCGCCTGGCCACGGTTTCAATGAAGCGGGGCCTGTCGGCGGAATCGCTGAGCGCTTCGCGCAGCCTGGCGACTGCGCTGTTCAGTCCATGATCGAAGTCGACAAACGTGTCGGCAGGCCAAAGCTTCTGGCGTAGCTCGTCGCGCGTTACCACTTCACCGGATCGCTCCAACAGCAAAAACAAAACACGGAAGGGCTGTTCCTGTAGCTTGACCAGCTGACCTTTCTTACGCAGTTCACCCGCCCGAAGGTCGACCTCGAAGATATCAAAGCGAACCGCCACCGAAGACAACCCAGAATCTGGCATTCGGTCACCGCTAGTTGGACGAGGGTCGATCACCGGCGTTAGCCCGCTTTCGAAATCCCGCGGGGTATTTGCGTGATCTCCGGAAGAAGTCCACTGTTTCGAGCCACTTGTCCCGTTATACACAGGTGTAGACCACGTGTGCGCTGTTGCATTGCTAGCCAGCTTGATTGATGCAAATGTTCGAGCAAGAAAGGTGAGTAAAGCGAACCAAAGATTAGAAGTTTCTCAAGGGACATGATTATGAACTCTCGAATGCTTTTTATAGTTACGTTGCTAGCGGTGGTTTGGTTCTACGCTCTTACGAACGTTGCCCAAGACCAAGCAAGGGAGACGGCTCAGGCTGACCCTCCTTCTCTCAAGAAGAAAGCTCAAAGCGGCGATGTGAAGGCGCAGTACTTGCTAGGCTGGTCCTACATGAGCGGGATAGGCGTTTCTCGAGACTACCAGGAAGCGGCCAGGTGGTACCGCGAGGCCGCGGCGCAGGGATCTGCCGATGCGGAATTTGGGTTGGGTTATCTTTATGAACAAGGTAAGGGCGTCGTGCGAGATTACCGCCAAGCCTTGGCGTATTACGCTGCCGCCGCGAACCAGGGCCAGTCGACAGCTGAGAACAACCTTGGCTCCATGTACGAGCGCGGGGAGGGGGTTCGAAGAAATCCGGTTGAGGCCGGACGTTGGTATCGCGCGGCCGCCGATCGCGGTGACGTTACAGCCCAGTGTAATTTGGCATCCTTATACTTTCGCGGCAGGGGTGTTGCGCGAGACTATGCACGGGCAGCCACGTGGTTTCGAGCCGCCGCCGACCGGAGTTACGCACCAGCCGAGGATGATCTTGCGTGGATGTATTACAGCGGCACGGGTGTGACACTAGACTACTTGGAAGCAGCGAAGTGGGTACAGCGGGCCGCTGAACAAGGATATGCCAGGGCGCAAATCGACCTTGGGTACCTGTACGAGCAAGGAAAGGGAGTTCCGCTGGATTATGTCAGCGCCTACACGTGGTACAAACTTGCGATAACGGGAGGGGATGAACGGGGTCGAGCAAGAATGAAGAGCCTATCACGACGGATGACGCAAGCACAGATCAGCGAGGCCAGGGATCGGGCAGCGCAAGTCTCTGGATCTCGTTTGTCGCGACAAGCGGTGAGCGACTCGAACGGGATCAAGAGCTCATTTGCCGAGCATCGGTGAGAAACGAGACTCGCGCCGCGCCTGTACGGTGGTCTGAAGTCGCAGGTCGGGGATGCCCGCACCGCTCCCCGCGTCCTAGCCACTCTTTTGGCAAATCAAGGGGAGGTACCTGGATGTAATTGAGAAACCGGAGGTGGCCGTTCCTAAACAAGGCTTTTGCCCGAGTCGGCGGATCTTGGGTTACCGTTTCACTTGCAGCTCGCGTCCCTGTTTGACCACTCGAGCTGCACCGTGTAGTTTCCCAGTTTCTTGGTCTGCCAGGCGCAGATATCGCCTATCTCGCCGTGCGTGTCGTCGTACCATCCCTGGCCCGGTACCGGATCGGTGATCGCTTCGCAGAACTCGTGCGAGCTGGTGGTAGTCAAGGCGTCCAGGTTAGTCATCCCGCCCATGCAGCCCGTGCAGTTCGGAAAGGGCATCACGGCGTAGTAAATGCCGCTTCCGAAGGTGTCGTGATAGCCGCAGAACGCCTGGCAGGAGCGAGATCCACCCTGCACCACCGCTGTTCCCGGCGGAAGGTAAATGAAATAGAGAGTGTTGGCGTCGGGCCGCGGAACGGAGGAGTTGCTCTTGATCTCCTGTTGCAACATCTTCTGAATCGCCGCATCGGTGACTGCGTGGGACAGTGTGGGCTGAGTGATCGTCACCGTGCCGATGAACGATCCGTGCCCAATGGGTTGGCTCGGCACGCTATATTCCGCAAGCTGGTCTACTAACGCGCTGCTCACCACGAACCTGAAAAACTGGTTGATCTGGTTCGCCAGGTCAGAATTTGGACTGGTCTGCCACACTTGCCCCCAGAAAATTGAGAACACTTTCACCGAGTCGAGCAGCGGCCCCCCGCGGTAGGAGAGTTGTGCGGCCGGAGGGGCCGCAATGCCTGCTGATGGCCGGTACAGTTCGCTCGGCAGGTGCAAAGGAACAATTCGGATCGGATCATTCATGCGCGGAACTGTCTTATTCGCCCGGCGCGTGACTTTTTTGTTTGTGGTGTTCTTTGCAACGCGTTTCACAAGCCACCTCCGTCCGATCATCTCTATCACGAATCTCCCCTTCTTAACAGACGAGTTGATATTAGGGTGACCGGAACTTGGGCGGACGCATGAGCCTTCGTAATCCATAGCGGGTCATGAGGTCTATAAGGGATTCGCAGCGCTGGGACCGAATATGTCTCAGACTCCTGCACGCCACAAAAGCCGCCGAAACCATGACGGTTTGTCGTCTTTCGATGGAGATAACTTCGAAAGCTTTTCTTTCAATTCGTCAA
>Ga0210401_10005795_pt1 | contig 12643 bp, 14 predicted proteins | sample IncBWH32MmetaG_FD_150866 | JGI IMG/M metagenome (GOLD analysis project Ga0210401, IMG submission 150866) | Forest soil microbial communities from Barre Woods Harvard Forest LTER site, Petersham, Massachusetts, United States - Inc-BW-H-32-M | ecosystem: Environmental > Terrestrial > Soil >... | reverse complement strand
AGTTAGTTGATGCTGGGAATCCATTTAATGCCGGCGGTAAAGCTGTCGAAAAAAGTGGCGTATCAGATATTGAAAACCATCCATCAACAGGCTATACGATTGTTAAAGCAAACAGCATGGACGAAGCGGTTGATATGGCAAAGAACTGTCCAGTATTAGACGAGCCTGAAGGTGCGGTTCGTGTCTATGAAACAATGCCAATGTAGCAGTCGCGAAGAAAATTGAGTAAGTCTTAATAGATCCCAAATTAGTTTAATCTGGCCTATAATTGTTTGTAGTGAAAGTTCTTAAGCAAGCGGGTTTAGTATTAGGTTTTATAGCAGTCCTTCTTCTATTAGCTGTAGGGACATACTTATTAAGTAGTCACATTCTAAAAACTCAAGACGCCTCTGCTAAGCCTTCAATTGTTAATTGTAAAAAACTTGGGACAGCTCACCAGGTTATTATTCAAAAAAACGTGGCCAACCCCGTTAACACATATGGTAAATTGTGTGATACTTTAACAATTTCAAATCAGGACAATCAGTTACTCTTAATTGCTTTTGGGCCACATGAGAACCATCAACCATACGACGGCATTACTGAAAGAGTGCTTGATCAAGGCCAGAGTCTAACTATAACTTTTAATGAAGTGGGCACTTACCACTTTCATGATCATATTAGTGACATAATAAAAGGCAATTTTACTGTTACCAAATAATGGTCCAACCGAAGTATTATGATATCGAGAGTGATATTGATTGATATTTATTGCACTTATGTTATAATATAAAGATAATATTTAAGTAATAGCGCTTTAAGTTGGCGCTTTTTTATATGAGCCAGAGTTCAGACAAAATTCGTAACATTGCAATTATTGCCCATGTTGACCACGGTAAGACCACGTTAGTCGATGGTCTGTTAAAACAATCCAAAACTTTTAGAGATAATCAGGCTGAGATGAGTCAGGATCTGATCATGGACAGTGGTGATCAAGAAAAAGAACGTGGCATTACGATAACTGCCAAAATAACCGCTGTTCAGCATGATGATTACCGCGTTAATATAATTGATACTCCAGGACATGCCGATTTTAGTGGTGAGGTCGAGCGAACAATTAATATGGCTGATGGTTGTCTGCTAATCGTGGATGCTCAAGAAGGGCCGATGCCGCAAACAAAATTTGTTCTAGGTATTGCACTTGCTAATGAGCTAAAGCCAATTGTGATTATCAATAAAATCGATAAACCTAGTGCCCGAATTAAAGAAGTTGAAGATGAGCTAGCAGATCTATTTTTGGAACTTGCAGTGCACGAAGACCAACTTCATTACCCCATTTACTACGCGGTTGGACGAACTGGCAAAGCTTGGGAAAAAATACCAGACAATTTTGAATCTGATGCAGATCTATCAGTTATTTTTGATGCTATTGTTAAGGAAATACCTGCTCCTAGTGTTGAAATAGATAAACCATTTCAAATGCTAGTATCTGCACTACATTGGGATAGTTTTAAGGGTAAATATGCTATTGGACGAATATCTAGAGGTAGGATAAAAACTAATCAAACCGTAGCAATTTGCAACAAGAATGGTTCAATAACAAAAGCCAAGATAGACGGTGTTTTGGTTAGTAGAGGAATTGGCCGAGTTGAGGTAGATGAAGGGATAGCTGGAGATATAGTAGCTCTTACAGGAATGGGTGATATCCAAATTGGTGAAACAATCGCTGATGAAGCTAGCCCCGAAGCATTGCCTGTCATGGAAGTTGAAGCACCGACTTTAAAGATTTATCTAGGTCCTAATACAAGTCCTTTTAAAGGCACTGAAGGTGAATTTACCACTAGTCGACAGATTAGTGAGAGACTAAAAAAAGAGCTAGAGTCTAATGTTGGATTAAGAGTTGAAGAAGACGGTATAGGCTTTTTAGTAAGTGGTCGCGGTGAACTGCACCTTAGTGTTTTGATTGAGGCCCTTAGGCGAGAAGGGTTTGAGTTTGAAGTGGGCAGACCACAGGTAGTTACTAAGGAGGAAAAAGGACAAATACTAGAACCTTTAGAAGAACTAATAATTGAAGTACCAGCTGAACATGTTGGAACAGTGCAAATGGAATTAGGAAAACGAAGGGCCAATTTAAAAGAACAATTCAATAGCCCCAAGGGTGATACTAAACTGATCTATGAATTACCAACGAGAGCATTACTTGGTTTGCGAGACAAACTGATGACTAGCACTAAGGGAACAACCATCATGAATAGTTTAATGATTGGTTATCAGCCTTTAGGTCAGACTCTGCAACAAATGAGAAACGGCGTATTAGTAGCTTTTGAAACAGGCGTTACAACTCCGTATTCATTACAGAACGCCGAGGCTAGAGGAACGGTTTTTGTTGGTCCTGCCATAAAGGTATTTGCTGGTCAGATAGTTGGTTTAAATAGCCGAAATGAAGATATGGAAATAAATGTTTGCAAGGCAAAACACTTAACTAACATGAGAAGTAGTTCAAGCGATGGGGTGGTTCAGCTTACACCACCAACAGTCCTGAGCCTCGAGCAGTGCCTTGGCTTTATTGAAGATGATGAACTATTGGAAGTAACCCCAAAATCTCTTAGGCTTCGGAAAAAAGAGCTAGATCCTATTAAGCGAAAGAGACAAAAGTAAGTAGAGCAATCTACGTTGTTTAGGCTGTTTTATTTTTGGCTTCGCGGATGATTTGTTGAAGTTCATCCTCTATAGCCTGTTGATGCTCTGCTTCCGCAGGCGATAGAAACTCTTTTGCACCAAATAACATCGGCCAAGGGTCGGGTACTTCTTGGTTGTATATCTTCTCATATATTTCTGCTGCTTCAAGAGCCATTAACCCTAAATCTGTTATCCAACCTTCGTTTAAGACAATTTCTTCTAATTGAGCGTTCAATAGGTCCTCGCGGCCACGTATATAAAATACGGTCATCATGTCAGTTCGAAACTCTTCCATAAGCAAACAATATCATATTTCAACTAATACACAACCGGCACAGACGACTGTCTAACAGATTGACTTTATGGGTATTTTGTGGTATTATTTAACTGTTTAACTAAAATAAAAAAATGTCTCTACAAAAAGTAAAAAACTTGATCAAAAATATTAGATTAAGTATTGATAAAAAAGCAGCTGCCTGGCATATTCCGCACTCTGTTTTGCCTTTTGGGCCATCTATAGCAATAATTTTATTTGGTTTATTTGTGTACGGACAACTTTCACCGGGGGGTATAACCAATAAACTAAGTCCTGTTGGCAAAACCATCATTACAACTAACCCACTTGCTCAACCTAAAATTATTAAACCTGCCTCTGCTGCTCCTAGTCTTGACTCTACATTGCCGACCACCGTTTCACAGGCTTCACCAGTTGCTACTACTGCTCCGACGCATTCCTCTAAACCTCAACCTGTAGTTACACCGGCGCCAACTAGTAATGTAAGCGGGTTGGCCCCTACAACTCCTTCGTCTCCGTCGAATCCTCAGACTACTGGTTATACATCTACTAATTGGTCTGGTTATTTAGCAACAAACGGATCTTTTACAGGGATTTCTGCGTCTTGGGATGCGACCTTAGCAACTGGAGATGGAGTATCAACTTCTGCTGATGGAACTTGGGTAGGAATCGGCGGTGTCTCTTCTGGTGATCTCATACAAGTTGGTACGCAAAACACTATTTTTGCTAATGGTCACCAATCAACGTCGGCTTTTTATGAGCTGTTACCGGCGTTTTCACAGCCAGTTCTTGGTATGACAGTATCAGAAGGCGATAGCATAAGTGCTTCTATAGTTGAAATAAGTGCTGGTTCTTGGACTATTCATATTACAGATAATACCGACGCACAATCATATTCAACTACAGTTTCTTATAGTTCGTCCTTATCTTCAGCAGAATGGATAGAGGAAGACCCTAGTTTTGGTAACGGTTCTCAAATACCGTTTGATAATTTCAATAATGCAACGTTTACTCTTGGCACAACCATATTAAACGGCAGTAGCGTAAACATCCAAAACAGTAATGCTTTACCAGTTACTATGGTAAATAACAGCGACCAGCCAATTGCTGTCCCTTCAGCGCTGAGCGGTGGGGCGTCGTTTAGTATTTCTCCGTAATACATACTAATTTTGACGTAACAGAGTTAATATTGTATTATCTTGATGAAATTGAATAACTTTTTGGACATATTAAATGGTAGATCCAAGCCTACAACCAATTGATGTGCATGTTGTTACCGATCCTATCGAGGCTAAAGCTGTAGCTAGGTTCACTGCTGTTGAATTTTGGGGAATTGAGGAGCCTAGTGATAAGGATGTGTCTGACATTCTAAGTGAAGCTAATCAATTGGGAGAAACAAGGGTCGCAGCATTTGATGAAGAGGGCAAGGTACTGGCTGCAGCAGGTCTTGTTAGAGTGACACTTGGTGGTGAAAAATCAGGCTTTTTGATGGATCTTGCTACTATTTCTGGCAAAAGGCATAGGGGTCTAGGATCGAATGTAGTGAGATATGTAGAACGACTTGCAAAAGAGAACGACATTAAGACTTTAGAAATTTCAGGAGTTACACCAGTTGCAGTTACTTTTTACGAAAAGTTAGGGTATCAACGGGGATCAAGTGAGGCTGATTTTCGTAAACGATTACTAGCTTAAATAAGAAGTTATCAGCTACTTATGTTAATTACAAAATGCTATACTTAATCGCATAGCAATAGAAATAACCTTTGTTTTTATTAAAGGTAAATGTTAGTTTATGGCGACTGAAAAAAGATATTTCCACGACAAGTTAGTCCTACTTATTTTAAGTATAAATAGTTTTCTGGTAGTACTGAGCACAATTATGTTACTGCTAAAACTCGGTAACAGTAGTCCAAACTATCATATTGTTCAATATCGCTCAGACTTAGGGCTTAGCGCGTTTAAAAACGGCACCTCAACTTCTTTAGTTGCTTTTATTGTTTTTGTTTGGCTAGTCTTAATAATTAATACGATACTCAGTTACCGCACATACCCAGTTAAGCGTGACTACTCCGTTATAGTTTTAGCAATGGGGTTGTTGCTAATAATCTTAGCTATGATCGTTAGTAATGCTCTTATAGTATTGCCATAAAATGAAGAAAACAGATATAGAAATACCATTTCCAAAGGATCGTGGTTTTAGGTACCGACTTTTTGAAATATTACCAGGAGCTTTAAGCTGGACAATCTTGGCGCTGCCGTTCATCTTAAGCTTAATTAACCCTTACATAACTGTTTTTTTCATCATTGGTTATCTTCTGCTTTGGTTTGCTAAATCAGTTGGTTTAGACGTAAGAGCGGTCCAAGGCTATAAAATTATTAAGGAGCACGAAAAACTACCTTGGCTGGAAATGCTAGAAGAATTAAAAACTGGAAATGCACTAAATAAGGATAGACCAGCTTGGCATTATCGAAATATGACTCGTATTGCAGCGGATCCAGTACCAATAAAACCAGATGAAGTGACTCACGCTCTGATAGTAGCTACCTATAACGAAACTCGGGCAGTTCTAGAGCCAACCATAAAATCAATCATTAACTCTAGCTACAGTAAAAAAAGAGTGATTTTAGTTATTGCTTACGAAGAAAGAGGTGGCCCAAATACAGAAACACTAGTTAAAGAGTTAATTGAAGAGTACGGGGAGCAATTTAAATATGCTGTAGCTGTTAAACATCCTGCCGATATCCCGGGTGAAGTAATCGGTAAGGGTGGAAATATTACTTACGCCGGTCGTTATCTTGAAAAATACCTCGAAAAAGAGGGCATTGAACCAATTAGTGTGATAGTAACCACTTTGGATGCCGATAACCGACCCCACCCTAGTTATTTGGCAGCTCTTAGCTATTTGTACTCTGTTACGCCGGATCCAGTAACTGTCTCATTTCAGCCTGTACCGATGTTTACAAATAATATATGGGATGCTCCGGCTCCAATGCGGGTGATCGCCACTGGTAACTCTTTTTGGATGACGGTTAGTAGTATGAGGCCGCACGCCTTAAGAAACTTTTCATCTCATGCACAAAGCATGCAAACTCTTATAGACACTGATTTCTGGAGTGTCAGGACGATTGTCGAGGATGGTCACCAGTATTGGAGAACTTACTTTAGATATGACGGTAAACACCAGGTTTACCCCGTATATATACCAATTTATCAAGATGCAGTGCTGGCAAAGGGTTATATTAGAACTCTAAAAGCGCAGTTTATTCAGTTAAGACGCTGGGCCTGGGGTGCTTCGGATGTGGCATACGTGATCGACACCGGTTTTTTTAAAGATAATAATGTACCAAGACTCCACCTAATCTTTAAACTCTTACAACTCCTTGAGGGCTATGTCAGCTGGGCGACCGCCCCGGTTTTATTAGCATTCTCGGCATTTATACCGGCATTTTTCAATCCTCAAAACTATGCAGCTAATCAATTACCTCTAATAGTGAGTCGTCTGCAAACAATTGCTTTAACCGGTATCTTTATTACTTTGTTCTTTAGCCTGAAGACTTTGCCACCCAGACCACGGCATTACAAGCGTCACAGAACCGTTCTAATGGTTGTTCAGTGGATTTACCTCCCAGTTACCACAATTTTGTATAACTCCTTCTCAGCCCTGTATTCTCAAACCAGGCTGATGTTCGGTAAGTACATGGATAAGTTCGATGTTACTGAAAAAGCGGTTGTAACTGATGAACAGGGTGACAAGATAAATAAATCTTAGGAGCTCTTTGCAATAGGATTATAGGCTTTGTAATGCACGCCAGCGGGCTTATCAAAGGTATTTAAAGTGTTTGTAACCAGTTTAACCAAGTATTCTACTTCTATGATTGGGGAGGTTGAAGATTTAATCAGTTTAGAACAGATAGTATCAGTAATTGCTGTAGAGTCATTTATGGCAGTTTTTCGATGACCTACGCTTCTATATATGCTAAGGAGTAATTTCTCTCTGACAAATGGCTCTACCTCTGTTTCGCTTTTTCTTATCATCAGAGCTTTCGAGAGATCAATGCGCTCATTTGTGCTAAATAACCTGCCACATTCTTCGCACTTACGTCTTCGCCATACCTGTGTGGCTTTGTGTTGAGGCCGAGAATTTACTACCTGTGTGCTTCCATTACAATATAGACAAATCATGTCTATATATTGACATCACGCTGTTAAAAAATCTAGTGTATAAAGACTCTAAAACTGTGGACGTTTAGATCTTTAATATAAAGAGTGCTTTTTAAGACGTTATTTGTACTTTTAGCTACTTAGTTGATACAACTAACCTTGTTCGACGAATCCGTCCAACAGGGGTAGTACTGGTAAGTAGCTCTTCGTAAAACAATTGAAATTTATCAAGTGAACTTGAACTAGTGGTACTCAAAAAGAGTGCCTCCCGTTTAACTAAACTAGACTAACATATCAGGGGTTAGGTGTCAACGGACTAGAGACGCGATTAACTCCTTAAATCTTGCGGCCAACAGGTAATATAGAGTATAGTTTTTAAAGTTTGGGCTCTTAGCTCAGTTGGCTAGAGCGCTTCCTTGACGTGGAAGAGGTCAGAGGTTCGAGTCCTCTAGAGCCCACCAAGACTAATAAACATCTTATCTCAAATAAGGTGTTTTTTAATTTCTTACGATTTAGTTAAACTTTTATTGGTATACCCCAGGTGATATTAATTTTGAAAAACTTACACACAGGTAATCCCCAAAATTCTTGTAAGTATGACAACAAGATGCTACTAGCCACTTAGTACTATTACTGCTATGATCTTTCGGTAAGTTAGTTTCGTCGAGGTTTCTAACGCACAAAGATCGGTTGAATGCGATTACGAGGGCATTTAACCGATCTTTACTTTTAGCCACAATTTAATAGAGGTGTTTCATGCTATAATAGCCTCAAATGACAGGGGTAGTTATAGGTTCCTAAGGAATAAAGTATGGACGAGAACGATAAACTCGAAACAATGCGACATAGTTCAGCTCATGTAATGGCTGCCGCAGTCGCAAAATTATGGCCAAATGCCAAATTTGGGGTAGGGCCGGCGGTTGAGAGTGGTTTCTATTACGATATTGATCTAGGTGAAGCAAAAATATCAGAGGAAGACTTTGACCGCATTGAGGAAGAGATGAAGAAGATCATCAAATCGGATGAACCATTTGAAAAAATAGAGATGCCCATAGACGAAGCCATTAAATGGGCAAAAGAGAACAAACAACCCTATAAAGAAGAGCTTCTAAACGATTTGAGACGCTCAGGTACAACTGTAGCCAAAGACCTTAACAAAGATGAACTCGGCACAATCAGTGAAGGCGAGAGTCAGGTAGACAAGGTGTCTTTTTATAAGAACGGTAACTTTATTGATCTTTGCAGGGGTCCGCATGTAGCTTCCACTAGCAAAGTCGGGGCTTTTAAGTTAGTCAGGGTGGCTGGAGCCTACTGGCGGGGTAAAGAGGGAAACCCACAAATGCAACGACTTTACGGAGTGGCATTTAATACGCCTAAGGGAGTAGAGCATTATTTGGATAGATTAGAGGAAGCTAAGAAACGAGATCACCGAAAGCTTGGCCAGGACCTAGATCTCTTTGTGTTTTCAGACATGGTTGGCTCCGGTTTGCCTATGTTTACTCCAAAAGGGACAGTTATTCGTGACGAGCTAGCAGCTTTTTCTAACAGTCTTAGGGAGAAGTATGGATTCCAGAAGGTCTGGACACCACATATAACTAAAAAAGATTTGTATGAAGCCTCTGGTCATTGGGCAAAATTTGGTGATGAGCTATTTTTGGTAAAGAGTCAGGAGACAAAGGACGAAATGGTTCTTAAGCCAATGAACTGCCCTCACCACACGCGTATTTATGCATCAAGACCTAAATCTTACCGTGATTTGCCGGTACGCTACCTAGAGACAGCGGTTATATACCGAGACGAGAAGACTGGCGAACTTGGCGGTCTTAATAGGGTAAGAGCCGTAACCCAGGATGACAGTCATGTTTTTTGCAGTCACGATCAAATTGAAGCCGAAATAGACAACCTATTAAATGCATCCAAGAAGTTATATGAAACGATAGATATGAAACTGCGAATTCGTCTAAGTTATAGAGATGACTCAGATGGCTACCTTGGATCAAAGGAACTCTGGAAAGATGCTCAAGAACAGCTAAAAAAAGCTGTAGTAGCTAATAAGTTGGATTACTTTGAACAAGACGGCGAAGCGGCATTTTATGGCCCGAAGATCGACTTTATGGCCACAGACGCAATTGGTCGCGAACATCAAGTTGCAACGGTCCAGTTAGATTTTGTTCAGCCAGAGCGATTTGGTCTTGAATACACCGGCGAGGACGGCAATAAGCACACCCCAGTAATGATTCACTGTGCGCTGCTTGGGTCAATTGAAAGATTTATGTCAGTTTATATAGAGCATACGGCTGGAAAATTCCCAGTATGGTTAGCGCCAGAACAAGTAAGGCTCATTACCGTTAATCAAGAAAAGAAAACGGTTGATTTTGCGAGTAAGCTAGTCGAGAAAGCAAAAGATAAACACTTAAGAGTTGTCCTTGATAATAATAACGAGTCAGTAGGCAAAAAAATCCGTGACGCTGAGCTTAATAAAGTTCCATATGTAATAGTCGTAGGCGACCAGGAGATGGAAACAGGTAAGCTTAAACCCAGAGTAAGAGATGATATTAAATCCAAGTCAGATGACCCAGTTTGCGATGTTGATGGTTTTTTCGATGCTGTTAAAAAGGAATCCAAAAGCAGATCACTAAAAAGCACCCTATAATATAGTTTCTATGCCTAGAGTTGATAGTGATTTTAAGCTAAGGGTGGAGAGTCTAGTTTCAGGGATACCTAGAGGTAAGTTAATGACGTATGGGCAAATCGCTGCTTTGTGCGGAGCTGCCTGGGCTGCTTGGGAAGTTGGACAACTTGCTCATTTTGGGGATCCAAAACTACCTTGGCAAAGGGTAGTCAATAAAAAAGGGGGTTTAGCTGTGGGTTATCCTGGTGGAAGAGCCGGCCATAAAAAAGCTCTTGAAGCGGAACAAATAGAAGTGGTAGATGATGAAGTAGTTAACCTGGAAGAATTATTATGGTGGCCAAACTAAAAGAATTACTAGTTGTAATAGTTGGCGAGACAGCCTCTGGTAAGTCAGAAGCAGCGCTAAAAGTTGCAAAACAGTTCAACGGAGAAATAGTCTCGGCAGATTCTTGGACAGTATATAAAGATTTTGATATAGGAACTGCGAAACCTTCTAAAGCTGAACGCAGATTAATCAAGCATCATTTATTAGATGTTGCTAATCCTAGAGATGGTTATAACGCGGCAATTTTTAAGCGAGAAGCCACAAAGAGAATAAATGAAATTTTAAAACGGGGTAAGCTACCTGTTATTGTAGGTGGTACTGGCCTGTACCTAGATAGCCTCATATATGACTATAGTTTTTTGCCAGACTCGAATGTTGACGTTAGATCTTCCTATAACTCTATGAGCCTGGGAGAATTAAGGCAGCTTGTCAGTAAGCTAGGTTATGACACAACTGATATAGACATGTCTAACAAGCGCCGGATTATTCGTTTGATAGAAAATAAGGGAAAACGTCCGGTATCTAAGCCCATGAGAGAAGATGTCATTATTTTTGGGATCCAATTAGACAGATCAAAACTCGAAACCAATATTCAAAAGAGAGTGGACACCATGTTCAGTAATGGGCTGGAGAATGAGGTTAAAACTCTTGCTAAAAAATATGGATGGAGCATTGAGCCAATGAAGGGAATTGGCTACAGAGAATTTAAAGACTACTTTGAAGGCTCAATAACAATCGATGACGTTAAGAAACGAATAACTCAAAATAGCCTCAATTTAGCTAAAAAGCAAAGAACCTGGTTTAAACGCAACAAAAGTATTCAGTGGGTTAGTAACAGCAGTAAAATAGTAGACATATTAACAACGCATTTGAATAAATAATAGTAATTACGAGTACTATTCTGTTACAATAACTACATGGTTGAACAATTGTTTGGGTCTAAAACTAGGGTAAAGCTACTACAGCTATTTTTTAGTAATCCTAACCGTTCGTACTATGTACGAGAGATTACTAGAAAAATAGATGAGCAAATTAATTCAGTTAGACGAGAACTAGCTAATTTATTGAGCATTGGTATCATAACTTCAGACACAAACAATAACCGTCTTTACTATGAAGTTGACCAAAAATATGAGTTCTATGAACCTTTGTCCCAAATATTTGGCAAATCAAACACTGCGAAAGTTAAACCAACTAAAAAATCAACAGAAGTGCCAAGTGATACTCAGGAGGTCAGTAGCATAGGAAATGTCGAATTGGCGGTCCTAACTGGCCATTTTACAAGAGATGACTCCTCAGGCATTGATGTGCTAATAGTAGGTGACGTTAATCCTACTCAGCTCAGTAAATATATTGCAGAGCTTGAGAGACAAGAAGCAAAAGAACTAAGATATGCATTGATGACGCCGAATGAGTTTAAATACCGACAGCTAGTAAATGATCGATTTATATCACTAATTTCCAAGTCTAAAAACCAAGTATTAGTAGATAAAAGTGATTTAATGGGCGCAAAAGCCAGCGGCTAAATAAAAAGGAGAAAATAAATTGGAAATACAATATTATGGGGCTAATTGCATAAGAGTAACCACAAAGAAAGCTAACCTATTAATTGATGACAATTTAGCAGAACTTGGTTCCAAATCAGTCATTAAAGATAACGACACAGTACTTTACACTTTTATAAGTGACAGTGAACGACTATCAAAAGCAAAATTATTAATTGATCAACCCGGAGAATACGAGATCGGAGACACATCAGTTATAGGTGTTCCAACAAGAGCGTATGCCGATGAAACGGGTACATTAAATGGCACCATTTTCAAACTTGAAGACGAAGATGTCAAAGTTGCGATTATAGGAAATAGCTATGCCGACATATCTGATTCTCAACTTGAGATGCTGGGGGCAGTAGATGTATTGATTATCCCAGTTGGCAATAGGGAAAATGGGTTAAGTGGCGCTGATGCACTTAAGATAGTTAAAAGAATTGAGCCCTATATTTTAATTCCCACACACTTTGAAGATAAGAACGTAAAGTATAAACAACCCCAAGCCACCCTAGAGGAAGCTCTTAAAGAACTGGCAATGGAACCAGTTGAAACGACACCAAAACTCAAACTAAAATCTGCTAGTTTTAATGAAGGTGATCCTCTAAAACTGATCGTTTTAGAGACTTAAATATTATTTAGCTAAGAGGCCCTTTTTCTTAAGGGTACGAATTGCTTGGGTGCTTACTTTAACCTTTGTTGGTTTTCCGTCTACAAGAATAGTTTTAGTCTGCAAATTAGGCTTCCAAACTTTTTTGGTGTGCCTTTGAGAAAAGCTGACATTGCTGCCATACTGCTTACCTTTACCGGTTAATTCACAAATTTGCATATAAATCTCACTAACTTCGAAGTGTTAGTTTATGTTTTTTGAGCTTATAAGTCAATACCACTCCTGTTATACTACTTAGCATATGCAGTTTTCCGCGTCTGATCTAGGCTACATTATTCCAGCTATATTTATTTCAATGGTCATCCATGAAGCAATGCATGCTTTTGTTGCACATGCTCTTGGCGATACCACGGC
>Ga0210401_10005793_pt1 | contig 12645 bp, 11 predicted proteins | sample IncBWH32MmetaG_FD_150866 | JGI IMG/M metagenome (GOLD analysis project Ga0210401, IMG submission 150866) | Forest soil microbial communities from Barre Woods Harvard Forest LTER site, Petersham, Massachusetts, United States - Inc-BW-H-32-M | ecosystem: Environmental > Terrestrial > Soil >... | reverse complement strand
CGACGCGCTCAGGTTCTGCGCAGTCGAAGGTGACTTGGAACTGCTTGACCGACGCCATCGGTCCACCATAGAGGCGAGATCTTTCGTCGTCTCCACGGGGCCCGCCCCTGGCTAATGAGTGAGCATTCAGCCACCGCTGTTATCGCCAGGCCCGCTGGTCCGGCCGGGCCGCTTACACCTCCGGCGGCCAGAAGTCAGGCACCTGAACCTGCGCCGAACCGGGCCGGGCCAGGGCCGGGTAATCCGCGATGACCGCCTCCGGCCAGCGCGCCGATAGCCGCTCGCGCAGTCCGCCAGCCAGGACACGAAGGCCGGGAAACACGCCCGAACGGCCCGCCGCGGAAGTGAAGCTGCGCAGCCAGGTCAGCAGCCGGGGCCGCATCGTGGTCGTGCCCCACTCGGCGTCTTCGGTCAGCACCTTGGCGATCGCGTCCCCCCAGGCGACGATCCAGGCGCCCAGGGCAGCGGTCATGGCTACATCCCACGAAGGTCCCAGATCGATGCCCGCCGCCTCGAGACGCCCGCGATAGGCCGACATGGCGGGCGCAGCCACCGAGGCGGGCAGGCGGCCGAAACACCAGCAGCTCGGGAAGGGCGCCAGCAGGTAGGACGCATCGAGGACGACCGCGCCCCAGCCTGAATGCTCGAAATCGAAGATCCGGCAGCGGCCATCGACGAACCGCACGTTGTCCGGGCAGGGGTCACCGTGGACCAGGCCGTGGTAACCCGTTTCGTTCAGCAACAAACAAAGCTGGTCGATCTCGGTTACGGCGGCCACGGCGGCCAGGCCCAGCGAGACGGCCGCGCCAAGGAAGGCGTCCTTGCCCCGGGCCACAGCGTCCGGCCAGGGCGGGGTCCCGAGGCGGGGATCCCTAGCCCGGCCCATGCTCCACGCGTGCATCGATCCCAGTGCCTCGGCGTAGGACACGAGGTCTGCCCGCACGCGCGAAGGGTCGCCGGTCAGCAGCGAGTCGGCCAGCGAGGGGCCCGGGCCGAGATCCTCTATCAGCAAGATGCCGGCGTCGGCGTCGGCGCCCAGCAGCCGCGGGACGACGGGTTCGGGCATCGCGTTCAGGTACCCGAGGGCGGCCAGTTCGACCCCGAAGGTGTCCTTGTCTGCCCGCTTTTTCATCACCACAGAACGTCCCGTGGCCAGATGCAGCCGGACCACGTGACCGCGGTCCCAGATCGGCTCCGCCGCGCGCACCGACGTCCCCGGGCCCCAGGCGCGGGCCAGCAGCGCCTCGGCCGCCCGGGTCTCGGTCGCCGACAAGGCTGGCAAGGTGGCCACCACCGCATTCTCGCCGGCCAGGCCAGGGGACCGCGAAGGATTAACCCGCACGGCCCCATGGCCAGGTGCGGCCACAGCCACAGTGGCGGCGTCCGGGGTGCGCGGCTCGTTGACACGGCGTGCGCGACGACGGTGTACTGCCCTGCATGACGGATACGACGAGTACGGCAGGCACCCCGGAGTCCACGGCTGCTGCTTTTCCTGTCACCACTGCGTTCGAGCTGCCGGGCATGGTGGTGGAACGGAATCTCGGCATCACGTTTGGCCTGGTGGTGCGGGCGATGGGCTTCAGCAAGACCGTCGCCGGCGGGATTTCGTCGCTGCGCCAGGGCGAGGTTTCGCAGTTCACGGTGGTTCTCGAAGACGCCCGCAGGCATGCGATCGACCGAATGATCGAGAACGCGAAGCTGCTCGGCGCCAACGCGGTGATCGCGATGCGCTTCGACTCCTCCGAGATCGGCAAGGCACGCGCCGAAGTCGTCGCCTACGGCAGCGCGGTGGTCGTCACGCCGTCGGCATGAGCGAGCCCGGGGGCGGTGCGCCGGCCGGACGGCGCTCGCTGCTCGGGGACGCCGACCGCGAGCGCCTAGTCGCGCTGCTGCGCGAGCACTACGCCGAGGGCCGGCTGGACCTGGACGACCTGCGCCGCCGGGTCGGTATCGTGCTGGCCGCCGCCTATGCCGAGGAGGCCGCGGTGGCCCTGGCTGACCTCCCGCCCCTCGGTGTCCCCGATGCGCCGGGCGCTGGGCGCGGCGGGGGTTCCCGCGGGCGGCACGCCCAGACGCGCAGGCCCGAGCCGGGCTGGGTGCCGACGGCTGAGCGGTTCCGCGATCCGTCCAGCGGCGTGATCATGCGGGTCTGGATCGACCCGTCAGACGAGAGCCGCCACTATGTACCGGACGACGCCCCTACGCCTTAAGAGCGGGTCTGAACGTGGACCCGAACATCGGTCAGCTTTCTCCCTGGAGGGAGGCTCAGCCTCGTACCGGCGTGCCCGGATGCGCGGTGGCTAGTGTTTGTGCGCCGCTACTCTTCGGGCAAGAGGTAGATCGGCCAGATCATGACAACGGTGAAGGCGGGTTCTGTGTCGTCGTGGGGCAGAGAGGATGGTGCGATGGAGCCGCCGAGCGTTTACGTCCAGTACTGGGCCCGGTCGCCGGTGCTGGTCAGGTGAGCCGCCGGTTCGATGTGGTGGTGGTCGGCGCCGGGCCGGCCGGCAGCACCGCCGCGCTGGTGCTGGCCCGGTCCGGCGCGCGGGTAGCGCTGGCGGACAAGGCAGCTTTCCCGCGCGATAAGGCGTGCGGGGACCTGGTAGGGCCCCGCGGCGTGCAGGTTCTGGCGGATCTCGGGCTGCGTGTCCCGGACGCCGGCCGGGGGTCTGACCTGCTCGCGGTCGGCCCTTCCGGTCGGCGGAGCAGGCTGCCTGCCTTCACCGGGCGTACCTACCCCGGTCACGGGATCATCGTGCCGCGGCTTACGTTGGACCACGCGCTACGCGAGGCCGCCCTGGAGGCCGGCGCGGTCCCGGTACGAGCCCGGATCACCGCGGTCGAGGCAGGCGGGGACGGCAGGGTGGACGCCGTCATCTCCAGCGACGGGCAGCGCCTGGCCGGGGAGGTGATCATCGCCGCGGACGGGGCGCTGAGTCCGGTCGCCCGGCTGGCCGGGATGCTCGACCCGCAGACAGCGCTGTGGGGGTTTGCGATCCGCGCGTATGTGCCGGCGGAGGTTCCGCTGCCGCTGCTGGTCTTGCTCGACGCTAGCCCGTGGCGTATCTACCCGGGGTACGGCTGGCTGTTTCCCGGCGAGAACGGCCAGGCGAACGTGGGCATAGGGGTCGGCCTGGGAAGCACCCGCAGGCAGGCGCCGCTGCGCGGCGACCTGGCCCGGCTGGTCGCGATGCTCGGCCAGCATGGTGACCTGGGCCGGGACGCGCGGCCGGGGCCGGTCATGGGCGGATGGCTGCGCATGGGCGGCACCGGCACCCCGTCTGCCGCCGGTAACGTGCTGCTGGCCGGAGATGCCGCCGGACTGATAAACCCCTTGCAGGGCGAGGGCATCGGACCGGCCATGGTCAGCGCCAGGCTGGCCGCCGAAGCGGTACTCGGCGGCCCGGCCCGGGCGGGTCTCGCATACGCCGAGGCGATCGAGGCGGCTTTCGGGCGGTATATGGACGGCGCGTCGGCACTGCAGACTGTTATGTTGCGCAGGCCGAGGACCACGTCGGCGGTCACACGCCTGCTCACCGCCCCGGTCCTACGGCGCGTGGTCGCGGGCACCTGGTCGATTTACTGGAATGGCCTGGTGGACGGCGCCCGCCCCCGCCCGTCGGCCTGGACCGCGCACGGCGTGGAGATTCTGGCTGGCCACCTCTCCGGCCACCTGGCCGGCCACAACCTGGCCGGCCAGCCCATGCCGCGTGAGGAAGCAGCTGAACCCTTGAGTTAGGAGCGAGTTCGCCAGCTTCTTCAGCCCCTTGGAGCTGGTACCGCCGGGTGTGGTCGACGGCCGGGAGTGGCGCCCGGACTGGGAGCAGGCCGTGCATCTTGCCGCCTCGTGATGGTCAGGTGATCGTGGGCGTCGCCCGCGTCGGATAGGCAATCGCCAGCGCTCCGTCCTAGATGATGGGAACCGAACTGACCCCCAGCTGCGACAAGGAGTGCATGGGAGTGGGCGAACGGCTTCGGCCATGAGACCGGGAGCCGAGGAGCGCGATGATGCCGCGTTGCTGCGCAGCGTGGCGCGTGGCGACGAAGAGGCGCTCGCCGCCCTATATGACCGGCATGCCGCCTGGTTGACCGTCCGGCTGACACGGCGATGTGCGATGCCGGATGTGGTTGACCACGCCGTGCAGGACACGTTCCTCGCCCTGTGGCGGGAAGCCGGCACCTATCGGGGGGGCGGCGACGTGGCCGCGTTCATCTGGGGCATTGGCGTCCGCCGTTTGATCGACGCGATCCGCCGGGAGAACGGCGGCCGGCGTCGGTCGCCGTGGCGCGCGGCGGAGCCGGAGGTGGTCGTCTCGGCGGAGGACCAGGTACTGGTCGGCATCGAGCACGGCCGTCTGGGTCAGGCCCTGGCCGGGCTGTCACCGGAACTACGCGGCGCCATCGAGGCGACCGTGCTGGATGGCCTGACCTGCGCGGAGGCGGCCGTCCTGCTGGGTGTGGCGGAAGGGACGGTCAAGTCCCGCTGTCACCGCGCCCGGGTCGCACTGCGTTCCGCGCTCGCCGAGCAGCAAGCCGGACCGGAAACGCCGGCGCATCGCCGACAAGCCTGGGGGACAACATGACGAGCCCATTTCCAGATGCGGCCGGACGTGTGACCGAAGCGGCCTGGCACGCAGACGCAGACCTGCTGGCCAGCTATGCCACCGGGACGGCCGACCCAGTCGTCGTCTGGTCGGTAGAGGCCCACCTGGCCGGATGCGCGCAATGCCGCTCGGCCTTGTCGGCTCATGCGGACGCCGAACGGCTGGCGCGCAACCGCTCCGTGCTGCTGGTGCGAGTCGCGGTGCCCGGTGGGGGGCGTATGCGGCGCCTGCTCTGCCGGTGTGGTGTTCCCGACCATCTGCTACGCCTGCTCGCGGCGACCCCGTCGTTGCGCAGGTCCTGGCTGCTGTCCGTGCTCGGCGTGGTCGCGGTGGTGACCGGCGAAGCCGCAGCCGTCAGGTACGGCTGGATCCGGGCCGACAGGACCGGGCGTCTGGCCGGTTATCCGGACCCCGAGGTCCTGGCGCCGTTCCTGCTGGCAGCTCCGCTGCTGGTGCTGGCGGGAGTGGCGGCCGCGTTCCTGCCGTCTTTCGATCCTGCCTTCCGGCTGGCGGTCGCGGCACCCTTCTCCGGCTTCACCTTGCTGCTGGTCCGTAGCGTCTCCGCGCTCGCGGCCGCGCTGATCCCGGTGGTCGGCGCCGCGTTCGTCGTGCCCGGCCCCGGATGGCTGCCGGCCGCGTTGCTGCTCCCGTCGCTGACTGTGTGCGCGTTCGCGCTAGCGGCCGCAACCGTCCTGGAACCCCGCGCCGCCGCCGTCACGGCGGGAGCGTTGTGGGCGCTGCCGGCACTGCTGCTGGCGGCGGCTCACCTTCCGCTGGCGATCGTGCAGCCGAACGCCCAGTTCGCGTGCGCCGCCGTCCTGTGCGCCGCCGCCGCGGTGCTGCTGGCGCGGCATGACCGCTTCGAGTGGGGAGGGATGAGATGACCCTGAACGTCTCCACCGCGGCCGTCGGCGTCAACGGCCTGTCCCGGCGATACGGCGCCACCCAGGCCCTGGACAGGGTCGATCTCACCCTGGAGCGGGGGATCACCGGCCTGCTCGGCCCGAACGGCGCGGGCAAGACGACGCTGCTGTCGATCCTGGCCACCGTCAACGAGCCGGATACGGGGCGGGTGTCGGTGTTCGGCCTGGACCCGCGGCAGGCGGCGGAGCGGGTGGAGATCCGCCGTCGGCTCGGCTACCTTCCCCAGGAGCTGGGGTATCACCGGCACTTCACGGTCGCCGGGTTCCTGGACTACGTGGCGATCCTGAAGGAGATCACCGACCGGCGCCGCCGCGCCGAGGAGGTGGCCCGGGTGCTGGCCGCCGTCGGGCTGGAAGGCCGCGCCCGCACGCGGATACGGGCCTTGTCCGGCGGGATGCGGCAGCGCCTGGGGATCGCGCAGGCGTTGCTGGGCGAGCCAGAGCTGCTGATCCTGGACGAGCCGACGGCCGGGCTGGACCCAGAGCAGCGGCTGCGGTTTCGTGAGCTGCTGTCGGGCCTGCCCGGCGACCCGGTGATCGTGCTGTCCACTCACCAGGCCGACGACCTCGCGGCGATCTGCCCCCAGGTCGTCGTGCTGCTGCAAGGGCAGGTCCGTTTCACGGGGACCCCGGCCGAGCTGGCCGCCACCGCCGCCGGGCGGGTGTGGGCCGCGGACGAGCGCGACGGCCGTGCTCACCTGTCCTGGCGTGGCGGTGACAACCGGTGGCGGCACATCGGCGACCACCCGCCGGGCGGCGCCGAACTCGTCGCGCCGACGGTCGAAGACGGCTACCTGCTGTTGTCCCAGGCGGCAGGTGCGCGGTGACCGCTACCGGGGGCGGACCCGCGCTCCATGGCCCGGACGCCGCCGGTCCCGCCGACCACGACGGCGAGTCCCGCGTCACCCCGCAGCGAGTGGCTCCCCGGATGCGGATGGTGCTGGGCCTGGCCAGGGTGGAGGCGTCGCTGCTGGTCCGCAGCGTGCTGGTGCTGGCGGGGTTGCTGGCCGGTGCTCTCGTGATCTGGTTCCTCATCGGGTCGGCGGAACCGTTGTGGTGGAACGTCGGCTGGCGGATCGGCGGAGGGCAGCTCGTCCTCGGCATGGCCGTCCTGGCCGTCGCGCAGCTGAACGCCGGGCGGGCCCGGCGAGACGGACTGGCGGCCTTGTACGCCAGCTTCCCGGCCACGGCCGGCACGCGGGCCTTCGCCCACCTGATCGGCCTGGCGGGGGCCGCGCCTGCCAGCCTGCTGCTGATCGGCGCCGCTGCCGTGGTGATCCAAGGGCGCGGCGCAATCGGCTCTGCGAGCATCGCGGTGCTGGCAGGCGGGCTGCTGCTGGTGATCGCCGCCGGAGCGGCCGGGATCGCGATCGGAGCACGATTCGCGCATCCGCTGGCTGGAGCGCTCGGCGCCCTGGCGTTGTTCATTACCGCCGCGACGAACCACCTGGCCTCGGGAGGTGGAATCTGGCTGCTCCCATCGGAGGTTCTCCAGGATGATCTGAGTCAGCTGCCCGGCCCGCTGGCCGGATATCCGCCCGCAGGTGCGCACGCGCTGGAACTGGCCGGACTCGCCGTCCTCGCCGGGATCGTGGCGCTGGCGTTGACCGTCGGCGGCGCCCGGATCCGGGGCAGGCTGGCAGCGGCGGGCATCCTGGCTGTGGCGGTGATCTGTTCCGCCGGCGCCCTGCAGCTGCGGCCAATTCCTACCGCCGAGCTGAACCACCTGGTAACCGAGATCGCCGACCCGGCCTCGGTACAGCGCTGCACCACCGCCAGCGAGATTCGGTACTGCCTCTACCCCGGCTTCGGCCGCGACCTGTCGTCGGTGCAGGCGCCGGTCAACGGGGTGCTCGCGCACGTGCCCGCCCGGCCGGGCCAGCCGCTGACGATCAGACAGGCGACATTGGCGTCGCTCGACGAGACCTTCACGCACGGTCATCCGGAGCGGCAGATCTCCTGGTGGAACGCGCAGTTGCAGGGGGCGCCAGGCAACGCCGCCGCGGTATCGGCGATCTACCTGTCCGTCGGGTCGTGGCCCGCCGCTGGCGGGCAACTGGCCGACGCACGTTTCGACGTGGCCCTGGCCGCCGCCGACTGGACGGTCCACCTCCCGTTCCCCATCGTCAACGGCCAGCCATGCGTACCGCTCAATCAGGCGCGGGAGGCGATCGCGATCTGGCTGGCTATCCTCGCCGCGCACCCGCCGGCAGGTGATCTCCGGGATGGCCTGCGCGGTCCCGGGGGCGGCCTGACGGGGACGGAGGTCGGCAACACCATGGTCCAGACCTGGAACTATCCCGGCATCAACGCCGGGTACCTCACCGGGGTCGTCCCGCAGCCCACCGCCGCCGGGTACCTGCTGGCCAAAGCGATGACAAGCCTGCCGGAACAGAAGGTCAGTCAGGTCCTGGACGACGCCTGGGCCACGTGGCTGAACCGGCACACCACCGACGCCCAGCTCGCCACCGCACTCGGAATACCGATGCCCAGCGTCCCCGGCCTTCCGGTGCCTCCGCCCGGGACGGCGACCGTGCAGGGTGGACCGGGCAACGCGCCGCAGAACCCGGTATGCACCACCTGAGCCGAGGATCCCGCCGGTCCTGGCTCCGTGGGCTGCCTCTCCTGGTCCGGTACATCACCGCCACGATGCCGTGGATCACGCTGCTTACAGGCTGCTTGGCCGGCACCTTCTTCCTCGGCGTCTTGGCCCACGTCGCTGGTGCCTCCTACGGGACGCTCAACCAGGCCAGCGTCCGCCTTGCGTTCCTTCCCGCCATCGCTGCGCTCGCATTCCTGCTCCGCGCCCCGTTCCGGCCTCTGACTCAGGCCACTCCGGTCCCGGCGTGGGTGGTCCCGGCCGGCCATCTCCTGCTGGCCGCCCCCGTCCTGGCGGTGACCTGCTGGGCGCAGCTGCGCATCATGGCCCACACCGTCCCGCCGCATACCCTAGGCCACCCGCCCGCCGCCTACCCGGTGATAGCCCAGCTCACCGGCTGGTGCGCGATCACCGTGGCCTGCGCTGCCTGCGTCGACCGAGCCCGCTACGCCGACCTCGGCGGGGCCATCGCCATTCCCGTCAGCTTCGCAGCCATCGCACTGGCCTGGTACGCCCCCGTCACCAGCAGATTCCTGATCGAACCGCCCGCCAGCGCACTCGGCGTGACCACCGCGTGGTACGCCATCGCAGCAGCCGCACTGACCCTGACCGGTGCCGCGATGGCAGACCGCTGGCACCGCTACTCACGCCACCTGCGGGTAGAACGAGGGTTTAGCCGGAGAGGCTCCGGACGTCCCACAGGAGAGCTCCCGGAACCTGCCGCGGCAGGCGCCCGGCCAGCTGGTCGATGACGTTACGCAGCTGGTCATAGTGCGGCGCGGCCGGGCTGAGCACCACGATCGCGGCGTGCCAGTACCGCAGATCGGCCCGGAAGGCGGTCTGCTGCGCAGCGGTGATCCGGGTGCTCGCGCCGTACTGGACGATGTTGATGAGCAGTTCGGCGGTCGGGCGGAGCGGAGGGCCGTAGTTCCCCGTCCCACCCGGGAACGGCCCGAGGAAGTAGCCGCCGACCATCCGGTAGTCCTGCCCGGTCGCGTTGTCCCAGTCCATGGTGGTGAACGAACCGGTCCAGAAGACGGTGTCCACGGCGAACACCGACTGGTCATCGTCCACGTACTGGCGCCACTGCCCGCTGGTGAAGAACCCGGGTACCGGTGCGGCGCGCTCGGCCGGCACCGGCCAGGGCGCGATCGGCAGCAGGGCCGCGACCAGCACCAGCGTCCAGCCGTACCGGAGCCAGGCATGGGATGCGGTCGCCGCCGCGTAGACCGAGAACGCGAGCAGGATCGCGATGACCGGGATCAGCGCAAGGCCGAACCGGGTGGGTACCACGCTGTCGAGCAGCTGCACGTGGTCGAGCAGGCTCATCGGGCCGTGCTGCAACACGGTGTGGCCGCCGACCTTGACGGTCTGGCCCAGCGACAGTACGGCAAAGACGAGCGCGACGGCGGTCAGCGCCCGTACCGCCACCCGCCGCCGCCACAGCCAGACCACGATCAACCCGACGGCGATGAGCAGCGGGGCGCCGAAGAACGTATTCTCCTCTGGCGGCCCGCCGTAGCTGCTATGCGAGGCGCCGTGCCGGACCAGCGACGACTCGGAGAACGCCGCAAAGGCTCGCACGTCGGTGCCGTACCCGAGCACAATCTCGGGCAGGCCCCGGTAGCTTTGCGGACCGTAGAACTGAAACCACAGCGGGTAGGCCAGCAGCACGCCGGCCGTGAGCAGGGCTGTCCCCAGCCCGGCCAGCGACGGCCTGATCCGCGCCCGCACCTCGGCCGGGCGGAACATCGCGTACACCACCACGAAGACCGCGAGCGCCAGTCCGGTCTGGAACAGCAGTTCCTCGTTGAGGAACGCCTGCCAGGTGACCAGCAGCCCGAGCACGACGCCGTCGCGCGCGCTGCGCAGCGAGATGGCCCGCCAGACGATGAACGGGATCAGGAACTGATTGACCAGATCCGGGTGGCCGTTCACCTGGTTGACCAGGCCAGGCGCGAACCCGGCGAACAGCCCGCCGACCAGAGCCGCCGGCCAGTAGCCGACGATGTGCCGGGAGAGCACGTAGTACCAGGCCCACGCGGTGGCGGTCAGACCGCCGGTGAGCATGACCGTGAACGCCACGGCGGGCCCGAACAGGAGGGTCACCGGGACCAGCGGCACGGTCAGGCCGAGCAGCCCGGTGTTGGCCATCATGTTCACGCCGTTCGGCGCGTTCAGCTGGGGAGTGAAGAGCGGGTTCTCGCCGTGCGTGAAGATCCGGGTCGCGTGGACCAGGGCCCACTCGAAGAAGTGAACGTCGGAACCACCGTGCACCAGGGCGAGCGCGCCGATGTGACGCCACAGCCCGGATGTGACCCAGAACGCGAGAGCGAGGTACAACACGATGGCGGCAGCATCTGCCCATCGAGGCGTAGGTCGGGCCGCGGACCGCTCGGGAGCGGTCTGCTGGACGATGGCCTGGGCGGCATTCCGCATGCCCACCCGGGCGAGCCTATCGGGTAAGGGCCCTTCCACCAATTGAGCCTCACTATCCGCTAAGGTTGCCGGGTTCCCTGAGTACCATAGCTGTCCCATAGTTCAAGACCACCCCGCTGCCTAGCCTGGAGTGGCAGATGACGCGAATCAACGGAGATCAGTGCGTGCAGTCCGAGGTCCTCGAAGGCCTCGCGACAGCGGTGAACCACCGGCGCTGGTTCGTGGAACTGGCCATGCCGTTCCTCGGCGATGACCCGATCGAGGTCGGTAGCGGTCTGGGCGACTACGCGCTGGAGTGGGCCCCGCACTTCAGCCACTTCACCGCCACGGAAGCCGATCCCGGTCGGCTGGTGGCGCTCAAGGAGCGGCTCGACGGGCACCAGAGCGTGGACATCCGGCAGATGCTGTTGCCCACCGACGAGGTGAACTCGTACTCCGGTGCGGTGTCGTACAACGTCCTCGAACACATCGAGGACCACGTCGCGGCGCTGCGGAGCATGGCGCGCCTGGTACGGCCCGGTGGCCGGATCGTCCTGATCGTGCCGGCGTTCCCGTTCGCCATGAGCCCGGTGGACATCGCGACCGGACACGTGCGGCGGTACACGAAGAAGAGCATGCGGAAGGCGCTGACCGAAGCCGGGCTGACCATCGAGCACCTGCACTACGTCAACGCGCTCGGGCTCATCGGGTACTACTTGGCCACCAGCGTGTTCCGGCTGACGCCGAAGGAAGGGACGATGGTCAAGCTTTACGACCGGCTCGTCCTCCCGACCACGCGCGCTGCCGAACGCCTGGTCCGCCCGCCCTTCGGCCAATCCGTGTTCGCGGTGGCCCGAGTACCCGAATCCTCAGACGAGGCGTCAGGCCCGCCCTAGGCCCTGGAGGGCGTCGGCCATCGAGCGGAACAGAGGGTCGGTGAATGAGGTCAGCCCCGCGTAGATCTGGTTGATCTGCTGGTAGGCGCGGACCGCTGGTGCATCTGGGGTGAACTGGTCACCGACGGCGACCATCGCGGCGGTGGCTTGGTCCCAGTCCGGGTAGATGCCGTGGCCGACGGCGGCGCAGATGGCCGCGCCGAGACCAGCGGCGTCGGTGACCGTGGTCCGGCGCGCCGGACGGTCGAAGACGTCGGCGACGACCTGCATCATCACGTCTGAGCGGGAACCGCCCCCGGACACCAGGACGGGCGAGAGCCGGCACCCGAGTGTCTTCTCCATCGCGGCGGTGTTGTTCGCCATGGTCAAGGCGATGCCCTCGAGGATCGAGCGGTAAATATGGGCTCGGCCCTGGCTGCCGTCGAAGCCCAGCAGCGCGCCCCGGCGCCAGACCGCATGGCCGGGCGCGAGCCAATCCGGCAGCGTCAGCAACCCGTTGCTGCCTGGAGCTAGCTGGCTGGCTTCTGCGTTGAGGGCGTCCTCGAGACGCGCCATTTCCGGCTCTTCGCCGTGGGAGCCCTCCAGCAGGGTGCGGTACCAGCTGACCATCCACATGCCGCGGCGGATTCCGGTGCTCTCGTACAGGTACTTCCCGGGCCGGGCCGCGAAGTTGACCCAGTAGCTGTCGTCCGCGCTGCTGGAGGACGAGCCGATGGTCATGGCCGCGATGTAGGTGCCCAGCGACAGCAGCACGGTGCCTTCTTCCAGGCCGCTGCCCAGCGCCTCGACGGCTTTGTCGTTGGCCGTGGCGTAGACCGGCAGGCCGGCCGGGATGTCCGTGGCTTGCGCCGCCGCGGCGCTCACCTCGCCCAGTCGGCCGCCCGGGGGGACCAGGTCGAAGAGCATGTCGCGCGGCATGCCGGCGGAGACATAGGCGGCGGGATCGCTCGACCAGGTCGCCGTGTCCTGGTCAATGGGCCAGACACCCTGGTAGTTGGCCGCGGCGTCGGTGAACTGGCCGGTCAGGCGGTGGGTGATGTAACCGGAGGAGGTGGTGACGTAGCGGGTCAGCGGGCTGGCCGGCTCGTAGGGGCGGGAGACTCGCTCGTCCATCCAGCTCAGCACCGGCTCGGTGAGGCTGCCGTCCGCGGCCAGCAGGGCCCGGCAGAACCGGATGGTGCACAGGCCAACCGCTGCGATGTCGG
>Ga0210401_10005792_pt1 | contig 12648 bp, 10 predicted proteins | sample IncBWH32MmetaG_FD_150866 | JGI IMG/M metagenome (GOLD analysis project Ga0210401, IMG submission 150866) | Forest soil microbial communities from Barre Woods Harvard Forest LTER site, Petersham, Massachusetts, United States - Inc-BW-H-32-M | ecosystem: Environmental > Terrestrial > Soil >... | reverse complement strand
TGAAATGACCTAGTAGATCGGTACGGACGACTAACGAGTTGCGTGTCGGAGAATCCGGATGAGCGGGAGCTCATCCCTTACCGGTTTTTCTCTGCGTAGAGCCACCGGCGTGCGGCCCGCCTACACCAATCACCAATCACTTGTCACCAATCACCTGCTTCCATTCACCCCTAGGCCGCTCAGCAGGCCCAACGTCAAAGTTCCGGTAACCGGCGCGCCGCTATGAATCTGGTAACTCTCAACAGCAGTCTGGGTATGGAGCCCAAAGTCACCGTCGACTGGCCCGTTATAGTATCCCAATCGATGTAATGCCGCTTGAACCTGTCGAACCTGCGATACGCTATAACCATTGACCGCAGTTGTCGTTTGAGTTTGGACGGAAGTGCTCATTGTTCCCATTGTACTCATTGGGGTCATTGGGTTCATGGGCGCAACGCTTGGCTTAGGCGCCGGGACCGAGCTCATTGCCTGGCCCGTCGGATTCGAAAGCGCACTATTGTTAAGTGCATTATTGTTAAGCGGATCATTCAGAAGCCTAGTTTTGTCACTGAATGCACTGGCCTTCAAACCACTAATATTCACCTGAGGCACCTGCACAATGGTCGGCGTGACGGTGTGCGTGCTTGCTGCACCACTAACAGTTCCGCTATGCCCACTACTCGCCATAACAACCGCGTGGCCGCCGCGAGCTTCCGCTTGCGTCCAGGGCACAGCGGCCACAAACAAACAACAGAAAAACAACTTTCCCATAGTAAATCCTCCTGAACGACCGGAGTACACGGTGAGGGAATCGAACCCCCAACCTACTGGATGAAAACCAGTCGTTCTACCGGTAAGTTAACCGTGCCTGCTGAAGATTTCCTGATGAAAATCGGTTTCATTGGGGGCACAACATCCTAGCTCGTTGGAGTGATGGAAAAGTTAAATCCAGGAGCTAGTCGAATAGCCGCCTCATCTCCTGAGATGTCTGGCGACGGATCTCGCAGGAATGTACCTTAAAAGGTTGTTGCCCAAATTCCGGCTCGCACGGTAGCTGACGCAAGATAACGAAGACAGAATTTTCAACAGAAGGAAGCAAAGCTAGCAAAGTTTTAAACGGCTCGTCTCCATTGCCTGCCGCGGTGACCGCGCATCTGTTGCCAGCATTGCTCTAGGTCGGCCCTCGCCTGATCGAACCACTTTCACCCCTCTGGATCGAGGTTCCGGATAAGCCGATCGACGCTTCGTTCATACTCCCGTCGCCAACGGAGAAACCTGAGGCGAGACCCGGTCGCGTAGATCGCGACCGCCAATTCGAGTAGTACTATGACGACCTCGTCAATGCGTTTTGGCAACGAAGTCCATGGCCAGCTAACCAACCCGATGGACAGCGATATCAGTACACAAAACGCAACGATCATCAGCACCGCGCTGTTGTGAAACATCAGCTTGGGCCGGCGACACCAAAACCAAATCACCCGGGCGAGCTCTGAATCGCTTGCTTCGAGCAAATCGCTTTCAGTTAGTTGAGATAACTGGAAGGGAGGTAGTACTTCGTACTTCCAAACTGGTTCCGTGGTGAGATCCGCCCATATCGTCGAGAGTTCATCGATTGCCCTCATGAGCTTCATAACCGACCCGCGGCTCCATCTGAACACCTGCCCGCTCTTTCCTAGAATCGCCACTAGCAAGGCAGGCGGTTGGAGACCGGGCGTGGCAATTCCTGACTCCTGGATTCTGACTCCTGGCTCCTCTCTCGATCAGGGATTCTTGGTGGCTGCGACCTTGGCGGGACTAGGTTCCGCGATCTCTACTCGAGCGCCTTCCATAATGGAGTCTGACGGATCAGCGATTACGGCGTCTTTCGCCGCCAAATTAGAAGTCACCTCGACTGTGCTGCCATAGTCATGGCCGACCGTGATTGGCACTAGCTTAACCTCTCCGTCGTGCACGACGGCCACTCGCAAGCCCTCCGCTCGAAAAAGCAGCGCATTCGTCGGAATCGTGACAGCACCGGCTGCTCCCGGGATCTTTAGATGCACGAAGGCGTAAGCTCCAGGCAAAAGCCGGCCCGTCGGGTTATCGACGTCGACTTCTACATTCAAGGTCCTCGAGATTAAATCGATCGAATTCGAGTTGCGGACGATGGAACCGGGAAACGTCTCTCCCGGAAAAGCGTCCAGTGTCAGCGTCACCGTTTCACCGGTTTTCGCCGCGGCTGCATACACCTCCGGCACGGCAACATAAACCCGCAGCTTGTCGATCGCGGCCAGACGGAATAGGTCCTTTTGACCGGGGCTGTTACCGTTTTGCACCAAAGCACCAATGTCGGTGTCCCGGGCGGTGATAACTCCGTCGAATGGTGCGTAAACGCGCTCAAATTCCTGCAACTTCTGCAGGCGATGAACGTTGGCTTCGGCGGAGTTCGCCGTCGATTGTTTGGCGTTGAAGTCACTGACCGCCTGGTCGGTCTCTTGCTTAGAAATAACGTTGCTCTTGAGCAGGTAGACCCATCGGTCCATCGTGACCTGGGCCAATTGCAGGTTGGCTTGCGCCGTCTTCAGGTCGTTCTGAGTTTGCTCAAGTTGCTGATCGAGCTCGGGGGTTTCGATCTCGGCCAGAAGTTGCCCTTGTTTGGCATGGGCGCCGATATCCAGATACCACTTCTTCAGATAACCGCTGGTGCGGGCGTAGATCGGCGCTTCTGTAAAAGCTTGGGTGGTGCCGGGCAGTTCTATTTCCTGCGCTTTAGAAGTTGCTTCCGGATGTATCACTGTGACCACGGGAATAGCGTTTGCTTTAACCGTGCCCTCCAATTTCTTTTCCGCATTTAAACGGGACAGGATACCAGCGAAGATTAGAACCGCGAAACCGGCACAGAAAAACGCCGTCAGCACAATCAATCCTACTTTCCGCGAACCTCCCCGTTTAGATGTGCCCGCCTTGGTTGGCTTTACCCTCACTTTTGCTGTCTCGATTTCCATCGTCGCTCTCTCTGGTTCGTTCGATAACATCTGCGTCTCCTTCTTCTAGCTTACCGAGCTGTCCACTCCGCCCGTAGCTCCAGCTTGATGGCGCCTTTGATGAACCAAGCTGAAAACCGCCGGCACAAATAAAAGTGTCGCCACAGTTGCTGCCATTAATCCGCCGATCACCGCTCGACCAAGCGGCGCATTTTGTTCACCGCCATCGCCCAAGCCCAGCGCCATTGGTACCATGCCGATCACCATTGCCAATGCCGTCATAATCACGGGACGAAATCGCGTTGCTCCAGCTTCGATGGCCGCTCGGACAGAATCCCCATGTTCGTGCAACCGTTCTTTAGCAAATGAAACCACGAGAATGCTATTCGCGGTGGCAATCCCCATACACATGAGCGCGCCCATCAGCGCCGGAACGCTGAGCGTCGTGTGCGTGAGAAATAGAAATAGTACAATGCCGGTCAGCGCCGCCGGCAGCGCGGTGATGATAATAAAAGGATCAAGCCACGACTGGAAATTAACCACGATTAACATGTACACCAGAACGACGGCCAATCCGAGTCCCCCGAGTAGCCCTAAATAGGAGCTACGCATGGTCTGGACCTGACCATGTACAGAAATAAAACTACCCCGGGGCAGCAGCTTCTGATTCGCGGTCACGATCTTCTCTACATCCCGGCTCACCCCACCAAGGTCGCGATCCTGAACGCCGCCATAGATATCGATTACCCGCCGAATATTGTAGTGGTTGATTAACGCCATCTCGTGCCCTCGCGAGACGGACGCAACGTCTCCCAAAATCTCCATGTTCGTTCCGCCATTTGAATTCAGCGGAATGTTCAACAGATCGTTCATGGATTGAAACCGGTATTGCGGGGTTTGCGCAACGAGGTTGTAATCGACTCCGTTCTTCCAGTTAACGAAGAACATCGGCGTTATCTGAAAACTACCACTCAGTGCGTTCAAAACACTGGCAGCGACATTTTGCTCCGTTAAGCCCGCTTGACCGGCCTTCACTCGATCAACCGCTACGTCTAAGGTTGGATAATCGAGCGGCTGCTGAACCCGAAGGTCGACTAGTCCCGGCACTTGGTGCATCTCGGCCATAATCTTTTCGGCGATTTGCTGGCTCTTCACTACGTCGTTGCCTTCGATCTGTACATCGATTGGTGAGGGCAACCCAAAGTTCAGAATCTGAGTTACGATATCGGCCGGCAAAAAGTAGAAAGTGACTCCCGGAAATTGGCGCGGCAGTTGCGCACGCAACTCCCGCATGTAATCAGCGACCGGATGATGGTTCTCCCTCAGTGAAACCAGGACATCTCCATCGCTGGCGCCGAGAACTCCGGACGTGGAGTGCATCGTGTTGTATGGGCTATAAGGGAGGCCAATGTTATCCAGGATGTTATCCATCTCGGTGGACGGAATCGTCTGCCTGATATCGTTCTCCACTTGGTCGAACAGTCGTGCAGTTTCTTCAATCCGGAGACCAGTCCGGCCACGGACATGCAAGATGAATTGGCCGCTATCTGTATCCGGGAAGAAATTTTGGCCAAGCCACGGCAATAATAAGAATCCGGCCAGACACAGCCCGAGAAATCCGGGCAAAAACAATTTCCGGTTTCCGAGCAAAGCGGTTAGTAAGTCGCGATAAGCATTGCGGATCCGCTCAAACCCGGCTTCGAACGAACGCTGGATTTTTGCGAAAATGCTTTGTGATTGGGATCCGTGACCATGCGTCTTCAGCAGATACATGGCTAAAGTCGGCACCAGCGTTCTGGATAGAACGTAAGAAGCTAGCATGGCAAACACCACTGCTTCCGCCAAAGGCACAAAAAGGTATCGGGCTACCCCGGTGAGCAAAAACATCGGGAGAAAAACGATACAGATGCAGAGCGTAGAAACTAACGCCGGGACGGCGATCTGAGCGGCGCCTTTTAAGATACCATCATGGAGCGAACCACCCTCGCGCAGAACTCGCTCGATGTTTTCAATCGTAACCGTGGCATCATCGACCAGAATTCCCACGGCTAAGGCAAGCCCTCCAAGAGTCATGATGTTAATCGTTTCGCCGAGAAAACTAATGATGATAATCGATGTCAAAACCGACAGCGGAATGGACACGGCGATGATCAGGGTGCTCCGCCAACTCCCCAGAAACAATAGAATCATGAGTCCCGTTAGCGCCGCCGCGATTATGCCCTCTCGGATTACACCGCTCACCGCCCCCTGCACAAAGATGCTTTGATCCGCCAGCGGCGTGATTTTTAACTCAGCTGGGACAATCGTCGCCACTCGAGGCAGCAAGTTTTTCACACCGCTGACCACGCTGAGAGTAGAGGCCGTACCGGCTTTGATGATGCTCATCAGCACACCCCGATGCCCATCCTGGCGGACCACATTGGTTTGCAGCGCGAAACCGTCACTCACCGTGGCAACATCTCGCAGATAGATCGTTGTGTTTCCGACTTGTTTAATAGGGAGATCATTGAGTTCCGGGACGGTCCGCGGTGATGTATTCGCCCGCACATCCAATTCGCTCTTTCCCAGCTTTACCGTCCCCCCAGGGAGAATCAGGTTCTGCGCGTTCACCGCGTTGAGCACGTCCGTAGGCGACACATTCCTCGCCTGCATCAGGTTATGATCCAGGTTGATCATGACCTGGCGCTGTTTTCCACCATAAGGCAGCGGCACCACCACGCCCGGCACCGTAATGATCTGAGTGCGAATGAAGTTCACGGCCAGATCGTTCAACTGTTGCTCTGAAAGGCCCTTGCCTGAGAGCCCCAATTGCAGAATGGGAACGCTAGACGCGCTAAAGTTGATAATCTCGGGCGGTTGCAGACCCGGCGGTAGCGATCGAAGAGCAAACTGCGAAGTACTGACCACTTGAGAATTTGCTCGGTCCAGGCTGCTATGAGGCTGAAGAAAGATCTTGATGACAGCCGAACCGTTATAGGTCGTGGACTCAATGTGCTCGATGTTGTCCACGAGGGTGGTCAAATATTTCTCGTATGGTGTGGTTAGCCGCGCCTCAAGATCTTCTGGATTTAGTCCAGTATAGGTCCAGGCTACGGAAATGACCGGGATATCAATATTGGGAAAGATATCCGTAGGCGTTCGTAGAATGATTAATGGGCTGAGAACCAAAATCAGGAGAGCCAACACGATAAACGTGTACGGCCGATTGAGAGCGAGCTTAACGATCCACATAGAGAGCCCCGCAGCAGCTATGACTTTGCCAGAGAGAGTTTACGCGCCGACATAGAAATATAGAGGGATATCCCCCTATTTGACCGGTCTGTCAAGTCCGGTGTGTTTCAGTGCCGTCTGCCGTGGCCCAACAGATTAGTTACTGCGACATGTCTATCTTGCGTTCTCGTCCCACATGAGGAATAGCCGCACGACACACCCCGGCTCGGCAAATCTTCGGCGCTGTAGACTAGAGACGGTTGCGCCGCGAACCGCTTTGCTCACCCTGTCTTGAAGATCCGGAGTCTCCCCCAACAACGGTGTCTAGCTGAACTTTAACGCACCGAGTTCTGGGAGCGTTTCCCCAACTCCGAATTGTAGGCGATGGATAACAAGGCCGTACGCAGACTTTCCGCTTCGTCCTTACCGAAGACCTCCTCGAAACGATCCTGAGCGATCTGCCAGTATTTGTTTGCCTCTTTGAACTTAGCGACGCCTAGCTTAGTCAACGCGATCAATCGAACTCGCCGATCGTTTGGATCAGTCAACAGATTGATCAAACGATCTTTCACCAACGGCCGAAGGTTCTGGCCTAAAGTCGAGCGATCTAATACCAGTTGCTCGGCCAGTTCCTGCACACTGGGCAGAGCAGCGCCCCTCGAATTGACGGCCCTCAGAACCCCGTACTGGCACAGGTTCAGACCGGCGGGCGCTAACTCGGTATCGTACAGATGGGTCAACTTCCGGGCGGCTCTTCGAACAGCGCCCGCGTTACATCGGGTGGCCCAGATCTGCGTCGGCTCCTCTGGCCCCTCAGCTTTAATTTCTATGTTCTTTCGATTACTCAAACTGACTTGCTCAGATAGACTTTAACAGCGGCCCCTAAAAGTGGCCTTCAAAAGCGGCGTTTAAAAGCGGCGTTCAAAGCGATATGTGGGGATCCCCCCTTAACTCCTACTACCACTTATACCAGTTTCCTCTCAGGCCCGCAACTGCAGGCCGCACGCTATTGTCCCAACTTCCGGATCAACTTCATGAATTCGTTCACTTTCCGGACAACGCCAGCATGGCTCGAGCTCACATTGTGCTCCATGCGAAGCCCGGTAAAAAACGTTAGGACCAACTCCGCCAGAACGTCCACTTTCGTTTCCGGTCGTTCAGCCTCAATGTTTTTCGCAACCAGCTCTTTCAGCTTCCTCCCGCTTTGTGTGAGGATGTCGATGGCCGGCCGAGGCAAGATCGCGGACTCACGCATTGAGTTGACCGCAAAACAACCCTTAAGTCCTTGGTCGTTACGGTATCGAGCTTTAAGAAATCGTTCAATATTATCCCAGCCTAACGGTTCACTGGACAGCATTGGCCCGAGCTCCAGGTTGTCCACGTAATACCGCAGACTTTGTACAAACAAGTCTTCTTTCCCTTTGAACTCGGAGTAAAGCCCCGACTTGTTTACTCCGGTAGCCCGCTCTAATTCGTGGAGGCTGGTGTCAGCAAACCCATGTCTCCAAAAAACCGGCAGTGCGTTTACTAAAACGCTTTCCCGGTCGAACTTTTTTGGTCGTCCCACGACAGCGAGTGTCGCTTAAGAAACCGATCGGTTCAAAATATTTCTTGACCCAACAGAAAACCAGTATAATCGGTATTGGACCGAATGGTTCTGTATTTCAGAGGGCAAGTTACGGTCCGCAAAATCCGCCTCTATCCATCGAGGAAATCGACACGTTCACCAGCCACGGATGGCGGATCCGACTCACTCGTGCTGAAAACGAGCCAAAGAAAATGGAAAACTGGGAAACCTAACGAAAAAGAAAATGCCAACTTCATCTAACAACGCATTTGCGGATAAGGTCGTGTTGATTACCGGCGGAACCGCCGGGATCGGACGCGCCACAGCGGTCGCCTTTGCCCGGCAAGGCGCTAAGGTAGTCGTCTCCGGCCGTCGGGAAATCGAAGGGGAAGAGTCCGTCGCTCTGGTGGGAAAAGCCGGAGGAAAAGGCTTATTCGTTCGCGCTGATGTAAGCCGGGAGGAAGACGTTGCGGCGCTGGTCGCTCGCACGGTAGAACATTTTGGGCGCCTCGACATTGCTTTTAATAATGCCGGAGTCCTCGAACGAGCTCTAACCACCGATATTACGGTTGAAAGCTACGAACACATCTTTGGGATCAATGTCCGCGGCGTTGCGTTCAGCATGAAACATCAGATCGCCGCCATGCTAAAAACCGGTGGCGGAAGCGTCGTTAACAACGCATCGGTTCTTGGCATCCGCCCGTATCCCGAACTTTCGCTTTACAACGCGAGCAAATTCGCCGTGATCGGACTTACCAAAACTGCTGCGCTCGAATTCGCCACGAAGGGGATTCGCGTGAATGCCGTGTGCCCGGCGATTATCGAAACGGACATGACCGCGATCGCTCGCGAAGATGAACAGACGCGCAACGCTCTACTCCTTGCGCATCCGGTCCGTCGTTTTGGTGCCCCTGAAGAGGTCGCAGATGCCGTACTCTGGCTAAGCTCCCCCACCTCGGGCTTCGTTACCGGAATCGCCCTTCCGGTTGATGGCGGCTTGACGGCGTAAAGGGAAGAAATCGTCCTCGTTCTCCAGACTTCGCCCCCGTCGTCTGAAGCTCCGGGAGGCTACGTCGGGCAAGCTGTCCTCGATTTGGAAACTGCGCTTGTCGTGTAGAGTCGAAAATGTGTACACGCGCGGACTAGTTGGTTGTCCCGTGGGGACCAAGTGATCGTAGCCAGGCAATTTATTGCCTGGAATGCGTTTAAAAAAACGACAAGTCCCGTAGGGAACGGTGTGATTTGGTTCTACACGCGTATTCATCGCTCAAGGGCGCAGAACGTACCTGTTTCCCGATCATACCGTTCCCTCCGGGACGGATTCGTTTGGCGCGGTATTCCTGGCAGTAAACTGCCAGGCTACTATCGCTCAGTCCCTACGGGACAAAACCCGCCCGACATCTGTCCAAAAATCGACTCCACTCCATACCAAGCATTCGAGGACGAGGACGATTTGGCGCATACGCCACGATGCGCCCTCATAATCGGAGTACTAAAGAAACCGATCCTTCAAAATCGACGTACTTGCTGACCCCTTCCCCTTACCGAAACCGCACGCATTAGCCAGCAGTTCCTCGGAACCCCGTAAGCTCAACCCATAAAGCTCTCGCGCCAGGTCATAGGCTTCGTTCCCAATCCACGGTTTGGGCAACAATTCCTCCGGCAACAGTGGATCATGGAGAACGGCCCGGCGGAAAGCGTGGATCATCAGGATACGAATCGAAAACCATTGCTGCGGTAGCAACGCGGGAGAGCGCCGCAGCAGATCCTTCATTCGGCCAAAATTTCGCAAAAAACTTCGGTAATGTTTGGCGACCACGACCAGATTCCAGCGTTCGTTGATTAATTCCTGAAAATCGCCGCAGCTGATCTGATCGCTAGTGGCATTGCCAAAACTGATCACCTGTTTGCGCGCACCAACGCGTTCGAGTAATTCGGTCAACGGACCTGGCTGAATCCGAGGGTGGGCGTACAGCTGCGGCGCCAGTGGCCGGAGGCCTTGCCACTCTAATTCTTGACGCAGTTGTTGCCGGCGTTCCGCCGACAGTTCCTCAGGCCGCACCAAAATCAACGTCCAGTCTCCTTTCCACGGTTCTTGCACCCGTGCATAAACTCTGGCGTAGGCGTAACTGAACCGCCGGCGACCGGACTGGGTCAGTTCATAACTGCTCTCTCGGCCATTCCGCCTCGCTTCCAGCCAGCCTTCTTTTACCAACCGGAATACGCTCGTCCGGACCAGACGTTCATTGATGCCAAAGGGGCCTAACAACTCAATCAACCCCTTTAATTGCACACAGCCTCCATGGGGTGCGATCGCGTCGCCGAAGAGGGTCACCACCAGCGACTTAGCCCGAGGAGGATCCGCTGCCAAAGTCCGTCGAATCCAGAGCGGAACCGCAGAAATTTTCAACTGGGATGCTGGGGTAGCGGCCACGACAAGAACGAAAGCAAAGTGATACACTATTGTCTTTGACTAATCAATTTTTGTATCATAACGTCGTTTCAGCTGACACAGCCGCAACGCTTCGATTTTGAAGCCGAGGCACAGCAAAACGCAGAGAAGAGAATTCTCCTTTCTCTGTGAACTCTGTGTCTCAGTGGTGATCTCGTTTCGTTGCGGCGGGCGGCTTCACTTTCTGGTTTCCCCCTTATGTACGCCCAGATGGTCACCCCCGAGAAAAACGGCAATGAATCTTTGCCGGAACTGGCTGACTTCGAAGCCAGAATCGATGCCGGTGACACGATCGAAGCTCGGGATTGGATGCCGGACGGCTACCGCAAGACTCTAATCCGCCAGATCTCACAACACGCGCACTCCGAGATCGTTGGGCAGTTGCCGGAAGCCAATTGGATCACCCGCGCGCCGACCTTGCGGCGGAAGGCGATTCTCTTAGCCAAGGTTCAGGACGAAGCCGGGCATGGACTTTATCTCTACGGCGCCGCGGAAACATTGGGTGTCAGCCGGCAAGAGTTAATAAATGATCTGCTGGCCGGCAAAGCCAAGTATTCCAGTATCTTTAATTATCCGACACTTAATTGGGCGGATATCGGCGCCATCGGTTGGTTAGTGGACGGTGCGGCTATCATGAATCAGATCCCGTTGTGCCGCTGTTCCTATGGTCCTTACGCCAGGGCGATGATTCGTATCTGTAAGGAAGAAAGTTTCCATCAACGCCAAGGCTTCGAGATCATGACCGTAATGGCGCAAGGCACCTCGGCACAGCGAAGCATGGCCCAAGACGCACTGAATCGTTGGTGGTGGCCTTCGCTCATGATGTTTGGCCCGCCCGACTCCCAATCGCCCCACACCGCGCAGTCGGTCCGTTGGAAAATCAAATTGCTGACCAACGATCAGATCCGGCAGAGATTCATCGACCAAACCGTACCCCAGGCAGATTACCTTGGGCTCACGATTCCCGATCCCGCTCTGAAATGGAACCAGGAAACCGGGCATTACGATTTCGGAGAGATCGACTGGACGGAATTTTATAATGTCATCAAGGGACATGGTCCCTGCAACAACCAACGTCTGCGAGCCCGCCGCCAAGCTCATGCTGATGGCGCCTGGGTCCGGGAAGCAGCCATGGCTTACGCGCAGAAGCGCTTAAGCCCTAGCAAATAGCAGATAGCAAATCGGCGAATGGATCCGCAACAAGCCCACTACCAATTTCGATGGTTGAAAGTGTTTCGAGCACACCTGGACTTGTCCATTTCCGATTTGCTATCTGCTATTTGCTATCGGCTGCCATCAACGATAGGGACGAGCTCCTGTTCGTCCGCGCTAATTCGTCCCCGACCTGGCGCTCCGGTTAGCCTCGGACGAGCAGGAGCTCGTCCCTACCGGTATGCTACCGATTCGAACCTTATTACCGTTCCCGGCGTTTCCGGCGATCACGGCGATCACGGCGATCACGGCGTTCCCGGCGTTCCCGGCGTTTCGTTATGAATGAGTGGCCACTGTGGGAAATTTTCATTCGGAGCCAGAATGGACTCTCCCATAAGCATGTAGGCAGCCTGCATGCTGCCGATGCCAAGATGGCTATCGAAAATGCTCGCGACGTTTATGCCCGTCGCAACGAGGGGATCAGCATCTGGGTGGTGCGCTCAGCGGATCTGTACGCCAGCGACCCGATCGATAAGGATACGTTCTTTGATCCGGCCAAGAACAAAATCTATCGCCATCCGACCTTTTATACCGTTCCGCCGGAAGTGAAGCATCTTTAACACCGTTCGAAATAGCAAATTGGCTCACGGAGCATGATTTACGAAACGACAACGGTAGCGACGGTGGCCTGCTCGTCCGCGTTAGTTCGTTCCCAGCGCCGTGCTTCGATTAGCCTCGGACGAGCGGGAGCTCGTCCCTACCGACTACCGTGCCCCTAACCCTCCTCAAAAACCATCGCCTCGAGTTCGTCCTCCGTCTCGCTGACAACTGCCTCATCTTGAGCCAGCGCCTGGGCGAATGGTGCGGACACGGGCCGGAGCTGGAGGAGGACATGGCTTTGACTAACATCGCGCTGGATCTGAACGGTCAGGCGCAGAACTGGCTGGAATACGCCTCTGAATTGGAGGGCGGGCAAAGGACACCAGACAGGCTCGCTTTCCTTCGAGATGCGGCCGAGTTCAGGAACTGCCTTTTGCTTGAACAGCCCAATCGGGATTACGCCTACACCATCGCTCGCCAGTTCTACTTTGATACCTGGCACAGCTTACTGCTCACCGATTTATTGGGCTCCACCGATCAGCGGATTCGTGAGATCAGCGAGAAGAGCCTGAAAGAAGTGCGCTATCATCTGCGCCACAGCAGCGGATGGGTGATTCGTTTGGGCGACGGCACCGATGAAAGCAATCGCAGAATACAAACGGCAATCGACGAGCTTTGGGGCTATACCGGTGAACTATACACACCCGACACCGTCGATGAGACGA
>Ga0210401_10005791_pt1 | contig 12650 bp, 11 predicted proteins | sample IncBWH32MmetaG_FD_150866 | JGI IMG/M metagenome (GOLD analysis project Ga0210401, IMG submission 150866) | Forest soil microbial communities from Barre Woods Harvard Forest LTER site, Petersham, Massachusetts, United States - Inc-BW-H-32-M | ecosystem: Environmental > Terrestrial > Soil >... | reverse complement strand
GGGCGTCTTCGACGGCGTCTCGGTCACGACGTTCGCGCTCGGAACGGCCGATCTCTACGAGTGGCTCGACGGCAACGGCGACGTCGCGTTCCTCCCCGTCGAGACGGTGAACGACCCGACCGTCATCGCGAAGAACGCGAAGCTCGTCTCGATCAATGGCGCCCTGTCTGTCGACCTGTACGGCCAGGTCGTGGCCGACAGCATCGACGGCCGGCAGATTTCGGGGGTCGGCGGCCACGAAGACTTCGTGGCTGGCGCGGAGTTGCATCTCGATGCCCATTCGCTCATCTGCCTGCGCTCGACCGCCGTGCGCCAGGGAGAAGTGGTGTCGCGGATCGCCGGCCTCCTCCCCGAGGGATCGGTCGTGTCGACACCTCGACACCACACGGGTGTCGTCGTCACCGAGTACGGCGCGGCCGAGCTGACAGGCCTCACCGTGCGCGAGCGGGCACACTCTCTCGTCGACATCGCCCACCCGGACTTCCGCGACGGGCTGCGCAAGGTCGCCGATGGGTTAGGCCGGCCCTGAGGCCTGATCAGCTGGGCGACGCTGCCAAGCCGAGCCTCCGCCGCAGCTCCGCGTCCGACCACTCCGGCGCGCCCGCCACCAGCTTGTGGATGAAGCCCTTCAGGCGTCGGAAGACGTCGTGGCTGTCCTCCAGCCAGGGCATCAGGATCGGGAAGACGTGGAACATTCCCTCGTACTCCTGCGCCTCGGTCGGCACTCCGGCGGCCCGGAGGCGTTGGACGTAACGGCGGATCGGGTCCCGGAACATCTCGTAGCCGCCCCACGAGACACAAGTGGGCGGGAAGCCGCTCAGATCCGCCGTCAAGGGTGAGACCGACTGGCTCGATGCGTCGGCGCCATGGAGGTAGGCGGCGGTGGGGATGTTCCAGGGCAAGATGTCGCGCTCGGCGTTCTCGGTCACGGACGGCTCGTCAAGGCGCAGGTCGACCTCGGGGGAGAAGAGGATGACGCCTGCGGGCTTCATCCTCGGTGCCACGAGACCGCGGTCGAGGAGGAGTGTGTTGGCAAGCCCTCCGCCGCCCGAGTCTCCGGCGAGCAGGATCCGCTCGTGCGGGATGCCGAGGTCGGTCAGCGCCGAGAAGACAGCTGACGCGTCCTCCGCCCCGGCCGGATAGGGGAACTCCGGGGCGAGCCGGTAATCGGCCACGAAGACAGCGCATTCCGTCTCCTTGCAGACCCGCGAGGTGAAAAAGGCGTACATGTTGGGCGACGTCCCGATGTAGCCGCCCCCGTGAAGGTAAAGGATGACCCCGAGCGGCGGTTGCTGCCGCTGCCGGTAGAGGATCCCGGGCACGCCACCGAGCTCGGTCTGGTGGCACGACACGTCGAGCGAGTGAACGAAGGGCGGCATGATGACCTTGCAGATGTCGTCGATCAACAGCTCGACGGAGCGGAATTCGGGAATCCGCAACGCGGACGAGTAGCCCATGAAGGCGCGGATCACCTCGCGCGTGACCGACATCCCGAAGTTCGACAGCGGTGAGGAGGGCCCGGTGAAGGGGTGCCGGAAAGGCACCCGCGCGAGCGCGGTTGCCATCTGCTCGACACCGAGCGCGACGTCGAGTGCGACGACGGGCGCCGCCGCCGTCTGTACCTCCGGTCGATTTCCCATGGCCATACGCGTTCCTCCCTGTGGGGGGCCTACTGGCCGACGATACGCCCGTGCCGTTCGGAACATCTTTGCCCGGATGCCTTGCTGGTTCGATGGTCCGCCCGTGTGCGGCGACCGCTTCGTGCCCGCTAGCTGCCCGGCCATCACTAGCCGAGCGGCTAGCAACCGGGAACCGTTCGACTACCGTCGCGGACGTGAGTCCGTCCGGCGCCGTCGCCAAGCGCGGCCGTGCGGCGACATACAGCGCCGCCCAGGTCCGCACCGCAGGTGTGGCCCTCGACCTGTTCGGTGAGCACGGCGTCAGTGGGACTTCGCTGCAAATGATCGCCGACGTTCTCGGGGTGACGAAGGCGGCCGTGTACCACCAGTTCCGTACGAAAGAAGCGATCGTCGTCGCCGCGGTCGACCTCGAGCTCGCCAAGCTCGAGCCCGCGCTCGAAGGCGCCGAGGCACAGCGCGGCGACCCGTCCGCGCTGGCGACCCTTCTCGGGCAGGTGATCGATCTCGCCGTCGGTCGCCGGCGCTTGGTGAGCCCACTGTTGCACGACCCTGTCATCGTGCGTCTGCTGAGCCAGAACGAGCGGTACCAGCACCTCATGGGTCGCTTGTTCGCCGCGCTTCTGGGTGACGATACGGATCCGCACGCGCGCGTGCGCGTGGCCATGATCGCGTCGGCGATCGGTGGCGTCGTCACGCATCCACTCGTGGCCGGCATCTCGCACGCGGAGCTGCGGACCCAGGTCCTCGAGTTGTCGCTCCAGTTTCTTGACGTCGAGGGCTAGTCGGCAGTCGCTCTAGCCGTCTCGGCGTCCCCCACCGCTCAGTGGTGAGCGGTGTATGCGCTTTCCTGGGCCTTGACATCGTTGACCAAGTTGCCCAGGGTCAGGTTGATGTCGTCAAGGTGGTAACCCCACGTCGGGCCCAGCGCTTCGGTCACCACGGGCCGCCCCGCGACGTCGGCCGTTCCGACGTTGAGCCATGTCGCCGTGCCGGAGTGTTGGCACGATGCCGTGTACAGACCCGGGTAGGTGACCCATGGTGTTGTCAGCGGTGGTGGCGGCGGTGTCGACGTCGCGGACAGGAAGTAGGGCGTGAGCGTCGAGGTCCCCCCCGCGATGGCTGCGGGGTTGACGCAGGCCACCTGCACTCCCCCCGTCGCGGTCTGCCCGGATTGGAGGCTGACGCCTTGGCCGGGCACGCCGAAGTTCGAGTTCACCGGGGGCGGCACGGGAAAGCTCGAGTACGCGATCACGCACCCCGTCTGGGCCGCCGCCGTGCAGAGGGGAATGTGACGGAACGTCGACCCGACCGTTTTTCCCGTCGGCACGGTCACGTTGCCGCCAGCGAGAATGGCGACGACGGTGCGGGCGCGCAACGTCGGGTTCGGGTCTACCTGGTTGGACAGAAGCCGGATGAGCATCGCGGCTCCCTGCGAGTGGCCGATGAAGATGATGGGCCGGCCGTGGTTGTCGTGCGCGAGATAATCCTTCCAACCGGACAGGACGCTCTCGTACGCCACGGTGTCCGCCTCGGGGTTCGCGCCGAGGCCACTCAACAAGGAAGTCGATGTGCGTTGGTGGTACATCGGTGCCCACACCCGGCACACGGATGAGAACCGCGAGACTTGCGCGGTGGCCGCGCCCACCTCGGCCGGCTGGACCGTGAGGTTCGCGTTGGCGGACTTCTCCGAACTCACCGTCGGGTACACGTAGAAGCAGTCGAATTTCGAGGCGGGGTCGGCGTGGCCGTTCTGCACGGTCCGTGCGCCACCGGCCGGCACGACGGTCGCGGTCTGGGGAGCGGTGCAGGGGTCGTCGGCCTGTCCCGGGCGGCACAGCCACACCGTTTTGGACGTGCCGCTGTTCCCGGAGGCCCCATTGGCGGACGATGCCTGGGTCGAGGCGCCCGCCGCGCACCCGGCGGCGAGGAGCAAGACAAGCCCCGTGAGTCCCGCCAGGCCAAGGTCCAGGACGCGTCGGGCGGAGCCCGACGGGAAAAATAAGCAACCAGGTTGCATAAATCCTAGGATGGCCGCTGATGCCTCGGAAGTCAACCAGCCCGTACCGGTTCGGCGACCTCCTCGCCTTGGCCCGCCAGAGCTGGATCACCCAGATGGCAGGGGGCCTGGCGGCCAAGGGCTACGGCGACTACCGGCGCAGCGACGCTGCCGCGGTACGGCTGCTCCAGCGAGGACCCATGTCGATCGGCCGCCTCGGCGCCGCGCTCGGTGTCACGCGCCAGGCGGCGCGCAAGGTGGCAGACGGTCTCGAACGTCGAGGCTTTGCGAGCCTCGCACGGGACGAATTCGACGCGCGGCAGGTCATGATCAAGCTGACGTCCGACGGCGAGGCTTACGCCGGTGCGGTGCGCACGGTGATCGAGAAACTCAACCGATCCGTGACAAGGAAGGTCAAGCCGGCCGATCTCGCGACCGCCGATGCGGTCCTGCGCGCCGTGCTGGCCGACGACCACACCCGGCGTCTCGCCGAGTTCCTCGGACCGCCCCCGCGCTGACCAGTCAGGTGCACGGGCGGTGCCGCGTCGTTACGCCACAACCTCGGCACCCGGTACAGCCGCGCCGGGACGGGACGGGTGGAGTATCTCTCCGAGCAATTCGACGCCGTCCACCACTCGCGGGCCGGGTCGTGAGAAGAAGGCGTTGGCGTTGACCGCGACAACGCGGCCGAGGTCGGGGAGATCCGGTCGACCCAGGAAGGAGGCCGCCTGCTCGACGGCACCGGCAAGGTCGAAACCGCAGGGGGCGAAGATCGTGACGTCGATCGACTCAGTGCCGATCTCCTCCCACGTCAGGCGGCGCGAGGGCGTGCCGAACTCGGCAAGGACGGGTTGGCCACCCGCGCTTTCCACCATTTCGGGCATCCAGTGGCCCCCGTTGAACGGTGGCTCCGCCCATTCGAGGACGAACACCCGTGGCCGCACCAGGCCGGCGACGCGCGTGCGCACGACGTCCAGTCGCTGCCGGAGCCCGGCGACGTATGCCGCGGCGACGTCCTCGGTACCCGTGGCGCGGCCAACCTGGACGACGCACTCGATCACGTCGTTCAGGCCCGCCGGATCGAGCGAGACAACGTGGGCGCGGCAGCCGATGACGGCGAGCGCGTCCTCGACTGCACCCGAATCGATGGCGCACACTGCGCACAGGTCCTGGGCCAAGATGACATCGGGCGCGATCGCGCGGATCCGGGCGTCGTCGAGGGTATAGATGGACTCGCCGGCCGCCAGCATGGCGCTCACCTCAGCGTCGATCTCCGCTCCCGTTCGCTCGCCTTCCACGTCGAGCGCAGTGCCGGACACGGTCGGCACGTTTCGGGCCGCCTCTGGGTAATCGCACTCAAAGCTCACGCCGGCCAACTGGTCGCCAAGTCCGAGGGCAAAGACGATCTCGGTAGCAGATGGAAGCAACGACACGATCTTCATGTGTGCATCATCTCGCAGATCGCCGCCATCCGTCCCGGACCTGCAGGACGCGACGCGTTCTCGAGCCGGTAGGTCCTGCACTTTGGAATCTCGCCCAACGGTCGTGCGTACGATGACTTCGTGCCGCCGGCAGATGAACCCGCGACCCCAGATCCGGTGTGGGTGGGCGACATCCGTGTGCGCATGCTCGCCGCTGCCGAATCGGCCCGACTCGGCGATGCCGTCCGAGCCGTGTACGGCGAGACGTATCCCGTGCTGTGGGCGTACGACGCCGAGGAAGTGGCGCGCCGGATCTCGAACGGCCTCCTGATCTCCGCCATCGCCGAGACGACCGAGGGCGAGCTGCTGTGTCACTCGGGTCTCGTCCTCGCTCAGCCCGACGACGTCGTCGGGCACGCCGGCCAGGCGCTGACGCTGCCGGCCGCCCGAGGCCAGCACATCTTCACGACGGTGAAGCGCTACCTCGTCGACTGGGTGACGGCGCGCGGGCTCGTCGGCATGTACAGCGAAGCCACGGCCGCCCACCCCTACAGCCAGCGGGCGCTTCTCGACCTCGGGGGGCACGAGACGGGGTTCTTGCTCGGGTTCATCCCCGAGTCGGTCGACAACAGCGTTTCGGCTCCGAGCTCCGGACGGCAGTCGGCTGCGTTGTTCTTCCTCCGCCTGCGGCCGGGAAGAGACCGGATGGTGTACCCACCGAGCCGTCATCGCGGGATCGTGCAGGACACGATCGACGTCTGTGACTTTCGTTCGCACTTGGCCGACGCTCCGACCCGCACCGATCTGCCGGCCGGCTCGCAACTTCACATCGAGACGCGACCGGGTGACAACGTCGCCGTGCTGACGGTCGTCCAGGCGGGTCACGACCTGACCGCGCGGGTCGATGCAGAGCGCTCCCGCCTGTTCGCCGAGGGTGTCGACGCGCTCTACGTGGACCTCCCGCTCGATCGGCCCGAGTCGGCCCACGTGAGCGAATCCCTCGAGGATCTGAAGCTGACCTACTCGGGAATTTTTCTCAACCACCGGGCCGCCGGCGATGTCCTCCGACTGCAGAGCCTGCGCAGGGCCACCGCCATGTCCCACGACGTCGTGGTGGCCTCACCCCACGGCGCCGCACTGCTCGACTATGTGCTGGCGGACATGGAGGCGGTCGGCCAATCAGTGGCGCAGACGCATGACCATCAGCCAGATGTGCCCGGGGACGGCCTGCTCGAAGGTGTTCCCCTGGTGACGGCGCCCTAACGCGCCCGCCTCGCGGCGCCTGATCCAGGGTGTTGTTGCATCGAGCACCAGATTCGGGGCGACCGAGCATCCCTGTCCGCCGATGAGGGCAATGCAACCATTGTTCTATGAAACGGGGGCGCTCGCCGGTGTCGTGCGTGCATTCGCTACGCAGCGGCGGGGCGACGCTGTCGGTCCTCTGCGTCGCGGTGGTCGCTCTTCTCGGCAATGGCCTCGCGTCGTCTCCGGCTGCGACAGCCCCAACCTCCGGGTGGTACATCGCCACGGTGCCGGGAACGGGTGCCGACGACGTGCCCCTCGGCTCGGCCTGTGCCAGCGCCTTCCAATGTTGGGTCGTCGGCGTCACCTTGACCAACCTCTCGGGAGGCGGGCCGTCGCAGGTGAGCCCACTCATCGAGTCGTGGAACGGCTCGACGTGGACGCTCGTCACGCCCCCGCTGCCGCCGGGAGATGGCGGGGGACTGTTCGGCGCCACCTGCGTCAACGCATCCGATTGTTGGGCGGTGGGCGCGGTGGTCGCTTCCGGCGCGTCGAACCCGACCGGCACGCTCTTCGAGCACTGGAGCGGCACGGGATGGTCGCCCGTCCCGAGCCCGAGTCCGGGCGGTCCCGGCGTGGCCGGGGCGCTCATCACCAGCGTGAGCTGCGCGTCAGCCACGAGCTGCTTCGCCGTGGGCTACGCAACGGACGCGAACGGGAACAACCTTTCGGACGTCATTGAGCAGTGGAACGGGTCCAGCTGGAGCATCCTTCCCGGCCCGTCGACCGGACAGGCTTTCGATCAGCTGCTTTCCGTGCGATGCCTCTCGGCAGTGGACTGCTGGGCGGTCGGCAACGCCGGCCCGGCGCAGCAGATGTCGAACTTCCTGCCGATTTTCCCCGGCGCGATCGGCAACCAAGGCTTGATCGAGCACTGGGACGGGGCCGCGTGGTCGATCGTGCCGAGCGTGACCGAGACCTCACCCGACGGCGGGTACCTCACCGGCCTCGCCTGCACCAGCGCCACCGACTGCTGGGCGTCGGGTTCGACGACCGGCAGCGACGGGTTGTCGTCCGGGATCCTCATGGAGCACTGGAGCGGCGCGGCGTGGACAGATGCATCGGCGTCGGTGCCCGGCTCGACGTCCCCGGGCCTCCTGTCCGGCATCGCCTGCGTGAGTGCCGCCCAATGTTGGGCGGTGGGATCCACCGGGGCGTTCAACGGTGGCGGGTCCACTCCACAGCCCAAGAGCCTCGTGGCGTACTGGAACGGCTCGTCGTGGTCGGTACAACCGAGCCCCGATGTGAGTGCGCTGAGCTTCCTCGATTCTGTGACCTGCGTGCCCGCTGTCGGTTGCCTGACCGATGGCAGCACGTTGACCGACCCGAGCGGCAACGATCCAGGCCTGCGGGCGCTCGTGGAGCAGCTGTGGTTCCCGCCGGCCTCGAACCAGGGCATGCTGCTCGCTGCTCGCGACGGGGGCGTGTTCGCGTACGGGACGGCGCCCTTCGCCGGGTCCATGGGTGGCCGGCGGCTGAACGCGCCGGTCGTCGGCGTCGCGGCGACGCCCGATGGCCGGGGCTATTGGCTGGTGGGATCGGACGGCGGTGTGTTCGCGTTCGGCGACGCGTCGTTCGAGGGCTCCATGGGCGGTCAACGTCTCAACGCATCCATCGTCGGGATGGCGCCGACGGGCGACGGCCGGGGTTACTGGCTCGTGGCCGGCGACGGCGGTGTGTTCGCGTTCGGCGACGCCGCATTCGCCGGGTCCATGGGTGGTCAGCACCTCAACGCGCCGGTCGTCGGCATGACGGCGACCGGGAACGGTGGGTACGACTTCGTGGCGTCTGACGGGGGAGTGTTCAACTTCGGGGGCGCGCCGTTCACCGGCTCGGCGGGCGGGACTCGGCTCGATGCCCCCGTCACCGGCATCGCCGCCACCCCGGACGGCCGGGGCTACTGGCTGGCCGCGTCCGACGGTGGGGTGTTCAGCTACGGCGACGCCACGTACTTCGGCTCCGTGCCCGGCCAGGGCATCACCGCTCGGTCTCCGGTCGTCGGTGTCGCACGGACGCCGACCGGGTCGGGCTACTGGCTGGTCGGCGCCGACGGCGCGGTCTACGCGTACGGGGACGCGACCTACCTCGGAGCTCCCGACGCCCACAGGCTCGTCGCGCCGGTCTCGGGGATAGCGACGACCTGACTCGGATCGCGGTGGCAGGCCAAAGCCCTCATTCTTGAGTGGCGATTTCGTCGTTCAGGCAACGGCCGCCGCGCACAACGGGACGAAGAGCAATCCCATGCCGAGTCCCATCGCCACCGCCGCCAGACTCCGGGAGGTGGGCTGCTCGCTCGTCAACCGCGAAACTCGTGAAAACACACCTGACCCCGTGAGGCCGAGGGCACACGTGGGGGTCCAACCCGCCGATGACATTTCTACGAGAGCCCGGGCGAGGGGGTACCTCCCCGTCCGTCGCGAAGAGAAGTCGTCGGCCGCCATCTCGAGAAGCAGAGCCATGCTCGTTGGCGCATACCGGGCGTAAGGAATCCACCCGAGCGCGTTCCTCAAGCCGAGCATTGGGAACATCACTAGTCCGTGGAGCTCGTGGGCGTGGCCGCGCTCGTGGTGTATCACCGCCCATAGCTCGTCACGTTCGAGGAGTTCGCGCGTTCCATCGCTCAGCACAATTCTTGGGCGGAGTCCCGGAAGGCAGTATGCGACCGCTCTCTGGTCGGCCAGAAACTCCGTTCCCGGATACTCGGGAGCCTTGTAGCTGACCAGATCGAGCAGCTTTCGATGCCGTGCCCGCAGCCTTACGGTCCGCATCGTGACCACGCCGAACACGGCCAAGAGAACGATGACGAGATCCGCTGCCAATGTAAGTCCAAGGGCGTCGTAGAGACCCAGTCCTTGGAGCGGGTGGGCACTGAACAGTCCCTCGATGAGCTGGCGTGTTCCGCCGACGAAGCCCGAGCGATAGCGGCTCCCGGCCAGCGCGCACCCGGCCGCGATGCCCGAGATGAGGGCGCCCAGGCCGACACACTGCCAGAGAAAGACGGCTGCACGCGGTGCGCGCTCGAGCCAGCGGGCGCCTGCGAGCCGGGAAGCGACAGGACCGAGCAGCGTGACCGAGAGGCCGGCGAGAAGCGCCGCGGTGACGACGAGTTTCACGAGCGATCCCGTGCCTCTGCGGCGGCCTGCAGCGCACGGCTCAGCAGCCGGGCCTCCTCGGGAGAGACCGACTCGGCGAAGCGCGCCAGCACCAGGTTTCGGTTGCCGGCGCCTCCCATCGCGTCGACCATGATCTCGGCGACGTACGCCTCGCGGGTGCCGGCCGCCTGGAAGTAGTGCACCCGCCCCTGGGTCGTACGGCGGACGAATTCCTTGCGCCTCAGGCGCTCGAGCACGGTCAACACTGTGGTATATGCACGATCGGGCAGCCTGTCGGCGACTTCGCGTCCGGACATCGACTCTTCGGGCGCCTCCCACAGGGCGTCCATCACCTTCTGCTCGAGCTGGCCGAGGCGTCTCATCGGGGGGTTTGAGGCTCTGGCTGGCGAGAGTTCACCTCCACTTTCTACTACTACGCCGCGTCGTTGCACTACTACACCCCGTAGTAGTCTGCCGACCGTGCTGGCCGCCCTCTACGACGCGCCGTTGCCGCCGCTGGCGGGACGTCAGTTCGTTTCGACCCAGTTCGACTTCGTGCCGGTGGCCATGATCCTCGTGGCCCTGGCGCTTTACCTCTGGGGCGTAAGGCGCAACAACGCGTTGCACCCGCGCCACCGCTGGCCGATCGGCAAGACGCTCGCCTGGATCGGGGCGCTGTTCACCACCGGGGTGGCCATCTTCAGCTTCATCGGCGTCTACGACGGCGAGCTGTTCTGGGACCACATGATCCAGCACCTGCTCCTCATCATGTTGGCGGCCCCGCTCTTCGCCATCGCCTCGCCCCTACGACTGGCCTGGAGTTCCACCAAGGGCACCGCGCAGGTCGTGGTGACCGAGGCTCTGCGCTCGCCGGTAGCGAAGTTCTTCGGGCATCCGGCGGTGGCCTTCGTGCTGTACGCGGTGTTGATCCCGCTCAGTCACTTAACGAGCTGGTACAACCTGACCCTCGAGCACGAGAGCGTGCACAACGCCGAGCACCTGGCGTTCCTAGTCGTCGGGTACCTCTTCTGGCGCCAGATCTTCGGCAACGACCCGAACGCCTACCGGCTGCACCCCGGCCTGCAGTTCTTCTACCTGTTCCTCGCCATCCCGATCGATACCTTCAGCGGGCTCAGCCTCGTCGGAGAGAGCCACGAGATCTTCCTGGCCTACTTCGCCACCCATCGGACGTGGGGGCCTTCTTATGTGACCGACCTTCACGTCGGCGGGACGATCATGTGGGTCGTCGGCGACACGCTGATGCTCTGGCCGATGATCCCCGTCGCCCTGCGCTGGATGCACATGGAAGAGCGAAAAGCCGTACGCGTCGACCGGGAGCTCGACGCAGCCCGAATGCAGTCGTGACGTCCGCGAGCCGAATCTGCCGGTCCCGCATTGCCCGATTCGGGCTCTTGGCGTTCGCACTTGCGATAACACTCTCCGCCTGCGGCTCCGGCGACCCGCCCGCGCCTTCGCCCTCGCAGGGCATCGTGCTGGACCGTGCCGTTCCCGGGAATATCCCGCTGATCACTTCGGCCGGAAATCCGACCTCGCTTGCGCGCTACCGCGGCAAGGACATCGTGATGGCCAACTTCCTCTCTCTCTGTCAGGACGAGTGTCCACTCATCACGGGAGCGTTTACCGCCCTCCAGCGTGACGTGCGCGCGGCCGGTCTCGGAAGCAAGGTCGTGTTCATGGAGATCAGCGTCGATCCCGGCCGGGACACGCCCGCTCGGCTGACGGCATACGCCAAGGAGTTCGGTGCCGACTGGGTCATGCTGACCGGGACGCCGGCCAACCTCGATGCCTTGTGGAAGTTCTTCGGCGTCTCCGTGCAGATCGTCCCCGAGGAACAGCCGGCGAAGATCGATTGGTGGACCGGCCAGCCGCTCACCTACGACGTCAACCATACGGACGGCTACTTCCTGATCGACGCCGCTGGACACGAGCGCTTCAGCGACTCGAATCCTCCGAATCTCCACGGTCACCTCGATAAGGGGCTTGCCGGGCTGCTCAATGCAGGAGGCCTGAAGAATCTCGACGATCAAAGCGCGCCAAACTGGACGCTGAGCCAGGCGCTGTCATCCATCAGCTGGCTGGTCGGTCAAACCATCCCCTCGGTCGCGTCGACCTGATCAAGTTGAATCATGACTGGTTGTCCGCACATCGCCCAACAAGCAGAAAGGGGGGAGCGCCATGGTGACAACCGACACGACTGAAGTTCCAGATCAAGACGTGGACGACGGTCTCGATCCGGTACCCCAGCGCTTCTGGCGTCCGATCGGAACGCAGAGGACGCTGCAGGTGGTCCTTGGGCTCTTCTGGCTTCTCGATGCCGGCCTGCAGTTCCAGCCCTTCATGTTCCGCCAGAGCTTTGTGCAGACCTATCTCCTGAACAACGCCCATGGGCAGCCGGCCGTCCTCTCGTGGGTCATCACGAACATCGGGCACTTCATCGGGCCGCACATCGCAGTCTGGAATGCGTTTTTCGCGCTCGTTCAGGTCGCAATAGGCCTCGGACTGCTCTACCGGCCGACCGTCCGTTACGCGCTCGCGCTGTCCTTCGGGTGGGCCCTCGGTGTCTGGGTGCTCGGCGAGGGCATGGGGTTCGTCCTCACCGGCACGGCCAGCGCACTGACGGGGGCCCCGGGCTCCGTGTTCATGTACGCCATGATCGGCCTGATGGCGTGGCCGAGAGGACGCGACCCCGGCGACTCGGCCGTGGGCGTCGCTTCCTCGGCGGCCGCTCGGGGCGTCGGAGGAGCGGCCACGCCGCTGATCGTGTGGGCCGGCTATTGGTCCCTGGCCGCCGTCTTGTTCCTCATACCGCAGAACCGGACCTCGACGTCCATCTCGAGCGCGATCGCCGGCATGCAGTCGGGCGAGCCGAGCGCGTACGGCCACTTCCTGCACGGCGTCGGGACCACCCTGTCCTCGACCGGGACGGAGTGGGCCTGGGTGCTGGCTGCACTCGCGGTGGTCGTCGGCTTCGGCCCTCTCCTCAGCCGCCGGCCCGGCCTCTTCCTGGCCGTGGGTGCAGTGCTCTCGCTGGCCTTTTGGCTGACGGGGCAGGGGCTGGGTGGCATCTTCACCGGGTCGGGCACCGACCCCAACACCGGCCCCATCATCGCAGTGTTGGCGCTGGCCATGATGCCGGCCCGGGTCGCCGCCCCGTACGTGGGCCCGACGCCGTTGGCCG
>Ga0210401_10005790_pt1 | contig 12650 bp, 8 predicted proteins | sample IncBWH32MmetaG_FD_150866 | JGI IMG/M metagenome (GOLD analysis project Ga0210401, IMG submission 150866) | Forest soil microbial communities from Barre Woods Harvard Forest LTER site, Petersham, Massachusetts, United States - Inc-BW-H-32-M | ecosystem: Environmental > Terrestrial > Soil >... | reverse complement strand
GGCGCGGATCGTGTACTCGGCGTGCATCGAGTTGGGCAGTGCCACATAGACCGCATCGATGGCCGGGTTGTGCGCGATCTCGTCGAAGGTCTCGTAGTTGTAGGTGGAACTTGCCGGAACGCCGTACTCGGCCGCCATCCGCTCGGCCTTGTCACGATGGCCGCTTACGAGCCCTGTGATCTGCGAGGTAGCGGTGCTGCGCACGGCAGGCATGAAGTGACCCGCGATACGGCCGAGGCCGATGACGCAGTAGCCGGTCTTCCGCGGGGCGGAGGCTCCGGCATGGAGATTCGGAACAAACCGGGCTGCCAGGCTGAGCGCGCTAAGCTTGGCGAAATCTCTACGTGTCAGATTCATGGCGATCGGTTCTGGGTTTGAGTGGTTCGGGCCCAACCGAATCACTATACTCAACTGCCTTCTTCAGGACATAGTCGAAAAACCTTTGGGGGCGGCCCAGGCGCCACGGGCCGCCTGCAGTTTCCTGAGTGCTGGGCGCGGGCGGATTGAATTCCGAAAGAAGCCTCAGGCATGGCTGGAAGATTGTGGCCCGCACGGTGTTCAGCCTTTACGCCAACGCGGGCCATCTTAGTACCAGCGCAAATGTCGAATCCAAAACGCCGGCGCCGGCTTGATCAAGACGCGTTCCAGTCTGAGCCGAGCGACTCTCGCCTGAACTAATTCTGCGCCAGAGGAAATTGGATTTCGAGCACTTGACCAAGATTGAGTTCGCGTTTTGGCCCAGCGAGGCGATACCCCCTCACGCTCATCCACTTGCGAATGGCAGCATAGGCCTGCTCGGCGCTTTCATCGTCGAGCCCTGAGTAGGCGCAGGCCAGAGTTGCTTCAGGAAGCTGTTTCAACTCGCAGGGAACCTGTGCCGGCACCCGCTTTTTCAGCGCAATGAAAGGCTCTGCCTCGAGTGACCCCGAGTCGGCACAACGATGCCACAGAACTCCACGCAAGTTTCCAACGCACTCGGGCGGCAACGCATTCGACAGTTCCTGCTCGAATCGTGGAGCTTCTGCATAGCTCTTCAGCTCGACTCGAAGAGAAGCAATGGGAATAGCCGGTCGCCGCTTTACGATTACAGAAATCGGAGATCGGCTTTGGCCTAGATCGTCTAAGGCAGCGTTGATCCAGTTCAGAGACTGGGTGGCCCCTTGGATTGACTCCTCTATTGTTCGCTTCAACTCGTTGAGTATGGCCCTGCGGTCGACCGCAGAGCCTCTCTTGGCGGTCAGGTCCCGAACCTGCGCAAGCGACACTCCCAGGTTCTTGAGAGCGAGGATCGAAGCCAAGTCCTCGAGTTGTTGAGGTAGGTAACGGCGGTATCCGGTGCGCGGATCCACGCTGGCTGGCCGCAATACTCGAATCTCATCGTAAAAACGAAGCGTTTTGGCTGAGACTCCGCCCAATTCGGCGAACTCGCCTATCTGATAGTGAGTGCTCATGCGAACCCCACGAAACATTGTCTTGGGTCACGATAACATCACCCTGCCCTTGGCGGCTTCAATTCTTGGCTTGCACCTTCCCCTCCACTGGAATGCTTTACTCATAGCTGGGGATTGCCTGATCCCCGGAAGGGACAATCACCACTATGGCAGAACTGCGGTCGCGCAACCTGTTCACGATGACTATGAAACTCCCTCCCACTCTAGAGCTGGGAGACACTCCTGCCGGCAACCGTCGCGTATTCACTGTGTCCGGTGGACGGTTTGCCGGCGATCGCTTGCGCGGTGAGGTCTTGCCTGAGGGGAGTTCCGACCTGCTCTTAGTCCGTAGGGACGGCTCTTCCCAGCAAGACGTGCGATTGATCCTCCGAACCGATGACAGTGCGCTCATTCTCATGACCTACCGTGGTGTACGCCACGCTTCGCCTGAGGTTGGCGCGCGGATCGCTCAGGGCGAGCAAGTTGTTCCGTCTGACTACTACCTTCGGACGGCGCCCTTTTTCGAGACCTCGTCATCGAAGTACGCCTGGTTAAACAAGATCGTGAGCATCGGAGTCGGAGAACGGGAAGTGGATGTAGTGAAGTACGAGATCTTTGAAATTCTTTAGACCGTCTTCACTCTGCTTTCGAACGGCAAACCATGAACATACAATGGAGAAGGAACATGCTTTTCTCGGTGTTACTACTAGCAATTCTTTTGGTTGCGGGCACAGCTGCGGCCCAAGATAGTCCAAGAGACGCTATCGAGCTATATTTCCAGGCCCATGCTTCTGGTAACGGCGACTTCATTAGACAAGCCTTCACGCCTGACGCCAGGGTCACATTTGTCGAGAATAGCAACTTGAGGCAATGGACGCGCGAGGAGTTTGCTGCCAGGTTTCGCGGCCCGGCAAATGACGAATACCGACGAGTCCGTCGTGTCGAGCATCTGGATATTACCGGCACGGCGGCGAGCGCCGTCCTGACACTTGACTACCCGCAAGTCTTGTTCACCGACCACCTCTCTCTGTTGAGGATTGAGAATCAGTGGAAAGTCGTGAACAAGGTATTTTCGGCGGACCACAGGGATGCAGGGCCGGAAGCAATCAAAGAGACGCTTCAGAACTGGTCCCAGTCCTTTGAACCGCGAAGAATCGTAGGAAACATCTATTATGTCGGCACCAATTTGATCAGTTCATTTCTGATTGTCACCCCGAAGGGCCACATTCTTCTGGACACGGGCCACATTCAGATGCTGGCACAAGTCGAAGCCAATATCGAGAAGCTTGGTTTCAAGCCGAAGGATGTGAAGATATTGTTGAACAGTCACGCCCATTTCGACCATTGCGGTGGGTTCGCTGAATTCAAGCGCCAAACCAGTGCGACGATTGTCGCCAGCAAACTTGACGGAGATCTGATGATGCAGGGGGGCAAAGGAGACTTTTATTGGGGTGACGATCTGGCATACGAGCCGGTAACGCCCGATCGTTACGTTGCCGACGGTGAGCGCGTAGAACTGGGAGGTATCAGCTTGGTGGGCCATTTAACGCCTGGACACACCAAGGGATGCACGACTTGGTCGATGCGAGTCAATGAAGCCGGCAAAGAGTTAGATGTACTTTTCCTATGCGGCCTCACGGTCTCGCCTTACAAGCTAACCAACAATGAGAGGTATCCGAACGTCGTCGGTGATGCTCGCAACACATTCACACGCCTTAGAGGTATGCGCGCCGATGTCATGCTCGCCCCGCATGGATTTTATTTCGATTTGGAGGGCAAAGCGGCTCGCCAGACCGAAGGGAGTGCTAATCCCTTTATCGATGCAGGCGAACTGGGGCGCCACCTTGCAGAGATGGAAAAGGACTTTGAGCAAGCCCTGCAGTCGCAGGAGCGACAACGGTGATCGTACGAAGGAAAAAGGTTGAATTGAGGAGCTGCAAATGAGCTTAGCCCCGAACAGACTTCTCTTTATTCTAGCGCTGGGAGTGTGCGCGCTGCCGCAAGTAGGCGCCAGGACTGTCCCAAAAGAGATAGTAGATGTCACGCTCTTCTTCTCGAAGCCAATAAAGGTGATGCATCCAGCAACAGCTGCGCAATGGATTCATCGACCAGCTTCTTGAGAGTTTCGCCCGGCTTATCTGAGCTGCTGGGAACGTGGGCGCGGCGCCACCTGAGCGTGAAGAGTGCGACCGCCAGGTAGACCACAAATCCAATCGGGATGCTGCTGACCCATACGTTTCTCAGGTCATCGACGCCATAGCTCAGAAGGTAGTTGATTCCTGTAACCCAATGGTAGAAGTAGGCGAATAAGCCGGAAAAGCTTACGGCGAGAATCCAAAAGCCCGGTGACGTGACGGCCATGTCTGGCAATTTCGAGTGGTCCCTAAGGCTGAGGAGGTTGAAGCTCAGCAAAAACAGAAAAGCGAACACCATCAAACAGCCGGGTAGGACCAAAAAGGACGGGACGCTCAGCGCCTTGAGCAGTTCTGACTCGAAGAACACACCGAGGGTGGCAGACTTGCTCAGGACAAAATGACGCTCTTCGGTCCGACCGGCCCACACCCACTTGACGTTCGAGTCAATCACGATTGGATACGCCCCCGGTGTGACACGAGAGGCTGCGAGTACGTCAATCTTGGTGGCCGAACTGGAGTGTGGAAGAACATTGAAGGGGCTGACGGAAGGAACAATAATGGCAGGCAGCGGAACCTGTGAAGAGACATTTACTTCCGCGGGCACGTCCATGTTATTGGTGAGCAACAGGTACATGGAGCCAGGTCGTTGCACGGAAATCGCTTCGAGGTTGCCTTCGAGAGAAGCCTCCGCGACCTTTTGTGCGCCGTCGGTTTGAAGGGACAGCGGGACATAGACGTGCTCTACGCCGGACGATGTGACATACTTTGCGTCGAAGATAATTGAGCCGGGGAAGTGGGCTTGCCCGGGTCCGCTCACTTTCACGGGCCAGACGATGGCGTGCTTCGGGGCAGCAACGGTAGCGGTCGGTTTTCCGACCTCCGCTTTCATTCCGTCATTGCTGAACTGGGTGAGCGAGACGCAACGGAGTGCTTCGGCGCTATGGTTCTTGAGAATGACGCGGGCTTCGGCGGTGAAGGTGGACGAGGAGGCGGGTAAGGAACTTGGCTGAACTTCAAGATTAACGTTCTGTGAGAAGCCGAACAAGGACAGCAATCCGCCCAATGAGCTGAGTGCTGCGACTCGCCAGCAGATTGTCATATGGAACTCCGTCCACCCCAGGGAAGGTTCGGGGGACAGTTTGGGCGTTGCGAGCCTGTAGTACGTGCCAGGGAACCCAATTTCTGCTACATACTTACCAGAAAGCGCGACGAAAAGATACCCGACAGAGATGCGCGTTTCTGACGGGCACAAACTTGACTTGAGTCCAGGCGCGGAGATCAGCAGCCCGACAACGCCACCGATTCAGGCTATTGCTCCGGCGAGCAGGCAGTGCCCCTCCGGCAAGAATTTTACCCTTGCCGTTGCAATCCAGAGGTCACCAACGTTGACCTCTTTCCCCCGTCTAGCTTTTCCGCACTAAGAGACCTCGAAACGCTAGTGCTGTATCGGATGCGCCCCGTATTGGAGTCGGACGTAGGTTCTGGAGGCGGGCGGGGCGCGTCCGATACAGCTGTTTGAAGGGGCCCCTGACTCAACCGGCAGAAGTACCTGATGTAGTCACAGCCACAAAAACAGCCACAGTGGTCAAGAGGGATGGATGGCGACCAAGCGCAAGTTGTTGATAGAGATGGTGAGCGCGGAAGGAATCGAACCTTCAACCTACTGATTAAGAGTAGGCGAATCCTAAACCGTCGAACGCCCACTTTCGCACTGAAGAATCAACGACTTGCCGATAGCCAAGCCCGCACGGAAGCACTTTGCACTGGTATTGAAAAGACGCGAGTTAGCGCACATGGGATTGAATGGTACGGCACACTTATGGCACACCATTAGGCCCACCGCATCCAGCCTTTTGATTTGAATTCGTGCTGAAGACTTTTAGATGGTAGTCACAGTCAACATTCCCGATGAACTCGCGGAAGCAGCCACGCTCCCGCAAGCACAAAGCTTTGACTCTTCCAGTTCAAAACGCAAACCTCAGCGCCAATTGTCCTACGCGAGCGTTCACGGACGCGCTACTGATGACGCCGAAGGTCGGCGATGAAAAGCTGCTGTCGGGATTGGCGAATTGCGGATGGTTTAGCGCATTGAAAAACTCGATGCGAAATTCGAGGCTACTCTTCTCGTGGGGCCAATCGAATGCCACTGCTTTCGAGAGTGCCAGATCTAGATTCGCCTGACCTGGACCGTCTACTAGGCCCGTCGCGCTATTCGCAAACGCAGTTCCGATGCCGTCCGCGCCAATTATAGGCGGCGTGGTGAAGCAGGATGCGTTGAAATAGCCGTTCAGCTTGGATTCGACCGACCCTGCCCGCACTAGCTGACTTTTTGTGCAGTTGCCGCTCAACTGAGCCCTGTCTTCGCTGATTCCAAAAACATTCGTGGAGTTTGTATAGGCGATAGTAAGCGCACTGCCGGACTGAAGGGTGGCTATTGCGGCCATAGACCAGTTGCCTAGAAGAGCTCTTGACACACCGCCAGAGGGGCTTGGAAACTCCCACATGGAGCTGACAACTATTCGATGAGTGCGGTCAAAACTCGCCCGCCCCCATCGCTGTCCGGGCGAGTTTTGGTTTCCTAAGGTCAGGGCGGTTCCGGCTGATGTTGAGTTGATGTCAGCGCCGTCAGTATCAAGTGTTTTGGAGAAGGTATAAGAAGCGAGGAACTGAAGGCCGTGGCTTAATCGCTTTGTCATGCTCGCTTCGAGCCCGTTGTACCAGGAGTCTCCCTCGGATTCCACTTCCTGAAGTGAATCCGCAGGTATCCCGAGAATGGGAACTCGCATAGAAACATTGGCCAACGTGTCTGAGGTCATACCTCTGATTGGATGGTCGACTGAGGCGGTCAAGGCCTGATTCAAAGATCGGGTGCGTTGCAAGTGTGTGCCCCGAGTTCCCACGAATCCGACCTCCAGCAACCACCCCTGATGCAGTTCCTCCTGAAGATTCAACGAATACTGCTGAACAATCGCGCTACGAAAGCCGGGGGAGACGGTAGAGATACTTGTCGTGGTAGTGGGAGAATACGGAGTAAACAGGGGGAAAGATTGTGAGGTTGGGAAGGGCTGCGGAAATGGCGCCTGAAACGTAGCTCCTGCGTTCGATGACCCGATGTTCAATCGAGGGTCGGCGAAGGGAGCTCCGTTGGTGTTTTGAAAAAAGGCTTGGCCCGTTGGGCGGGAAAAATAAATGCCGTACCCGCCCCTGAGTACCAAGCGACTGGTCCGCGGCAAGACCTGCCAGGCAAACCCAATGCGCGGAGCAAGTGTGTTTTGTCCCACACCCTGATTGGCGAACATATTGTGTGCCCGCTGGACTCCGGATGGAACAGGGTCTGGGAAGTTGGAGGCCACGATATAACCGGAGACACTCCCAGAGGCTGGAGGGTTTGGATTGGCCTCGCTGATATCAAAGCTCGAATTCCTGCCCAGCTTATCTCCAAATTGCCCCAGCCGCTCGTAGCGCAAACCAATATTTAGTGTCAGTGATTTCTGAATTTTATAGTCGTCCTGTACAAACCCAGAACCCTCCCATACTCTGTACTCGCGATCGAATAGGCCGAAATCATCGATTGAGGCGAATACGTTGCTGAACGTTCCCGTCCCATTACCAACTGCATTTAGGCCGAGCAGAAAGTCTGGCCAGCTCAAGAATTGTACAAATGATCCAATCCCCGGATCGCCATAGTTATCCTGGAATCTCGTGAGTGATCCGCCGAAGCGAAGGGCATGGCGGCCGCGGACGAAGCTGAGAACATCACTGAATACATAGCTATTTTGCGCGAAAGATAGAGGAAATGCGGAACTGAAGGCGACCGAGCCGAGAATATTCAGATTGATAAGCTCATTGTTGCCATTCGTCGTACCTTCAGCAACGCCCACATCCGACCACGTGAATGGTGCATTGGTCCCTGTAGCACTGCTGACACGCGCATACCCAATGCGGGCTTCGTTAAGCCAAGCGCTACTGAGCGTGTACGTATTGGCTAGAGAGAAGACTCTGTAGCCAGAACCAACTGGGCTAGGAAATCCAGGAATATTGGGTGCCGGATTGAAGAAGTTTCCCGGAAAGCTAACTGTCTTATCATCATCTGCAAAGAAAAACCTGGCTGCGAATTTGCTTTTCTGCGACGCGAGGTAGTCGATATTGGTTGAAAATTGGTCTTCATCGAAATGGCAAGGCTGGGTGAGGACGGAAAAACCCTGGCTGGCGAATGCATTCAAGGGATTGACGGTTTGCGGCGTGGGAATCAGAAAAGAACCATCCGGGAGCTTGAAATTCAAGAGTGCGAGAGCCACCGGGTTGATGTTCGATCCAGTTTCTTCGACGGCCACACCCCCCTCCGCGCCCGTCATGCCGCCAAATAACTTCCCCAAGGCGGAGGGCGTCCTGTCATTCGTTAGTGGCGGCGTGTTCAGCGTGGCTGTGCAGGCAATCCTGGCTTGACCAGCAGCCAGACCGTTCACCTGGCGTGTTCCCTGGTACGAAGCAAAGAAAAACAACTTGTCCTTTCTAATTGGCCCGCCCAGCACAAACCCAAACTGGTTCTGCTTGAGGGGCGCACGTTCCTGACCGACTTGATTGCGGAAGAAATCGTTGGCGTTCAGGGCATCGTTGCGGAAAAACTCAAGAAGTGTTCCGTGGTAAGTGTTGCCGCCCGACTTTGTTACCAGACTGACGTTGGCACCGGCATAGCGCCCATACGCAGCATCAAAGAGTCCGGTCTGCACCTTGAACTCCTGAATGGCGTCCGGATTGGGAATCGGGATTCCCCCGCTTCCGGTCCCGCTACTCTGTACGTCACTCACGCTGATCCCGTCCAGTTGCCAATTATTGTCATAGGAGCGTAAGCCGTGGACGAAAATCCCATCATTGGAGTTGGCGATCTGCGAGAGCGCGATTCCGCCGAGACCTAGCTCTCCAGCATTGAAAACGCCAGTAGCCACGCCTGGCGAGAGTGCGGCTATCTGCGCAAGGTTCCGCGTGACCAGCGGAAGATTGCTTAGTGCTGTTTTATCGACGACCCGCCCGAGAGCGGAATCGTCTGTTTGAACCATTGCCGGTTCGGAAGGCACCTGCATCTGCTCGAAGATGGTTGCGAGCTGAAGGTGGAGTTCGAGTCGTTGCGTTTCCGTAACGGAGATGACTATGCCCGCTTTACTTAAGGGAGCGAACTTCGCCTTGTTGGCCTGCAAGTCGTAGCTGCCAGGTGACAGAAACAAAAACGAGAATCGGCCATCTTTATCCGAAGTCGCGGACTCCGATTTGCCGGTTGCTGGGTTAACGAGTCGGAGAATTACATCCGGGAGAACGAAACCGGAAGGATCAAACGTCATGCCAGTCAGAGCGCCGGTCGAAGCTGTCTGGCCGAGGATGCCGGAACACGAGACCAAAACGGCGATCAAGACCCGGAGACCCGAACGAGTCGGAAGGCGCAGAAGGTTCCCTGGTCCCGAGATCGCGAGCATACACGACAACTCCGGAGGGATTCGGTAGTGGCTCAGCCTGATTATTGACCGGGATTCTTGTGCCTAGCCAGTTTTTCCCAGCCGTGATTATATTATTTGATTTTGTCGGGGTCCAAACTGATGGATAGTCGGTTGGACTCTATACAATTGAAGGCCTTGAGTGAGGCGAGAAGGGCAGATTCTTCTCATTCCGCTCATGATGGTGTTTCCCTGTGTCATTGGCAGCGTTTATACGTATTTTGGTGCCTATTCACGTGGGTTTCTGTCAAACTGCAACCCGCACGACTTTCGCACGAATTGGTTAGTGCCCCTGGACAGGGCCTGCCACGGGAATACCGGCGCATGTCGAAATTCATACTGATCTTGGTTTTCGGCTGTTTCGTATCAGTATCGACGGCCCCATTAATGTCGGCGGCACCGGTTAAAGAAATTCGGCGCGTCCTTGTTTTTTATGAGTGGAGTGTCGCTGGGCCCGGAATAGCTGCCGTCGATAAAGAGATTCGCGGTGCTCTCGAGAAGTTTCCTTTTCAGATCGAACTCTACACCGAAAACCTGGAAACAAATCTGTTTCCCGAGGAGTCCTCGCAGCAGGAGTTTCTTCAGTGGTACGTTCACAAGTATCGCGATCGCAAACTTGACTTGATCATCGCCGAAGGGCCACCTTCCATTGAGTTCATGGCGAAGTCACATGGGCGATTCTTTCCTGGTGTCCCGATCGTTTTTTGTTGCAGCCCTCAAGTCCGTCCTGACGGCCTGCAGCTTGACACCGACTTCGCTGGCGCTTGGATGGATTTAGCGCCAGCGACCACACTCGATGTGGCTTTACGATTGCAACCTCAGACTCAGCATATAGTTGTGGTCGGTGGCGTCTCGGAGTTTGACAGACATGTCGAGGAGCTTACGAGGCAAAGCCTGCGCCGCTACGAAGACAGGTATGAGTTTACCTATCTTACCGACTTGGAATTGCCAGATCTGCTCGAACGTCTGAGACATTTGCCGGACAATACAATTGTCTTCTATACGTCACTTTCGCGAGACGCTGCTGGAACTCCCTTTATCGATGCAAAAGAGGTAGTCCCAATGGTTGCCAGCATGGCGAATGCGCCAGTCTTTACGATGGCCGACGTATATATAGGTCAAGGCACCGTAGGGGGCTACGTGAGTAGCTACGCCAAGCAGGGCCGGGCTGTCGGCCAGATCGCGCTGCGGATTCTCCAGGGAGAGAGGCCTCAAGACATCCCTATTGTAAAAAACACCAATGTGTTCATGTTCGATTGGCGTGCCCTGCAGCGATGGGGATTTAGAGAAAGCAACCTCCCGCCCGGTAGCGTGGTTCTGAGCCGGCAGCCAACGGCCTGGGAATCTTATAAGTGGTACATCGTCGGTGCCATTTCTCTAATCTCAGCAGAGATGCTACTGATTTTCGGGCTGGCGTGGCAGCGGGCGAGACGAAGAAGGGTTGAAGCCGAGCTAGAAAGTTTGGGTGGCCGCTTGATTGAAGCCCATGAAGAAGAGCGCAGCCGGATCGCGCGTGAGATCCACGATGATTATCAGCAGCGTCTGGCGTTTCTTGCGATTGATCTCGAAGAACTCGCTGAAAATATTGGGAGTTCCTCAACCGAAGTGAGCCAAAAGCTTCATGAACTTTGGAATCGTGTCGGCGAACTCGGCGCCGACCTCCACGATTTGTCACACAGCTTGCATTCTTCCACGCTCGAGACTCTGGGGCTTGTAGCGGGAGTCAGAGCCTTCTGCGAGGAGTTTGCTGGTCAACAGGAATTACACGTAGACTTCGCGTACGAGAATGTTCCGCGGGCTATTCCTGGGGAAATCGCGCTCTGTCTTTTCCGCATTGCACAGGAAGGACTTCGAAACGTCAAAAGGCACAGCGGGGCCGATAGGGCTGAAGTTCGGCTCGAAGGACTCGCACAGGAGTTGCACTTGTCTGTTTCCGATCGAGGACGAGGCTTTGACTCAAACGGGGGTTCGCCATCGGGTGGCATCGGTCTGCGAAGCATGGAGGAACGCCTCAGACTGCTAGGAGGGAATTTACAGATTTACTCCCGTCCGATGGAAGGAACTAGAATTGACGCTTGGCTATCGTGCAAGAATGCCACTCGGCGTGCGAGTCAGATCCGAGGATGACTTTGTAGGGGTCTGACCAACACACCTGTTCGGCAGACGGGGTCTGTGTTGAAGTGTTCGGGTGACCGCAAAAACGCGCCCGGATCAAGGGTAACCCTCCCGCAATCCCGTTGAGATAAAAGTTGCCGACAAACCGGGAGTTGATCGGATTAGGAAGACTCGCCTGTGCGGATTCAGCAGCAACCGACCACAATCGCTCGCCTGTTACTTTTGCCAGTGTCTCGCCGAGCCGGAGCTCCCTAGCATGTAGATTGCCTTCAATGGGTTGGACTGTCTCTTACCGGAAAGAATGGCTGCATCCGATGTTATCGCCGGTTTGAGCACTGCTGCAGTGGTCATTCCCAAAGCGATGGCATACCGCAACGATCGCCGGCCTGCCGATGCAGGTGGGACTGTACACGGCCTTTTTGCCGATGGTGATCTATGCGGTGCTAGGCGGGTGACTTCGTTCTCGGTAGGATTGACGATGCAGAACATTTCTGGAAAACGTCTACGGATTCTCATTGCTGACGACCACAGCATCGTAGCTGAGGGACTTCGCTCACTCCTCGAGAAGACCTGTGACGTGGTTGGAATTGTTTCGGATGGCCGACAGCTGCTGGCTGCAGCACCTGGTCTGAAGCCGGATGTCATCGTTGTGGATATTGGCATGCCTTTACTCAATGGCTTGGATGCCGCCGAGCAACTACGAAAATCCCTGTGTGATTCCAAGCTCATCTTCTTGACGATGCAGGACGATCCGAACCTAGCTGCAGCGGCACTCAATTTGGGGCCGGTAGGATATGTCCTTAAGCATGCCGCGGCTTCCGAGTTGCTGGTTGCGATTTCTGCGGTCCTTCAAGGCAAGGCTTACGTAACGCCTAAACTCCGGTCAGAAAACCAGTTCATTCGAGAAGCCCGCGCCCGACAATTCTCCAAAAAGCTTACCCCCCGCCAGCAGGAAGTGCTTCAGTTGCTGGCCGAAGGCCGTCCTATGAAGGAAGTGGCGGACATTCTCAAGGTCAGCGAGAAAACCGTCATGTTTCACAAATACCACATTATGGAGTTGTTCAATTTGAAGAACAACGCCGAGTTGGTCCTATTCGCACTCAAGCATCACTTGATTTCGTCCTAATCCTCCCCAGAAATCGACCTAGCAGTACTTCCAGTAGCGCAATCCGCCACATTGTGTAACATCACAGTCTGTGGTTTTGACTCGGACTCTAGCGACGGTCTGAACAGGCATTACAACCTTCCAGGCCAGTGTGCTCCGAGAGAAGGAATGTGATCCGTGCATCGGCCGCGAATACTGCTCGCCGACGACCACAGTGTCGTCATCGCGCGTGTGCTGGCTCTTTTGAAGTCGAGCTTCGAAGTGGTCGGGACCGCCACTAACGGAAGGGACCTGCTCGCCGAAGCGGAGAGACTGCAACCAGACGTAATTGTATTGGACATCAGCATGCCAATTCTCACCGGAATCGAGGCCGCCCACG
>Ga0210401_10005786_pt1 | contig 12651 bp, 12 predicted proteins | sample IncBWH32MmetaG_FD_150866 | JGI IMG/M metagenome (GOLD analysis project Ga0210401, IMG submission 150866) | Forest soil microbial communities from Barre Woods Harvard Forest LTER site, Petersham, Massachusetts, United States - Inc-BW-H-32-M | ecosystem: Environmental > Terrestrial > Soil >... | reverse complement strand
AGGATACGACGTTTATTATTCCCTCGTCGCGGGCGTTCGCAAGGGCAGCACATCGCTGATTACCCAGGAAATGGATCAGATGAAGACTCCGGGGAGGGCCATTCGATTTGCTTTTGATCAAGGTATTGGCTTCCTGCCGTACGGCGGATATGGGATGGAGGCGCTGCACGCTTGGAAGAAAAGAAGCACAGCTCCGACGCGAGCCGCTGCCGCGCGAGAATTGGCGGGCGACCCCGACCCGCGTAGCGGCGAGGCGCTTGCGAAAGCGGTGTCCGACAAAGATTGGACCGTCCGCGCAGCCGCGCTGGAGGCAATCGCAAAGCGCGGCGATTCCGCATTGCTGGTGGACATCGTGCCCGCAATGTCAGACAAGAAAGACGTCGTGCGGTATTCAGCCTCGGCCGCAGTCGTCCGGCTGAGTCGTATCGCGCAAGAAAACGGGAGCAGGTCGCACTGAAGACAGCCGGCGGCCCTTTCATGTATGTTGGTTTGGAAATGTGCGATCTTGCAAAGGCGCATGCTCTATTCGCAAAAGTACGAAGCGAACATTTGAGCCGCATGCCGGATTGGACGGCCTGGTTCTCGTTTCTGGCGGAACTGCCATGTGGCACATGAATTGAGACGGCGCGAAAGGAAGTTTTCCCCTCGGTCGAAGATCGCATGAACGCAATGATAAACGCGTTCGTCTCGCGCAATAACAGACGAACGGTATTGGACGCAATTAGGCAAGCGCCCGTGAACCATAAATCGTGGTTGTTCGAACGAATTAATGGATTCCATAGTCTCACTTCGCCCCGCAGCGGCAGACGGGGCGTGACGGCGGCTGGATGAATGATTTCCTAAAAGAAGCTGTTTCGCTTTCACTCCTCGGCAAGTGCGTTGCGGCAGTTGTCGGAATCCTGTTCATCCACGCCACGTTTCGGGTGCTCGAACAAACGCTGCCCAGACGCTTTGGCCGGGCCGATGCGCGTTACAGGGTCCGCAAGTTCGTGGTCTTTTGCGGATACCTTGCGATTCTACTTTTCCTCGCCGTCCTCTTTGAAGATCGCTTGGGCCGTCTGAGCTTTGCCCTGGGTGTCGCTGGCGCGGGTGTGGCCGTGGCCCTGCAGGACGTGCTGGCCAGCATTGCCGGCGCTTTCTCGATCGGCTTTTCAAAGTTATATGCCGTGGGCGACAGGGTTCAGATCGGTGATATTCGAGGGGACGTGATCGATATCGGACTCCTGCGAACCACGTTGATGGAAACGGGGAACTGGGTCAGCAAGGACTTATACAACGGCCGGATCGCTCGCATCCCCAACAGCATCGTCTTGAAAGGGTCCGTCTTCAACTACTCGCAGGGATTCCGGTTTATCTGGGACGAGATTAAGGTAGTGCTTACAAGCACCAGCGACTCCCAACTTGCCAGGACGATGCTTTTGAGGGTAGCCAAAGATGCGATTGGTGAGTACCTATTCAAGGCGCAGTCCTCCTGGAAAAGTATGAGCGAATATTATCAAAGCGAAAATCCTCCGTTAGAACCTACCGTCGCGCTGGTCGTAAAGTCCGGATCGCTCGAATTCACCGTCAGCTATGTTGTGGACTACACGAAGCGGACTGCCATGCAAGATCAGTTGTTCACGAAAATCGCGGAGGAAGTGGCGGGTAGCAACGGACGGCTCAAATGGGCATCATCGGCAATTACTGTCATAAGCCAGTCGGCGACTCTAGACCCGATCGAAGCCCGCCAGACGTCGTCGATCCTCGGCGCGGGCGAAGCGGCGGGTTCCGTAAATCGCGATCGATAAGAAAGTGCTTGTGGGATGTGGCGAGACTAGGTGCCGCGACCGCGGGTTGTCAGAATCAAGAGCTTGGGGACAAATTGGAAAGGCTTGAAATCTTTAGAACCAGGGGAGCCCGCCTAACTCAGTTGGAAAGAGCGTCTGCCTTCTAAGTCTTCCCGCACGTAGAATCAACGAGTTACGACCACATGGGACAAACTACTACGGTGTGTGATAGCCGTTTTAATTCCCACCACTTAAGAGGCAGAGCTATTCACTCCGTAGCACTCCATCGGGGTTGGTGGTGGGCACAAAATTGGGCACATTTGACTGAAGCTGTTCTTCTCCCCCCGCACATTGCGTTCTCATACCCATCGAGAACAGAACCAACCGACACCACTACCGACACCAGCGCAAGAGCGGAAGGCGGCAACCATTGGCTTCGGAGGCCATCGTCGGATAGGTTGGGTGCGACGGTTGTGCAACGAGAACAGGCGTGATTCGAGGCGCCCGAGGAGACCGAGAGCGCACGCGCTCAGTGTACCTCTCGTGCGCTCTCGACCCCATTTGCGAACAAATCTAAGATTCGATTTTCTTTAGTCGGTGCAATGTAGAGAGCGCACCATCCATCTCCTTACGCTCCTCGCGAGGAGCGCGCGCATCTGACGCGCGTGCGACAATCGCATCTTCAGCCGCTTTCAGGCGAGCCTTCAGTAGGGAGGGATTCAGTTCTAGAATGGCGGCTCTATACAAGTCGCGCCAGGTCGTTTCAAACATTTCCTGACTCCTGATGAGGAAGACTTCGATTGACCGCGCGAGGGTTCCTGGGCGGTACACTCCGATTCAACGTGAGCCGCGCACCCTCGACTCCCACCCCCGTGATTTCATTCCGCGCAACGCAGACCGTGCCTCGTCCATGTCCATTCGCTCGTCGCGCGGGACCCAGTGGCCGTCTGAGGCACGCGCGTTAATCGCCGCCAAAGCTTCGTTCACGCGAACCCGAAATAGGGAGGAGTCAGATTCAAGGACTGCGGCTCTGTACAAGTCTCGCCAGCTACTTTCATTGCTTTCATTCATTTTCAGACTCCTGAAGCGGTGAAGGGATTGCGAACTACCGCGTCCTAGCGGATATCGTTCAAGGCCGCGTTGATGGACGCAAGGGATGACCCGAGTGCTTTCAACATCAGCATTTCATGCTGGGATTAATTCTGTCGTTGCTTCTGCGCAATCTTGTAGTTGCTCAAACGCAACAGGTTTGGAGTTGCCGGGGAAGGGGTTGAGGAGGTAAATCGCGACCCGGGCAAAAAGGACCCCGAGTTCGCCGAGAAAACTTTTGTGCGGTTGCTGAACTTTTTTCGCTTGCTGTTTTCTGCTGAATCTTCCAGTCCCAAATGAGACTCCGGCAGCCAAGTTCCGACTTACGCACACACGCCGGGCGGTACATCACAAATGTTTCTTAACCTCTCAGGGTCTACTTCGCCGCCACCAGTGTGGGCTGGGTGCCAGCCACTTGCGCCTGCACCTTCTGCAGAGTCTGGCGTGTAGTCCGAAGCTCAGACTTCAAATCACGAATCTCTCGCAGCTCAGACTTCAAATCACGAATTTCTCGCTGTTGCTGCTTGACCGCCTCGATCAGCAGCGCCGTTAAACGGCTGTAATCCACTCCGGTTGCATCTTTGCCGTTCTGTTCGTAGCTGACCACTTCCGGCACTACCTGTCCTACTTCCTCGGCAATCACGCCAATCTCGTGCTTGCCGGAGTCTTTCAAATCATATGAGACACCGCGCAATCGCTCGACCTTGCTCAATGCGTTCTCCACCGGATGAATGTTGGTTTTCCAACGGCGTGAGCTGTAGGTGTTCCAACCGTCGGCAATTGCAGGACCGCCGCCTTGCAATACGGTCAGAATGTTAGTGGGGTTGGTCACATCGATCCCCACAGAAACGTTGGCGACGCCGTTAAAGGCGGCCGACGAACCCAACACCAGCGCGTAGCTTTCAGTCACGTCGGCAAAAGCCCCGATGGCCGTGGAATTGGTGAGAGCGTGGGTGCTTGGGTCCGGTCCCGCACCAAAGCCTAAGGCGGTGTTGTAGTTGCCCGTGCTGTTGTTGGAGAGCGCGTCCGCCCCGCTGGCCGTGTTGTCGCTGCCCGTGGTGTTGTTTACGAGCGCCCCGTAGCCGGTGGCGGTGTTGGATCTGCCTGTGGTGGTGTTGTTTAAGAGCGCGTCGTAGCCGTCGGCGGTGTTGTTAGAGCCCGTGGTGTTCTCGTTGAGCGCGAACGCCCCGCTGGCCGTGTTGGAGCTGCCTGTGGTGTTATGGCCGAGTGAACCCAGCCCGTTAGCGGTGTTTTCGTCGCCCGTGGTGTTGTCTAAGAGGGCCTCGTAGCCGGTGGCGGTGTTGCTGTAGCCCGTGGTGTTGGAGTAGAGTGCAATACGGCCGCTGGCCGTGTTGTCGCTGCCCGTGGTGTTGTGTAAGAGTGCCTCGTAGCCGGTGGCGGTGTTGTCGCTGCCCGTGGTCGTGGTATTCCCCGCGAACCCAAGAAATGCGTTCTCGTTGCTGTAGGAACCGAAGGCGAACGGCTTGCCTCCCAGGTTAAAACCAGCCGAACTATTGATGGTGCCATGCACATCGAGCGGCGCTCCCGGCGTGGTAGTGCCGAGACCGACCCTGGCAGTAGTTCCCGTTCCGGTTTGAAATAACGCCGAGTTACCCAAGTTTGTGCTGGTGGTCCAGAGCGGAATGCGGCCCGGCGCACCGCTGCCGCCAATGGTCAAAGGGTTGGCCGCACTCGTGTTACCAGCGGCGAGATTTCCTGGGTCACCGGTCGAAACTGTCGTTTGCGAAGCTGCGGCAGATGCCGCCCCGGCCAGAACAAACGCTGACGACGGCAGCCCTCCCAGAGTTTGCGCGTCGGCTGCTTTCAATGCATAGGGCACACTGACCAGCACCACGCGGGGTAGCTCCGGCCGTTGTTCCACTTGGATCCCCAGCCAACGCGTTTCGCCCGTGGCAAACAGCTCTGCCGGAACCCCGCCCTTACTGGCCGCGCCCAACAGAACCGTGTAATTTCCATTGGCGTCGGGCTTAACATTTTGCGTTTCCATCCACAACGACGCACCTCCCGTTTGCTCGGAGTAAAGAGCGAACGTCACGCCTGTCATCCCGGTCATCGGACGTTCATCTGCATCAAGAAGCGTCCCGTTAAACTTGATGAGCTGTGGAACCACGGCCGTCGAATCCGATGGAGCGGCAGACGAATTGGTTTGGTTTAGTGACCCTGCCTCTTGTTGAGCCAACGCTGCCGGGGCAACAAACAGACACACCACGAGCATCGCAACCCAAATGTTGCTGGATTTCATTTTCAATCCTCCGCTGCGAACGACAGGGTGCGTTCGCAATTCCAAATCGTGAACGTAGGGGTCGGGACCGCCGTCGCGGTGCTCCGACTGTGCCCCAAGACGGATTGGGGGAGGAAACTTGAGAAGCTAACTGCGGAACGCGAACAGCGGTCGGAACGGCGCTGGGAACTCCAACCTTCTACGGCTCCCTATCTATGTAATCGGAAATGGCAGGCAAAACACGACAGGACGCAACGAACAATTACGGAGGATTTTGGCATGCAAGTTGGAGTTTCTTCCGATTTGCACGAACGAGGGCAATGCTGGGGTAGCCAGGACCTGTCTGACGGCTTCCACATTTTGATGCCAGGTGATGCGCCGACGGCGCATGGGGGGTTGGCGTGGCCCTGCCGGAGCCGATTGCTGGTGGTAAGAGGATTATCACTAGCTATCTCAGTTTGAGATAAAGCGCACCCGAGAATTAGCATAAAGCAATCGTGTGACGGTTTTTGAGGCTCCACTACGCAAGGCTTAGTAGGAATATCCTTCAGTATCTGAGGGGGCGATTCCGCACGCGGTGGAAGTTAAGGGACCATGTTCAACGAATACGACGACATCAAGGAGATTCCAAATGACACGAGTTCTGCGGCACCTGATATTTTGGTCTGCCTGTCTTGCGTTGGTTCCTGGTATGCGGGCGAGTTGGGGAACCCCCACCTCGACCGGTACTAACACTGGAGTCGGCAATCCGTCCTGCGCTTTCGTGTCGACAAAGCTGGTTGCGTGTGCGGTACGGACCGACAAGGCCGCGATCATGGTGAATCACTTCAATGGGACCACGTGGGCAGGATGGACGACCCTGGCCATGTCTGTAAGTTCGGACCCTAGTTGTACGAGCAACGGAGCCGGCTCAGTGATTTGTGCTGCCACCGCTACCACTGGGGGCATGGAAGTCTCCGTTTTCAATGGCACGGCGTGGAGCACGCCAACAACAGTAACCGGAGCGCTCTATTCCGCCCCGAGTTGTGCCGAACTTCCCGCCGAGGAGGTCCTATGCGTGGCTCGCGGTGCGACAGGTGGCCTGTCATGGTCGACGCACAACGGCACGACGTGGACGGCGTTTGCGACCCTTGCCACCACAGCTGTCTCCGCGCCAAGCTGCACTACGGATAACCACAATGGCGTGGTTTGTTCAATATTCACGACCGGGGGCGCCACGCTGGTTAATCGCTTTGCGTCCGGGAAATGGACGGGTTTCCTCAACATCGGCGGAATCGCAGGCGGCGAGCCGGATTGCACATCTTTGAATTCGGCTGGCAGAGTGACATGCTTCGCGAAGGCATGGGACTCGGGAATATTTGTAAATCTCTTTAATGGAAGTTCTTGGGTCGTAGGAGATTGGTCGGGCTACGAAGGTCTCGGAGGTACGGTAAACGACAACGCCAGTTGCACCAGTCAATCTACAGGCGAACTAGTCTGCGGTGTGATCGCCGTCACCGACGCCGCATTCTACGCAAACGTGTACAACGGTTCTTTTTGGACTGGCTGGGAAAAGGTCGGCGGAAAAGGGGTCGGCTCGCCTTCCTGTGCACCGCTCGGCACAGGTAAAGTCGTGTGCCTAATCATGGGCCCGACTAACACACTTACTAGCACCGTTGGGCCGTAACGCAGCGTCGTTATCCTGGTAAACGTTAACGCTTTATCGGATGCGCGTTCTCCTGACGAGTAAACGGGGGCGTGATGCTTTGGCGCGTGTTCGATAAAGCCCCCTATGTGGATTCAAGCTTCCGGTAACGCGACCAGGCACAATGGCTCTGCCTCAACATGAACAGTCGAAACGCCAGCATGTCAGGTCGCGATTGTTAGCTTCAGTTTGAGGCTGGCTCCGCGCTTGGTGTCTACCCGTAGACGGAAACGCAGCGGGTCAAACCCCGGTGCGGAAATCTGAATAAAATAGATTGTCCTGCCCGGCGCTGGAGTAAATGAAAACCTTCCGTGAGTGTCAGTCGAGCCTGAACGCAACACTGTTTTCCAATCCGCGCTAAATTCCTGCACCACCGCCTTTGGCACTGGGGCACCAGTAGGGTCTTGTATCGTTGCGCCTAGAGACTTTGCCAATTGAACATCCGCAAGCTCAATCAGCTGATACTGCGCCTCGATTCTCATTGGAAAACAAAGCAGTGCGACAAGTGCAACCAGTCTGAAGAGTCGATTCATTTCGCAAATTTAACTCAATCGACTGTCCGGGTTCATCAATCTTTGTCAACATCTGATAAACGCTAACCTCCCATGTTGGATTTAGGTGGTTTTCGCATGCCCGACCCCCGATGTCGTGAAGGACGAAGCTATGGGTAGGGGGCAGGGGCTGGACGGCAAGAAAGCTTCTGACTTAGGAGAAGTGTTTTTTCTGGACTTCCGTGGAACTAATCGGAACTTTCCGATGGCGGCTTAATCACTACGGAGGCAATTGGGTTGAATCACGGACCTGGCCTGACAACGATTCGCGACTGCATTGAGAGTGGATGACCGGTCCAATCAGTAACGTATTCGCCTGTTGTTGCCGTTCCCTCAAAATGCTTCCCGAAAGCAAAAACGTGTGCGTGCGGACCATAGCTGCCATGTACATTGAAATGAATTAAGGCAGACAGTGTTCCCAAGAATTGGCCCTGCACCGAATACTCAGTTTCATGGGCAGGAAATGTTGCACGGCCGTTCGCGTCAGTCTGAAGGTCCGTTTCATGTCCTATCCCTTCGACCGAATAATTTTGCCAAGTCTCCCTGACCGTCATGCCCTCGACGGGCTTGCCATGTTCGTCAACTACCGTTACTTCCCATTCAGGCGCGGCGAGCGAACTGACGGGAAACAGCCAGTATGCAAGCACAGCGAAGCTTAGCGCCAAAGCGACCCCAACAAAAAGAACGATTTTGTTGCGACGAAGCATCCGCGAGATTATGGACTCACCAGTATTTTGCAAACGGTTTACGACTCGGAGAAGGCCTGCCAGCCCCGACCACCATTTTGGCCTTGAACGGAGGGTTAGAATCGAATCGATCGCGTCGTCTGGTACTACGCATTCTGCACCTTCCCGACAATACATGCCCCTCGTCCGTGTTTTGATGAAGCCCGGTGGGCATGGCAGAATTCTCAGTGGTTGATCGGTCCATTACAACGATCGCACGGTTTCTTGCTCTTGTCCGGGCGCTTGTCTATGACATACTCCGATTCTGTTGGTTCTCCCCGCAGCCACACGAACCCGCAGCCTTCCATGCATTCGATGTCTTCATAGCCATTGCTCATGATGCGGTGCTCAGCTGGACCCGGGAAAATGGGACACGTGCAGTCGTGAAGTTCGTGCCATTGGTGTTCGCCGTTTCTATCTTCGTCTATGTAAACCTTCATAGTTCACCGCTCCCGCTAAGCACTTCCCTACCCAAGACCTGCGAACAGATCGACGAACAAACTAGGAACAGAACACCCAAAAACACCGTTGAATACCGGATAACCACGTTTACGTAAGTCATTGAAAGGCAAAGACGGGCTACTTATTTTTGCGGCTCATAAGCCAGAGGTCGTTGGTTCAAATCCAACCCCGAAACCAGCTCCTAATCGCATTGCTCAAGCCGCTCTCTTGAAAATCCCGTCAAATGGAATTACAGGCCGCAGCGTAGAAGGCAGTTGGGAGCAATTCCCGCCCTCGGCACCATCCAAATTGCCGCCGTCTCCCAATAGGTCCCATTTTCCGGTGTACTTAATCTCGTCTCCGTCTCCCGGTGAGCGCCCGATTTCTTTGACGTGTTTCGCGAGCTCCATGCGCGTTGCGGCCGCATTGTCGTTCGCTGAGACGAGCGCGCGAAAATCACCGACGCTGGCCAGCACGAATTTTCGCAGGTTACGAATTTGAGAACGAACGCTATCCTTCTTGCACCCTAAGACACTCGCGCTGGCACGACTAACCGGGAGTTAGCCCGAAGTCCGAGAGGGCGTGACGGAGTTAGGGAGTTAGCGCGCCTACTCCTTGTAGACCAGGTGAGGTCCGCTAACTTGCTTTGCTTCGAGGGCGACATCAACCTCGACGCGATCGGCAATTTTTATGAAGGGAATACCGCTATTCATCCCGTATTCCTTACGATCGAACGCCATCGACCCTTGGACATGGCCCGTGCCCGTCCCCTTGCCGGACAAGTTTAGGCTCAGCGTCTCGGGTTTCGACACTCCGCGAATTGTAAACGTGCCCGGAATTTCAAAAGTGGTGGGACCGGTCTGTTCAATCTTGAATGAATGAAACGTGATGTACGGGTTATCTTTTGCGTCGAAGAAATCTTTGCCCTTCAGCTTGCCGTCCTTCAAGCCGCTTCCCGTATTCACGCTCGCGGCATCGACCTTGATGTCCAAAACACCTGTCGTGACATCCGCAGACGTGAATTTCAGCGTGGCGTCCCACTTCTCGAAAACCCCTTCGATCGGCACCGACGCCTTCACGTTGAACGTAATCTTGAAGCCTCCCGCGGGCGGTGTAATCTGAAAAACAGGCACCCCCGCAGGAGCCTGTGCTCGACTTGGGAATGCGAACAAGATGGACGCTGCGAGAAACAAAAGCGCTAGTCGCATGCTATAAGACCTCTCACGAAACGATGCGCCGCCAGCCCACATCACGCCGGAGGCCGTCCCCAACAACTCATAGCCGCACGCTTCTAAGAGCTGGGTAGTTGGAGGGACTTGTCCCGTAACGCGACTCACCGTGAGTTGAGAATCTTTGAGGGAATTCTTGCCAATCATCGCGCATCACCGGCGAGTTGAACTTCGCATCAGAGGAATGTATCTTTCGAGTCCGCGAATCCGGTCTGGTTGATTCAGGGCTGCGGACATTCGCAGGAAACCGCTCCGCAATTATCGCCGATGCCGTCCCAAATGAATTTTCCAATGCACCCATGGATGCTTCTCGCTTTCTTTGACTGCTTCGACTGATAGCACTGCACTTTTGGTGCCGACCCATTTATTGTTCTGGTCGGCTCCTAAATAGTCGAGATCAAAGACTTAGAGGAGATCGCCAGGGTGCGATCGAATTGTGATTTCGGTCCCGTGGTGCCCGCCGGATAACATCCGTCAACTTAATAACACTGCCGGCCACAAATTGAATTCTCAGCCTTATCCCACCGCCTAGTGTTGGCGGACCCATTGAGATCACCCGACACGGGAGTTGCGGAGTGCTTTCGTGATGGCGAGAGCGGTTTCTCCCGGCTAAACCTTGAAGAGATTCTTGTTGATCTTCAGCGAGCGGATCTTCGATTCCAGCGTGGACCGCGGGATGCCCAACTTGGCCGCAGCTCCCCTGGGTCCGAATATCCGGCCGCGACTTTCTTTCAGGGCGGCCTCAATCATTTCCTTCTCTTGTGCCAGGAGTCTTTCGGGAAGCTCCGCTTGGTCTTTCGGTTCTGTCAGAAACGGCTGCTTTGGCAACCAGCTCTCGTCGATTGAGAAAAGGTATTAGCACTTAGCTAAAACGTCAAGGGCGGGCGGCCGTTGAGTTTCGGTCTTATCGGTCATGGCGCTGCTTCGTTTTGGACACGCAAAGTACTCTTTTCGCCGCATCTAAAACCTCGTATGCGGGTCATGCCCTGTAAGCAAGTTACGGAGACAGTGAAGGTGGGGTTTTTGCCGCAGCATCATGACGGCCTGCGCTCCAAACAGAACCGCAGCCCACTCGCCAACTCGAATGTCCTTACTGTCCCTCGGCACTAGCGAAGCGATCAAATCTCCGCGAATTTTAGAAGGACTAAATCGTAGGATTAGGTTTCAAATGTCTCCTCCGGCTCGGGGAGCGTGTCACCCTCTCGCGCGAACCAAACGTACAAGGTGGGCAAAATGAAGATGCTAATCGCCAGGTTTACCATCAGGCCTCCTACGACGACGATGGCAAAGGGTCGTTGCGAATCGGAACCGATCGCATGGGATAGAGCAGCGGGCAATAATCCGAGTGTCGCAACTAACATCGTCATCATGATCGGACGAAGCCTTAGTACGGCGCCTTCAATCGCGGAATCCTCGACGGAGTGGCCCCGGGCGCGAAGTTGGTTGATATACTCCAGCATGATGACGCCCGTTTGCACCGACACGCCGAAAAGCGCCAAGAAACCGACGCCTGAGGAGACGCTGAAATGTGTGCCAGTAATCAAGAGCGCCAGCAGCCCGCCGACACTGCCCATTACCACAGTAGCAAGGATGAGCGCAGCCCACTTCGGCGAACTGAACATGGTATAGAGAATAAGGAAGATGACCAGGATTGTTACCGGCACGATGATGAGCATCCTCGCTTGCGCGCGTTTTTCGCTTTCGTATTCGCCTTCCCAGTCGATGTGGTAACCGCGCGGCAATTGGACATTCGCGTTGACCTTTTGAATCGCTTCCTCCACTGTTCCGCCAAGATCGCGGCCGCGGACGCTGTACTTAATCGCGACATAGCGCTGGTTCGCTTCGCGGTAGATCTCAGATCCACCATCGCGCTCTTCGATCTTGCAGAGCTGCGCGAGAGAGACGCGTTCGCCGGACGGCGACAATAGGCGAATGTTTTCGATGGCTTCCCTCGTGGAACGGTACTGCGGCAGGTAGCGCAGCAACAGATCGTATCGCGCCTCGCCTTGCAGTACTTGCGTAAGAGCGCTGCCTCCCACAGCGGTTTGGATGGCATCCTGCACGTCAGCGACGTTGATTTGATAGCGCGCGGCCTGATCGCGGTCCACCGCGAAATTAATGTTCGGTTGACCGAGGACGCGAAATACACCGAGATCCTCGATCCCCTTAACTCCGCGCATCACCTCCACGATTTGATCGGCTTTTTCCTCAAGGACTCTCAGGTCATCGCCGTACACTTTGGTAGCGAGCTCGCCCTTTACGCCGCTGACCGCTTCTTCCATGTTGTCTTCAATGGGTTGCGAAAAGCCCCAGATGACACCCGGGATTTTGTTGAGTTCTCGAAGCATGGCGGCGATCAGTTCGTTTTTGTCCTCGCGAAAGACGGGCCGCCACTGGTTTTTTGGCTTCAGATCCACGAAGTATTCGGTGTTGAAGAAGCCCGTGTTATCCGTTCCGTCATCAGGACGCCCAACCTGGCTCGTGCATTGGGGAACCTCTGGAAAGGAACACAGCACGACACGCGCCTGATTCGATATCCGGATCGCTTCGGTTGGTCCGGTGCTGGGCGCAAGAGTCCCGCGGACCCACAGTGCGCCTTCATCCAGGTGCGGCAGGAATTCTGAACCGATCACTCCGCCCACCGTCAGATAAATGGCAACTGCCAAGCCCACGCCCGCGACGCCGACCGTTACGAAGCGATGCTCGATCGCCCACCTCGCGGCTTCGCGGTATCTCGTTTTCAAGAATTCCATCACCGGGTTGCGCCACTCGCTCACGCCCTTCCTGAATAAAATGCTCGAGAGCACCGGCGCAACGAGGATGGAATACATGAGCGCGCCCAGGAGTGCGAACGCGACGGTCCAGGCCATCGGCTTGAACAGACGGCCCTCTACGCGTTGTAACGTGAAAATTGGCAAGTACGC
>Ga0210401_10005785_pt1 | contig 12652 bp, 6 predicted proteins | sample IncBWH32MmetaG_FD_150866 | JGI IMG/M metagenome (GOLD analysis project Ga0210401, IMG submission 150866) | Forest soil microbial communities from Barre Woods Harvard Forest LTER site, Petersham, Massachusetts, United States - Inc-BW-H-32-M | ecosystem: Environmental > Terrestrial > Soil >... | reverse complement strand
TGATGCGTGGCATGCGCCGGGATTCACGGAATGGGACGTCGTGGTGCGAAGCAAACCGAAGTTTGCCGGGCATCGTCAACCTGAATTGCCGGGCGAACTCGGGTTCTACGACCTACGGGTGCCGGAGACGCGCGCCCAGCAGGCGAGGTTGGCCCGCGAGCATGGGATCTCCGGGTTCCTCTACTACCACTATTGGTTCAGCGGAAGGCGACTCCTCGACCGGCCCCTGCAAGAGGTCCTGGCCTCAGGCAAGCCAAACTTCCCATTCGCACTGTGCTGGGCCAACGAAAGTTGGTTCAGGCGGTGGCAAGACACGATGGACGCGCTCATCCTCGAACAGGAGTTCAGTGACGAAGACGACCTGGCCCACATCCGCTGGCTGATCGAGTGTTTCAAGGATCCAAGGTACATCCGGATCAACGGCCGCCCGCTGCTTGCGGTCTATCGGGCGCACTACATGCCGAATCCGGCGCATACGGTCCAGCTGTGGCGACGCGAATGCGAAAACGTAGGCGTTGCGCCGCCATGGATGGTGATGTTCGAGACGGGCGAAGTGAACGAAGACCCGAGATCCATTGGCTTCGACGCGAGCGCCGAGTTCGTGCCCCACTTGCTGCACCACCTCGCGCGCCCATCTTCCTATGGGGACGTCCGCGACGGCGTCCGCAGTTATATCGGGTTCGACTACGAAGAGGTCGCGGCGGCGTACCTCGGCCGTCCCACCGTGCCCTGGGTCCGGTATCCGTGCGTCGCTTCCGGATGGGACAACACGCCGCGCCGACAGGCGAGCGAGGCCTTGATATTGCGCGACGCGAGCCCCGACCGCTTCGGCCGTTGGTTGTCAGCAGCCGTCGACCGCCAGCGGCGCACGGGTGGGCGAGATGGCGTCGTCTTTGTGAATGCCTGGAACGAATGGGCGGAAGGGGCGCATCTCGAGCCGGATGCGCACTGGGGGCGGGCGTATCTGGAGGTGGCACGTGATGTGCTGGGCATACCGAACTCGTCCGAGGAGCCATCGCCGGACCCCGAGGAAGGCCTGCCCCAGGGCACTGCATCGGCCGAGGAACTCTACGAGGATCTCTACCGGCGATTCGTCGACTTGCAGCGGTGGGCGAGTGGCTACCTCTCCTACGCGGACCGGCGCTTGGCACGGGCGCGAGATGAATTCGAGGAGCAGTTGGCGACGGCCCGGGACGAGTTACGGAAGGTCGCCGACCTCAACCAGTCCATGGCCGACGAGCTGGAGGTGCTTTCGCTGCGATTACGCGAGCTCGGAGTGACCGAGATGCCCTCGCGGTCCAGGTCGGCGCGCGCCTGATCTCCCGCCTCAGGGGTGTCTGACGACATAGAGGTCCTGGTGGTCCCACCAGATCCCCTCGACGAACGAGGAGACGTCGGTGCCCAGGCAGGAGCGCACCTGACGATGGACGTAGTCCTTCGACGTGACTGTGCTCCCGTACTCGGCCACGTCCAGGTCCCGCTGTTCGCTCACAGGCGAGAACCAGAAACCCTCGGCGTCCAGCACGGCCTCTGTCAAGTGGTCACGCCGTGATATCGCACCATGCGTGGTGAAGACGAGGAGGCCACCGGTTCGAGTGTGCCGAAAGAGGTTGACCAGCCAGGCATCCCATGAGTGTCTCGGCAAGTGGGTGAAGAAGGACAGAGCGAAAACGACGTCGAACTGCGCCCCGAGTTCGAGACGTTCTGGGTCGGAATTCGACAGGGCGACTGGGAGTGACAACTCGTCACGGAGGAATGCCATGGCTTGCGGATGGATGTCCGACGCAACAACGTTCGCTCTGGGCAGCACCCGGGGCAGGTGGCGCGAAACACACCCGTAGCCCGACGCGAATTCAAGAAGGTCAAAGGACGATTCGGGAAAATTCGAGTTGTCGTCGAGAACCTGGCGGAATCGTTCGGCCGAGCGCCGACCGTCGGAGAGGTAGTACTCGAGTGGGTCGTCCACCCCCGGGTGGTCGACGACAAACTGATAGCGGAAGTCGTCTGGATGGACGCTAGGCGACACCCGCAGCCGGCGGGCGAGCGCCCCGTTCTCCTCGGGCGCTGCGCCGATGGCCGGCGTCGATGCAATCACGGCTCGACCCGATTTCTGCATCAGTGGTCGCGGCACTTGGGCCGCCGACCCACCGGACTCGCCGAGCCGCCACCAGAGATCTCGCACCTCCTGGCCTCGCCAGCCCGCTCCTTCACACCAGCCACCCAACGCCTGCAGTGAAGAGCGGCGCCACAATGCGGCGGAAGCCAGGTAGTTATCGCGCTCGAGACGGCGCTGTTCGTAGGGATGCGCGCTCGTGATCTGACCATCGGCGGTGAGGACCATGGCGTAGACGACGTCGGCCCCGGATTCGTCGAGGCGCCTTCGCAGCCGCTCGACCGCGTGTGGCAGCAGCTCATCCGTCGAGTCGAGCACGAGAACCTGGGCGGCATCGCTCGATCGAAGCGCCAGGTTCCGTGCGCCCCCTGCACCCGCGCGGCCCTCCGCCGAATGGAGGACGAGCCCGTCGGAGACCTGGCTCGGCTCCGCGACGCGGTCCAAGCACAGGTGGACGACGGAGTCGGACCCCTCGAGCTGGGGTAGCAGGGATGACAGCGCCCCGCCGAATCCCGGCCACCCCGGCGAGCGCAGGATGATCACGTCCAGTGAGTCCGGTGTGCGGTCGGGCCGGGCCACCGGGACGGCCGGCGGCCCCTGACCTGGAGGCAGCGGCAAATCCTCGAGACCGTATGCCCGCACCGCCGTCTCGTCGACGTAGTGATCACCGTCCCACGGGTAGACGACACCATAGGGCGGTCGGGCGGGAAGGCTCTGCGCCGCCGCCGAAGGTACCGCCGCGGGGGCCGATGCAGTTCCCGCCGCGAGGTCGGTGGCGAGCTGGCTGAGGACGACTGCAGCAGCGCGCATCGGAAGCTGTGTGCGCAGAGTCTCGTAACAGTGGGAACGCATTTCGGCTAAGCGCCCAGGCTCGGTCAACAGCGCCTTGCTCAAGGTGAAAAGGGACTGCGAGCTGCCCAGGGCCAGGTCGATTCCGGGGCGGAGGGGACCGATATCCGTGCTGTGCTCGCTGACGACCACGCAACCGTTGCACATGGCCTCCAAGCATCTGACCCACTCGAAGGACCGACTGTGCTCTCGATGCATGTTCACGATCACCTTCGCGTCGGCCAACAGCTCGTGCTTCTCGCGACCTGTGAAGAAGCCAAGTCGCGGCCCTGTGATCAGTTCGTGCGGTGGCAGAGCCAGGAGAAGCGAGTAGTCGTCGGCGGCGCGGATGTCGAGAGCGATGTTGCGTGACCGGCGACTGTCGAGGGTTCCTAGAAACACGATCTCGTGGGCGCGGATTGTGTCGGAACCACCCCACACGTCCCACTCCCCGCTGTATCCCAACCGGATCCGCTGTGTCGGCATACCAAGCTCATCGAGAGCCAATGCAGCGTCGTCGGTGATGGCGACGCGCGCCCCCACTGACGCCGCGGTCCACACCGTCTGGGCAAACGACGCTGTCCCGGGATGTTCCACGCAGACGGCGATGGTCCGACGAAGTTGATCCTTGCCGGGATGTGCGTGCGGGGGGAGCTTCAGAAAATACTCATGAGGTTCAACGACGTAGACGATGTCGTCGCCATCCGGCAACGGTCCGACGCCCAGGGTCACCTTGTGCACGCCGTTATCGCCGAGGGCCTCGACCTCGGCGGCGATGACGCTCAGCAATTCGTGCATGAACACGCTCCCCCCGGGCGCGCTGGCGAAGTGCAGATCGGTCACGAACGACCGCGGCGCAAACGCCCCAGCAGTCGGATCGGCTTTGTCAGCCGCCAACTGGTCGAACGGAAGACCTTCGTGTACTCCTGTTCCAGCTGGGCCAGGACAAGGCGGAGCTCGGCCACTTCGAGGTCCACGTCCTCGGCTGTGTTTCGTTGCTCGGACACTTCGGCGAGCTTTTGCTCGCACTCGAGGAGGAGGGCACCCAACCGGTCACGTTCACTCCGGAGGTCGTCCCGTTCGCGCTCCCAGTCGGCTGGCATCGCCTGGCGACGAGCCGGATGCCGCGCCCGGTCCTGATCGACGCGCAAGCGTTCCACCATCCCGAGGAGCGCATGAGTGCGATCTGCAACGAGATGTCCGAACGCAGAAGGTGCACATCCGATGATCGTCGGGAGCGAGGGGAGTACTCCGCGGGTTGCCACGATGAGCGAGTACGGATCGCTGCCCGCGGTCAGAGGGTGCACCAGGTGGAGGTCGACCACGTCTGGGCCTGAGTGGTCGCCGTCGAGCGCGCCCGGCGGCACCAGGACCGAGGCCAATTGCTCGTGCTGGCGCAGCAAGCTGACATGCGGCAGCCGATTTCCAACTTCAGCTTGGAGCTCTTCGGGCGTGAGCTCGTGAACGTGGAACGGATTTCCAGCTGGGTAGACGCGCGGATTCGGTGACGACACCAGGAGAACCCCAGTCGGGCGCAGAACACGGACCAGCTCGTCGAGCACCTGCTCCTGTCGATGCACGTGCTCGATGGCCTCGAAACAGACCACCATGTCGAAGCTCTCGTCTGGCCAAGGAAGCGCGGCCAGGTCTCCCTGGCGAATGTCGGCGGCAGGTACACGGTTCCGCGCGTCATGCACCGCCTCGGCATCGATGTCGATACCCGAAGCCCCCGCCGCGCCAGCTTGGAGCAGCATCAGGGTGCCCCAGCCAACGCCACATCCGGCATCGAGCACCTGCTTGCCGCGACACAGGTGTGCACCGAGCGCGTAGCGGATGACGTGCTCCGCCTCTATGAGGTGACCCCCCATGAGCTCGGGGATGAATCTTTCGCCGGTGGCCTTCATTCTCAGGCTTTGCCCTTCCGCTCTGTCCACTCTCTCCACGTGTCCGCCAGGTCAGCGTCTGGGCATTCCAGTAGTGCGTCGAGTGCGTCGGCGTAGAAGTCGCCGTAGCCCGGGCCTTTGTTTCGACGGATCGACGCGTCGTGAGCCGCCCGGGTCACGGCAGCGACATCACCGGGCGGCCGCGTGAGGACCGACGACAAGAGCCCGACTAGCCCTTCGAGATCGCGAGGCCGAGTGAGCCAACCTGTTTGCGCATCCTGCAACAGATCCTGCACGCCAAAGGCGTCGGCGGCGACGATCGGCAAGTCGAAGGCCATAGCCTCCATGAACGAGCGCGGGACGGACTCGAGGTCCGAGGCACTTACGAGAAAATCTGCCATCGCATAGTAGGGATAGATGTCAGTGGTGGCAGGCACGACCCGAATGCGGGAGGGGTGCCGAGCTCGTTGGACCATGTCGCACACGGCGCCGGTGTAGCTCCGATCTATCGACCCGACGAGCGTCAGCCGAAGGTGTTCGTGGACGAGGGACAGCTCGTCGAACGCGGCGACGAGCATCCCGATCGATTTGCGAGGGTCGAACACTCCCACAACGAGCAGCACGATGTCGGATTCGTCAAACCCCGCATCGCAGCGCAGCTTGTCCCGGTCTGCCCTCGCCCTGTAGCCGTCGATGGGACCCGTGTCGACCTCGTAACCGACGACAAGGGAAGGGGTCGTCACCCTGATGTCCTGGAACAGAGCCTCCGTCTGCGCGGACTCGAAGAGGAGCGCGGAAGCCATTTGGAAGCTTGCCTCGAACCGATCGCGCACGAACGGGTGAAAGTCCAGCGCCATGTCTCCGTAGAATCCGGAGCGGCCGTAGTGATGGAAGAAGGTCGCGGGCTCGATGCTCTCGTGGATCGCCCACACGCTGGGCACGTTCGCGGATTCCGCCGCCAGCACGGCTGGGAAGGGCAGCAGAGTGTTCACGAGGACGACGCCCGCCCTACGAGCACGGATGAACAGCGCCATCTCGTGCACGAATCCTTCGAACGAGGACGCTGAACCCAGAAGCGGCTTGCTCGTGAGATGGACTTCGATGCCCATGGCCTCGAGACCGGGACGCAGGGAGCCGTCGTTGAGGGAAACGACCTCACAGCGCGTGCCGCCACGGGACACGACGCTGCGCAGGAGATCATGGAGCCACAGGGGTCCGCCCGCGAACCCGAGGTCATGGGTGAAGACGACGATCGACGATCGATCGGTCGGAAGGTTTCGGACGACGTGCGTGTTGCGCTCCACCACGTGCTCCAGGACGATCGCCTCTTCCCAGTCCCACGGGCGCGCTGCCCACGTGACGACGTGGACCGGCGATCGCCAGCGTCGACCATCCAAGCTCGTGGCCTCCACCGATACCGTTGTCGTATCGGCGCGTTCCGATCGGCGCACGTTGAGGACGGACTCGAATCCGCACAGGGCGACATCGGGGTGCTGCGGCATGTCCCCGGAGCACTCGGTGTAGGTGCGGGCCAGGCCGACCATGTCGCCATCAACGAAGACGGCAACCCGGGACGTGCGGGATCCAGGAAACAGACACCAGCCGTGGATCGCCAAGACGTCGCCCGAGATTTCGGCGTCCTGAGCGGGGGAGTACAGCTCTCCTGTCGGACCGTTGCGGCCGAGCACTACGGCGAAGTTCCGGCGTACGGCCACACTCTGGCGGCCGACGGTGGCCAGGACGGTGGCCGCGAGCGACCCAGTGGCCGGCACGTTCGGCGATAGCCGAACGGTCCATTCCAAAGAGGTCCTGCCCGCCTCCTCCTGGTCCAGCACCGACAGCTGGGCGATTGCCGTCTCACCGTCCCCCAACTGGATCCGCACCTGCGCCGCGTCCGGATCGGGCACGTTGTCGAGACGGCCAGTGAGAATCAGCTCGCCAGGAGGGTGCCAAAAGTCGGCCGAGGTCTGGTCGACGTGCAGGGCGAGAAGTTGGACAGGGCGCGCCTTCGGGTTGGTCGGCGGGGGCGCTTTCATCGTGTCGGCGGGGAGGCTTGGCCGGCACCCGGTGCCGGCCGCACCCTCATGTCTGCCCAGACCTCCTGCATCCCTTCGCGTAGAGAACGCGGGTGGTAGTCGACAAGTGACTGCAGGAGGGAGATGTCCAGCTGTACCCGGGGGAGATCGAAGTCCCGGAAGTCTTTGGAGGTGGTTGCCAGCGACCGGCCGCTCACCTCGCGGGCGAGGGTGACGACTTCGCTCATTGATGTGGCGACGCCGCTGCCGATGTTCACGACAGAAGGACCGCCCACCACGACGAGCGCAGCGATCGCTGCTCCGATGTCCTCTGCGTGGACGAAATCACGCCAGACCTGCCCCTCCCCGTACAGGACGAGTGGCTCCCCGGTTCTGCATCGCTCGAGCGCGGTACCTACGATCCCTTGGCCTCGTGCGGTGGTCTGGCCGGTCCCGTAGGCGTTGCCTATCCTCAGAAGCCGGACCCCGGCGTCGTGCATCGCTCCGTAGCGAAGCACGTACCTCTCAGCCGTGAGCCGCGTGATGCCGTAGACACAGAGCGGGACCGTTGGTGCCGACTCGGGGATCGGGAACAACGGTGCGTTCCCGTAGACCGTCCCCCCGGACGACAAGTACGAGACCGGGAGGCGGGGGCCCCGCGCGAGGACGCCGAGGAGCTCCAACAGTGGCTGGAGGGTGAGAGAGAGGTCGAGATGCGGCTCTTGCTCCGCCTCGGGCGGAACCAGCGATCCGAGGGCGAACACGACGTGGTCCATGCCCTCGACGGCCTCCGCCACCGTTTTGGTCACGCCGGCATCGCCGACGATGACCTCCGCTCCCGCGGTGAGCTCCTGCGCGCGTCCATGGGGCCGACTCCGCGACAACACACGGACCCGATGACCGTTGTCGAGCAGTCGGCGGACCACGTGTGCCCCCAGGAACCCGGCGCCGAGGGCCAGGACGGAGCCGGGGTCACGGCGCCGTGCCGTGGAGGGGCGACTCACGTCCACGGCGGCATGATACCGAGGAGTCCTCCGCCCACAATTCGCCCTGCCCTAGGCGCCGCGGCCGCGGTTGGTGCCCATGGCCGGCGCGACTACGCTGGTGGGCCGTTCGCACCGCCCCGCTCCCGCGGCGCGTGCACGCCGCTCTCGCCGTACCCGAGGAGATCCGTCATGGCCGAAGTCGTACTTGCCGCTGAAACCGGGCGCCCCAGGGGCTCGCGCGCCGCGCGCCGCCTCCGGCGCGAGGGGAAGATCCCCGGCGTGATCTACGGGCACGGGACCGAGCCGTTGCCGGTGGCCGTAGAGGCGCGGGAGCTGCGGGTCGCCCTGAACGGCGAGGCCGGGGCGAACCAGCTGTTGTCGCTCGAGACCGGCTCCGGGACGTTCCTGACGCTGGCCCGCGATATGCAGCGTCACCCGGTCGCCCAGACGGTGACGCACGTCGACTTCATCATCGTCCGGCGCGACGAGGTGATCAGCGCGGACGTGCCGATCACCCTCATCGGTGAGGCGATCGAGGTGCAGCACGGTGACGGTCTGGTCGAACAGCAGATGTTCACCCTCCCCATCAACGCGCTGCCCGGCGCCATCCCGTCCGCCCTCGAAGCAGACATCAGCGCGCTGACCATCGGCGGGCAGGTGCGCGTGTCCGACCTCGCCCTGCCGGCTGGCGTGACGACCGACGTCGACCCCGAGACGGCCGTCGCTATCGGCCAGCCTCCGCGTGTCGTCGTGGAGGAAGAGGTTGCCGTCGAGGGCGAGGGCGAGGAGGGCGCGGCAGAGGAAGGCGCCGAGCCGGCCACCGAGGGGCAGGCATCGGATTCCGCGACCGAAGAGGGCTAGGCCCTGCGTCGCCCCTTTGCCCGGTCGGAGCGCCGGGGCACCCCGGCTGACCTGCTCGTCGTCGGGCTGGGCAACCCTGGGGCCGAGTTCGCCGGGAGCCTCCACAACGCGGGCTCCGACGCGGTCGAGCTGCTGGCCCGGCGGCACGGCGCATCCCTGCGGGCGGAAAAGGGGGTGCAGGCGCGTGCAGCCACCGCGACCATTGGCGGCCGCCGCGTTGCCCTCGCGGTGCCGACGACGTACATGAACGATTCCGGCGTCGCCGTGCGCTCACTAGCCCGGCGTTTCGGCATCGACGAGGCGGCGGACGTCGTGATCGTGCACGACGAGCTGGACCTTCCTCCCGGCACCGTCCGCCTCAAGGCCGGCGGCGGGTTGGCCGGCCACAACGGCCTCCGTTCGATCGCGACGCACCTCCATTCGCAGGACTTCCTGCGGGTGCGCATCGGTGTGGGCAAGCCGCCGAGCGCAGCACAGGGTGCGTCGCACGTGCTGCGTCGCCCACCTCGGGCGGTACAGGAACTCTTGGAGCAGGCGGTGGAGACGGCGGCAGACTCCGTCGAGCGCATCGCCGCGGATGGCATCGACGCCGCCATGTCGTGGTGCCACTCCCTGCCGACCTAACCCGATGTCCGCTCCGTCTGTTCCCGCGGCGCCTACGGTGGCCGGCAGCCTGTCCGCCCTCCCACGCCAGCTGCGGTCCGACCCGGTGCTCGGCGTGCTGCTCGGCGCGGCGGATGCGACCGTTGCCGTGCCCGAGTCAGCGCAGGCCGTTGCGGCCGCTGCCCTCGCGGCCTTCACCGAGCGGGCACCGCTGCTCGTCGTCACCCCGACCGGGCTCGACGCCGAGCGCCTGGCCGACGACCTGACGTGCCTGCTGGCGAACGAAGACGGGCCGGCACGCGGAGACGACGTGGGCGCGCTGAACGGGGCGGTGACCATTCTCCCCGCCTGGGAGACGCTGCCCTTCGAGCGGGTCAGCCCAGAAATCGAGACGATGGGCCGCCGGCTGGCCGTGATCCATGCGCTGACCGAGCGCGCCGCAGTCAGCGCGCTCCCGCGGGTCATCGTCAGCCCGGTGCGGGCACTCCTCCAACGGCTCGCGCCACTCGAGGCGGCCGCACCCATGATCATCGTCCGCGGTCAGCAAATCGAGTCGGAGTCCCTTCTGCACGAGCTCGTCGCCCGCGGCTACCGGCGCGAGCACCAGGTCGAGCACCGCGGCGAGTTCGCCGTACGCGGCGGCATCGTCGACGTCTTCCCGTCGACCTCGGACGTGCCGGTGCGCATCGACCTGTGGGGTGACGAGGTGGACCGCCTCACGTCCTTCGCCGTGAGCGACCAGCGCTCCTCGCACGACATCGCGTCGGTCACGCTCTACGGGAGCCGAGAGCTGATGGCCGGCACGGAACTCCGCGAAGCGGCGCGTCGGTTGTCGGCGCACCGGGCGTGGGGCAGCTCGATCTGGGAGCGTCTGGAGCGGGGCGAGCAGTTCGACGGCATGGAGTCGTGGCTGCCCTTCCTCGACGGCGAGCCCCGCGTCCTGCCCGATCTGCTTCCCGCCGGCGCGCAGGTCGTGCTCGTCGAGCCGCGGCGCATCCGGGACCGAGCGGTACAGCTCCTCGACGAGGAGGCGGCGCTGGCCGAGACGCTCGCGGCCACCTGGGGCGCCAAGGAGGGGGACGAGGACCCCTTCCCGCGCCTGCACGTGCCCTTCGACCGGCTCCTGCGCGAGAGCGATGCGGGGGTCATCTCGCTGCCCCCGGTACCCGAGGGCCCGTCGACGGCCGCGATGCGGGTCGGGCGCTTCGACCCGGTTGCGGGAGATCCGGCCCGTCTGGCCAGCGGAGTGACGAGACTGGTGAGCGAGGGCTACTCGGTCACGTTGTGTGCCGCCACGAGCCCGGGCGCGGCCCGCCTCTCAGGCCTCCTGGCCGAGCAGGGGGTACACGCCGCGGTGGTCGCCGCCGCTCCTGCGACGCCGGGTGTGGTGATCGTCACCGCGCCGTTGACGAACGGCTTCGTGCTCCCCGACGCCAAGGTCGCGGTGCTCTCCGAGACCGACGTGACCGGGCGCCGGATGCCACATCGGCGTGCCCGGCCGCGGGCACGCGCGGCGGACGGGTTCTTCGACGACCTCGAGGCGGGCAGCTTCGTGGTCCACCGCCAGCACGGCGTGGCCCGTTTCGACGGGGTGACGACGAGGACGATGGGGGGCACCACCCGCGACTATTTGATCCTGCAGTACCGGGGCTCGGATCGCCTGTACCTCCCGGTGGAGCAGATCGAGGCGATCACCCCCTACTCGGGCGGCGAGTCGCCGACGTTGTCGAAGATGGGAGGCGCCGACTGGCAACGGACACGGGCCAAGGCGCGGGCGGCCGCGGGTGAGGTGGCCGCCGAACTGGTTCAGCTCTACCGGCGCCGCCTGGCCGTCGAGGGCCACGCCTTCGCTGCGGACACCCCGTGGCAGGGCGAGATGGAGGCTTCATTCGGCTACGTCGAGACCGAGGACCAGCTCAAGGCCATCAGCGACGTCAAGGCCGACATGGAGGAGACGAGACCGATGGACCGGCTCGTCTGCGGCGACGTCGGGTTCGGCAAGACCGAGGTGGCGCTACGGGGGGTCTTCAAGGCGGTGCAGGACGGCAAGCAGGCGGCGGTGCTCGTCCCCACGACCCTGCTCGCGAGCCAGCACGCGCAGACCTTCTCGGAGCGTTATGCGCCCTACCCGTTGCGCGTCGAGCTGCTGAGCCGCTTCCTCTCCCCGGCGCAGCAACGCGAGGTCGTGCAGGGCCTGGCCGACGGCAGCGTCGACGTCGTCATCGGGACGCACCGCCTGCTCGCGCAAGACGTGCAGTTCAAGCAGCTCGGCCTGCTGGTGGTGGACGAGGAGCAGCGCTTCGGGGTCACGCACAAGGAGGCCGTGAAGCGGATCGCGGAGGGGGTCGACGTGTTGACGCTGACCGCCAGTCCGATCCCCCGCACCTTGGAGATGGCGCTCACCGGCATCCGGGACCTCTCCATGGTCAACACGCCGCCGGCGGACCGCCGCCCGATCCTGACCTACGTGGGGGAGCAGGACACAGCGGCCGTCAGCGAGGCACTCCGCCGTGAGCTCCTGCGCGAGGGGCAGGTCTTCTACGTGCACAACCGCGTGTCCGACATCGAGCGCGTTGCGCGCGACCTGCGCGATCTCGTCCCCGAGGCGCGTGTCGCCATCGCCCACGGGCAGATGGACGAGGGCACGCTCGAGACGGTGGTGCTCGACTTCTGGGAACAGCGCTACGACGTCCTGGTGTGTACGACGATCATCGAGTCGGGCATCGACATGCCGTCGGTCAACACCCTGATCGTCGACCGAGCCGACCTGCTCGGGCTGGGCCAGCTCCACCAGATCCGCGGCCGGGTGGGCCGAGGTGGCCAGAGGGCGTACGCGTATCTGTTCCACCCGGCCGACCGCGTGCTCTCCGAACAGGCCTACGAGCGGTTGCGCACCATCGGCGAGCACACGGAACTGGGGTCGGGGTTCAAGATCGCCATGCGCGACCTCGAGATCCGGGGTGCCGGCAACCTGCTGGGCTCGGACCAATCCGGCCACATCGCGGCCGTGGGCTACGACCTGTACGTGCAGTTGGTGGCCGAGGCGGTCGCTGAGGCTCGCGGCGAGCCGCGGCCCGAGCCGCCGTCGGTCTCCATCGACGTCCCCGGCGACGCGCACCTCCCCAAGGACTACGTGGCCGCCGAGGACGCGCGCCTCGAGGCCTACCGGCGCCTGGCCGGCGCAGCGACGCTCGACGACGTCGACGACATCGGCGCGGAATGGGTCGACCGCTACGGCGCGTTGCCCGCGCCCGCCGAGGGACTGCTCGCTCTGGGCCGTCTCCGAGCCAGCGCGCTGGCGCGCGGCATCGGCGAGGTAGCGATGAGCTCGGTCCGGCCCGGCGGCACCCGTCGGCCGGTGGT
>Ga0210401_10005784_pt1 | contig 12652 bp, 10 predicted proteins | sample IncBWH32MmetaG_FD_150866 | JGI IMG/M metagenome (GOLD analysis project Ga0210401, IMG submission 150866) | Forest soil microbial communities from Barre Woods Harvard Forest LTER site, Petersham, Massachusetts, United States - Inc-BW-H-32-M | ecosystem: Environmental > Terrestrial > Soil >... | reverse complement strand
GCACCGCGGCTTCATTTTCGATGACACGATTCACGCGAAAATTCAGATCGCTCATCGTGACATTTTCTTTGGATTGGTGGTTCGCGCCGTAAAACGCCTGGTCGTAAAACCCGGAAAGATGCAGCACCGCCTCTCGCATCGTCTTGCTGGGAATCGTTCCCGAATTGATGGATACCCCGCCCACCATGGGATGCTTCTCCACCACGGCCACGGCTTTCCCGATTTTCGAGGCTTGAATGGCGGCTCGCAGCCCACCGGGGCCGGAGCCAATCACTACGAGATCAAACGGTCGCATTTAAGGAATCCTGAACTTCTTCGGCGGGTACCGCGGGTTCTGCGGGGGCGGCTCCTTCCGCACCCTTAGTATAAGTGACTCCCGAGGCGAGTTTCTTGCTCTTATTCGTTCCATTTGCACCGCCGTGCGCGAGGGCCATCAAATGTTCCTGCATAGAGAATCCCTTGGTGCCCTTTCCGCGACGAACGTAGCTGTAGGTTCCATCCGACCCCAAAACGCGAGCTTTCAAATTATCCGCCAGGCAGAACGGCAGAATCTCATCGGTTACTCGCTGCCGCAAGAGTTCATCCTTCAGCGGAAAGAGAACTTCCACGCGATCGTAGAGATTCCTCGGCATCCAGTCTGCGCTGCCCAGGTAGATCTCTGACTTGCCCCCATTCCCGAAATAAAAAATACGGCTGTGCTCCAGGAACCTGCCCACGATGCTGCGCACGCGGATGTGGCTGCTGATTCCCCGCAAACCCGGCACAAGCGTGCACTGGCCGCGCACGATGAGGTCAATCTCCACGCCGGCCTGTGAAGCTCGGTACAACGCCTGAATGATCGGCGGGTCAACCACTGCGTTGCACTTGGCGATGATTCGCGCCGGGCGCCCGCGGCGCGCGTGGCGAGCTTCACGGTCAATCAGCGCGATGCAGCTCTTGGCCATGTCCCTGGGCGCGACCATCAACGGCTTGTAGTTCGACTTTTCGGCGTAGGCAGTCAGAAAATTAAATACGTCGTGGACCGCGGAGGTGATCGCTGGGTCGCTCGTGAACAGGCTTAGGTCGGAATAGAAACGCGCGGTGGAAGGATTGTAGTTCCCGGTGCCGAGATGGGCGTAGCGCCTGATTTTCCCGTCGGGGTCCTGGCGCACAATCATCGCGAGCTTCGCGTGTGTCTTCAATCCCACCAGCCCGTGAAACACCTGCACGCCGGCGTCCTCAAAGCTGCGCGCCCAGCGGATATTCGTTGCTTCATCAAAGCTGGCTTTCAATTCCACCACCACGGTCACTTCTTTTTTGCCCGCGGCCTCCAGCAGCGCGCGGGCGATCGGGGAGTCCGAATTCGTGCGATAAAGCGTCTGTTTGATCGACAGCACCCGGGGATCATGCGCCGCCGTCTCAAGGAAATGCACCACCGGCTCGTAGGAATCGTAGGGATGGTGCAACAACACGTCCTGGCGCCGCAATGTTTCAAAGAGCGAGTCCGCGTCGTGCCCGATCTGCACCTGCCGCGGCACGAACTTCGGGTACTTCAGATCCGGCCGGGGTGTTTCATCATACAGATGAAACAGCCGCTGCAAATTGACCGGGCCCGCGGCGCGGAAAACCAGGGATTCGTCGAGTTCAAATGTGGATACCAGATGATCCACGATCTCCGGATGCGCTCCCGCCTCGATTTCCATACGCACGGCGTGCCCTTTGCGGCGTTGCGCCACCTGCGAATCCACCACATCCATCAGTGTCCGGGCCTCTTCTTCCTCAACATAAAGATTGCTGTTGCGAGTGATGCGGAATGGCGCAGAGGCGAGGATTTCGTATCCCCGGTACAGTTTTTCCGCGTAAGTTGAGATGATGTCCTGCAAAAACACGAAGTGAATGCCGCCATTTCCTGTTGGAACTCGCAGCAGGCGCGGCAAGGCCCGCGGCACCGTGACTACGCCAAAAAAAGGCTTCTCCGCCGAGTGCCGCTTGCGCCGCAACAGAAAAGCGATGCACAAAGCCTTGTTCAGCACGTGCGGAAACGGATGGGAGGGATCCACGGTCACCGGCGTCAGCATCGGGTAAACGCGCCGGTCGTAAAACGCCTTTGCCAGTTCCTCCGCCTTGCTGTTCAGATGGTCAACGGGCAGAACACGAATCTGGTGCTTGGCCAGCGCGGGAAGCAACTCGTCGTTCAAGCACCTGTATTGCTCTCGGACGAAGACCTGCATGGAAGCCGTAACCCGTTCCAGCTCCTCGGCTGGCGTCAGGCCATCGGGACTCACTTCTCTGGATCCATGCTCGATTTTCTGGAGGAAACCGGAGACCCGGATCTCCACGAATTCATCCAGATTATTGGCGGTGATGGCCAGGAATTTCACTCGTTCTAGCAACGGGTTGCTGCGGTCCTGGGCCTCCTGCAGGACACGGTGATTAAAGGCCATCCACTGCAGGTGGCGGTTGAGATACAACTGCGGATTGTCGAGGGCAACGCGTTTCATGATGCTTCCAGAGTGGCGGATAAGATTATCTCATGCGTATTACGCCCACATGAATGGCGTTTCCTGATGGTATGCTGCTGCATTCCGCGGAGCCTTCCGTGCGCTTTGAACTGACATCGCCAATCCTTGTTCTTTTCCTGTTGATGACATTTCCATTGACTACGGCCGGCGCCGACGAGGACGCCCGGGTTACACAGCTGGACACGATTCTGGCGAAGGCGGTTGCTCCCGGCCAACCGGGACTGGCGGTTCTGGTGAAAAAGGACGGGCATATTCTGTTCGAGAGGGGATACGGCGTAAGAAAGATCAGGGGCGGTGCATCCAATTCCCCGAATACGGATTTTCGCCTTGCCTCGGTTACGAAGCAGTTCACGGCAATGGCGGTGATGCTTCTGGTGCGCGAAGGAAAATTGCATTATGACACCGCGCTCACCGAAATTTTCCCCGAATTCCCCGCGTATGGAAAAGCCACCACCGTTCGCCATCTGCTGACCCACACTTCGGGTCTTCCCGATTACGAGGACCTGATGGACCGCGTGGAGAAAGCTAACGGCAAGCGCTGGTCCGCAGAGCACCAGATTCAGGATCAAGAAGTCCTTGGGCTGCTGGAGATGGAAGCCCGGGGAAAATTTGCGCCTGGAACGAGCTGGGCGTACAGCAATTCAGGTTACGTCGTGCTGGGCTTGATTGTCGCGAAAGTCTCAGGTGTCTCCTATCCCGAGTTCCTTGAGGAGCGCATCTTCACACCCCTGCAGATGGGGAACACATTGGCCTATCAGAAAGGAAAGAAGGAGATTCCTCACCGCGCGTTTGGCCACAGCCGTGAGCACAGAAGACTTGTCGTTACAGACCAGAGCTCAAGTTCCGCGACCCTTGGCGATGGCGGTGTCTATTCCAATCTCGAAGATCTCTCTAAATGGGATGACGCTTTGGCGAATCACACGCTCCTTTCTGCTGCGGAGATGGAAGCCGCGCTGATACCCGTGAAACTCGCCGGTGGCCGCGAACCCCACTGGCCCACGGAAGCTGACGGCGACAACCTTGCTCCCGGCAAACCGGTTTCTTATGGATTCGGCTGGTTTCTGGATTCGTACCCCGGGCATCCGCGCATGTGGCATAGCGGCACCACCATCGGGTTCCGCAACGTCATCGAACGATTCACGATGGATCACCTGACGATCGTAATCCTCTGCAATCGCTCGGATTTCGATCCGACCGCGCTCGCGTTCAAAATCACTGGCATTTATTTGAAAAACGGAAAGTAGAACCAACGCCAATCAGGAGAACTCTCTCTTTGTGGTTTCGAATTCCAGAATCTTCATTTCGTTGATTTTGTGTGGTTCCAAATCCAAACAGCAAAGTCCGCTTCGCTTAATTCGCCGGCAGCCAGACGCAGCATGGTTTGAATTTCGTCGAGGGGATCGGAAGAAAGCCGATACCCGTTCAGGCGCAGGAACAAAGCTGTCGCGATGAAAGCAATTCTCTTGTTCCCATCCACGAATGGATGGTTTCGTGCCAGACCGAATCCATAGGCGGCGGCCAATTCGGCCAAATCTGCCGCAGGATTATAGTTCCACTTGTTGACGGGACGCGTAAGCGCGGAATCGAGCAGCCCTGCATCGCGAATCCCCGAGCCTCCACCATGCTGAGCGAGACTTTCCGCCTGCAACAAGATTATGCCTTGGCGATCGAGCCAGACCGGGTCATTCATTTTGCCAACGCCCGGAGTGTCTCCCGATGTTCTTTCATGATTTCAAGGCCGAGCTTCACCTGTTCCTCGACTTCCGGGTCGTATGGCGTCAACAGGTAGCCCTCAGGGGTTTCCGACGCAAACAGGACGTCGTTCTTCTTCAGCTTCAGTCGATCAAGAAGTTGCTTTGGGAGGATGACGCCGGTGGAGGTGCCAATGGAGCGAAGTTTGAGTTTCATGGGATCTCCTCGATTACCATAAACATTATAATACATTCCGGGGCACTTATCTACCTTGTTTTGCGTGTATTAGGCTGTCTTCGCTTTTCAGGCTAAGCGTGGCGTATACACGCTTTAGCCCATCCCGGCGAGTTTGCCGAGGCCTTTCATCCGAGAGCGCGCCGCTAGCGCCCCGTACTGCCTCATCATCGTGCGCATCTGCAGGTATTGCTTGAGCACCTGATTCACGTCCTGCACGGTGGTGCCGCTGCCCTTGGCGATGCGCTTGCGCCGCTTGCCGTCAATCACGTTGTGGTCGCGGCGCTCTTCGTTGGTCATGGAGTTGATGATCGCCTCAACCTGCTTCAATTTGCCTTCGTCGACGGAGGCGTCCTTCGGCAGATTCTGTAGCGGCCCGACTTTCGGAAGCATGTCCACCAACTGGTCGAGCGGACCCATCTTCCGGATTTGCTTCAATTGATCGCGAAAATCTTCCAGCGTGAACTCTTCCTTGCGCAGCTTGCGCTCGAGTTCCATCGCAGCCTTCTTGTCGAAGGCCGATTCGGCGCGCTCGATCAGGGACAAGATATCGCCCATGCCCATCACGCGGGAAACAATGCGCTCGGGATAGAACGCTTCGAGGGCGTCGTACTTTTCGCCGAGGCCCACGAACTTCACCGGCGCGCCGGAAACTTTGCTGATGGAAAGCGCCGCGCCACCGCGCGCATCCCCATCCAGTTTGGTAAGGATCACGCCTGTCAGTCCCAACCGCTTGTGGAATTCTCCCGCAGAACGCACCGCGTCCTGACCGATCATGGCGTCCGCAATGAACAGCATTTCGGTTGGCTGCAATTCCTTCTTCAGCGTGGAGAGCTCGTTCATCAGTTCGTCGTCGATGTGCAAACGTCCGGCCGTGTCCACGAGGACCACGTCGCTCGCGGAAAGCTTGGCTTCCTTGATTGCGCCGCGTACGATTTCGAGCGGCCTGTCTGTGCCTGTAGCCTGCCAAACGGAAATGCCGATCGCCTTGGCCACTTGAGAAAGTTGCTCCCGGGCTGCGGGACGATACACGTCGGTGGAAACCACGATGGGGCGATGCCCATGCTGCGAAAGCCATTTCGCGAGCTTGCCGGTAGTGGTGGTCTTGCCGGAGCCCTGCAAGCCCACGATCATCCACACCGAGGGAGGCCGCGATGCAAACAAGGGCTTGGCGTGCTTGCCGAGAAGGTTGGTTAGCTCGTCGCGAACGATCTTGACCACCTGCTGGTCCGGCGAAAGCTGCAGCATCACTTCCGTGCCCAGCGCCTTCGTGCGAATGTTGGCGAGCAGTTCGTCGGCAACGGCGACGTTCACGTCGCCTTCCAGCAGCGCTTCGCGGATTTCCATCAGCGCCGCATCCAGGTGCTCATCGGAGAGCTTCCCTTGCCCGCGAAGGTTCTTGAATGTTCGTTGCAGCCGTTCTGTCAGGTTTTCAAACATGGGTGTATTCGGCTCTTATCGATGCCTCTTTCATTGTACAGCCAGCCGCGCCAGCCTGCAGCAGCGCGCGGCTGGTTTAACGCCCTTCTCTTCCTTCCTCAATGTAGCGCTGGCTTTTAAGCCAGCCCGCCGCCTAAACGGCGGCCTCTTGGTTTTGTAATTGCACGGTTATTTCAGATATTCGTCGAACCAGGCGACGGTGCGGCTCATGACATCTCTCAGGTGCTCGGGCTTCACGAACATATGGCCTTCTCGTTCGTAGACGACCAACTCTGTTTTCACGCCGAGGGTTTTCAGCGCGTGCCAGAATTCGTAGGACTGCGGCGTGGGGCACTCGCCGTCGCTATCGCCAACGACGACAAGCGTGGGCGTCTTCACGTTCTTGATGAACGTGAGCGGCGCGCTGCGGGCATACACTTCGGGGTCGTCGTAAACCGATTTTCCAAAGAAGGGAATCATCCACTGGTCGATTTTGTTTTCGCCGTAGTAGCTGGACCAGTTGGCAATTCCCGCGCCGGCTACTGCCGCCTTGAAGCGATCGGTCTGCGTGACTCCCCACATCGTCATGTAGCCGCCATAGCTCCAACCTGTCAGGCCAAGCCGCGGCGGATCGACCGGCGCGACGCGAATGGCTTCATCCACGCCGGCAAGAATGTCGCGCCAATCGCCATACCCAAAATCCCGGACATTGGCACGCGCGAATGCCTCGCCTTCGCCGAAACTCCCCCGCGGATTCGGAAGCAGCAAAAAGTAGCCGTGCGAAGGCAACGCCATCTCGTAGGCGTGGGCGCTCGGCCAGTTTGGCTGGACTCCGTCACCGGGGCCCCCGTGCACGCAAACCACCAGCGGATACTTCTTCGAAGCATCAAAGTTTTTCGGATAGACCAGCCAGCCTTGCACATCGAATCCGTCATTCTTCCAGTGCAAACTCTTCGTTTCACCCCATTCCGGCTTTATCCCCTCGTTCTGGTGTGTCACTTGCTTCCACGTCCCGATCGGACCAGCCCAGACCTCCGGTGGATCCTGGAAAGAACTGCGAATAAATGCCGCTGCCTTGCCATCGGGAGTCAGGGAAAGACTGGTGGACCATAATCCGCTGGTCAGCAACTCCGGCGCAAGACACAGGGAATTGATTTGGCCGTTGACCGGGTCGATCTTCGCCACGCTGGATTGTCCATCCACGTTTTCCATGTCGAAAATCTTTGCGTCGCTGGTCCACGCCACCACCACCGCCGAAGCCTTGCGTTCCGGCGTCAGGTTCCGTGGCACGCCGCCGGAACGCGAAATGAAGTACACATCACCGCCAACCGAATCTTCGTCGCTCATCAGCCCTTCGATAAAGGCGATGGTGTGTCCATCCGGGGAAACCGCCGGGCGGGCGATTTGCAGTTTCGGTTTATAGAGCGGTTGCATCTCCGCCGAAGCGACGTCCACGGCAAACAATTCCGCGATATACCAATTGCTGTCGCCGTTCCCTTTAGCAGCGGTCAGAACGATGCTCTTTCCGTCCGGCGCCCAGTCGTACTCGTAAATGTAGGTGTCTGCGGGAGTGACCTGCCGCAGATTCCCGGTGGTGGCGTCCACGATGGCCAGCCTCTGTTCAAAAAAGGCGTCCTTGATTTCTCCGGTTTCCGGCGTCTCGGCAACCAGCGGCCCGGCTTCTCGCGTGGCATTTTCGGTGAACAGTACGGCGATCGACTTTCCGTCCGGAGACCATTTCGTCGCCGCAAGAAAACCTTTGACGCTGGTCAGTTTGCGCGCCACGCCTGCGCTGGCACTCGTGACATAAAGCTGCGGCTGGCCGGATTTGGCGGCGTCGGAGATAAAGCAAATCTGCTTACTGTCCGGAGACCAGGCCACGTTGCCTTCACTGAAATGAGCGGCAGGAGCGCCTGCGGTAACGCGTGCCGGCTTGCCGTCCGCCGAAATGTCCTGCACAAAAATGTCTTGTTTGCCGGTGGGGGCGCCGTCCTCGTCGCCACGGATTTCCACCCACGCAACATGCTTTCCGTCGGGAGAGATAGCTGCCTGATCAAAATGCTGCGCCTTGAACAGGCTTTGCTTCGTTTTCTGCCCCGCCGGTTCCGCGACTTGCTGTGCGAGCACGCACGTACTGAGCGCGCACAGGCTCAGCGTAAACGCCAATTTCTTGCCATGAAATTGCATTCGGATTCCCCCAAAAAGCGCGGTTATTGCAATCCCATACGGTATTCGGTTTCTCCGCGTGCCGCAACCCGACCCAGGAAAATCGGACGGGCGGCGTCGAGTGGCGATAGAATCGCCGGGACATTTACGGGAGGCGGCAATGTTTGACCGGCGAGGATTTCTTTCTTCCATGATGGCAGTGGCGGGCGCGGCTCCCGCATTTTCCTGGAATTCAGCGGGCGAAGATCCGCTCGCAGGCATCCCGGCAAAGCTTCCCGACAAATCGCTCTACGACACGAACGAAGAGAGCTATTGGGCGGAACTTCGGCGACAGTTTCTGATTCCCGAAGACGAAGTCTATTTGAACAATGGCACGGTTGGCTCCTCGCCAGCACCTGTGCTGCGCGCGGTTTTTGAGGGCTATCGCGACTCCGAGCGGTTGGCACAAGCGGACCCGGAAGACTATCCGATCTGGGGTTACGCGGCCTGGAACCAATTTCGCGATCCGCTCGCGGCATTCCTCGGCTGCACGCGCGACGAACTGGCGCTGCTTCGCAACGCCACCGAAGCCAACAGTTACATCGCCAACGGATTGGACATGAAAGCCGGCGACGAAGTACTGATGACCGACCAGGAGCATCCCGGCGGCGAGCAGCCCTGGAACCTCCGGGCTAAGCGCTATGGCATCGTGGTGAAGAAAGTGACTTTGCCGAAGCCGGTGCCGAATGCCGCCACGGTTCTGAATCTTTTCAGCGATGCGATTACGCCACGGACACGGGTGATTTTTTCCAGCCACATCTCCACGGTAACCGGCGTGGTCTTGCCGGCGAAAGAATTGGCGGCGCTTGCGCGTTCGAAGGGAATCCTCTCCGCGGTGGACGGCGCGCATGTGCCCGGCATGATGAAGCTGAACCTTCATGACCTCGGCTGCGACTTGTACACATCCAGCCCGCACAAATGGCTTCAGGCGCCGAAAGGCAGCGGCTTTCTCTACGTGCGGGAAGAAGTGATTGACCGCATGTGGAACACGCTTGCCACGGAAGGCTGGGACAACCCGAAAATTCGGGCCGAACGCTTTCAACGGATCGGCAGCTCCAACGTGCCGGTGCTTTGCGGATTGAGGGCGTCGATCGAGCTAGCCAATGAGATTGGCATGGACCGGATCGAAAAACGCCACCGCCAGATGGCCGACTATATCCTGCAGGAAATGGTGAAGCGCGGCGCGGTTTCCTGGACTTCGCCGGACCCGGCATTACGCTGTGGAATCGCCACTGTGAATGTGGCGCCGCACAAAATGCCCGACCTGGAAAACTGGATGTGGAAGGAGAAGAAAATTCGCATTCGAGGCGGCGCGCCAAGCAAGATTCGTCTCTCGACTCCCTATTATTTGCTGCATAAGGATGTGGACCGGTATCTGGTTGCCTACGACGAATATCGCACGGCCCATCCATCGGCGTGACGGACGCATCCAAAAATCGGAGTGTCCTAGTCAAAGAACCCGTTATCCTGAACTTAGGAAGGGAATTATTCCATGGTGCGCACGTGACGCAGAGGAAGTGCGAATGCATGCTTCGTCTGATTACGGCCTGTTTTCGAATGCTTGTGCTGTTGTTGTCTATGGCCGCACTGCCGGCTCTTGCCCAGGACAACTACACGCGCTTTGAATTTGGCACGCAATTTTCGACCGCTCGGCTCACGAACTCTGACCTCGGTGGAACCAACTACTCCGGCTTCGGCGGCCGCTTCGATTGGAACCTGAACCGCCGCCTGGCATTCGAAAGCCAGATCGATTTTTTCCCGGAACATACCCGTCCACTGCTCAGTATTCAGGGTGGGCAAACTCTGCAGGCCGTCTTCGGACTGCGCGCGAAGGTTATTCAGACGCGCCGGTTTTCCGTGTTTGGATTAATCCGGCCGGGGCTTTTCCACTTCACGGATGTTTTGTATTTTAATTCGAGTTCGACCACCGGCTTTGCCGAACGCCCCGAAACGCATTTCGCACTGAACCTGGGTGGCGGGCTGGAATATTATCTGAATCCCCGATGGGCACTGCGGGTGGACATCGAGGGCAATCCCTACCGCGTGCCGAACACCAAGGTCGCGCTTTCCGGCGGCAGCACCTTCAGCGTTGGGAAAATTGACGACACCACGCGATTCAGCTTTGGCGTAGCCTACCGCCCCGGCGCTCTAATCGAAAATGAAAAAGAGACCAATGTTGCCGGGAAGTGGGAATTCGGCCCGCTCTTTTCGACGATGTTCATTGCGCGCGAAGGCCCAACGGACGGCGTCCGCACGGAACCCGGTTTCGGCGGTTATGCTTCCTACCGTTTCTATCACGTGTTTTATTTCGATGGCGATCTGCTCTATTTTCCTCGTGGCTCCAACTCTTCCGGACCGCATGACGGTGGGGAAATCCTCGAGGGACTCTTCGGGTTGAAGGGCGGAATCCGCCGAAATCATTTCGGCATATTCGGCAAAGTGCGGCCGGGCTTCAACAGCTATTCCCAGGCGCTAAGCGCAATTTCGCAAACCGGTCAGGAAAGCTTCAGCCGCTCCACAAATTTCGTGCTCGATCTGGGCGGCATTGTGGAATTTTATCCCGGCGAGCACGGCACACTGCGGATGGAGGCCGGCGACACGCACATTTATTTCAACACGCGCGACGTCAATTTTGGCGGCACCATCGTTCCGGCGGGTGGGGGCAAATTGCAGCACACGATTCAATTTATCGTAGGATACGGGTGGCGATTCTGAATTCTCCGTTCGTTTCGAACCGGTGAGGCGTTATGACACAAGAACTCTGGGAAGCTGTAGATCAATATTTCGACAAAATGCTGATTCCGCACGATTCCACGCTGGATGACGCTCTGGCAGCCGCTGCGACCGCGAAACTGCCTGCAATCCAGGTTTCCTCCGTGCAGGGCAAATTGCTGCATCTGCTTGCCCGCATCCTGGGCGCGCGCAATATTCTCGAAATCGGCACGCTCGGCGGCTACAGCACCATCTGGATGGCGCGCGCATTGCCGGAGGGTGGCCGGATCATCACGCTGGAAGCCGATCCGAAGCACGCGGAGGTGGCGCAAAAGAATTTCGCGCATGCGGGAGTGGAAAGCAAAGTCGAATTACGGCTCGGCAATGCCCTGGACACGCTGCCGCAAGTCGCCGCGGATGGGCGCGGCCCCTTCGACCTATGCTTCATTGACGCCAACAAATCCAACATGCCGGAATATTTCGAGTGGTCGCTGAAGCTCGCGCGGACGGGCAGCGTCATCATTGCGGACAATGTGGTACGCGAAGGCGCCGTCCTCGACGCGAAGAGCAAGGACGCCGACATTCAAGGCATCCGGCGTTTCCTGGAAATGGTTGGCAAGGAAAAGCGAGTGAGCGGTACGGCGCTGCAGACAGTAAGCACCAAAAGCTACGACGGCTTTGCCCTTGCCCTCGTCACCTCATAAACAAGCGCGAGGACGCCAAAAATTCAGGGCCATTTGATTTCGCGCAGCAATCCGCTGGCGACGTCGTAGACGAAGCCGCGGACCGCGACCTTCTCCGGAATCCAGGGATGCGTGCGCAGCTTCTGTAACTGGTGGCGGACGTTTTCTTCGATGTTCTGGAACGCGTAAAAGAAGGCCGGCGAAACGGCGGCGGTGCCGGTGCGATTTTGGATCCGGGTGCGCAAATCCTGTTCGGTGGTGTGCATCAGTCCGCAATCGGTGTGGTTGATGACCATAATTTCCTCGGTGCCCAGCAGGTAGTGCGAGACAACCAGCGAACGCAGAGAGTCTTCCGTAACGATGCCGCCGGCGTTTCGGATGATATGGGCATCGCCGGTCTTGAGTCCCAAGGTGCGGATTGAAAGCCGGGTATCCATGCAGGTCAGAACAGCCAGCTTCCGCTCGGGACGCGGTGTCAGTTTGCGCAGTTCATGCGTGCGCGCGTAAATTTCGTTTGCGGCGAGAACTTCATCAATGACGCTCATGGCTGGTCCAGTTTAACCCAGCCACCGCGTCCTCACACCGCAAAGGCCAATTCTTCCCTAAAGGCAGAGCTGGCAATCCGCTCCCGCTCGAGAGCGAAATCAGGGAATCGTAGCGCTGACTTCGCTCGAGTAGCTGCTTTCCGTCCCGCTGGAATCCACTTCGGTTGCAACGTAATAGTAGGTCTGCCCCGAGCTGACGCCCGAGTCGACATAGGAAGTGGCGGAAATCATCGACGTGTCCACCCTGGTGTATGGCCCGCCGGAAGTTGTTCCGCGATAAACGTTGAAGCCTGAAAAAGTGGGAGAGCTCGGCGTCCAACTCAAAGAGACCGTATGGCTCACAGGCGTGCTCCCAGTTCCGGAGAGCGCGACCACCAGCGGTGAATTTGTGGCATTGCTTACGACAGTGACGCTGCCCGACAGATTGCCGGCCGAAGCAGGAGCAAACGCGACGCTGATGGAAGTGGACTGTCCCGCCGCGAGGCTTAGCGGCAGCGTGATTCCGTTAGTGGTAAAGCCCGCTCCGCTGGCGCTGACCTGTGAAATAGAGACGCTGGAGTTTCCGTTGTTGGTGATCGTCACGCTCTGCGTTGCGCTGGTTCCTGTCGTCAGGCTACCGAAGCTCAACGAAGCAGGAGAGGCGGAGAGCTGGCGGACGGTC